>LNFM01002726.1_pt1 | contig 36361 bp, 48 predicted proteins | sample 596031 | NCBI WGS metagenome assembly LNFM01 (sample SAMN04254537, study PRJNA301005) | activated carbon metagenome | isolation source: dual media filters at the Ann Arbor, Michigan drinking water treatment plant | place: USA: Ann Arbor | reverse complement strand
TGCATGACGCACTTGATGCCGGCCTTGTGCGCCGCCGCCAGGATCTTGTCGCAGGTCGCCATGTGCAGCGGATCGGGATTGTCGCCGCGCGGCGCCATGCCGAGCGCAAACGACAGATCGGCCGGGCCGATATAGACGGCGTCGAGGCCGGGGGTGGCGCAGATCGCGTCGAGGTTGGCAAGGCCTTCCTTGGTCTCGATCATCGCCATGACGATGATTTCGTCGTTGGCGTTGGCGACGTAGTCGGCACCGCCATACTGCGCGGCGCGGATCGGGCCGTTCGAGCGGAAGCCGACCGGCGGGAAACGGCAGGCGGCCACTGCGGCCGCGGCTTCCTTGGCGTTGTTGATCAGCGGCACGATGATGCCGTAGGCGCCGAGATCGAGCGCCCGCATGATGTCGTTGGGATTGTTCCAGTTGACGCGCACGAACGGCGTCACGTCGGTCTGCGAGATCGCCTGCAGCATCGACAGCACGTTGTTCCACTCACTGGTGCCGTGCTGGAGGTCTACGCAGAGCGAGTCGAAGCCGCCCTGACGCGCCATCACCTCGGCGGTGAAGCTGTGCCCGACGGACAGCCAGCCCATCGTCGCGGTCTTCTTCTCGCGCCACATTTCCTTGATCTTGTTCTTCCGCATGGTCCGACCTCCCGCTTGTTTATTGATGACGCGCATAGCTGGGTTTGGGCCGGTGGGGCAAGTCGCCGGACTTGCCAAGCGAATGGTGCCCAGGGGCGGGTTCGAACCACCGACACTGCGATTTTCAGTCACGGTCTATGCTTTACATATCAAAGACTTAGACATCAACCACCTGCAAAACCCGTCGCATCTTCCCCTGTGGGTGCAAAACCAGCTAGGAGTCCGGCAGACAGGACAACGGGCGCCGCGTGGGGCCGCGCCCAAGCCGGCAGAATGCCATGTCCGAGGCCGAGGCCAAACGCTATCGCGAGGAACGCGACCTGACGGTTGTGCAGGTCGCCGGCCGCGGCGGCACGTTCCGGGTCCACTGCATGCCCTGCGATCGGCATCGTGACATAGCGGCCCGATCCCTTCCCGGCCGCTATGCCGATCGGACCGTGGCATCACTCCAATTCTCGTGCACGCCCTGCCGGCGCGCGCGTCGCAAGATGAGCATCCACCCGCCGGGCTTCGATACCTGGCATGAGATCCTGTGGCCTATTCCTTTGCCAGTTCCCGCCAGGAATCCGTGAGGGCGACGCTGTGGCCGCCCTCGATCAGCATCCATCCCCGATCGACGGCTAGATTGACGGCGGCGGCCGACTCATCGAGATCGGATAAGCCCGCCAGCGATCGCCATCGTTGGGGCCGCCCATCGGTGGCGTTGTAGAGCGCGCGGATCAGATGGCGCGCGAGGGTCTCGGTGGCGTTGGGCATCGATCATTAGTTAGATTTGTTTGTTAGCACTTAACAAACAAAAAAAGCGCCCGCCCAGCCGTGAGGCCAGGCGGGCAGTTTAGGGAGGAAACACCCCTCGGCCGTCGCGGCCGGATGACGGGGCACCCCGGAGCGGCGACCATGCGCACCGCTCCGAGCTCGTGGCGCCGGATCAGCCCTGTGGCTGGCCCGGCACGAAACAGAGGATCTCGAGCGTCTCATCGTTGATGCAGGCATGGCTGCCGCCATCGGGCGACGGCACGCGCAGGATGCGAGTGGCCGGCACCGGCCGCCACCGCGCCTCATGCCAGATGTAGTGAACACCATCGTCGCCGAGATACGAACGGACCGGACGGCAATCCTGCTTGTTGCAGCAGCTATGCCCGGTGTCCGGCAGCGTCCATCCGCTATATGGATCATGCGCCAGGGCCAGCGTGGTGATGAGCACCACGCCCAAGACGACGCCGGCAAGGCCACCGATCCACCACTTGCGCCGCCACAGTCGCGCGGCGACGGCGCCAATGGCACCGCACAGAAAGACGATGCCGACGATCAGGCCGACGATGAGGCCGAGCGCGCCCGTGGGGTAGCCATGAATTCTCATGACACGCCCGCCGGATCAGCCCGCCCGCCGGCCTCGGGCTCGCGTTCGAGCTCGAAATCGATCAGCCGATCGTGCTTGTTCGCGCACTTGGCGAGCAGCTCCTCGGCCTCGAGCCAGAGCAGAGCAGCCTGGCGACTGTCGGGGTTTGCCGGCACCGTTGCCTTTGAACGGTCGCACGGCTGCAGCAGGGCCGCGTCCGGGCGGCGCTTCACCACCGTTGCCGGCGGTGGCGTTGGCTCGCCGCACGCCGATAACACCGCCAGCAGCGGCAGCAAGAGCAGGGTCGTTCGTGCAAACCTTGTCCGTCGTGACATGGATGATCGTCTCCCGCGCCGGCAGAACCGCGGCGCTGATCGTGTCATTGACCCGCCCCTCGAGCCGGACGAGCCGGCCGGAGAGATCGGAATCCTTTTCCTTTTGAGCGATGATGGCGTCGCGCTCGGCGACCTTGACCTTGAGGTCGCCGACTTCCTCGGTCTTGGTGAGCAGGCGATCGCCCACGAAATAGAGGCCGGCCGAGAGGCAGCCGATGATGACTGCGGCGACGATGCCGACAATGAGCGTCGGGTTCACGGCGTCACGATCCCATAGTCGCACGAGGCCTTGGCGCGCGACCGGCGGCAGAGTTTGAGGCCGTTGCTCGAGCCGTCATCGTTAGTGTTGCCTTCGATGGTCTCGATGCGGTCGCCTGTGTGCATGACGACGATGCCGACATGGACCCACGGCACGCTGCCCGCGCTCCTGACGAAGAACATGGCGCCCGGCTGGATCTGCACGGCATCGAGACCGCGGCGGAAGCGACCGGCACGGCGCGAGGAGTCGGCGATGTCCGGCACCCACAGTGGGGCGATGCTGCCGCCCCCCGTCATCTGGCCCTCGAGGGCGAACGGCAGGGTGGCGCCGAGCGCCGCTGCGGCCTGGCGATAAAGATGCGAGCCTGCGCCCTGACACCACTGGACCTGCAGGCCGCCGCAATAGGCGCGCGGCCATGGTCCGGAATTGTCGAGGCCGCGGCCCTTGGCGTCACGCGCCTCGCGCGGTTGCTGCAGCAGATGGGCCTCGGCCACCTCGACGATGGCGGCGCCGAGATCCCGCGCCCTCGGCTTGAACGAGAACGCGGCCAGCATCGGCGAGACCAGGCGCTCCCAGAACCGCTCATCGACCACGGCAGGAATGCTGTTGTCGCGCGCGAAGGCGATCACGCCGTCCATCGTGCCGGTGCCGAAATCGCCGTCGATGCCCGGCGCCGTCTCATCGCGCCGCCAGATGCGATAGCCGCGCACCACGAGCCATTCCTGCAAGCGGATGACGGCGGCCCGATCGGCCGAGCCCTGGACAATCGGAAGCGCGGGCGCGCGAATTTCGGAGCGATAGCGATCCATGGTGCTTTCCTCTTGGAAAGCGCCGGTGGGCGGCAGGTGCGGTCACCCGCACCGAGAGCCCGCACAGCGCAGAAAAGATAAGGGTGTTGCTAGAGTCCTCGGCGCTCTCGGACATTCCTGCGGAATGTCCTGACGCTCACGCGGGAGATCACGGCCCTGACGCGTCCGATGAGGGCGCTCAGGATCGTGATCTCCCGCCCGTCATCGCACCGGCTGATCGTGAGGGAGAGCGCGCCTATCAGGGCACTCATCGCGAAGCATGCCGGGATCCACGGCTGCCAACCCGAGTTGATGCCGCCCGCGAGGATCAGCGCGCAGCCCGCGCAGAACAGGATGCGCGCCGCCAGCATGGCCGAAATGGACTGCGGCACGATGGAGACCACGAAGATCATCACCGCCGACACGGCAGCGACGACGCCCCACAGCAGATACCACCACCGCCCGAAACCGGACGGGATGGCCCAGAGCATTTCCTGCCACGATGGATCAGTCATGTGGGTTCTCCGGCGCCGGAGCCCTTTTTGACGCTGAGCTTTTCGAGGGCCGTGTCGGCGATGTCGTCGGCGCGCATTTCCACCCGGCGGCCACCCTTGGCGACGGCGAGGATGACGGGCAAGGCGACCAGGCCGGCCACCGCGCCGATCGCCGGCGCCACGAAGATCGACCAGCCGAGATAGCCGTGCACGAAGGCGGTGGCGATGGCCGACACGAACTGCCCGGCGGCGAGGACGGTCACGGCGCGCCCGCGCGAAAGCGGCGTCTTGTCGGCGCCGATGAACAACAGCAGGCCGGAGCCCAGCAAGGCGAACACCGCCGTCACGCCGAGGGTGTCGGCGTAGTGCACCACGAACTCGCGCCAGGTCACCTATGCCTCCGCTGCCACGAGGCCGAAATCCTCGTGCACTGCCGCCCGCCCGTCGCTGCGGCCGGCATCCCGTACGGCATCTTCCTCGATCGCGCGCTCCCGGCGTGTCGCGAGGATTTGCGTTTCGAGGGCGGGAGCGACTTCCCCCTGTTCCTCCTCATCGCCATCGGGATCCGGTTCCGGCGGCGAACAGATAATGACACAGGTTTCGCCGAGAGGTTCGACCGACTCGGGATTCGTGAACCACTCCGGCAGCGGCGGGTAGTTCGCCGGCCATTGCGCGACGAGATCCTCGCGGCTCTCGCCCGTGATGCTCGCCGGGCGGTCGCGTTCGATCGCGAAGTCAGCCCGCAAGGACGGCAGCGATTCCTCGTCGCCGTCTCGTAGCGCGTCGAAGATGGCGCGCTCGATCGCCTTCATCTTCTGGGCGCGCGGCGCGGCCAGCAGATCCAGGAATTCCTCGCGGATCGTCATGGTCAGGACCTCATGCCGAGCAGGGAGATGCGGCCGGACGAAATGTTCCCGCTATCAAAGAAGAACCGCAGACCGTCCAAAGCGGCGGCGACGTTCATCACGAACGCGCCCTGGTAGTAGATATAATTTCCGGTGCCGGTATTCACATGGACCGTTTTGAAAAAGCACACCTTGTTGTCCGTGTTCTGAATGTCGGGAATTTCCAGACAACCCCGGATGCCGTCGCCGGCGCTCGATATATTCACGCCGGCAATCAGACCCGAAGTCTGTGAGACGGCGCTGCCGACGCCCGACGCCCCGCCCTGCGCCTCGACGTAGGTTTGCGCTGTGTGATAGTTCGCGCTCGTGACGAAAGACGCGGCCTGCGACATGCGAAGGCGAAGGCCCACGGCGTTAGTGGCCGGCTTCAAGTTGAAGCGGACCATCAGGTGTTTGATGCCCGCCGCAATGCCGGTGAAATCGACCGTCGACGAACTCGCCGGCGCCGCATCGTCGGCGATCTTCTCCCAGCCGTTGCGGCGATACTCAAGATCGTCGCCGGCACTGTTGGTGTACAGGCCATGCAAAGCCGAACCGACCGCAAGGCCCGCCCAGACCGAGGCTCCCCGCTTCGCCAGCATACCCTTCGTCGATCCGAGCAGCGCGTCGAAACCAGCGGACGTGTAGGATATCGCGTGTGTGCTGGAGTTGATCGTTCCGAACAGAATGTCTGCGGCACCATCATAGAACCACAGCGACCAGACGCCGGTGCCGGGATTGTCGGTCTCGATCCAGAACTCGCCGGTTGCAATGTCGCTCGGCCGCGAAGTGCCTGAGGCCTTGGTCGCGAGACGCGCCAAGGCCGCCGCGATTGCCGCGCGGACCGCCGCACCTGATCCGTTCGAGATTGCAAGCGCGGCCTGTGACATGGTGACAATGCTCCGCATTGGCGACGGCAGGCGGCAGCGCGTTCACACGCGCGGGAGCCTGCACAGCGCAGAAAAGACAAGAACCTGAAATTGGAACCGCGCGGGCTACCGGGCCTGTGAAGGCCCTGCCACCCGCCAGCGCGCCGCACGAGCGGCGCGCTAAACCACTTCCTCGGCGACGATCGCGAGCGCCGAGATCTGGATCGTGAAACTGTCGTCGGTGCTCGCCATATCGAGGCGCGGATAGTCGAAACCGCGCGCACTGAACTCGGCAGAGTCGAGGCGTTGCCACGGTCCCCAAGTTGGCAACATGCCGTTCGGATCGCCTTGCGTGGCACGAACCATGAGACGGGCATCGGCCTCGTCTCCGGTCATGGCGCCATCCCAGGCAGGCCAGTCATCGACATCGCCCGTGCGGCTATCGAGCTGCTCGAACACATTGAGTACCTGGCTCTCGATCGTTCCGGTCAAACGGCACCGCTTCACCGATCCAAGGTCGATTCGGTTGGCGCACAGGTAGGAGCCGGCGGATACGACGCCACCGAGCCAATCCCACGAGACGATGGCATCGACATCGGGCACCGAATCGAAGTCCCCCGAGTCGTCGAGGCGCAACACCGAATCGACAACCACCACGTTCGTCTTGGTCCCGGCGAAACCGGGATCCTCGACCAGGCTGCCGCCGGCAAGCGTCTGGAACTGATGAACGCTGGATTGCGTCTGCGCGAACGAGGTGGCGGATTCAGAGTAGACGCCGGAAGCATCGCGAAACTTGGCGAGATAGGTGCCGGATTTGAGAGGTAGAACGGCGACCATGGTGTTCGCCGACATTGCCTCGCCGATCGAGACGGCCGTGTCCCATGCGGCGCCGGTCAACAGCGACGAATGGCGGATGACGATGAACCCGCCCTGCAGCACATCGAGATCGGACGGGATATCCCAGCGCGCGATCGCAAGCCCGCCGATCGCCGAGATCGACAGATTGGCAGGGGCACTCGGCGGCGCCGACAGGCCCGCAATTTGGCGGCCCATGACCGTCGCATAGTCGGCCAGGCGGCCGGCCCAATTGACGGCGGCCACCCTGAAATCATAGGTGCCGGGATCGATATCGAAGATATCGAACCGAGTGGCCGTGATGTCGGCAAACACCGTCCACACCGACGCGCTCGAAAGCTTGTATTCGACGCGGTAGGAGCCGCCGGACTGGACGAACCAATCGAGACTTGCATCCCAGGCAAGGGATGCCTTGGCCTTGACACCGCCGCCGTCGCGGGTCGAGTAAAGCGACTCGGCGATCGTAAGGTTGGTGGCGGGCCTGACATTGAAGGCGTCCGGCAGAGTCGTGTTCGGCGTCGGATCGGCCGCACTCAATGCCGCCGAATCATAGATGGCCGAGGCTGTTTCGCGCAGCTTGAGATCGACGCCGATCAGCGGCGGGCCGCCCGACCCTTTGCCTTCCTGTGCTTCGCCGAACACGAACGTCGCCTCGACGACATCGAACGGCTTGGAGACCCAGCCGAGGCGGGCATAGGAGACATTGACCGTCTCGCCCGCCGTCACCAGCCAGCCGCGCAGTTTGCACGGCCAGACCATCGTGAGCGGCTGGCGCGCGCGCTTGAGATCGATCTGCGCGATCCGCTGCGCCATCGTGGGCGACGTCGTGAATGGGAGTTCGAGATCCTTGAAAACCCGCTCGCCGCCGTCTTGAGCCTGATAGATAGCCGAGGTGATCGCCGGAAAATCGGCCGGCTGCCACAGGCGGGCGGGATCGGAGAACTTACCCTTGGCGGCGTTGAACGATTCGCGGCGGCCGAGCAGGGTTTGCACGGTGAAACCGTCGCGCAGGTCGCTTTCATCGAGCTCGATGACGGGCGGCTCCCACGCGGCCGGCTTGATGCGCCAACGGCCGCCGGCATAGATCGCCTTGCCGCCGCACGCTGACAGCAGCGCCGCGATGCCGTCGCCGCGCTTGATGTCCGAGCGCAGGATGCCGTTGGCCTCGTATCGCTTTTCGGTAGCGCCGGAGGCGAGCGTCACGTCCTCATCGGAAACATTGGCGCCGGCATCGAGCACGTCGAGATCGATCTCGAGATCGTAGGACGCACCGAGGCCATAGACTGGATCGGCGAGATAGTCGGCGACGGCGAGCGCGGCGTTCTTTGAGAACGCGGTCGTCTCGCTGCGGTGGTCATAGAGCTTGCGGCCCTTGAGCACGAACCAGATGTTCGGCAGGCCGTTAGGAAAGGCCGAACGGTTCCACTGCAGACTGAGCCAGGCGAGCGCGTTGCCACGTCCACGATGGGCAACGGTCCAGGCCTGGCCGGACACCGCCACGAGACCATCAAAAGCGGTCTGATCCGTTGTGCCGAGCTTCTTTTCGACATGGACGAGGCCGGCATATGTGCCGCCCGGCACATTGCCGCCACCATCGAGCGCAACCGGGACATCGTTGAAATAGAGTTGCCCGATCTCCTCGACCTCATGGCCGGCCAGGGCGACCACGACATCGAGATAGCGATTGGCCTCGCGCGAATTGAAAAAGATGATGGTGCCCTGCACCCGCGTCTCGCCATAGATCAACGGCTTGGGCGCATCCGGCTGGCGCACCGTGACGCGCGAGCCCGAATCGAGCGAGGGCAACGTCGGCAGCAACGGCAGGGAGGAGCCGCCGCCCTGTGAACTTTGCAACAGCATCCCGACACCCGTGAGGGCGGCCGAGATCGCGAAGGATCCGAGGATCACGCCGATCGAGGCGCCAGCCAGCGCCGGACCTGCAGCCGCAGCAATGCCCGCGATCAATATCGGGATCGCTTGCGGCACGGGCAGACTCCAATCAGATCGAGGCGGTTAGACTTTCCAGACCTTGAGCAGGCCGCGGCGGGGCCAGAACACGAGGCCTTTCTCGCCAGGCGCCGCCAGCATCGAGACCAACACAACGGCGACGGTCGGACCATTGGCGGTCTCGACGAGTCCGACATCGCCGCGATCGGCGAAATTGACGCCGGCCTCTGGCGCGCCGAGGGCAGCGGTCACGATCCCCTCGAGATCGCGCCGGCCATGACTTACAATGAACCGCAGCGCACCGCGCTCGTGGCGATAGTCGAAGGCCTCGAGGGGCACGCGCAGACCGCGGCAGGCCTCGACGTTATCCGCGGCGAACGTGCCGCAATCGTTGGTTCCCCATGCGAACGGAACGTGCCGGCGGTTCTCTACCAGCTTCGCCAGCCGCGCAGTCCAATCGGGCAGCCGGCGAGGTCGGATCACGGCACGCTCTGTCATGAGGGGCCCCATATGACTTCCCGGTCCTGAATGGTGCCGACATGCTCGAACGCCCGGTCGCCTGGATAGTCGATCTGCTGATCCTCATGCGTGAAGCGGCGCACGCCGGACCGCTCGAGATCGATCAGCCGGCTTTCGTAACGCAGGTTGACGATCGCCGTTTTGGCCTGCTCGCTGATCTCGCCGACATCGAGCCGGCCCTCGAACGTGAGGTCGGGATCGGCGATGATGCTGCCGTCATCCTCGAGCAGCGCGAGCCGCATGATGCCGGGCTTGCCTTGGCGCAGTGATTGCAGCGCGATCGACGTGACGGCCGTGTCGACGCCGCGCAGGGAGACGGTGACGGCGGCGGCCTTGATCTCGGCGGTCTCGGTGATGTTCGAGAAGCCGATGATCCAGCCGATTCCCTGATAGGTCTTGCCGTCCCAAACCTTGTCCCCGCGGCCGGTCCACAGATAGACCCAGCCATCCTCCGACTCGCCGGGATCGAACTCGGCCTCGTACAGGAAAACCGGATAGACAACCTCGGCCTCGAGGGCGGCCTTGAAAGCCGTTGTAAGATCGCGGGCCATATCAGAGCGGCTCCTCGACCTGAAACGTGATGCCGGGTGCCACGCCGTTGCGGCCGACTTTCCATTCGTGCATCGGCTGAACCAGCGACCACAGGCCAACGGCGTTACGCACGATCAAGGGCGCGTTGTCGGCCGGCGAGGATCGCAGACGCGGCCAGAAAAACAGCGTGGCCTCACCGGCGCCGTTGGTATCGACATCGCGCAGCAGCTTGTAGAGCCGCGCAGTGGCGCCGGTGCCGAGCTGGAAATAATCGCCGACGCGCAGATATCCCGGCGTTGCCAGCGGCAGCCCGTCGATGTCGAGGGTGTTGTTGATCTGGGCGCCACCCTTGACGACGGGCACGCCCTGATTGAACCGGGCGGTGCCACGCGGCATGCTGCCGTTCGGGTCGCCCATCAGGAAGGTCCCGACCGGACCATCCAGTTCCATCAGAAAACCGTTCCACATTTCGTACCGATCGCGTCTCATCGCGACCAGCGAGATATCGGCCTCCCAGCCTTCACCCTGGAATTTGTAGACCTGGCGTTCCTTGGTGAAGGGCGACTTGGCGACCTGCACCGCGAGGGTCTGCCGCAGCGTGATCTCGGCGACGCTGCGGGCCGCCGGCAGCGCGATCGGGTAAGTCATCGATTACCCCACTCTCATCATCGGCGGAAAGTGCGAGCCATGGAGCCACCGCGCGAGCGACGATCCTCGACCTGTGAAACTGACGCCTCGACGATCTGCGGCAACATGCGCTGCAGATCGCGTTCGGTGACGCCGCCGGTGAAAGTCCAGTATTGGTTGACGGTGGTGCCGCCACCTTCGTCATCGCCCATCGGCACCACGCGGCCGGCCGTGTCCGGAACGAACCACTCCGGCCCGCGCTCGCCTACGATCGACGGCAGGCCTCGCTGCGGGCGCCCGCCCTCGGCATACATGCCGGGGATGCCGAGATTGCCAAGACCGGGGATGCTCTGGCCGGACGTGTTGCCCGCCAGCGTGTAACCGCCGGACTGGCCGAAGATGCTGGCGATCAGGCCCCCGACCATTCCACCGCCGCCGCTCATGCCGCCGGAGATGGCCGACCAGGCCTGCATCGCCGAGGCCCGCAACTGCATCTGGATGATCATGTCGACCCACGACAACAGGAACTCGCCCATGTCGGCCTGCCCGGTCTTGCGCCACTTGGTAAAGGCAGCGGTCATGCCGTCGATCGTCTGTTCATAGACCCGCTGGCCCTGGACGAACGCGGTGTTGTTCATCGCCTGCTGTTTGGCGGCGTACTGCATCCCGGCGACGAGTCCCTCGACGCCGCCCGCCTGGCCGGCCAGCTTGAGACGCATCAACTCGGCCTGATCGGTCGCCGCCTTCATCGAGGCGGCATAGGTCTCCGTTGTCAGGCGGCCGGTGGCGAGCGCCTCATTGAGACGGATCTGCTCGGTGCGCAGGAACAGCGTGCCATTGCCGGCGCGCTGCTCGATCTCGGTCGCATCCTGCATCGCCTTCTTGGTCTGCTGGATCGAGCTTTCGAGGCTGGCATGCTCCCGCACCAGGCCGGCGATCTGGGCAACGCGGGCATCCTTGGGATCGTATTTGCCGAGCTTGGCGATCTCATCGGCGATGCGCTTGCGCAGTTCGACCTCACGTTCGAGTTTGTCGAGTGGCGTGGCAGCATCGCCGCGCAAGGTCTCGAGGGCCGCAGCAGCAGCAGCGGTTTCGCCGCGAAGCTGACTGATCGCCTCGCCAATACGATCGCGCGCCTCGCCGCCCGTTTTGTTGGGTTTGGTATTGGACTTGCCGCCGGTCGCGAAGCCATCCTTTGCGGGCAGACCGTCATTCAGAAGGTACTGCCGGGCGGCGGTGTTCTCGGTCTCCTTGGCATAGGACCGATCGGTCGCCTCGAGGGCGGCGATCTTGACCTTGAGATCGTTGGCCCGGATATCGAGCCGCTCCTGCGCATAGGAGTTGGTTTCGGCGGCGCGCTTGGTCTCGACATTGGCGAGCAGGCCGCGCAGGCGCTTCAACTCGTCCTGGCCGAGTTCGGCCGGCGTCGACAGGCGCAGCCCGCCCATGGTCGCATTCGTGCCATGGCCGCCCATCATCGTCCCGAGCATGTCGATCCACGAGCCCTTGGCTTCGCGGATGCGGCGCGTCAGGTCGGACGTGAGGCCCGCCAGGTATTCCATGCCCTGCGCGTGGATCGGTGCCGCGACGGTGGCGTAGAGCGCGGTGAACTGCTGCTTTGCTGCCTCGGCGGCGTTCTTCGATCGGTCGAGTTTGTTGATCAGCTCGCGGTCGACGATCTCGCCGAAGGCCTTGCCGCGATCGACCAGATTGCCCACGGGCTCGGCCAGCTCGCGCAGAAGCGGCGTCAGACGGGCTCCCTTGTCGCCCAGCAGGGCGGCGCCGATGGCCGCGCGCTGGGAGGCGTTCTCGACCAACAGCAACGCGCGCGAGGCTTCATTGAGCAGGTCCGGCATCGGCCGCAGGTTACCGTGCACGTCGAGTATCTTGATGCCGAGACGCTCGAACGCCGCGATCTGTTCCTTGCTGCCGTTGGCGGCTTTGCCGGTGTTGAGGTTGAACGTCGCCAGCGTCTTGTTGAGTTCGTCCGAGGTGACGTTGGCGAGCCGGGCGGCGCTCTGGTAGGCCTGCAGTTGATCGGTGGTGATGCCGAACCGATCGGCCAGGCTGCCAAGGCCCGCCACGTTCTGCATGGTGGCGGCGTGGAAATCGGCCATATCGTTGACCAGATCGGCCAACTTGATGCCGGCAAAAACCCCCGCGGCGATCTTGGCGACGCCGCCCAGCGCGTTGCCAAGCTTGTCGACCTGCGCCGCCCCACCCCCGCCCAGCTCGCCGGTCGCACGCGAGGCATCGACCGCCGCTGCGCGGATCTGGCCGATGTTGCGGACAACCGCCTGCAGAGCCTCGCCCGTGAGATCGCGCGCCGCGATCTCAAGCATAAGCTTTTCGGCATCCATCGGCGTTTGCTCCGCAAACGCCGGGCAGCGTCAGGACATCGCAAGGCGATGTCCGAGAGCTGCTCAGCGCAGAAAGGATAAGGTCATGGGCGGATCGTCAACGATCCCGTGCCTGCTCATCGAGCCAGACATAGGTGACATTGAACTCGATGACCGTCATGGCATCGAGGGCAGTGACGGGCTGGCGCAGCCGCCCGGCAAGGGCGAGCCGCAGGCGCAGGTTGGCAGCGTACTCCGCCAGCCGGTCAATGTTTTGGCGGTTCGTCCCCGTCCGTTTTCTTGTTCGGGTCGGCGCCGTGATCGGCGTTGAGATCGGCGAGGATAGGCTCGACCAGCCGCTTGATCATGCCGGGGTCGACCTCGGCGAGCAGCTCGGTCTCATCGGCACTGGCGAACATGGCGTTGCCGTCGTCGTCGAGTGCCTTGACGATCAGAACCCGCGCGAAGCGCAGAGGGCGGAACGCCTCGGCTTTCCCCATATCGAAGAACACACGATCCTGTTCGCCGAGCGTCCATGGATCCCAATGGACGGTGACGCCGGTATAGCCGTCCGTGAACGACTTGCGGCCGCCCCTGGTCGCGCGGAACCGCTCGATCAGCAGATCGATCGTCCGCTTGGGTGCGCCGTCGCTCATGTTAAGCCTGCGCTTCCGACAGCGCGCCCGTGCCGCGGAACGAGAACTGCGAGGTGATCTTGCCGTTCACGTTGCCCTGCGCACCGAACTTGGTGGTGATGATCGTGCCGGTGAAATACTTTTTCCCGGCGGCATCGCCCTCGGGATAAAGCTTCACCGTACCCACGGCACCCGCGCGCAGCGCAACTTGGCCGTCTGCATCCGCCCGGTCATAGTTGACCGTCATCTGCCCCTGCCATTCGGAGTTGCCGACGCCGAACGTCTTGGGCGCGGCATCGCCCGCGGCGGGATCCATCGGCGTATCCTCGAACGTGTCGGCCGATTCGTCGATCGACCAATCCGTGACCTCGGCGACGACGCCGGCAGCGCCGAACACGATCTTTCCCTTGCGGCCGAATTTGCCCGCCATGATCTCTCTCCTTTGGTGGAACTGCTAAACGAAGCGGCCCTATACAAACCGCGTAGGGTCGCCTGCCGCGGTGCGGTAGACGATCCGGAACGTGAGCCGGATGCGGCCCTCGCGGACGCCGCCCTCGGCGCGCGCGTCGATATCGGTCTGGATCAAGCCGAGGAACTGCAGGCGCTCGTTTCCGGCGCCATCGATCAGTTCCTCATCTTCCATCAGTTTCGTCTCGACCTCGGCGCCGATGCGGTCGAGGGCATCGTCGGGATCGACGCCGATCAGGCGGACATGACCCTCGACCACGAGGCGTTCGTCGCGCTGCAGGGCGCGGCTATCGATCGCCGCCTGGCTGTCGAACTGCGCGCTGCCACCTCGGCAATAGACCAGCAGCGCCGGCCCCTCATCGAGCACCTTGGCAAGCGGCCAGGTGCGGCTGGGAAACACGCGAGCACCCGTCGAGGCGAGACCCTGCAGGCGTTGCGCGAAGATGTTGCGCAACAAGGTCCGGGTCGGGTCCGCCATGATCAGCCTTCCAGATCGAGCCGCGCAAAGCCGGTCGAATCGGCGACAACCGCCTTGACCGTGTAGCGGCCGGCGCCGGGATGCGGATCCGGGATCTCGAGCGAGTCGCCCTCGCGGGCGCCTTGCGGAAGATCACCGGCAACGCAGAGCGCGCGGGGATAGGCCACGACGGTCCCGACCGAACCGTCCATCGCCTGGCTCTGCCGCGCGGGTGCATCGAAGATGACGTTGATGCCTATGGCCGCGTCGCCGGGACGAGCATAGAACGCCTCGACGCCATGTTCGTCGGGATCGACGAAGGCCGAGCGTTCGGCGTCATCCTCGACAGGCATGACGATCAGGCGGCCGGCGCCGGGGCAGGCTTGCGGCGATCGAGGATATACTCCTCGACGCTCGGAAATTTCGCCTTGAGTTCGGCATTGGCCTCATAGTCGCGGCGCCACCCGTCCTCGACCGCCTTTGCCGCAGCGGCCTCGTTGCTGGCCGTGGTCTCTCGCCTGCGCTTGTCGGCCCGCTCACTCTCCTCCCGTGCCATACGGGCGCGCTCCCTGGCCTTGTCCGCCAGGAAGTCATTGAGGTTGCCCTCGTAGCGGCGGCGCAGCAGTTCGACCGCGTTCCATTCCTCGGTCCAACGGCGACGATCGGCAGCGGCGGCTTCCTCGGCCTGCTGCTGATCACGCATCCGCTGGGCGGCCTTGCCCGCATCCCGCGCGGCCTTGCGTTCCTTGACCAGAAGATGGGCGAACGCCTCGGCGCCCGCGAGCAGCCGCTCGGCCTCCGAATCGTCGAATGCCTTTTCGATCAGATCGACGCTGCCCATCTGGCCGGTCGGGGGCGCCTCGAGGCCGAGGCGGCTGCCGGCGACGAACTGCTGCACCTGCAGTGTGCAGGCCAGCGCACAACCGGCCGTGACGCGCACGTCCGTCAATGCATGCTGGCGGTCCGCCACATGCTCGGCCAGCAACAGGACGGTGGTTCCGGGGCCGACATGAAAGCCGGGGCCGGTCACAAGATAGATTTTCATGCTGTTCTCCGGGGTTGGCGATGCCGCCCACCAAGGCGGCATGGACAACCCGCCCGACCAATAACGACTGCCCACCGAAGGGACTGCGCTAAAGACCGGGCGGATCACTCAAGCGATCAGGTGATCGATCAGGTCAGGGTGCAATGCACCGAACGCTGCCAGTAGCCGTAACCGGCACCGCGCCAGCCATCGAGGCCGAACTGCCAGGCATCGTTGTCGAACTCGTATTCCGACCCCTCGGCCTTGACCTTGAGTTCGACATCCTGCTCGGTCTGGCGGATGAACGGCTTGATCGGCGAGTCCTCGCGATTGACGATGAACTTGTCGGTCCAGCCCGCGGTGGTGAGGCGCACGTTCACCACGACGCGGACCTTGAAGTCCGCGAACTTGTCGGGATTGAGGTTCTGCGGAAGCATCGCCGGGGTGAGCGACGACACAGCCGCGCGCGCCACCTTCATCAGCGCCAGGGGCACCATGACGACGAACGAGTTGGCGTTCTCGTTCATCGGCTCGCCCTTGTCGTCGACATAGGAGACGATCTTGACGATCGCGTCGATGATCGCGTGCTGCATTTCCTCGACGCTGGGATTGGCAACAGTGCCGTGCAGCGTGCAGGGATACTCGGAGATGTCGCAGTTGATCTTGTTCGACTGCACCCCCGAGGCACCCTCGGAATGCGTGGTCGAATAGAAGTTCTGGCCGTCGTAGCAGGCCGTGGCGGCACCAGCGACGATCAGGGCCGACACGAGGGAAGCCCAATGGGTCTGCCCGCGCAGGCCCCATTCGCCCATGCGGGCCGTGATCTGGCCGGTCTTGTCGCGACGGGCATCGACCTTGCGGACCTCTATCGTCGACTCGTAGTGCTTGTTGAAGATCGTGATGCCGTTGCCGGAGAAGCCCTTGGCCTGGCGGCCACCGACCCACTCGCGGAAAGCCGGCGACTGGCCGAGGAACACGTACTGTTCGCTGGCCTGATCGGAGCCGAACGAATTGCTGATCGCATCGAGCCAGTTGGTACCGGCATCCGCTTCCATCGCGGCATAGTAGATGCCGACGATGGCTCGGCTGGACAGGAGAGTCTGGTCCATGACTGGAACCTTTCGTTGAGTTGGGAAGCGAGAGGGGCAAAAGGAACGGGCGCGATCGCCTCTCGACGATCGCGCCCGCGATGGGGTGAATGATCAGGCTGCTAGGATCAGGCCTCGCGCGCCCAGATGCCGACTTTCTTCTGCACGAAGTAGCCATCGGCATCGCCGAGGCCGAGCGTGACGCGATCGCCGCGGCGCGCGGTGGCCTTGGTGTTCAGCAGCGACTTGTCATCGGCCGCGGTGAGGTCCGGGCCATGGATCTTGTCGGCCGCCTGCGGCGCGATCTCGACCAGCGCGGCGCCAAAGGCCGCGATGTTGACGATCGTGCAGCTATCGAGGCCATCGGCGATCGCCGGCAGCGTGATCACGACGGCATCGGTATCGACGAAGATCGTCTTGCCGGTGTCCTCGGCGTCGAGCGTATAGTTCGCCGATTTGGTTTCGTAGGGGCCGCCGCCGTAGGGATCCTGCATGCGCGGCGCGTCGAAATCGACGATCACGACGCCAGCCGATTCGAAGCGGTGGACATAGCCGATGAACTTGCCGCCGGTCGGGACGAACGAGAACGTGTCGTCATCCGAGGCGTAGACCGGCTGGCCGACATCGGTGATCACCGCGCCCGTCACCGGCAACTTGATCTTGCCGCTCTCGACGACGCGCACGTTGAGGGCCGCCGCGGCACCCGCGGCATTGTCGGCCTTGAACTCGGCGAAGCCGACGAAGCGATCGGCCGCGGTGAGCGGACGGGCATGGCCGGTCGCGTCGACCAGGCCGGTAGCGGCACCTTCATAGATGATGTCCGCCGCGATCATGGGGAACTCGTTGCGGTTCCCGCCCTCGAAATCACGGGGCTTGTTGACTGCCAGAGTAGCCATTGAATTGTCCTTTCAGAAATCAGAACCGAAGTGCGCAGGCCGGGCGAAGTAGCCTTCGCCCTATTGCTGCGCCGTGTGGGGGAGCGCGGGGAGACCCTTAGGCCTTCCGCAGATAACGGACCTTGTTGCCGGCCTCGGCCTTCATGGCCGCGATATAGATGTCCTTGGTCGGGAACTCGGACTGCAGGGCCGGCGTGGCCGCCCAAGCCGCACCCCAACCCTCGGCCGTGGGTTCGACGGCGGCATTCGGCGGCGTTGCCAGCGCACTCGGGGCCGGCGCCGGCAGCGTGGTCGCCGTGCCATCGGCACGAACGGCAGCCAGGGCACGATCGCCAGGCGCGCGCTGCTGATGCGCAGCGAGCAAGCGCCCGGCGGCGGCATCGGCCGTCACGGCCGGATCGGCGATCATTGAAGTCACGAGCGCATCGTGACCGGGGATGATGCGGCCGTGGGCCTGGATGGCGAGCACGCGCTCGCGCTCGGCGGTGGCAGCCGCGGCGATCGCGGCCTGATCCGGGGCAGCGGCCACGGGGGCCGGTGCTGCCACAGGGGCGGGAGCGGGCGCCGGGGCCGGAGCCGCGACGGGAGGAACGACAGGAGCCGGCGCCGAGGCGCTCGGCGCGGGTGCGCTCGGCGTGGTGGTCATCGTGATAGTCTCCTTTGGTGCCGCCGCCGCGGCGAAAAGATCGGTTCCGTCTTGGCTCTCGGCGGTAAGCCTGGAAAACAGCCGCTCGAACGTCGTGACCGAATCGGCCATGCCGGCGGCCACGGCATCCTTGCCGATCAGCACGCCGCCCTGGCCGAACTCGGCGGCCACGGTCTCGACACTCACGCCACGGTTCGCGGCGACGGCCGAGACAAATTCCTCCTCGAGGCGATCAACGAGCGCCTGCAGTTGGGCGCGGCCCTCGTCGCTGATCGGATCAAGTCGCTTGTTCGGTGCGCGCGAGCTCACGATCTCGATGACGCTGGGATCCTTGCCCCTGGTCATCGCCACCACGCCGATCGATCCGAGATCGGCCGTGGGCGCGACGTGGATACGGTTGGCGGCCGAGGCGATCCAATAGGCGCCCGAGGCGGCCGTGCCGGAGACGAAGGCCGCGACCGGCTTGCGGGCGGTGGCGTCGCGCACCATCGATGCGAACTCGGCCACGCCGTTCACCTGCCCACCGGGCGAATCGATGGCGAGCAGGATGCGGGCAACCTTGGCATCATCGACGACGGCCGTGAAATCCACCGCAAGACGTTCGAGCGACGTGGCGCCCGATATCTCGGTGAACAGGTTGGCATAGCGGAAGATCGGTCCGGTGACGGGCACGATCGCCGTGTCACCGCGCATGGTCACGCCGCGCGTGTTGGCGACGGCGCGGCCCTGCCGGCCGTTCAAGGCCTCGAACCGCGCGCGCAGTTCATCGAGAGCCGGCGTCTCGGCGTGGCGCTCGGCCACCTCGAGCACGGCGCGGACATAGATCTCGGTCATCGCCCATGGAGTGGCGGCGACCAGATCGGCAACGCGGGTCATGTCAGGCTCCCTGCCCCGGCCGCGCCGGGTCCGGATCGGTGTTGTCCTGGTCCGCCGGCTTGTCCGGCTGGCCCTGCATGCCGCTCCACACCTGCACGATGTTTCGGCGGCGCATGTCGTTCTCGTCCGCCTCGATCTGGCTGAGCGTATCGGTGATGTCACCGCCCGTGGTCTCGGTGATGCCTTCGCTGAGCGACTTGACGCGCATGCGCATCTGCAGTTCCAGCGCCTGGGACTCGCGCAGAGGATCGATATTTCCGGGCGACGGCCCATGCCACTCGCAGCCGAGCCACGCGGCGCGGATGCCCTCGTCCTCGAAAAAGCCGGGAGCCGAAAGGCGACCGCGCGCGACTGCCTCGGTGATCAGGGCCTCATAGGCGGGCTGGCACATGCGGGCCGCCAGCCAGGCGCGGCGGCCACGGTAGAATTTCCAGACCTCGAGCAGAGCGGCGCGCGCGGCCGAATAGCTCGAGGTGAAGTGCTTGATCAGCACCTCGAACGGCAGTTCCAGCGCCACGCCGATCTGGCGCAGCATGGCCTCGACAAACGGATCGAACGCCGCACTCGGGCGCTCGGGCGAGAACGATTCGATGGACTCGTTCGGCGCCAGATCGACTACCTGGCCGGCCTTGCTGATATTGACCGGCTGGCCCTTGCCATCGGTCTGCCCTGCCGGCGCCGCCTCGAGATCCACACCCTGCGCGCCCTCGGTCTTGGACACGATGGCGAAGCACGAATTGACCACCGCCGCCTGCAACTCGGCATCGGTGTACGTCGTGAGCTGCTTGAGCAGGTCGACCACCGGCGCGAGATACGGCTCGCCGCGGAGCTGCTCGGGCTCCAACTTGCGGAACAGGTGGAGCACCTGGCGCATGCCGGACTCCGCGCCGAACACCTCGACGCGATCCCACTGCTGCGACGCACGAGCCAGCCGCAGATCGCCAGGGTGATACCGCGTGATGTAGCAGGCGATCGGCGCGCCATGGATATCGGTCTCGATACCGCCCGACAGGCCGCGCTTGTCGGCCATATAGTTCGGGTTGCTCACGCGATCGGCGGCGAGCACCTGAAACTTGAGCCCATAGGGCGACCCGAGGCGTTCGACGAACCGTTTGACAAGGAACGAATCGCCGCCCGACAGGGTGGCGCGCATTGCAAGCTCCTGCTGCTCGGCAAAGTTCAACGTCCGTTCGAGGTCGCACTCCGGCGAACTGGCCCAGAGCCAATACTCGCCGAGCGCCTTGACCTTCCATGCAGCGGCAGTCTCCGGCGTGAGGCCGAGATAGGCGGCATTCGGTACGGGGCGTGGCTGCAGGCCGGTATCGACCGTGTTGGTGACGACGGTGTTGATCGCGCCACGCGCGAGCGGCGCCGTGCGATAGAGCTCGCGTGACTGCGAACGCAGCTCGGGCAGATCGGGCAGCAGCGCCGTGTTCGGTCCGAAGTCGACCGGGTTCCACTGGCTCGTGGCGCCGGAGCGGCCTCGCACCGATGAATAGGCGCCTCCGGCCGAGAGAAAATCCACGGCCTGGCGGTCCAGCATGCGGCGGGCCTGCCAACGCGGCGAGAACTCGCCGATCAGGCGATCAAGCCGCGTGGCACGAAGGGCGGGCAACCGGGCCATCAATAGCCTGCCCGGAGCGTGCGCACGCGACGGCCGGTGCGGCCGGTGCCTTCCTGTTCCGCCAACGGGATCAGGCGCTGTTCCTCGGTGCACAGAGCCTTGTAATCGGCACGTTCGGTCATGCGGCCGGAGCCGTCATTGCTGATCTCGTACCGCTGGCCGCTCGTTTCGATCTTGGCCTTGGCGGCGCGGACCGATGCGAGTTGATCGGCATAGATCGGCATCGGGCGACTCCTCTACGCCCGGATCTGACCTCGCGTGCCACGCTGGCGAGCGACGCGAACCGCGGGCGGCGGCGTGTGTGTGCTAAGGCCTGGCGTGGCCTCGTCCGTGTGCCCGGTGGACACAGTGTTCTTTTGGGCGATCGCCCAATCCGGCGGGTTGGCCCAGACGACTTTCGTGATCTGCGAGGCGATCACGCCGGCCAGGCAATAGACCGCGAGATCCCACGCCTCGTTCGAGACGCGGCGTTCATTTTCCCAATGCCCATCCCCATCGCGGGATTCGGCGCAGAGCTGCTCGAATACCGCGGTGGGCAGATGGGTCGAGACGTGCAGCCGGTTCGGACCGGAGGCGCCCTGATTTTTGATCGCGGCCTTGAGGGCGGCGGCCACCGAATCCTTAAGGCCGTCGACCCAGACATTCCAGAGCGCGACGCCGCGGCGGTTCGCGCTGCGCCGGTTGGCCGCGCGTTCGTCCCACTGCGCGAGTTGCACACCCAACGGATGCGTGCCGTCACGGCCTTTGACGAACATTGCGCGGCGGTGCAGGTCGGGGCGATTGCGCTTGAGCCAACGCGAGAATTTGTAAGCCTTGTCGGTGACGCCGGCCGCGCCGCCCGTATCGATCACCACGATATGGGGCACGATGCCCCGTGATGGGTCGCCGGCAAGCGGCAGCGGCCGATCGAACACGGCATCGACCAGAGACAGCCAGTGATCGAACTCGAGCGCCGGATCGCAGGATTGCACACCATTCGCCGCGAGCACATTGTTCGATCCGCCGCCGAGCGAGATCGCGCGGTTGCCTGGTCCGATCGCCACGATCTTGCTGTGATCGACGATGGCGGCCTCGCCGTTCGGACCAATCACCTGCCACATGGGCTCGAACCGATCGATCTGGACGTCGACCGCCGCCACCACGAGGGCACCCCACGGCGGGAATATGCCGAGCGGAAGATCCTGCGCCGACTTTTTCAGATCGTCCGGCGAGATCGCCTCGGACTCCGCGGCGCCGTCATAGACCTCGCCCGCGTCGACATTCCAGAACGTGCGCAGCTCGGTATCCGAGCCGGTGCGCTCGCGATGTTCCTCGGCCTTGAGCCGCTTGCGGACAAGTTCCTCGAGGGTGATGAACGCGGCCTGCGGCCCGAACAACCGATAGGAGTCGATGTTGGTGACGCGGAGATCGCCGGTCACGTTGCCGTGCTTGTCGATCGCCTGGCCCTCGGCCAGCCATTCGTGGCGTGAGAACAGCGCGTGCCGATCGTCCTCGGTGTGGATCGCGCCGCAATGCGGGCAGTTGAACCAGACCTCGATCCGGGCATCGCTCGAGGTGGCGCCATCCGGATAGTGCAGGTGTTCGACGCGCGTGATGAAGAACTCGCCACAGTCACGGCACGGCCAATACATGAGCCGGCGCGTGCCCTCGTTGTAGAGGGCGAGGCTGGCCTCGGTGTTGACGGCCTCGTGTGCGCCCGTGGGCTTTGCCGAGCCCTTGACCTTGGCGCGCTTGGGCGACGACGTGACCAGCGTTTTGCGGCGGGGACCGAACGTCTGAGACCGCTTGTGATAGAGCGCGGCCGGGTCGCCTTCGCCGTCGATGTCATCGTCCATCGAGTCGCGCTCATCGAGCCAGTTCCGGGGAACAGGCTTTGACGATGCGTTCGCCGATGTCGGCCAGGACAGGTTGACCATGCACTGATCGAACACGGCCAGGAACTTCGACCGCGACCGCTCGCGATCGCCGAGCTCGGGGCTCGCGTCGATCATGCGGCCGAGGCGGCGTTCCGAGAAATCCTCGGCCTGTTGCTTCTCGGGCAACACGATCTGGAAGTCGCCCGGATCGACGCGCACCGAATGACAGCAGAAGTTGAGGCCGATCTCGGTCTTGCCCGACTGCGCCGGCGCCACGAACACGATGATCTCATAGAGGATATCGGTGAGCGCCTGCATCGGCCGCACGAGCTGCGGTGCGAGCGCGTGCCGATACGGGCCGGAGTAGCCCTGCGGGTTGCTCAAGACGCGATAGAGCTCGGCCGCCTCGGCGACATCGATGTCCGGCGGCGGCAGCAGGATATCGGCGACATCGTTGCGGGCATCGCCGGCCGTTGCCAGGTCGCGGACATTGAACCGCGATGCGTCAATCGGCATCGAGGGCCGGCCTGAGGTCGGGCCGCTTGATCTGGCCGTGCATCGCGATCAGCGTCTCGCGGACCAGCCGATCGGCCTCCTCTTGCTGCGGACCGTTCAAGCCGGCCGCCCGCGTGAGGGTGGCGGCCCAGCCCAGCATGTGCTGGCGCACCACGCCAAAGACCGCGGCATAGTCGGCACGCACGTCCTCGAGGGCGACAAGCTGACCCTTCTGCTGCCCGACGATGATCGCCAGCCGTTCGGCCTCGAGGGCCTCCCTGACGTGGCTGATCCCCTCGGGCGCCAGGCGCTCGCCCTGGAACATCTCGCCCTGCGCCAGGGCAATCCGTCGCTGGCGTTCCTGCTCGAGCTCGCCGCGCTTGCGGTCGATCTCCTCCCGCCACTCTTTGACGGCCGAGACATCGAATTCGTAGGGCACGCCGTTCGAGCCACCGGCCTGCACCGGGCATTGCTCGGCGATCCATCCGTCGATCGTCGGCATGGAGACGCGGAAGATGCGCGCCAGCTCGCCCTTGTTGACGATCAGCGGCGCCGCTTGTTCGGACATGTGGTGTACCCCGCCCGCCTTGCACGGGCCGCTGCCTGATCGCCAACCGTTGGTGGCGCCGCTTTGACGGAGGGCACGTAAGGTTCGCGCGCTGCGAATAACAATCGAATCAACAACCCGGCCCGGAAAAAAAGTTGGGAAAAGTCCAGACCTGTCGGGGGTTGAATTACTCACCAGAGCATGGCGAGTGGAAGGACCCGCGAAGGGTTGCTGTCCGGTCCGAGGCAGGTGAGCACCTCGAGCGGCGTGACCGGACGGCGCGGTCGCGTGTTAGGCGACCTTTCTCAGGAACAGTGGGTTGTTCCGCGACGTGGCGATGGCCTGGCCGAGTCGCTGCCTGAATATCTGGGCAGCGCGCTCGTTCATCACCTGCTGCGCCACCTCACGAAAGCGGAAGATGGCGCGATAGCGAGGCTGTCGCACGATGGCGAACACGAGTTTGAAGTAGCGCGCCTGTTCGAGATAGATGCCCGGGGGCATCCGCCCCGACTTGATCAGCACATACGTCTCTGCCCGCCGCTTCCCCTTGTTCCGGAAGTTCTGCGACTTGTCGGCAAGGCCGCTCAATCCCCCGAGATCACTCAGGATCTTGGTGACCTGCCCTGCATTGAGATCACCGCGACGATCTCGCTCGGCATACTTGCCGGGCACGAGGAACTCGCCTTCGTTCAAGTGCCCCGACCTGATCAACCGGAACTCGAACGGCGTGTGCTGGCGTGGCCCGCCCATGACCTGCGGCACGAGGTATCGGCCGGCCTCGGTCTGCGCGCCTTCCTGCCAGTAGACCTGCGCCATGCGGCCATACTTGTCGGCCTGCCGGACCTTCATGCCGTTCAAGGTCCAGGGGCGCGGGTTGTCGAACACCCGCCGCATCTCTGCCTGCTCGGCTGCGATCACTTCATAGGCGAGATCATCGAGCGTGAGTTTGGTGGCCCACGGTATCTCTTGCCGTTGCCACCCCTGCAGCCGTTGCGTGAACTGTTCGAAGTTGGTCGCGAAACCAACCTCGAACAGGGGAACAGTGGTCAGGGAACCACCGAGGTTGAGGCATAAGCCCACATGAGCAGCAGACGATTGGTGCCGATGCCCAGCGCCGCAGGCGTGACCTTGTTGGTCTGTGCCGCATCGGCCATGGGGACCAGCGAGCCCGCCGTGGTGCCCGGCATGTAGACCGTGGCTGCCGTGCCCGTGCCGATCGCCACCACTGCACCGGGGCGCGCGATCGAGACCACGGCGCCGGCAGCATCGGCCGTGCCGAGCGCCATGCCCAGCCCATCGGCGCCGGCCTCGGCCGCGGTGCCGTCGCACTGTGCCTTGAGCCAGGTGTTGGTGTCCGGCTTGTAGTAGAGGATGGCGCCGGCAGCGAAGGCCTCGCCCGCCACCTGGCCGTGCGAGACCGGGCCGGAGACATAGGAGACGTTGGCGGCAGTGATCGATAGCGCAGTGGCGAACGCCGTGCCCGCCAGTGCACACAGCACGGCGAACACGCTGATGAGCGTGCGGAACATTGGGGCCTCCTGGCGGCCAGATATGGAGTTCTGGAAGGGTGCGCGGGAACGACTCAATCGTTCCGCGAAGGTGACACAAACATAGGCCCAAACTCGGAAGTCTCGGAAGTGCCCGTCACCACTTTCTTGTGGACAGTCTGCGATCGAGGATCAGGCGCGCCCGCTCGAGATCGGCCGGCAGGATGTGCAGCGGGATATCGTTGAACAGATCGACGATGGTGGGACCAAGCTTTTCCGACCAGCGCATGTTGAGCGCGCGGCTGCTGATCTTGATCGGTGGACGTGCGGACGCGAGATCATCGGCGCAGTCCTGAAACGATTTCTTCAAGGCGATCGACCACAGGATCGCGCGGTCGATGGGATTGTCCCAGACCAAGGCGAGCACCGCCTTGAACGTGGCAGTGGCGAGATCGATCTCGGTGTGGCGCAGCGGGATCCGCGGGGTGGTCGGATCGGGCGCATAGTCGCGCGTCCGCTCGAGCACGGGCTCGGGCATGTTCGAGCGAATCGGCGCCGGGCGGATATCGGCCGTCATCGGGAAGCGCGTGAACAGCTCGGCCATGCGGCGCAGGCGAGCCGACACGAGCACGATGGTCCAGCGATCCTCCGGAAGTTCCTCGGCCTTGGCGGGTGGCCTGGTCTCGATCGTCGTCGAGGCGTGCAGGTTGCGCTGAACCATGCGCGGCTTGCCTGTCGCCGGATCGATCTCGACCTTGCGCGTGGCCTCGTCCTCGAATGTGCGCACGCTGATCCGCGTGTTGCCGCTGCCGTTGCCCATCGCCCGTCTCCCCGGAGCCTTGGCCCCGCTCACAAAAACTCGCTCTCGCCATCGCCCTGCCGAGCCTCATGCGCGGGCCGTTGGTCCATCCCTCGCGCGCGCGGCATACAGCATGGCTGCTGCTACAAGACTCTGATTCTCAATGTGACTCTGACTCTCTGATGTCGAATCGCGGCTCAACGATTTCAAACACTTAGCCCAAAAGATTCGCGGTCTCTTTGCGATCTGTCCGCGAACTGATGGCGGACTGATCGCCGAGTGATCAGCGATCTCCCGCCTCGGTCCACCGCTTTCCCCATCGTTCTCCACAGAACGATGCACAACATGAGGACGGAACGGCAGCGCCGTCTGTCCGCCGGAGTCACTGCCGCCGGAATCGTCCTCGCCCTTTTTCTTCTTTGGGCGGGTCTCGCTGCGCTCGGCCTTATCGGCCTCGGCGCGCTCGTTGTAGAGATTGCCGGCAGCATCGACCTTGATCTTGCCGCGCGCGAGCAACTCGGCCAGGGGCTTGTTGACCGAGCGATGGTCGCGACACTGCAGCAGGCCGGCGATCGCGCGCGCGTCGTTCGGCACGGTCTTGCCGTCGCGGAACAAGGCGATCAGATCGATATAGAGGCCCTTCGCCGCGAACGACAGGAGGCGCGTGCCGCCGAACCATCGATCGATGACGAACTTGAACCACAGATCCTTGAGACTCATCACTCTACTCTCGACGCGGTTTGATCCAGCCGATTTGCGGGCTCGGCAGCGCGCGTGCCGATCGATCCCAGACGAACCAGGCGAACGCGATCATGCCGCCGTGGCCTTTGTCCTTCGTGCGCGGCGGCCTCATCTTCGACCGTCCGACCACCCACACCCTCGACAGGCGCGAGCGCCGAAAGAACTCCGAACGTTCCCAGCCTCGAGCAGCAACACGCGGCCCAGCAACGCCAGCTTGCGCGCCCCAAGGGCGAGCGCGTGCTCGGCGAAGGCCTGCCAGAAGATGAAGGGTGGGTTGGTAATCACGTTGGGCTTGCGCAGCACCGTGGTCCGCAGGAAGTCGACGCCGCCGCGCCCATAGCCGCGCCCGATCAAATCCGTCGAGACCGTGCCGATACGCCGATAATCCTGCAGCACGCGCGAGAGGGCGCCATCGCCACAGGCTGGTTCCCACACACCACCGCGGAACGATTCGACATCGAGCAACGCGCGCGTCAACGCCGGCTCGGTCGGATAGTAGTCATGCCGGGCGCGCTTGAAGCCACGGGCAGCGCCGAGCCCGCGTGACCCTACTTTGGCGATCGTCATCTATGGTCTCCGCTGATCGGCACAAAGAAACCCGCCAGGCCGCAGTAGCGCAGGCGCTCGGCGTCGCGATGGCCGTAGGCGATCAATACCGAGGGTGCGCCGGCATTGGCCTTTGCGCGCTTGCCGTTCGCGCGATGGAAGTGCAGGCGGCCATAGAGGAACAGCGCCGCCGAGGCCCCCCCCCACACCGTTTCACGGAACCATTCGGTCTCCGTCCGCGCGAACGTCAACGCGATGCCGGTGCCGTGCTCCACGAGACGGCGCAGCCATTCGACGGCATCGCGGCTATAGGGCGGGTTGAGCCACACGCGGCCACGCCAGGGTGCCGTGAGGCCGTCCTCGCGCTTGGTAAGCATGCGTCTGGCGGTGCGCCAGGGCATGTTGGGTGGACAGCACGGATCGAGGTCGAACGGACCCAAGGCCTTGATGATCTCGGGTGGCGTCAACCACGTATCCGAGATCATGGCTGCCGACTGATGCGATCCCATGGCGCGACGCTTGCTCATGCCACGTCCACGAACAGCGGCGAATCGCCATTGAGGCGGCGCCGCTGGATCTCGACATAAGCGGGGTTGAGTTCGATCAGCACGGCGTTACGTCCGATCCGATCGGCGGCGAGCGCCGTGGTGCCGGATCCTCCGAACGGATCGAGCACCGTGTCGCCTTTGTCGGTCGAGCAGACGATGCAGCGACGCGCCAGCTCGGCCGGCATGACGGCAGGGTGGCCGGTGTAGGACGGTTGCGGCCTGATATGCCAGACCGTCGACAGGAACCACGGCTCGCCAGGATGGCGAACGCGGTATTGCTCGCTTCGCGCCAGCAGGAATAGATACTCGTGAGCCGTCGAGGGACGGTCGAGGCGCGGTGGCTCGGTCGCTACACCCTTGTCCCATATGATGGTGCTGCGCAGATACCAACCATCGGCGCGCAACGTGTCGGCGACCACGAACGGCGTGAGGGTGATGTCCTTTTCCTTGAACCCCGGCGATTGACGTCGCCAACCCTTGCGCTCGTGCGCGCCATCCCATTGCCGCCGCTTCGCGACCAGGGCGCCGCCCCCCCCGTTGCCTCCCGCGGCATAGCTGTCACCGATCTGCAGCCACAACGCCCCATCGGGACGCAGCACGCGCTTGAGGTCTCGGCACACCTCGGCAAGGGCATCGGCGAAATCGGCCGGGGTGCTCTCCTGGCCCATCTGGCCGGGCATGCCGTAATCCCGCTGCCGGAAGTAGGGCGGGCTCGTGACGATGCAGTGCACGCTCTCGGTCTGCAGCTCGAGTAGCTTGGCGCGCACGTCTCCTTGCAGGATCCGAACAGCCATCTAATCCGCCGCCCTCTCCTCGAGCCCGCCGTCATCGTTCGAAGCGAACTGCGAGAAGGTGATCGCTTGCGCGAGCGGCGGGCAGACCGAGTTGCCGCACATGCGCACCTGCGCCGTCTTGGTGAGTGGCTTGCCGTTCGGGCCGGGCGCCGCGATGACGTAGCTGCTCGGAAAGCCCTGCGCCCGGTAGAGCTCGGGCGGCTGCAGCATGCGCATCCCGATATCGACGATCGGCCAGCCCAGCACCGTCACGAGGCCAAATCGCGGCTTTGATGTCACCGTATGCAGTGGCTCATCGACGGCCTGGCCGTGCTCGGCCGCCGAGTAGTATTTGGCGATGAACGCCGAGACGCGCTCGGCGCCGGCCCGATCATCGTCCGAGAGATCACATTGCACGAGCCCATGGTGCGTGCCGCCGGCGGTGATCGTCTTGGCCGGCGACTCCGGATCCCCGTTGCCGCCGTCGCTGTTCGAGGTGTAGGCGTGCGAGAGCAGCGCCGCCACGAGCGCCTGGTTGGCGCCCTTGCCGGCGATCGTCGAGACCGGGCTCGTGCTCGGATGCCCGACCATGCCGGTATTGTGCTGCGCCATGTAGGCCGCCGCGAGCGAGCCGCCGTTCTGTGTCGGCACCACCGAGGCCATCGGTTGGTCGACCGGCCGCACCCGCGGGGCCTGGCCCACGCGCTCGCCATAGCGCGGTGTCAGCACCGCCGACACGAGACCGAGCGGCGCAGCGCCACCGGGCCGCTTGATGAAGCTGTTGGCCGTGATCGTGTGCAGCGGCTCATCGGCCCGGTGGCCGTCGCTGTTGGCGCGGAACTTGGTGACATGGGGCGCGATCAAGGCCATCTCGCCGCGGTGTGCCGCCGTCACCGTCTTGAGCGGTTCGTCGACCGCATGGGCGCGGTCGCCGCCATGGTGCGTGAGCGGCGCGATCAGCGGTTCGACAATCAGGTGTTCGGCCTTGCTCGTGATCGTGGTGACGGGCTCGCCGATGGCGTTCACATACTTCCCCTTGCCGCCGGTCTGGCCGATGCGGGCGATGAACGGTTCGACCACGGCGAATCGGTTCTCTACCGTCGCCGTGCGCAGTGGTTCGTCGATCGGTGATGTTCGATCCTTGCCGCCGTTTCCTTCGCCGTAATAGGCGGCGATGAACGGCTGCACGATCGCCGAATCGGCCTTGGCGGTGATGGTCTGCAACGGCGCATCGACCGGGCGCTCGGGGCTCTGGCCCATCCGGCCACCGACGCCGACGATGAACGGCCGATCGGCATTGACGACATAGCGCATGATGCCGCGCGCGATGCGGCGCAGCGTGTTCTCGGCGAGGTCGCGTTCGCGCGTGAAGATCGAGGGACACGGCAGATCCCAATCGATGCATTCGGCAGCGGTGCGCCAGGGCAACATGCCCTCGGGCACGTTGCCATCGGCATCGGGCTTGGCGTGTGTCGGTTTCGGCCAGACGATGGGTTTGCCGTCGCGGCGCGCCACCACGAACAGTCGCTTGCGGATCGTGGGTGCGCCATAATCGCAGGCGCGCAACTCACGGGTCTCGACCTTGTAGCCGAGCCGCTTGAGATCGCGGACCCATCGCTTGAACGTGAGGCCCTTTTGCACCGGGCAGGGAACGAGCTTTCCCCCCTCGGCCTCGATCAGCGGCCCCCAATCCTTGAACTCCTCGACGTTCTCGAGGCCGATGACATCGGGTCGCACGCGGCGCACCCAATGCACCACCACCCACGCCAGGTCTCGGATGCCCTTTTCGACCGGCTTGCTGCCCTTGGCCTTGCTGAAATGTTTGCAATCGGGCGAGAACCACGCGAACGCCACCGGCAACACGCGGAAGGGAATGCCGAGCTCTCCACACCGCTTCGCCGAGGCCTGGCGCACCACCTCGACCGGATCGGCTTTCCACACGTTCTGACAGAGGTGCATCGTGTCGGGATGGTTCGCCGCATGCAGCGCCACCGCCTCGGCATCGTGATTGATCGCCACATCGGGCGAGCGGCCGAGCGCCATTTCGATGCCGGTCGACGCCCCGCCCCCGCCGGCAAAATTGTCGATGATCAGGCTTTCGTCGAGGTTCATGACAGTGCCCTCGGCTTGCCGACCAGCACGAGCCACACGGCCGTCTTCGCCTCATCGCCGAACATGTCGGCGAAGAAATCGAGCGACACGCCGAGGCATGGCACCACCTGCTGCCAATGCTCACGCGCCACGACGCGATAGAGCAGGTCGACCGAGCCGAAATAGCGCGCGATCGACTGCCGGCGCACCTTGGCCAGGTCCGCGATCTGCTGTGCCGTGCCACGAAAATTGCCCTGGTTCGCCAGCACGAGGACGGCCGCGATCAGCGCCGTGCGTTGATGCTCGGCCGCGCGCTGCCGGGTAGGCGAGCGATAACGCCTATTGGCGGTCGCCTCGCCCGCCAATGTTCCATGTGAAACGGGCATGGACTATTCCGCCACCAACACGTTGCCGAACAGGAACCGCTCGGTCTCGAGGAACTCGCGGCGCGCCTGTTCGGGCGACCACCCCTTGATCTCGACGCCGAGGCCTTCCGGCTTGTCCCAGCCATGGCGTTCGACGATCGCGCGCGAGAACAGGGCGCGGCGTTCATCGTGCAGGATGGTGGTGTCCGCCGTCTTGATCTCGGGCGGCATGTCGCCCTCGAGGCCGAGCGCCTGGAAAATCGCGGCCTCGACCGCCTTCTCGATCAGCCGATAATCGGGCAGCGCCCTTTTCAGGGGCCGCACCACGTCGCCGAGGTAGGCCTCGCTGCCATCATGCACGAGCGCCCAGCGGGCACGGGGATAGTCGAGACGGCCCATGAAGTGACGGGCGAGCAGAACGGAATGCTCGGCCACGCTGTAGAACATGCGGCACTGGCCGTTATAGCGGCAGAGGTTCGCCAGACCGTGCGCGATGTCATAGATGCGCACCGCCTCGGGATCCGGCGAGGCCGGGCGGAACTGCACGCCGGAGGCGGTGATCATCCAGTCGCCGGGCGCGTCAACCGGCTCGTTCATCGAAGCACCTCAAGCAACAACGGGGAGACGAATGCGAGCAGGCCCAGCGCCATCGCGCCGAGCGAGATCGCCAGGCCGTGGCGCTGCGCGGTCATGCCGGCAGCGCTTCGAACGCCACGATGATCAGCGCGAGCTTATGTTCGACGTGAACCACCGAGCGGGCGGGATCGCGCCGGCGCAGCCGATCGATCTCGGCCAGGCACAAGGCACCGGCGCGCTCGAGATCCCGCCGCGGCGAGACGGGCTTCCACCATTGCGCGTCCCACGGCCAGCCCATCGGCAGGCGGTCATAGGCGATCGGTCCCTTGTACCAACCCGGCGGACCGGCAGGTGGCCGCGGCCGATAGTTGAACCGCATTTCCGCCGGCCTGACCGCGTGATGAAAATAGATCATCGCGGCGCGCAGCATTTCGCCGCCGTCATGGGCGTCATCGTGTTCGGGCGTATAGCCTTCCCCGAATATCTGCCGCATCCGCTCATCAATCATCGGCGCCGGAACGGTCAAGGTGACGTTCAATTGAGCCTCCCCGGTTCGGTCTCGAGGGTCGGGACATCGTTGCCATCCTTGTCGCGCGCGCGAACGGCGATGCCGGCACGTTCGGCCATGATCTGAACGACGGTGTTGAAGGCGCCGGCCCGGAACGCAGCGGGGGCGTGGCCCACGATTTCGCCGATGATCTGGGCGAGGGCCGAAACCGTCGTCATCGCATGCGGGCGGCCGGTCGGCTGGGCGTCGAGGTGCTCATTGAGCACCACGGCCAGTTGGCAGTGCAGGCATTCAGGATCGCCATCGGCGGCCAGCACACGGGCCTTGAGAGTGTCGAGATCGATCATTGCCCGCCCCCCCCGACTCGCGCGATCTCGAGGAGTTCATCGGGTGAGAGCGGACGCGGCTGGCAGAGCAGCCGCGCGCCGGGCGTATGGACGCGCAGCCGGACGGCCGAGATCCGGCACTCCTCCCGGCTGCCATAGACCGCGAGCTCGTAGCAGGCGCGCGGCTCGATGCCATCGACCGGACCAGGCGCCGGATTGATGAGGCAGAGCGTGAGGGCCACGATCACGGCGTTCACGACTTCACCGCCCGCTGTTGCTGGCGCGCCAAGGAGTCCTTGCGCGCGATGTCGGCCTCGAGCTGCCGACGCATGAACTCGACCAGATCGTTGACGCGCTTTTTCCGCTCGCCTTTCGGGGCGCCGTTCATGCGGGCGATCAGCCGCGCATGCTCGGCATTGATCGGCTTGCATGACGTGGTGCGGGCGGCCCTCACGGCTTCACCCCGAGGCGCTGCGCCGTTTCGTCGAGACGTTGGCGCACACGGCCAAAATCCTCGGCGAGGGCGGCACCCTGGCGCTGATGCTCGCGCAGCCGCTTGTCGAGATCGACCATCTCAACCTTGAGCGGTTCGAGTTCGACGATCGACCGCAGCGGCCCGAAAGCCACGTCGCGCAGATCGGCGATCAGCTTGATCGGTAGGTCGCCCGCTTCCTTGGCGACCCTGGCATCCGACCAACCCTCGGAATACTGGCCGGCTTTTTCGTCGAACGTGCCGATCAGGATATCGCGGACCCTGGCACGCTCCGGCACGGTGAGTTCGGTCTTGTCGGGGAGACGCGCCCCCCCCTGTGAGGCCGCGACGGCAACCGATGCCACCGGCGGGCGCTGTGTCGTGTGCAAGGTCAAGATGTTCCCTCCCTTCTTTCCCGAGTCGCCATGCCGCCCCTCGCGGCGCTTGCGCAGGCAGTCCGGGCAGGTGACGCCGCGCGTATTCCACGCATCGAAGTCCCACCCCTCGGCGCGGAATTTCTGCTGGATGAGTTCGGGGTTGTTGTTCGGCTGGTTCAGCCGAATTTCCTTGTTCGTTTCGCAGACGTGACACGCCGCACAGGCGAACGGCCGATATTGGCCGCCCGCCACTTCACGGGATTTCACCTGATACGAGAGACCGCGTTGCGAGGCGCGCGTGCCCATCGGATCACCTGCGGCCGCGCGCCTTGCGGCGCGTGGGGCTTTTCGGTTGGGCCAGCGGTGTAACAGGCGCGTACCGGCGCAGAGCCGAGAACAAGGAGCGCCGGCATTTCGCCACCTCGGTCCGCAGTGCCTCGGTCGCACTGAGGCAGCCGTGAATTTCACCGTGCTCGATGGCGCCGTCGCGCGCCGCGGCGGCCATCGTCGTCAACGCGCCGCCGATGGTGCCGGCGATCGACATGACGGCCGAGAGCGGCGTCGTCGCCTGCTCGGCCTGGCCCATCGGACAGGCATCGTGTGCCAGTTTCACGAGCAGCGCCGCGAACACCGGATCGAAACCGCGCCGCACGAGATAGGCATCGGTCTTGATCATCCGCTCGCCTGAGATCTCGCGCTCATCGTCGCTGTCGGAGAACGCCTGCAGCAGTTGCGGCGAGCAGCCCAGCTCGTTCGCGAGCGCATCGTCGCCGAGCAGCACCATGGCCTGGCGCACGGCGTCATGGATCGAATCCGGTTCGCGCAGCTTGGTCATGCAGCCTCCTGACGGACGGGCGCGTCGGAACGCGCGGGAGTGGTTTCTGCCTGTGCCGAACCCACGCGACGGCGCGCGGCGAGACGGGTGATGATCCCGGCAGTCGTCGGTGGCGTGAGCGAGGTGGAGCCCATGAGCGAGAAGCGCAGTGCGAGACGGATGCCGGTGCTCGGCGCCGTGGCGAAATGCAGGGCGCGCGCCTGGTTGCGCATTGCCATCACCAGGATCGATTGGGCATCGTCGCTCATCGGCCGTGTCCGTTCTGGCGCGCGGCCGATCGAGTGCTGTTCATGCGGCCTGCGACGGCCACTAGGCCGGTCCGGGCGCGCGGCAGGCGATCTCCGGCCTCGAACGAGCGCGGGATCAGCGCCTCGACGGCCCTGATCGTGGCCGCGCTGGGGCTCCAGGCCGGCCTGTCCATGCCAAGCAGAGCGGCGCGGGAAAGATCCGCCTCGCCCGCCAGGGCCGAGAACGAAATCTTGCGGGCCTTGCGGTAGGCCCGCAGGCGATCAAGCACGGCGTCGAGTCTGGGCGGCGATTTCATCGCCACAAGATTGCTTAAAGTTTTAGTCGGGTCAATTCAATGCTGCATAAAACCTTGAGCGCGCAAAATTTTAAGCATTCTGTCAGCCTTTCGGCCATGTCCTACGATGCCGATCGTGCCCGCAAGGCGCTGGTTATGTTCCTAGATATCAACAAGCTGTCCGCCCGAGCCGTGTGCAAAGAGGGCGGCCTGTCACCCTCGGCGATCAGCCAATTCCTCACCGGCCGGGCCGAGTCCATGGGCAACGACTCCTATGAGGCCATTGCCCTCGGGGCGCAGCGCGTGCTCGAGCAGCGCGGCATTCATCGCAAGGTGACGGTCGGTGAAGTGCGCGGCGAAGTGGCGGCGGTGGTCGACGTGCCGATCAGATCGATCGTCGGTGCCGGCGCCTTCGCCGAACCGTTCGACGACAACGTGATCGGCTACACGCCCGCGCCGCCAGATATGGCAGGGTCCGAGGCGACCATGGTGAAGGGCGATTCCATGGAACCGCTGTTCCACGATGGCGATCTGCTGTTTCACCGCCGCCTCACCGTCGATCCGGCGCGCTTTGCCGGCGAGATCGTCGTCGCCGAAGTCACGGGCGGCGACCATGATGGCAAGCGGATGGTGAAACAACTATTGCGCGGCACCCGCAAGGCTCGCTTTCACCTGATCAGCATCAATTCGCTCCACAAGCCGTTCGAGGATCAGGCGCTAAAGTGGGTCTCGCCGATCGACTGGATCAAGAAACAACGCCGAAGGGTTTGACGATGACGAAGCTGCTGGCAGTGCTTGCATCGCTCGCGTTCTGTCTCGCCGGGTGCGCCACCGCACCGATGGCACCCGCCGCCGAGGATGCGCGCGGCAAGACGTTCGAGGCACCGCCACCGGGCCAGGCGGCGCTCTACCTCGTGCGCCAGGGTATCTATTTCGGCGCACCGCTCACCAGCATCACGGTTGGGCAGCGCGCCGTTGGCACACTCACCATGGGAACATGGATGCGGGTCGACATGCCGCCGGGCCGCTACGATGTCCGCGCCGTGGCGGCGCTCGAAAGCGCCGCCGGCACCGTCGATCTCGCAGCCGGCGAGACGCGGTTCCTCTCGGTGCACATGGGCGCCACCCGCCTCACCGTCACCGAGATCCCCGCTGCCGAGGGCCGCGCCGCCGTTATGCAGGGCCAGCGCGCCGCCGAGATTCGCTAGCCGTTCGGGCTGGGGATATTTCAATCGGGGCCTTCTGAAATCATAAGCTGATTAATGTTTTAATCGTTCGCTTGAGTCCGCATAAACTTTTATGCATACTCCCGCCGTCGCTGCCCGCGTGGGGGTGACGATGGCGGCGAGGCCTTTTCGGGCGCGCCGCTCTTTTCAGGGGCCGCCCGCCGATCGACTTCACCGTTGATCGGCGGGCGATTGAAGCGGGCGCCGGACCATGAATATCGACGACATGATCGGACAGGATGACGCCGCCTTTGCCGGCGTGGTCGCTGCCCGCGCCAGGCAACTCTCGGCGCGGCCGGAAAGGCTGCAGGCCTTCCTCAACGGCCTGGCGCTCGATGGCACCCTGCGCCGCCCCGGCGTGCAGTCGGCGCTGGCGCCCTACATGAGCCTGCCCAAGCCGGAACCACGGACGCGCAAGCGCGCGCGGATGGCATCGGCGATCGCGCGGGCTTTCTCCTCGAACGGTTGCGTCACCCGCGCCGATCTCGAGGCCGAGGGCTTCGACGATGCCGAGATCGGCGACCTGTTCACCGAAGCGCGTCGCGTCTCGCGCGTCGCCGAAATGGTCATCTGATTTTTCACCGGAGGAGACAAACGTCAATGACTCTCGACATCACCACCATCCCGCCCGAGCGCCTCGAACTGCTCGACAACGCCACGCTCTACAATGGCCCGCACGGCGGCGGCACCGGCGGACCGGATTGCAAGCACTGCGCGCGCGAGCTGCTGCATGAGGTCATCACCGGCGTCCATGCCGATCGGACGCCGCCGGGTGTCACCGTGTTCGTCGACATGCTGCCGTCGCTGAACGACGGCCCGTGGCGCGACGATGCGCACCGCACCGAAGTCATGCGCCCCTATCTGCGCAAGATGGCGATGCTCGATCCGGCGAAGGACGTGCAGCGCGCGTTCGCCGTGGTCGACTATTTCTATCGCACGGCGCTGCCCAATCTGCTCGATGCCATCAACGAGGGCGCGCACGCGCAAGCGTTGCGCGCCCTGGCCCCCATCGTCGATGAAAAGAGCGCCCTCGACGCCCGCGCCGCCCTCGACGCCCTCGCCGCCCGCGCCGCCCGCGCCGCCCTCGCCGCCCGCGCCGCCCGCGCCGCCCGCGCCGCCCTCGACGCCCTCG
>LNFM01010164.1_pt1 | contig 36363 bp, 29 predicted proteins | sample 596031 | NCBI WGS metagenome assembly LNFM01 (sample SAMN04254537, study PRJNA301005) | activated carbon metagenome | isolation source: dual media filters at the Ann Arbor, Michigan drinking water treatment plant | place: USA: Ann Arbor | reverse complement strand
GCCTGGTTGAAGAAATCGACCAGCAGGATGGCGTTCTTGGTGACCAGGCCCATCAGCATGATGAAGCCGATCGCGCTGAAGATGTTGAGCGTCGTGCCGGCGATCAGCAGGCCGAGGAAGACGCCGATCAGCGACATCGGCAGCGACATCATGATGGCGATCGGCTGCAGGAAGCTGCCGAACTGCGAGGCCAGGATGAGGTAGATCAGGATGACCGCGAGCAGCAGCGCCTGGCCGGCATAGGCCGCGCTCTCGGCCATGTCCTTGGTCGAGCCGCCGAACACGAAGCGGTAGCCGGGCGGCAGCGGCGTGTCAGCCAGCAGCTTCTGCAGGTCGCTGCTGACCTCGCCGGACGACCGGCCCGAGACGTTGGCGGTGATCCAGACCTCGCGATTGAGGTCGCGGCGATTGATCTGCGAGGCCCCGACATCGCTCTCGATGTCGGCGATCTGGGCGATGTGCACCATGCGAGGCAGGCCGTTGGGCTCGGTGCCGGCGGTGAACCAGATGCGCTGCAGGTCGGCAATGCCCGTGCGATCGTCCGTCGGCAGGCGGACCATGACGGTGTAGTTCTCGCCGTCCGGCGCGCGCCACAGGCTGGTCTCGTCGCCGGCGAACAGCGGCCGCAGCGACTGGGCGACCATTGCCGAGCCGAGCCCGAGGTCGGAGGCCGCGTCGCGCCGCAGGCGCACGGAGAGCAGGGGCTTGGCGGCCTTGAGGTTGCGGTCGAGGTCGACCAGGCCCGGGATCTCCCGGGCACGGCGCATGACGTCCTGCGACAGGCGGTCGAGCACGGCGGTGTCGGATCCCTGGAGCGACAGCTGAAGCTGCTTCTGCACGCCGCCGCCGGGGCCGCCCGGGATGTTGATCGAGACCAGGATGCCGGGAATGCTCGCAAGCCGTTCACGGATCGGCTGGGCGAGCTGCTCGGGCGAGCGCTTGCGCTCCTTGAGGGGCTTCAGCCGCAGGTAGAGGCTCGCCTGGTTCTTGCCATTGGCGTAGCCGGTATTGACCGTGCCGTAGGCGTACTCCACCTCCGGGAACTCGCGCACCGCGGCGTCGACCTGGCGCAGCTTGGCCTCGGTGTACTCGAGCGAGGAGCCGACCGGCGTCTCGATGCTCACCACCTGCTCGCCGAGATCGGCTTGGGGGACGAACTCGAAGCCGATGTACTTGGGCAGGGCGAAGCTGCCGAGGAAGCTCGCCAGCGCGATCAGCAGCGTGACCTTGGGCCAGCGCAGCGACCAGCCCAGCACGCCGCGATAGAGCCGGTTGGCGTGCTCCTGGGCGCCGTTGACGATGCGGGCGAAGCGGCCGGTCCCGTGGGCCTGCGGGTCGTACCACACCGACGACAGCATCGGGTCGAGCGTGAACGAGACGAACAGCGAGATCAGGACGGCGGCCGACACCATGACGCCGAACTGGAAGAAGAAGCGCCCGATGATGCCGCCCATGAAGGCGACGGGCAGGAATACCGCGACGATGCAGAAGGTGGTGGCCAGCACGGCGAGGCCGATCTCCTCCGTGCCGTCGATCGCGGCCTGCCGGTGCGACTTGCCGAAGCCGATATGGCGCATGATGTTTTCGCGTACCACGATCGCATCGTCGATCAGGATGCCGATGGCGAGGCTGAGCGCCATCAGGGTGAGCACGTTGAGCGTGAAGCCGAAGGCCGCCATCACCATGAACGAGCCGAACACCGAGATCGGCAGGGCGAGCCCGGTGATCACCGTGCTGCGCCACGAATGCAGGAACAGGAAGACGATGGCGATCGTGAGGAGGCCGCCCTCGATCATCGTCTGCTGGACGTTGTCGACCGAGTTCTGGATGCCGCGCGAGCTGTCGCGGACGATCTCGAGCTTGACGTCCGGGGGCAGGGACGCCTGCAGGTCCGCCACGGCTTTCCGCACGCCGCGGGCGACCGCGATGGTGTTCGAGCCCTGGGTCTTGACGATGTCGATGGCGACGGCGCGCTCGCCGTTCAGCGTCGCGACGTTCTCGCGCTCCTGCTGGCCGTCGACCACGGTGGCGACCTGCCGCAGGTAGACCGGCGCGGGGCCGCGACGGGCGACGATCAGGTCGGCGAAGCTGCCGGGCTCGGCGATGCGGCCGGTGACCTCGATCAGCCGGTCGTCGTTGCCGCGCGCGACGTTGCCGGCCGGGAAATTCTGGTTCTCCTCGCGGATCGCCGCCATGATGTCGTTGACGCCGACGCGCAGCGAATGCATGCGTCCGGGATCGAGCTCGATGTTGATCTGGCGCTTGACGCCACCGGCGATGGTTGCCCGGCCGACATCGCGTACCGTCTGCAGCCGCTTGACGATGACCTGGTCGGCGAGCGTCGTCAGGTCGCGCACCGAGCGGATGTCGGAGCGTACGGCGATCGACACGATCGGCTGATCGTCCGGGTTGAAGCGCTGGATCAGCGGCTCCTTGACCTCGGGCTTGAAGAGGGCGCGAACCTGCTGAACCTTCTCGCGCACGTCCTGCATGGCGACCGGCGACGACACCGACAGCTCGAACTCGGCGATGACGATCGATTGCCCCTCGAGCGAGCGCGAGGTCAAGGTCTTCAGCCCGGCGATGGCATTGATCGATTCCTCGATCTTGCGGCTGATCTCGGTTTCCACCGTCTCGGGCGCCGCGCCGGGATAGTTCGTGGTAACCACGACCACCGGGAAATCGACGTTGGGAAACTGGTCGATGCCGAGCTGGCGGTAGGAAAACAGCCCCATCACCAGCAGCGCCACCATCATCATGGTGGCGAAGACCGGGTTGTCGACGGCGATTCGCGTGAGCTTCATCGAGCAAGGCCTAGCGCGCTTCGATGATCTTCACGGACTGGCCCGCCTCGAGGCCCGGCAGCGGCGCTGACACGATCGTCATGCCCGCTTCCAGCCCCTTCACCTCGACCAGCTCGCCGCGCGACCATGTGCGCACCGCGCCCACCGGCTTTCGCACGAGCATACCGTTCTCGACCGCGAGCACGAAGTCGCCTCGATCGTCCTTGCGCATGGCCGACACGGGCACGGCGAGGGCGTGACCCTTCTCCTGCACGACGACGCTTCCGGTGGCGAACAGGCCGCCGCGCAGCGCGTCGTGGCGGTCGATGATCTCGACATAGACCGGGATCGACCGCGATCCGGGCTGAGCGGTCGGGCTGATGCGCGTGATGCGGCCGTCGAACACTCGTTCGCCGAAGCCTTCCAGCGTCACCCTGGCGGGCTGCCCGACCTTGAGGCGCACCACGTCGGCGGCCGGCATCTGCGCCGTGACCTCGACGTGACTGGTGTCGAGGAGGGCGAGAATCTTGCCGTCGATCGGCAGCGATTCGCCCTGGTTGGCGATGCGCTCGCCGACCACGCCGTCGAACGGGGCCTGGACCACGGCGTCGGCCAGGTACTTCCGGGCGATCTCGAGCTGCGCCTCCGACACGGCGACCATCGAGGCGCGGTTCTCGGCGGTCGAGCGCGCCTGGTCGACGGCCGACTGCGAGACGATGTTGCGGGTCGCGAGCGTCTCCTTGTCGGCGCGATCGCGCGCGGTCCAGCGTGCCTCGGCGCGCGCGGCATCGACCGCCGACTGGCGCTCGTTGACCTTGGCCTGCAGTTCCGTGGTCTCGAAGCGGGCGAGGACCTGCCCCTTGGCCACCTTGTCGCCTTCGCGCACCAGCACCTCGGCGAGACGGCCGGCGACGCGCGCCTTGACGATGGTCTGCTCGACCGGCTGCGTGGTGCCGGTGAAGCGTACCCGGTCGACCAGCCCGCGCGGCTCGATCGTGTGCACCTCCGCGGCAATCAGCTCCAGGGTTCGGTCCGCCGCGGGCTGCGCAGCGCCGGCGGGAGCGTTCGGGGCGCCATGACCCTTGCCCGCCTTCCATGCGAAGGCGCCGGCGGCGAGCATGGTGCCGAAGACGAACACGGCGAGCAGGACCTTGAGCTTGCGGGTCATGGACGCAACCCCTTCAGGACGAAGTCGAGATAGGCGCGGTAGAAGCGGTCGCTGTCGGCAGGCAGCGACTCGTCGTAAGGGGCGAGGGAGCGCAGCCAGACCGAATGCATGGCGAGCGGTTGCGCCAGCAGGATGGCCGACATCTCGATGTCGGCGACGGGGCGGAACTCGCCGCGCGCGATGCCGCGGCGCAACACCTTGGCGAACAGGTCGCGGCCGCGCCGGTCGAAGTTGGAGCAGTAGAAGCGCGCGACGTCCGGAAAGTTTCCGGCCTCCGCCAGGATGAGCTTGATCACGCCCCCCAGGGGACTTTCGGCGAACTCGCGGAACTTCATCACCAGCTCGCGCAGCAGGTCCTCGGTGGCGCCGTCGAAGGAGTCTACCAGCTCGTTGGCGCGGATCAGCGGCTCGCCGATGGCCTCGACGATCACTGCCTTGAAGAGCTCCTCCTTGCTCTTGAAGTACAGGTAGGGGAGGCCTTTGCTGACGCCGGCGGCACGGGCGACGTCCTCGAGCTTGGTGGCGGCAAAGCCCTTGGTGACGAACAGGTCGAGCGCGGCGCGGGCAATTTCGGGGGCGCGGTCCTCCGGACGGCGGATGCGGCCGGGAAGCTCGGTTGGCCGCGGCGGCGCCTCCATAATGACTGAATGGTCAGTATCCATATTCCGCGATGTAGTCTGAACAGGGGCGACCATCAAGGGCAAAAAAAGTCCGGCAGACCGAGGTCGCCGGACTCGTGCTCAGTTACGCCTTTCCACCCCCGCTGGCGGGGTGTCGCATTGGCATTAGACAAATAACACTAGAAGTGGGCTTCCGGTGGGGCCGTGAGGGTCCCACGCGGAAGCCGAAAGGCGTTAGATTAGAGGGGCCAAAGTCTGACTTTGGCTTGTTTTGCCCTTCCTTCTTTACTGCTTCTTCTTCTTCGCAGCTTTCTTCTTCGCAGCCTTCTTCTTAGCAGCCATGACTGTCTCCTATGGTTAGCTTTGAGGCACCCAACCGCTAGGGCCCCGGGTTACGCAGGTACGCGTGTCGCGCATGCTCAACTGCATCCGGTGGTACCGCCGCAGGTCGTGCACTTGAGGCACGTCCCGTTGCGGACCATGGTGAAGTTGCCGCATTCCGGGCAGGCATCGCCCTCGAACCCCCGGAGCTTCGCTTCGAGAGCGAAACCGAGAGCCGAGGTGGATGCCTCTCCGTGCGCGACGCCGACGACGGCCGCCTGGGCGTTTGACGCCTTAGCGACGGCTGGGCCGTTCGTCAGTTCCGTGGGCGGGTGGCCGGCCGCGATCGCCTCTTCGGCGAGGGCGACATTGCCGGCCATCCGGCCGTTCAGGATGTAAAGGTTGCTGCGCGTGTAGCCGACGCTGGCGATGCGGTTTACCGCGGCGGCCGCAGCCTCTGCCGCCTCGGTGCCGGGTGCCGGCAACTCGCCCTGGTTCTCGCCGCGGCCGACGCCGTCGGGCCGCAGATCGGCCTGCTCGACGTGCGCCAGGTCGCTGCGCCCAAGATAGGAGATCGCCAGCTCGCGGAATATGTAGTCGATCAGCGAGGTCGACATCTTGATGGCGTCGTTGCCTTCCACGATGCCCGACGGCTCGAAGCGCGTGAACGTGTAGGCTTCCACGAACTCCTCGAGCGGCACGCCGTACTGCAGCCCGATCGAGATGGCGATGGCGAAGTTGTTCATCAGGCTGCGGAAGGCGGCGCCTTCCTTGTGCATGTCGATGAATATCTCGCCGACCCTGCCATCCTCGTACTCGCCGGTACGGAGATAGACCTTGTGGCCGCCGACGATTGCCTTCTGCGTGTACCCCTTGCGCCGCTGCGGCAGGCGTTCGCGGCCAGCCCGCACCTCGCGCTCGACGATGCGTTCGACGATGCGCTCGGCAATGACCGGGACCCGCGCGAGGGGCGGCAGGTCGAGGTCGTCGTCATTGGCCGCCAGATCGTCGCCCAGGACCATCGCCGACAACGGCTGGGAGAGCTTCGACCCGTCGCGATAGAGGGCGTTGGCCTTCAGCCCGAGCCGCCACGACAGTTCGTAGGCGTCGCGGCAATTCTCGACCGTCGCCGAGTTCGGCATGTTGATGGTCTTGGAGATCGCGCCCGAAACGAACGGCTGCGCGGCCGCCATCATGCGGATATGGCTCTCCGCCGACAGGAAGCGCGTGCCTTCCCGACCGCACGCGTTGGCGCAGTCGAACACCGCCAGGTGATGGTGCGCGAGATCGGGAGCGCCCTCCAGGGTCATCGTCCCGCAGGCATGCCGGTTCGCGGCTGCGATGTCGCTTCGCGAGAAGCCGAGGCGCGCCAGCACGTCGAGCCTGGGATCGGCGAACGCGGCGTCGTCGAGGCCGAGGATGTCGCGACAGAAGGCATCGCCGAGGACGTGGCGCGAGAAGGCATACCGAATGTCGAAGGCGGTGACGATCGCCTTGTCGATACGGTCGATCGTCGACCTGTCGAAGCCACGCTCGGCCAGGCTGGCGTGGTTGATCGCCGGTGCGGTTGCGAGGGAGCCGTGGCCCACGGCATGGTCGACGATGCGCGTGATCGCGGCCTCGCCATAGCCCAGGCTCCGCAAGGCGAGGGGAACCGTCCGGTTGATGATCTTGAAGTATCCGCCGCCCGCGAGCTTCTTGAACTTGACCAGCGCGAAATCGGGCTCGATGCCGGTGGTGTCGCAATCCATCACCAGGCCGATCGTTCGATAGCCGTAGCGTTCGCCCAGCATCAGGGCGTCGTCCCACTGGCGCCGGGCGGCTGCGGCGAGCTCCGGATCGGGACAGTGGCGAGCATCGAACGGAACCGGCGTGATCGACAGCCCTTCGTATCCGGATGCCTCACCGTGCGCGGCGCGCTTGTGGTTGCGCACGACCCGGAGCATGGCGTCGCGGTTGGAAGCGTAGCCAGCGAACGCGCCGAGCAGGCGTGCCATCTCGGCCGACGTGGCGTAGGCAGCTCCCGTCATGACGGCGGTCACAGCGGCCGCGATTGCCCGGCCGGCGACGCTGTCGTAAGCCAGTCCCGACGCCATCAGGAGGGCGCCGAGATTGGCGTAGCCCAAGCCCAGTGTCCGGTAGCGCCAGGACAGCTCGGCGATCCGGCGGGACGGGTATTGCGCCATCATCACCGAGATTTCGAGCACCACGGTCCACAGCCGGACCGCGTGCTGGAACGCCTCGACGTCGAACGGCCCGTCGGCGCGCCGGAACCGCATCAGGTTGATCGACGCGAGATTGCACGCCGTGTCGTCGAGAAACATGTATTCCGAGCACGGGTTCGAGGCGTTGATACGTCCCGAGGCCGGGCAGGTGTGCCACTCGTTGATCGTCGTGTCGTACTGCACGCCCGGGTCGGCCGATTGCCATGCCGCCTCGGCGACGCTCTGCCACAGCCTGCGCGCGCCGACGGTTCGCGCGGTCCTGCCGGTCGTGCGCTCGGTCAAGGCCCACGGCTGGTCGGCCCCGACGGCACGCAGGAAAGCGTCGGTGATGCGTACCGAGTTGTTCGCGTTCTGGCCGGCGACGGTAAGGTAGGCCTCCGACTCCCAATTGGTGTCGTAGATCGGGAACTCGATCTCGCGATAGCCCTGGCGGGCGAACTGGATGACCCGCTGGACGTAGCTCTCCGGCAGCATCGCCTTGCGGGCGGCCGAGATTTCCCGGCGCAGCGCCGGGTTGCACTTGGGATCGAAGGCCTGATCGCCGGAGAGGCTGCTGTCGACGCAGGCACGCATCACCGCGTTGAGATGGCGGTTGGCGAGCCGCGACCCGGCGACCAGCGCGGCGACCTTCTGCTCCTCGACCGTCTTCCAGGCGATGAAATCCTCGACGTCCGGATGGTCGATGTCGACGCACACCATCTTGGCGGCGCGGCGGGTCGTGCCGCCGGACTTGATGGCGCCGGCCGCGCGATCGCCGATGCGCAGGAACGACATCAACCCGGAGGATCGGCCGCCGCCCGTAAGCCTCTCGCCCGCGCCGCGCACGCGCGAGAAGTTGGAGCCGCTGCCCGAGCCGTACTTGAAGAGCCTGGCTTCGCGGACCCACAGATCCATGATGCCGCCCTCGTTCACCAAGTCGTCGGCAACTCCCTGGATGAAGCAGGCATGCGGTTGCGGCCGCTCGTAGGCGGACGAGGAGGGTCGGGCGACGCCATCCTGATGATCGACGAACCAATGGCCCTGGCCCGGGCCGTCGATGCCATAGGCCCAATGCAGGCCCGTGTTGAACCACTGCGGGGAGTTGGGTGCGCAAACCTGCGTCGCCAGCATGTGGCAATGCTCGTCGTGGAAGGCGCGCGCATCGGCCTCGCTGTCGAAATAGCCGCCGCGCCAGCCCCAATAGGTCCAGGCGCCGGCCATGCGATGGAACACCTGGCGCGCGCTGGTCTCGCCGACGAAACGATCGGCCTCGGGCAGATGCCCGAGCGCGGCTTCGTCGGGAATCGAGCGCCACAGCCATTGCGGCATATCGGGCTCGGCCACCCGCGTCGTCCGCGCCGGAATGCCGGACCGCCGGAAATACTTCTGGGCGAGGATATCGACGGCAACCGCCGACCAGTCCGCCGGTACGTCGAGTCCCGACATCTGGAACACGATCGAGCCATCGGGATTGCGGATCTCGGAATCGGCAGCACGAAACGCCACTCCTTCGAATGGCGATCTTCCTGCTTGCGTATACCGACGCTCAAAGCGCATCGACGGTCCCCCGTGCCCATTTCCCGTCTCTTGAAGTCGTTTGCGGGAGGTGCTCTGTCGCTTTCGAGCACACACATGTGGGCACTGATTGATAGTAAATTACAAAATCTTGTGTGCGCAACTACATTTTGTAGAGCAAGGTGTTGATGGTACTAGATGATGCAAGCGCGCAACAGGGGGCAAAAGCGATGCGGTTTCTCGCCGTCGGACGATGTGACTGTCGCCGCCAGGACAGTCGCGTTGCGCGCTTCCTGGCCTCCGCGTACAAGCGGCGCGGTAACTTTCGAAGCATGGGTTGCGCATGACCATCGGCACGTGGCTGTTCACCAAGAGACGCGGCGAGCTCGTTGGCACCGATGCCGAAGGCAACCGCTATTTCCAGGACAAGCGCGTCGTTGCGGGGCAGCGGCGCAAGCGCTGGGTGATGTACAACGGCGTTGCCGAAGCCTCGCGCGTTCCGCCCGACTGGCATGGCTGGCTGCACTACACGACGAACGAGGTGCCGCCGCCCGGCGGCCTGCCGCGCAAGACGTGGCAGAAGGAGCACGTGCCCAACCTCAGCGGCACGGCCGGCGCCTACCGCCCGCCGGGTCACACGCTTTCCAGCGGTGAGAAACCCAAACCGCCCTACGAGGCGTGGCGGCCGGGCTGACGCCGCTGCTGGTGGGGAAAGGGCGTGGGTCGCAATATCGTCGAGACGATCGTGGGTGCACTGGTGCTGCTGGTGGCCGGCGTGTTCGTCTTCTACGCGTTCGCCAAGTCGGACCGGAGATCACCCGATGGCTACGAGGTCATCGCCCGCTTCGACCGGATCGACGGCCTCAAGCGCGGCGCCGACGTGACGGTGAGCGGCGTGAAGGTGGGTGCGGTGACGAGCTTCGAGCTCGACCGCAGCACCTACCAGGCGATCGTCCGCATGATGGTGTCGGCAGGGCTCGATCTGCCGGTCGATACGCATGCCAAGATCGTGAGCGAGTCGCTGCTGGGCGGCATGGTCGTCATTCTTGAGCCGGGCAGCGACAGGACCATGATCAAGCCGGGTGGCGAGATCGACAAGACTCAGGGGGCGATCCCCTTGTCGGAGCTGATCGCGAAGTTCATGTTCGGAGGCACAGGGTCCAAGTGATGCACGCCCGTTCCAAGCTCCCCCCGACCTGGCGCCAACCCGACGGCAAGCCCGTGTCGTGCCTCGAAAAGATCAAAGTCCTCAACCAGAACATCCAGGAAATCGAATCGCTCTGCGCCGACGCGCTGGAGGATGGAGTCCTGATGGGATGCGATGCCGATCAGATCAAGGCTGCCCTGCACGAGCTGATCGACGGGCTGGAGGTGCCCTGCACCGGCAAGCGCTGAGCGTGCGAGCGCTCCTGGTGCTGGCGGCATCGGTCGCGGGTGTGGTCGCGATCGCAGTGCCCGCGCTGCCGCAGCAGCGGCTCCAACCGCAACCGCGCGCGGCCAGCGCCAACCTGCGGCCGATACCGGACGGGCCGGGCAGGCGGGTTGCCGAGCTGCAGGGCCTCGACAAGGTCACCGCACGCACCCAGCGCTTCGTCGCCCCGGTCGGCGAGGCGACCCGCTTCGGCACCCTGGAAATCTCGGTCGGCGACTGCCTGGTCAACGTTCCGGAGGCGCCGCCCGAGGCGGTGGCCTATCTCACCATCGTCGATCACAAGCCGGGCCAGCCGGAGGAGAAGCTGTTCGCCGGCTGGATGTTCGCCTCGACGCCGTCGCTGTCGGCGCTCGACCACGGCGTCTACGACGTTCGCGTGCTCGCCTGCACGATGGCGCAGGGGTCGGCGCCGTCCAGGTCGCGCTGAAACTCCGCCGGCTGCTCGATCGCTGCCGACAGCAGCGGTCGGAACTCCTCTCGCGCGATCTCGACGGCGCCGAAGCCGCGCAGGTGCTCGGTCATGAACTGGCAATCGAGCAGGCGGAATCGGCCGACGATCAGCCGCGCCACCAGATGGACCAGGGCCACCTTCGAGGCGTCGCGCTGGCGCGTGAACATGCTCTCGCCGAAGAACGCCGCGCCGACCGAGACGCCATACAGGCCGCCGACGAGCTGGCCGTCGGTCCAGCATTCGACGCTGTGGGCGTGGCCGCGGCGATGCAGCTCGGTGTACAGCTCGACGATCGGGCCGTTGATCCAGCTCTCGGGATGACCCGGCCGCGGCTCGGCGCAGGCCCGGACCGTCTCGCTGAAGGCCGTGTCGGCGGTGACCCGAAAATGGCCGGCGCGGATCGTGCGCGCCAGCCGATGGGGCAGGTGGAAGCCGTCGAGCGGCAGCACGGCGCGCCGCCTTGGATCGAGCCAGTGGAGCTTGGGATCGTCGCGGCGCTCGCCCATCGGGAAGACGCCGATCCGATAGGCCTGCAGCAGGAGGTCGGGCGTGATCTCCATCGCCGGCACGCTACCTCTTCAGGCCGACCAGCTTCTCCAGCCAGTGAATGTCGTACTCGCCGTCGATGAAGCTCTGCTCGCCGACGATGCGAAGATGCAACGGGATCGTCGTGTCGATGCCGCCGATCACGAACTCCTCGAGCGAGCGGCGCAGGCGCATCAGGCACTCGTTGCGCGTCCCGCCGTTGACGATCAGCTTGGCGACCATCGAGTCGTAATAGGGCGGCATGACGTAGCCGGTATAGAGGCCGGAATCGACACGGACGCCGAGGCCGCCCGGCGGGTGATAGTCGACGACGCGGCCGGGGCAGGGCACGAAGGTCTCGGGATGCTCCGCGTTGATCCGGCATTCGATGGCGTGGCCCTGGATCACGATGTCGTCCTGGGTCATGCCGAGCGGTGCCCCGTTGGCGATGCGGATCTGCTCGCGCACCAGGTCGATGCCGGTCACGGCCTCGGTGATCGGATGCTCGACCTGCAGGCGGGTATTCATCTCGATGAAGTAGAACTCGCCGTCCTGGAACAGGAACTCCAGGGTGCCGGCGCCCCGGTATTTCAGCTTGCGGACGGCGGCGGCGGCCAGCTCGCCGATGCGCTGCCGCTGCTCGGCATTGAGGGCCGGCGACGGCGCCTCCTCCAGAACCTTCTGATGGCGCCGCTGCAGGGAGCAGTCGCGCTCGCCGAGATGGATTCCCGCGCCCTTGCCGTCGCCCAGCACCTGGATCTCGATGTGGCGCGGTCGCGCGAGGTATTTCTCGACGTAGACGGAGTCGTTGCCGAAGGCGGCCTTGGCCTCGGCCCGGGCGAGCGAGAAAGCCTCTGCGGCGGCCGCCGCGTCGCTCACCACCTTCATGCCGCGCCCGCCGCCGCCCGCCACCGCCTTGACCAGCACCGGCCAGCCGAAGCGTTCACCGAGCGCCACCACCTCGTCGCGCGTCTCCACCGGCCCCGGCGAGCCGGGCACCAGCGGCAGCCCGAGCGCGGCCGCGGTCTGCTTGGCGATGATCTTGTCGCCCATCATGCGGATGTGCTCGGGCGTCGGGCCGATGAAGGTGAAGCCGTGCGCCTCGACTGCCTCGGCGAAGCGGGCGTTCTCGGACAGGAAGCCGTAGCCCGGATGAATCGCGTCGGCCCCGGCAATCGTCGCGGCCGCCAGGATCGCCGGGATGTTGAGGTAGCTGTCGCGCGCCGGCGGCGGACCGATGCAGACCGATTCGTCGGCCAGCCGGACATGCATGGCGTCGCTGTCGGCAGTCGAATGCACGGCGACGGTCTGGATGCCCATCTCGCGGCAGGCGCGATGGATGCGCAGCGCGATCTCGCCGCGGTTGGCGATCAGGACCTTGTCGAACATCGCGGCGGCGGCGTCCCTATTCGACGACCAGCAACGGTTCGTCGTACTCCACGGGTTGGGCATTCTCGATCAGGATGCGCGTGACCGTGCCGGCCTTGCGCGCCTTGATGGGATTGAAGGTCTTCATTGCCTCGATGATCAGCAGGGTCTGGCCGGCAGCGACCTCGTCGCCGACCGACACGAAATTCGGCTTGCCGGGCTCGGGTGCGAGATAGGCGGTGCCGACCATGGGCGATTTCACGGCGCCCGGATGCTTGGCGAAGTCGCTGGCCGCGCCGGCCGGGTCGGTCGAGGCCGCTCCTGCCGGTCCGCCGGCCGTTGCCACCATGGGGGCGGCGGCGACCGTCACCGTGGGCCGCGCGATGCGGATGCGCCGGTCGCCATCGGCCAGCTCGATCTCACCGAGGCCGGTCTCGTGGAGGATCTGCGCCAGCTTGCGGACGAACTCGGTATCCATCTCGAACTTTGCCATGGGGCCGGTGCTCCGCGATGAAGGTCAGCGTGCCAGCAGGCGGGCCAGCGCCTGCAGGGCCAGAAGGTAGCCGTGGCTGCCCAGCCCCGCGATCACCCCGACCGCAGCCGGGCTGATATAGGAATGGTGGCGAAAGCTTTCACGCTTGTAGATGTTGGACAAGTGGACCTCGATCACCGGCAGCTCGGCGGCGTTCAGGGCATCGAGCAGGGCGACGGAGGTGTGGGTGTAGGCGCCGGCGTTGATGACGATTCCGGCGTTCTTCTCGCGCGCCGCCTGAATCCGGCCGACCATGTCGCCTTCGTGATTGCTCTGGACGAACTCGAGATTTATCCCCAGGCGCTCCGCTTCCCTGCGGCACGCTTCCTCGACATCGGCCAGGGTTTCGCGACCGTAGATCTCGGGCTGCCGCTTGCCGAGCATGTTGAGATTGGGGCCATTGAGCACGAGGACCGGCTTGGCGGCCGCATCCTGCCGGGCGTCCTGTGCGGCCAAATCTCCCTCCCCGTCCTGCAAAAGCGCCGCGGGTTATAGCATGGCGAGTCCGAGCGACAAGGCGGGCTCAGCCGCCGTCTCGAAGGGCCCTGGCTCGGGCAGCTGCGCCGCTCGTCGGGGTCGAGGGCCTCGTAGAGCCGCTCCTGGTATGCCAGGGCCAGCGGCACGATGCGGGCATGCATGACGCGGCCGCGGGCGCTCAACCGCAGCGAGGCGCGCCGGCGGTCGCTGCGGTCGGTGGCGCGCTCGATCAGGCCGCGCTCCATCAGTCCGGCGACGGCCCGGCTGACCGCGACCTTGTCCATGACGATCCGCTGCCCGACCTCGGAGGCCGTGAGGGGGGCGAAGCGGCCCAGCGCCGCCATCACCCGCCACTGGGTGACCGTCAGGCCGAAGGGCGCGGCATAGAGATCGTGCAGCGATTCGGAAACCAGCTGCGCCAGCACCGACAGCCGGTAGGGCAGAAAATTCTCCAGCTCGAGGGCTTGCAAAGCGGCGGACATAATAGTTACATATGAAACTAATTCGACAGCGAGGTCAACCGGGAGGTCGCATGGCAACCGTAGAGGGCTCCGCCGCAGGCGTGGACGAGGTCAACCCGATGGGCACCGACGGCTTCGAGTTCGTCGAGTACACCGCACCCGATCCGGCGGCGCTAGGCGCGCTGTTCGAGAGCATGGGCTTCGTGCGTGTCGCCCGGCACCGCTCCAAGGACGTCTCGCTGTACCGCCAGGGCGACGTCAACTTCATCGTCAACGGCGAGAAGGAGAGCTTTGCCCAGGGCTTTGCCCGTGTGCACGGGCCCAGCGTCTGCGCCATCGCCTTCCGGGTGAGGAACGCGGCCTTCGCCTACAAGCGTGCCCTCTCGCTCGGCGCCTGGGGGGTCGAGAACAAGGTCGGCCCGATGGAGCTCAACATCCCGGCGATCAAGGGCATCGGCGATTCGCTGATCTACCTCGTCGATCGCTACGGCGCGCGCGGCACGATCTACGACGTCGATTTCGAGTTCTTGCCCGGCATCGAGCATTCGCCCAAGGGCGTCGGGCTGACCTACATCGATCACCTGACGCACAATGTTCATCGCGGGCGCATGGCCGAGTGGGCCGACTTCTACGAGCGGCTCTTCAACTTCAGGGAGATCCGCTACTTCGACATCGAAGGCAAGCTCACCGGGCTCAAGAGCAAGGCCATGACAAGCCCGTGCGGCAGGATTCGCATCCCGATCAACGAGAGCACCGACGACAAGTCGCAGGCATCCAGCACATCGCCCTCGGCACCAGCGAGATCTTCGACACCGTCGAGGCACTGAGGGGCCGCGGCGTGCCGTTCCAGACCGTGCCCGACACCTACTACGAACAGGTCGACAGTCGCCTGCCGGGCCACGGCCAGGATGTCGGCCGCCTGGCCGCCGATCGCATCCTGATCGACGGCGCGCCGACCGAGGGCGGCGGTCTGCTGCTGCAGATCTTCACGCAAACGGTGATCGGGCCGATCTTCTTCGAGATCATCCAGCGCCGCGGCAACGAGGGCTTCGGCGAAGGCAACTTCCGCGCCCTGTTCGAGTCGATCGAGCTCGACCAGATCCGGCGCGGCGTCCTCAAGGCATAGAACGAGCGGAGGGAACCATGAGCAAGAACTGGATTCCGTTGCGCCAGGTCGAGGGCATCGCCTCGCGCCAGGCCCACGTCCGGCTTCCCGAGGGCACCTACGAGCGTGAGATCGGCAAGGAGGGCTTCTTCGGGCCGTCGGCGCAGTTCCATCATCGGCACAAGCCGACCGACTGGATCGCGTTCGACGGCGCCATCCGGCCGCGCGCTTTCGATCTCGGCAAGCTCGCCGCCGCGGCGACGAGCCCGTGGCAGGCGCAACTGGTGATGACCAACCCGCACCTGCAGATGCGCATGTGGCGGCTCGATGAGCCAATGAGCGAGCTGGCACGCAACAGCGACGGCGACCAGCTCCTGTTCATTCACGAGGGCGAGGGCGCGCTGTACTGCGACTATGGCCATCTCGACTACCGTGACGGCGACTACATCGTCGTGCCGCGCGGCACGATGTGGCGCCTGTCGCCGGTCAAGCCCACCCTGACCCTGATGGTCGAGGCGACCAACGAGCACTTCACGCTGCCGGAGAAAGGCCTGGTCGGTCGCCACGCGATCTTCGACACGGCCATGCTCGACACGCCCCGGCTCGACGACGCCTTTCGCGCCCAGCAGGACGAACGCACCTGGCGGGTCTCGGTGAAGCGCCGCAATCAGCTGTCGACGGTAACTTTCCCGTTCAATCCGCTCGATGCGGTGGGCTGGCACGGCGATCTCAGCGTGGCACGCATCAACTGGCGCGACCTGCGGCCGCTGATGAGCCATCGCGCCCATCTGCCGCCATCGGCCCACACCACCTTCGTGGCCGGCCGCTTCGTCGTCTGCACCTTCGTGCCGCGGCCCTTCGAGAGCGACCCCGAGGCGCTGAAGCTGCCGTTCTTCCACAACAACGACGACTACGAGGAGATCATCTTCTACCACAAGGGCAGCTTCTTCAGCCGCGACAACATCCACCCCGGGATGATGACGATCCATCCTTCCGGCTTTACGCACGGCCCCCATCCCAAGGCTTTCAATGCAGCCACCAAGGGCGGGCGGATGGAGACCGACGAGGTCGCGGTCATGATCGACACGCGCGATGCCGTCGATGTCGCGGCGATGCCGGCCGGCATCGAGTTCGAGGGCTACGTGAAGTCGTGGCGCCCTCCGGTACTCGAGCAAGCGGCGGAGTAGGCGGCGATGAAGCTCGCTTCACTCAAGGAAGGCGGCCGCGACGGCACGCTGATCGTCGTCGACCGCGCGCTCCGGCGGGCGGTTCGGGCGACCGGGATCGCGCCGACGCTGCAAAAGGCGCTCGACGACTGGGCGGCCGTGTCGCCGAAGCTCGCCGAGCTGGCCGGGCGACTGGCCGAGGGCAAGGCACCCGGCGCCTTCGACCTCGACACCACGGCGCTGGCGGCGCCGCTGCCGCGCGCCTTCCAGTGGGCCGATGGCTCGGCCTACGTCGTGCATGTCGAGCTGGTCCGCAAGGCGCGCGGCGTCGAGATGCCGCCGTCCTTCTGGACCGACCCCCTGATGTACCAGGGCGGCTCGGACTCCTTCATCGGCCCCCATGACGACATCGAAGCCGGGGACGAGGCCTGGGGAATTGATTTCGAGGGGGAGATCGGGGTCATCGTCGACGACGTACCGATGGGCGTGTCGGCCGAGGCGGCGCGCCGGCACATCAGGCTGGTGACGATCCTGAACGACGTGTCGCTGCGCAACCTGATCGTCACGGAGCTCGCCAAGGGCTTCGGCTTCTTCCACGGCAAGCCGGCGACGGCCTTCGCACCGGTGGCGGTGACGCCGGACGAGCTGGGCGAGGCCTGGGACGGCGCCCGGCTCGGCCTGCCGCTGATCTCGACCCTGAACGGCAAGGAGTTCGGCCATCCCGATGCCGCGACCGATCTGACCTTCGACTTCGGCCAGCTGATCGCCCATGCCGCCCGCACGCGGCATCTCGAGGCCGGCACCGTCGTCGGCTCTGGCACCGTCGCCAACCGCGACGCCGGGGTCGGCTGCTCGTGCATCGCCGAGCGCCGGGTGCGCGAGACCATCGAGGGCGGCAAGCCCGTGACGCCGTTCATGGCCTTCGGCGACCGAATCCGGATCGAGATGCTGGACCGCGCCGGCCAGTCGATCTTCGGCGCCATCGATCAGAAGGTCGTGCGCTACGTGCCGCCCGGCTGAGCGCACACGGATGACGGCAAAGGTCCCTCGCTAAGCTCGGATGTCGACGAAGCCGTCATCGCCGGCGTAACGCGGGACCGGTCCTTTCTGCCGAGGGCGATCCAGAAAACATTGTCAATGAACTGGCAAACCCTAAGGTAGCTGAGGAGGCGACCATGAAGCTGATCGGCTATTTCCGTTCGTCGGCGGCGTTTCGCGTCCGCATTGCCCTCAACCTCAAGGGGGTGGCCGTCGAGCATGCGTCGCGCCACCTGCGCAAGGGCGAGCAGGCAGCGCCGGACTATGTCGCGCTCAATCCCCAGAAGCTGGTGCCGGCGATGGTGCTCGACTCGGGCGACGTCCTGACTCAGTCGCTGGCGATCCTCGAGTATCTCGAGGAGGTTCATCCGGAGCCGCCGCTGCTGCCCGGGGATCCGGCGGATCGCGCCCGGGTCAGGGCATTGGCGCTGATCTGCACGGCCGACATTCATCCGATCCAGAACCTGCGGGTGATGGCTTATCTGCGGGACAATTTCGGGCAGAGCGAGGAGAGTGCCTTCGCTTGGTCGCGTCACTGGATCGATACCGGCTTCGAGGCCTACGAGGCCTCGGTTGCCGGCGACCGCAAGACCGGCACCTTCAGTCACGGCGATCGCCCGACGATGGCCGATCTTTGCCTCATTCCCCAGGTATTCAACGCCGCCCGCTTCAAGGTCGACATGAAGAAGTATCCGACGATCCAGCGTATTTTCGAGGCCAGCATGAAGCTGCCCGCCTTCGACGCCGCCCAACCGTCCCGGCAGCCGGATGCGGAGCCATGAGGAAAGGCATCATCGCGGGCCTGGTGCTGCTCGGCCTGATCGGCATCTGCCTCGCCGCCGTGCCGCTCGTCCAGATCCAGATCGCCGACCTGCTGAAGGCCGAGATCGAGCGCAGCGGCACCACCAAGGTTGGCACCGTCGAGGTCGCCCTGTTCGACCGGCAGGTCGTCCTGCTGGACGTCAAGTCCACGCGCCCTGCCGGCGAAATGACCATCGCGCGCATCGATGTGGCGGGGCTCGACTGGCCGATCGGGGAGCTGCTGCAGGGGCGGACGCCGCTCCAGGGAATCCAGTGGGGTGACCCGCTGCAGGCCAAGCGTCTCGAGGTGAAGGACTTTCGCGCCGTCGATCGGATCACTCAAGTGAGCCTGGCCTCCATGGTCGTCGATGACTTCGACCTCGACCGGTTCGATCCTGGCGAGGGCGGCCCGCATGCCGATCGGCAGCGCGTGACGCGCGCCCTGGCGGCGCTCGAGATCGGTCGGCTGGAACTGCGTGCTCTCGCGATAGACCAGCGTCAGAAGGGAGACACGTTCGGTCTCGCGTCGTTTGTCGTCGAGCGCTTCGACCGGGGCAATCTCGAGCGATTGACGATCAATGGCATGGAGGCGACGACGAAGGGAAAGAAGGCCGCCGAGGTCAAGATCGACGACGTCGATGTGCATGGCCTGGACGTCGCCCGACTGCTCGGCGCCCTCGGTTCCAGCGACTGGGAACCGGGAATGCCGATGGGGCGCATCCATCTGGTCAGCGGCCGCATCTCGGGTTTCAGCGGCGATGCCTTCTCACGTTACGGCATCTCCCTCGGCGCCATTAACGTCGAGACCGTGCACGAATCGCACGCCGTCAGCCGCACGCGTACCCGTATCGAGGGCTTCGTGCTCGCGCCTCCGTTGCGCAGCCTCGAAGCCCTGCAGCTGCGCATCGCCCTGCAGTCGATGGGACTGAAGGAGATCAAGCTCGATCTCGACTGCTCGGGCCTCGAGGATCGCAGCAAGGGGGTGCTCGCGGTCGAGCAGTGCGCCCTCGTCGGGCCGGGATTGGGCGAGATCGATTTCTCGGCGCAGCTCGTCAACGCCGATGCGGCCTTCTGGCAGGCGATCGACGAGGGCGATCTGGACGGTCTGCAAATGTCCTCCGCCGCACTCGGCTCGGCCAAGCTCGTGGTTGCCGACAAGAGCCTGCTGGAGCGCAGCCTCAAAGCGCTGTCGACGGTGACCGGCCAGCCGGTCGCCAGGACGCGGGCAAACCTGGCAAACGAGATCCGGCGCTATTCACCCCCCGGCGTTCTCATCTCGGAGAGCATGACCAGGCTGCTCGACACTGTCTCGCAGTTCATCGAGCGCGGCGGCACGCTGACGATCGACGCCCGGCCGGATCCGCCGGTCGATCTCGACCGCTTCACTTACTTGATCCGACCCGACGCCGACCTGGTGAGTGGCCTCGGTCTGACCGCAACGCTGTCGAAGTAGCTTCCTCAGCCGGCCTTTCGAGCGTCGGCGATGAGCCTCTTCAGGGTCGCGGCATCGACGGCGCCGGGCACGAACTGGTTGCCGATCACGAACGCCGGGGTGCCGCGCACGCCGAGAGCGGCGGCGAGGGCGAGGTTGCGATCGATGATCTGCTTCAGCTTCGGATCCTGCATGTCCTTCTCCAGCTGGGCGCGGTCCAGCCCGGCCGAGACGGCAATCTCGAGGATGCGGTCGCGATCGAGCTTGCCGCCGTGATCCATCAGCGCATCGTGCAGGGCCTGGTGCTTGCCCTGCCGGGTCGAGGCAAGGGCCGCCAGGGCGGCGATCCGCGACGCCTCGCCGAGGATCGGCAGATCCTTGTAGATGATCTTCACGTTGCCGTCGGCGGCGAGGACCGACATGACCGCCTGGTGCGCCCGCTTGCAGTAGGGGCACTGATAGTCGTTGAAATCGACGATCACGACGTTTCCGTTGGGGTTGCCGCCGATCGGGCTGTCGGGATCGCGAAACAGCTCGGCCTGGTTCTCCTGTACGCCCTTCTGGGCAACGGCGTCGCGCTGGCTGTCCTGCCGGCGCTCGAGTTCCTGCATGGCCTCGACCAGGACCTCGGGATTGGTGAGGAGATATTCACGGATGCTCCTGCCGAAGGCGCTGCGGTCGGCGGCCGGCGAAGCCGCCGTGCCGGGGCTGGCGAGGCGCGCCGGCGGCGTCGCCAACGCGGCGACGAGCGCGCCGACCGCCACCAGGCCGGCGGAGATGACGACAAGGACTGTTCGCATGATCGGTCTCCGGGACTAGCGGCGTCCCGCCGGCCGCGTGTTGATGTAAGCCTTGATGTCCTGCGCCCGCTGCCAGGCTGGTGTTCCCGCCTGCAGGTGGCGCGTGGCGGTGTCGGCATGGGCCTGGGCCTCGCTGCGCTGGCCGCGTAGCACGGCCATCTCGGCTCGGGCGAGCGATGTCATGCCGGGGTTGTTGAGCTTCGAGTAGCCGGCCGCCATCAGGCGCCACAGCTCGAAGCTGCCCGATTCCTGCTGCATCGCCTGCTCGAGGTTGCGAACCGCTTCGCGGTCGTTGTCCGGCGCATTGGTGTCGAGCAGGGCGCGGGCGTAGTCGATCTTGAGGATTGCCGCACTCGGTAGCAGCTGCGCGGCGCGACGGTAGGAGGCCACCGCTTCGGCGGCCCGGCCGTTCTCGTAGAGCATCTGGCCACGCACCTCGTGGAAGTACGGGTCGTTGGGATATTCCTTGAGCAATCCGTCGATCGTCAGCAACGCCGAGCCGAGGGCCCCCTTGCGGTACCAGGCGATCGCGCGGGCATATCGGGCCGGCACGGCGCGATCGGCCTCGCTGAAACGCGAGAGCGCGGTGTCGGGCGTGATGAAGCCCATCAGCTTGGCGACCATGCGATGGTGCATGTTGAGTGCCTGTGCCGAGTCGGGCGTGTTGGCGTAGGGCGAGCGCTTTACCGCTTCCTCGAACGTGGTGATGCGATCGGGCGTCAGCGGATGGGTCGACAGATACGGATCGCGGCGATTGATCTGCAGGCGCTCCTCGCGCTGCAGGATGCGCAGGAACTCGACCGAGCCCTTGGGCGATTGCCCGGTGCGCTGCAGGTAGGTGATCGCTGCCTGGTCGGCCGCACTCTCCTGCGTCTGCGTGTAGTGGAGGAACGACAGCAGGGAGCCCGGGGCCCGCGGTCCACCCACACCAGTGGTCGGTCCGCCTCGCCCCGACGAGCCACCCGACAAGGCGCCGGCGGCCATTGCGCCGCCGCCCAGGATGGCCTCCAGAATCTGCAGGGTGGTCAGGCTCCGGAGCTCCTCCTGCATGCGTGCGAGATGGCCACCGGCAATGTGCCCGCTTTCGTGCGCCAGGACCCCGATCAGCTGGTTTGGCGTCTCGGTGCGCATGATCAGCCCGGTATTCAGGAAGATGCGCTGGCCGGCGGCGACGAAGGCGTTGAGCGAGTGGTCCTGGACGATCATGATCTCGACCGCGTTCGGGTCGAGGCCGGCGGCACGCCAGATCGGTATCACCAGCGTGCGGATGGTGCTCTCGATCTCGGCGTCTCGAATCAGATTGAGACGTTGATTTTGCTGGGCGTTCGCGGCACCAAACGGCGGCAGCGCGAGCAGCGCGAGGCAGAAGAGGGTGATGATGCGTCGAAACACGGGCGGCACGAGGTCCTGGCAGGCTAGGAACGCGCGTTGGCCGCGTCAATTGCGCAACCTGGCGCTGGTTGGAACGGTTGTGATGGTCGCTTGTGGCTGCAGTGAGGCGGACCGTGAGTCCGATCGCGCCGCAAACACCGCCAATCCAGCCGGCAGATCGCCTGGAGGTCAAGGACTATCTCAAGTCCTCAAGTCCGGATCTTTCTCCGCCGTATCCGCCGACGAGAGCCGGGCGGCCGAGGTCGGCCGTGACATCCTGCAGAACGGCGGCAACGCGACCGACGCCGCCGTCGCCATGTATTTCGCCTTGGCCGTGACCCTGCCTTCGGCGGCGGGCCTTGGCTCCACCGGGGCCTGCATCGTCCACGACGACAAGACCAAGGGAGCAGAGGCCTTCGTGTTCCCGCCGGTTGCGGCGCCCGGACCCGTTGCCGGGCAGACCTTCGTCGTGCCGTCGAGCGTTCGCGCCCTCACGCTGATGCATATCCGGCACGGCCAATTGCGCTGGGAACAGACCGTGGCGCCGGCCGAGCGCATGGCGCGGTTCGGCGTGCCGGTGTCGCGCGCGCTGTCGCGCGACTTGCAGGCCGGGGGCTCTCTCCTGCTCGCCGATCGCGAAGCACGAAGGATCTTCGGCAAGGGCGGTGGCATGATCGGCGAAGGCGACACCTGGGTACAGGCGGACCTCGCGGGTACGCTGGGCAGCATCCGCCAGCGCGGCGGCGGAGAATTCTTCCAGGGGACGCTGGCACGCACCCTGTCGGAGCAGATTTCCCAGCTGGGCGGCAGCCTGCCGCTCGACGCGCTGCGCGGCACCGTGCCGCAAGCCGGCACGCCGACCACGGAGGGCTACGGCCGACGTCGGGTCTACGTCGCGCCGGCCCCGGCGGCCGGCGCGATGGCGCTCGCGGGTTGGAAGGGACAGCCGCCGGGTGGACCGGTGCCGACCGATTCGAACGGTTTCTCTGGCCTCGTCGCGGTCGACAGCAAGGCGGGCGCCGTGGCATGCACCTTGTCGATGGGGCAGCTGTTCGGCACCCGTGTCGTCGTTCCCGGCACCGGCGTGTTGTTGGGCGCAATGACCCCGGTCGCCGGCTCGGTCAGCCCGATGATCGTGGCCAATCCGAACAACGGCGAGTTCGGCTTTGCCGGGGCAGGCGGCGGCGCGCCGACCGCCGCACAGGCCACCGGCATGATCGCCTATTCGGTGCTCGAGAGGGATCAGACGGTGCTGACGGCGCTCGGTGCCCAGCGCGGACAGGGCGGCTGGGTCAACGCCATCGCCTGTCCGTCCGGCCTGCGCAGCAGCCCGGCGTCGTGTCAGAGCGGCATCGATCCGGCGAGTGCCGGGTTGGCGCTGGTTGCCACGACACGCTAGGCAAGGCGCATGTCGGGCAAGCTCTCGCGTCGTGGCGGCGCGGTCGATCCTTTCATCGTCATGGATGTCATGGCCGCGGCGGCGGAGAAGGAGGCGGCGGGCGATACGGTCATACACCTGGAGGTCGGCCAGCCCAGCACGCCGGCACCGAAGGCCGCGTTGGCTGCCGCCCACGCGGCGCTCGATTCCGACAAGATCGGCTATGTCGCGGCCCTGGGCATCCCGCCGCTGCGCGAGCGCATCGCACGTTACTATCGCGAGACCTATGGCGTCGACGTGTCGGCCGACAGGGTGATCGTGACGACGGGATCGTCGGGAGGCTTTCCCCTGGCGTTCCTGGCGAGCTTCGACGCCGGCGACCGGATCGCCTTGGCCGCGCCGGGCTATCCGGCGTATCGCAACATCCTGACGGCGCTGAATCTCGAGGCGGTCGACCTCCCGACCTCCGCGGCCGATCGTTTCCAGCCGACGGTCGCGGCCCTCGAGAAAGCCGGCCGCATCGATGGCCTGATCGTCGCAAGCCCGTCCAATCCCACTGGCACGATGGTCGGCCATGGCGAGATGAAGGCGTTGGCCGAATGGTGCGACCGCAAGGGCGTGCGGCTGATCTCCGACGAGATCTATCACGGCATCGTCTACGAAGGGGACACCGTGTCGGCGGTCGAGGTGTCCGACAGCGCCATCGTGGTCAACAGCTTCTCGAAATACTTCTCGATGACCGGCTGGCGCATCGGCTGGCTGCTCGTGCCGCAGGATCTCGTCCGGCCGATCGAGCGCCTGACCCAGAACTTCTTCATTTCCGTTCCTACTCTCAGCCAACATGCCGCGCTGGCGGCGTTCGACGGCAAGGACGAGCTCGACGGCCATGTTCGCCGCTATCGCGCCAATCGCGACCTGCTGCTGTCCGGCCTGCCGGCGGTCGGTCTCGACCGCTTCGCCCCGGCGGAAGGCGCGTTCTATCTCTATTGCGACGTCGCCCATCTGACCAACGACAGCCGTGAGTTCTGCCGGCAGATGCTGCGCGAGGCCGGCGTGGCGACGACGCCGGGCGTCGATTTCGACCGCGCCCGCGGCGCTGGCACGCTGCGCATCTCCTTCGCCGGGTCGACGGCCGAGATGGAGGAGGCGGTGCGGAGGTTGAGAGCCTGGAGGCGGTTGTGAGCTTCCTCGTTTCAGGTCCCTGCGAGGTCGTCATTCCCTACGATCACCTGCGTGCGCACTTTCGGCCCGGCGGCCCGATCGTGCGGTAGACGGGTTCTTCGACGGAGCGGCGAGGCGTGGAAGGGTCAGTGCAGCTTCCGGCGATCGTGTGCCGAGGCCATCGTCGGAGAGGCGGCCGGCTGGGCGATCTCGATCGAAGGCACCGGACCGGAATGATGGCCGATCAGGCGCCAGCCATCGCTTTGCCGGGTGAAACTGTTGGTTGCCATGAGCTGGCCTTGCGGCAGGATCTCGCGGCACACGACGAGGGCCAGGCCTGGCCGGCCAGTCACCCATTCGCCGACGCAGCGAACCCTCGGCGCTTCCGGATGGCGCATGATGGCGCGCCAGCTCGCCATGATCTCGGTACGATCCAGCAGTGGAGACTGGCCCGGATGGAGACAGATGACAGCGCCGCTCGTCGCCCAGATCCGATCCATCGCCTCGACGTCGCGATCGCTGAAGGCACGATAGAAGGCGCGGTTCGCGGCGAGCACCGCGTCGCGCTCGTCGTCGTCGAATTCCGCCAGGAGCGGCGGCAGGCGGGGTGGACGGCGGGGCATTCGACCCTCGAAACTCCGTGGTTGCGTCGCCAAGCATAAGCCGACAGAGAAGAGGCCTCCAACCATCGAGACGACGATGTCCATACCCAAGCTCGAGTTCCCGCCGTTCCATCTGCCGCCCGAGGCCGAGGCGCTGCGCAGCGAGGTGCGGGCGTTCCTCGGCGAGACACTGCCGAAGCTCAAGACGGAGGATCGCTTTCCGAGCTGGAACACGCGCTCCGCCGAGTTCAGCAAGGCGATGGGCAAGAAGGGCTGGATCGGCATCACGTGGCCGAAGAGGTACGGCGGCAGCGAACGCAGCTTCCTCGACCGCTACGTCATCACCGAGGAGCTGCTCGGCAATGGAGCGCCGGCGGGAGCCCACTGGGTCGCCGACCGGCAGTCGGGACCGCTACTGCTGCGCTTCGGCAGCGAGGAGCAGCGCGAGGCGATCCTGCCGCGCATCACCGCCGGCGAATGCTACTTCAGCATCGGCATGAGCGAGCCCGACTCGGGCTCCGATCTCGCCTCGGTGCGTACGCGCGCCGAACCGGTGCCGGGCGGCTTCCGGGTCAACGGCACCAAGGTCTGGACGTCGGGCGCGCATCACAATCACTACTGCATCACGCTGGTGCGCACGTCTGGTCAGCACGGCGATCGCCACAAGGGCCTGAGCCAGCTGCTCGTCGACCTGAAGACACCGGGCGTCACCATCCGCCCGATCATCAATCTGGCGGGGCGCCACGACTGGAACGAGGTCACCTTCAACGACGCGTTCATTCCGGAGAGCTGCCTGATCGGTAACGAGGGCGACGGCTGGCTGCAGGTCACCAGCGAGCTCGCCTTCGAGCGCAGCGGTCCCGAGCGCTTCATGCAGAACTTCTACATCCTGCGCGAGCTGGTGCGCGTGCTGGGACGCCAGCCGGCCAAGCGGGCCAGCGCCATCCTCGGTCGCCTTGTCGCCCGGCTGTGGACCCTGCGCCAGATGTCGGTCGCCGTCGCCGGCATGATGCAGGGCGGCAAGTCGCCGGCGATCGAGGCGGCGCTGGTCAAGGATCTGGGCACGATCTACCAGCAGGACCTGCCCGAGATCGCCCGTGCGATCGCCGAGTCGGATGCAACGACCGAGGAGGACATGGCCGATTTCCTCGATGTCGCACAGTACGCCACGATGATGGCGCCATCTTACACCATCCAGGGCGGCACGACCCAGGTGCTGCGCGGCATCGTCGCGCGCGGCCTCGGTCTGCGCTGAGGGAGAAGCCGATGGACCGCGAGACCCGCGACATGCTGCTCGAGACCGCCGACCGCTTCTTTACGGATCGGTGCGGCCGCGAGATCGTCAACAACGTCGAGAAGGGCGCCTGGCCGGCGGAACTCTGGCAGGCGATCGAGGAGATGGGCCTGCCGCATATCGCCGTTCCGGAGGAAAAGGGCGGTTCTGGCGGTACGATGGCAGACATGCTGGCCTTGTTGCGGCTCGCCGGCTCCCATGCCGTTCCTGTGCCCCTCGCCGAGACCGCGCTGGCCAATCTGCTGATCGCGGCCGCGGGCGGCGAGCCCAAGGCTGGCCCGGCGACTCTCGCCCTCGGTGCCCTGTCGCTGAGCGGGCGCCGCGTGACGGGCCGCGTGGAGCGCGTTCCGTTCGCCATGGTCGCCGACCGCTTCGTGACCGTCGCCGGCGACAAGTTGGCCGTGGTCGGCAAAGGCGGCGCGAGGTGCGAAGCCACGCCCAGCCATGCCGGTGAGCCCTACGGCACCGTGACGCTCGATGGCACCGCAGTGGAATTCGTCGGCGATGCGCCGGTCAGCGCCGAGCGTGCTGTCGAGCTGGCGGCGGTCATGCGTGCGATGCAGATGGCTGGAGCAGCCGACAAGGTGCTGGCGATCGCCGTCGAGTACTCCAAGCAGCGCGTGCAGTTCGGCCGGCCGATCTCGACCTTCCAGGCGATCCAGCACATGCTGGCGGAACTGGCGAGTTGCGTCGCCGCCACCATCGCGTCGGCCGAGGCAGCCGCGCGCGATGCCGACGAAGGCGGGCTGGTCGACGGCGGCCGCTTCTCGATCGCCGCCGCCAAGAGCCAGGCCTCGGAGTTCGCCCACCGCATCGCGGCAATCTCGCACCAGTCCATGGGTGCCATGGGCTTCACGCACGAGCACGTGCTTCACCACTACACGCGCCGGCTGTGGGTGTGGCGCCGCGATTTCGGCAGCGAAAGCTTCTGGGGCGAGAAGATCGGCTCGGCCTGCGCCAAGGCGGGACCGCAGGCCCTGTGGGCCTCGATGACCGCGAGCCGGTACGCCCAGCCGGCGTAGAACGCGGCGGCGCACGCCTGGCACTGCGCGCGCTCCGTTGTGGCGGTCTCTTCGCTGGCGACCTACTATCGGGTTGGTAAGACCAGGAGAGGATTCGTCTGATGAGAGTAACGCGTCGAAAGCTTGCCCCGGCTGCAGCGTCAATGGCGGCATTGGCAGCCACGTCAGCGGCCTTCGGTCAGCAGACCAGCGAGAACGTGAAGTGGCGACTGACGTCGAGCTTCCCCAAGAGCCTGGACACGCTGTTCGGCACGGCGCAGACGATCTCGCGCATCGTCGGTGAGATGACGGATGGCAAATTCGTCCTGCAGCCCTTTGCTGCCGGCGAGATCGTGCCCGGGCTTCAGGTGCTCGATGCGGTGGCCAACGCCACGGTCGAGTGCGGGCACACCTATACCGGCTACTACATTGGCAAGAATCCGTCCTTCATCTTCGACGGCTCCCTGCCGTTCGGCTTCACGCCGCGCCAGCACCAGGCCTGGGTGATGTTCGGGGATGGCCGCAAGCTGATGGACGAGATCTATGACAGTTTCGGCGTCGTCGCGCTGCCGGCCGGGCAGACTGGCGGCCAGATGTTCGGCTGGTTCCGCAAGGAGCTGAAGACGCCGGCCGATTTCGTCGGCTTGAAGATCCGCACTGCCGGGTTCGGCGGCAAGGTGTTCGCCAAGCTGGGCGCGGTGCCGCAGCAGATCGCCGGCGGAGAGATCTATCCGGCGCTCGAGCGCGGCACCATCGATGCCTGCGAATGGGTCGGCCCGTACGACGACGAGAAGCTGGGCTTCAACAAGGTCGCAAAATACTACTACACGCCAGGCGTGATGGAGCTGGAAGCGACCAACCACCTGATGGTCAACAAGAGGCCATTCTCCGCTACGCCTGCAACTACAGCCAGACGGAGATGATGGCCTCGTACGACGCCAAGAACGCCAAAGCGATCGCCCGTCTCGTTGCAGCCGGCACTCAGCTGTCTGTCCTTCCCGAGGAGGTGATCAAGGCCCTTCGCGGCGCGCTCGAGACAGTGCTCGACGAGGAAGCGGCGCAGAACGAGCAGTTCAAGCGCATTCTGGCGAACTGGCGTCAGTTCCGTGCCGAGCAGCATCGTTGGTTCTCGATCGCCGATACGCGGGCAGAGCTGGCCGTCTACCGCAGCGAACGGTAGCGGGAGGGCTGTTCCCCCGCGATGCCGGCGCTGGCCGGTTTTCCAGCGTGAGCGATCTCGCGACGCGGTGAATGGCGCCGGGAGCGCAGGGCGCGTCGTTCGAGACGCCCTGCGCTTCACCTCGGGACAGCTGTGCTTTCGAATATGGCCAATGTTTCCCGTCATCCCGAGCGGAGCCGTCCGAAGGACGGCGCAGTCGAGGGACCTTTCTTGCTGGCATTGCCGGCGCGGTGAATGGCGCCGAGAGGGCAGGGCGCGACGTTCGCGCCGCCCTGCGCTTCGCCTACTGGACGGCTGGGCTTTCGAATATGGCCAATGTTTCCCGTCATCCCTCGACTGCGCCGTCCGTAGGACGGCGCAGTCGAGGGACCTTTCTTACTGGCATTGCAATATGAGAGGTCCCTCCACTTCGCCTCGCTATGCTCGGCTCCGGTCGGGATGACGGATGTGCGAATGCGTCGCCTCGGACTGGGCGGGGCGCCGCTAACGCCTCGCGCCGGCGAGGCCCTACTACCGTCGCCACCAGCCGCGACGCGGCTTCTCCGGGGGCGCCGTGATGACGGGAACCGGCGGTAGCGTCGGCTCCGCAACCGGCGTCGCCGCCTGCGGCGCCGGCTCGAATACCGGCGGAAGCGGCGGCGGTTCGGGCAGCGCAGGCGCGGCCTCGAGCACCGCAACCGGTTCCGGCTGGCTGTGCCTGGGAACGGTCTCGACCGCCGGCAGGACATCCGGCGGCGGCGCGGCCGAATGCGGAGTTGGCGTCGGTGGGGGCGGCGTGGATGCTTCGATGTTCACCGGCGGGCCGGGATCGAAGGCTCTGCTCTCGGCCTCCAGCGGGGTTGTCTCCAACGGCTCGGCGTGACTGCGCTCTTCCGGGACGCCCTCGGCCGGCGGTGTGTCGGGAGAGCTGCCTTCAAGATGATCGCTCTCGCCTTCGCCGTTCTCGCGCCGACGGCGGCGCCCGCCCCGACGTCCGCGGCGGCGACGTCGATCGCCTCGTTCCTCGTCGCCCTGCGGCTCATCGGCGAGTTCGGCGCTTCGCTGATCCGGCTCTCCGTCGTCGGGGCGTTCCTCGCCGGCACGCTCGTCGCGCTCGATCGTCACGTCGCCGTCGTCGGCGTCGCCCGCCGCGGCCACTGGCTCGAGGCCGTCGACGGTGGTCTCGCCATTCGGCCCATGCTCGCCGACGCCATCGTGCTCGCTCGCCCGCGGCTTGGGGACGGTCGGCCGACTCGCCGTCGCCGTCGCGGCGGCTGCGCCGGCGGCGGCGGCGGCGGCGGCGCCGGCTGCCATCTTCCTCGCCCCCCTCGTCGCGCTCGGCCGTCTGGCCTTCGGCCAGCGATCCGTCGCCTTCATCGAGGGCTTCGGCCTCGTCGCCCGCCTGATCGCGGCCGACCTCCTCGTAGGTTGCGCGTGCCAGCTCCGGCCGTTCGCGATCGTCGCGGCGGGTCCGGATGCGCTCGATCTCGCAATCGGCCGCATGCAGCTCGTCGTCTGCCTCCACGGTGACGGCGATGCTGTAGCGTTGCTCGATCTCCGACAGCGTCCGTCGCTTCTGGTTGAGCAGGTAGAGGGCCACGTTGGGCGGCACGCTCACGACGATCTCGCCCGCCCGGCGCCGCACACCTTCCTCCTCGATGGCGCGCAGAGCCTGCAAGGCGGCGGACTCTATCGAACGGATGCGGCCGGTGCCGGCGCAATGCGGGCACAGCTCGGTCGAATGCTCGAGCAGGCTGGGTCGCAAGCGCTGCCGCGAGAGCTCGAGAAGACCGAACGCCGAGATGCGGCCGATCTGGATGCGTGCGCGATCGCTGCGCATCGCGTCCTTCACCTTGTGCTCGACCTGCCTCTGGTGCCGCGTCTCCTCCATATCGATGAAGTCGATCACGATCAGGCCGGCGAGATCGCGCAAGCGGACCTGCCGTGCAATCTCCTCCGCTGCTTCCAGATTGGTGCGCAGCGCCGTCTCCTCGATGTTGCGCTCGCGGGTCGAGCGGCCGGAGTTGACGTCGATGGCGACCAGCGCCTCGGTCGGGTTGATCACGATGTAGCCGCCGCTGCGCAGCTGCACGGTGGGCGAGTGCATCGCATCGAACTGGCTTTCCACCTGATAGCGATGGAAGAGCGGGATCGGCTCCTTGTACAGCTCGACCTTGCTGGCCTGGTGAGGCACCAGCTGGCGCATGAACTCCGAGGCGGTGGTGAAGCCCGCCTCGCCCTCGACCAGGACCTGGGCGATGTCGGTGTCATAGACATCGCGCAGCGAGCGCTTGATGAGGTCGCCTTCCTCGTAGATCAGGGCCGGCGCTGTCGAGCGCATGGTGAGCTCGCGGATCGAATCCCACAGTCGCGACAGGTACTCGTAGTCGCGGCGAATATCGATCGGGCTGCGTTCGAGACCGGCCGTGCGCAGGATGACGCCCATGCCCTGTGGCACGTCGAGCTCGCTCAGCACTTCCTTCATGCGCTTGCGGTCGGCCGGGTTGGATATCTTCCGCGAGATGCCGCCGCCCCGTCCGGCATTGGGCATCAGGACGCAATAGCGGCCGGCCAGCGACAGGTAGGTCGTCAGTGCCGCGCCTTTGTTGCCGCGTTCCTCCTTGACCACCTGGACCAACAGGATCTGCCGGCGCTTGATCACTTCCTGGATCTTGTACTGGCGAACCGAATGACGCCGCCTGCGCTCGCGCTTCTCGCGCGTCTCGGCGGCCTCGTCGCCGCCCAAGGTCTCGACGGCAGTTTCCGCCGGCGCATCGCCCGGCTCGGCTGTCGTATCGCCCTCAGGAATTTCGGCCGGCATGTCGTCCGGCATTCCGGCCTCGAGGGCCTCCGTCTCGTGGCGCGGCCCATCAATTCGATCGCCGGCGAGCTCGGCCGCTTGCGCTCGTGCCCCCGGCTCGCTGACGTGGGAAGGTTCGACAACCTGAGCAGCCGCGGCCTCGCCAGTCGAAGCCCCGGCCGACACTTGCGGCACGGGCGCCTCGTCGGGCGCTGCCTGGACCGACGCGGCATCGGCCGCCGCTGGCAGGGGCGGCGACGCCTCTTGCGGCGGTGCCGGCTCGCCAGGGCCGGCAGCATCGCTCGCCTCGACAGCTGCCGCATGCTCGTCGATCGTCTCTGCGGCTGGCTCGGCGTCCTCGCTACCGGGATGGACGTCATCGTCGGGTTCGTCGGGCTGTTGGACCGCCTCGGCTTCCGGCTCGTCATCGGCCTCGGCGTGCAGACGCTGATGCTCGGCGATCAGCCGTTCGCGATCGGCGATCGGAATTTGATAGTAGTCGGGATGGATCTCGGCAAAGGCCAGGAAACCATGGCGATTGCCGCCATACTCCACGAACGCCGCCTGCAGGGACGGCTCGATACGTATGACCTTGGCGAGATAAATGTTGCCCTTCAAGGGCTTGCGTGTTGCCGTCTCGAAATCGAACTCTTCCAACCGTGTTCCATCGACGACGACCACCCGCGTTTCTTCGGGGTGGCTTGCATCGATGAGCATGCGCCGCGCCATGGGCTCGCTCCCGAGGCGCCCGGTTCCAGCCGGCGCGAGCAACCAGCGGCCGAGCCGCCTCCTTGGTGCGAGGGGGGCGGTGCGCCATCAACCCGTCGAACGGCCAACTCCAGCCAAGACGGGGAAGCATCGCGCCGCCGGACCGCAACAGGGTCCTGCCGACCTCGGGTTTTCCATAGCCACCGCCTGCCTGACAATCCCTCTGCAGGTCCGCCGCACTTGACTTCAGCAAAGCGCAAGCTCGACCCGGCTCGGAGACTGCCGTCGGAGCGCACCAACCCCTGGAGGAGGGCGCTTCGAACGACGGCGACTGCTCGCGACCCGCAACATACGGGGTTCGGCAGGGAGCGACAATCAAAAGATTGAGGCTCGTTCACACTATCCTATAAGGAATTGATTTGCCTTGAAATTATCGACCTTTTTGTGTATCGGGATGAAGTTGTTACGTTAATTGTCGGCAATCTATTCATAAACCTGAACCAGCCATGCCTGCCCTTCGCCGTCGGGACCTGTGTGCTGCGCTGGCCGCCCTTGCGGCCGGCATGGCTGCCGTCGCGCGGGAAGCGGACGCTGCACCCAAGAAGAGGGCGCGCCAGCTACCGGCGCCCGCGGTCAGACCTGCTACTCCTGCGAAGCCGGTGGCGCGGGCAAGGTTGATTGCGCTCGATCCCGGGCACGGCGGCCGCGACCCCGGGGCAATCGGGGCGCGCGGGACCCAGGAGAAGGGCGTCGTCTTGGCCATCGCCCGGCAGTTGCAGGCTCAGTTGCAGGCCCGCGGCGCCTACCGCGTCATGTTGACCAGAAGTGGCGACAGCTATGTCCCCTTGCGCGAGCGGGTTGCCCGTGCGCAGGCCGCCAAGGCCGATCTGTTCCTGTCCCTCCACGCGGATGCTCATCCCGATTCGGCGGTCCGTGGAGCATCCGTCTACACCCTTTCGGAGGGCGCCAGCGATCGCGAAGCGGCGATGCTCGCCGCGCGCGAGAACCGGGCCGACGCCATGGCCGGTTTCCGCTTTGCGCACCAGCCCGATGCGATCGCCCAGGCGCTGTTCTCGATGAGCCAGCGCGGCACAGTCAACGACTCGCGTCGTTTGGCCAACACGATCGTGCAGTCCTTCGCCGGCAATGGCGTGAGGCTTCTGCCGCGTACCCATCGCCAGGCCGGGTTTGCCGTGCTGACGTCGCCCGACATACCGGCGGCCCTGGTCGAGCTGGGATACCTGTCCAATCCGCATGACGAAAGGCTGCTCACGATATCGCAACATCAGATGGCGCTCGCCCGGGCGCTGCGGGCTTCGGTCGATGCCCATTTCAGGGCCGCCACAAGAAAGGCGTAAGTCTGAAGCACGCTCTTTCGTTGCTGCTTCACAAGGCTCGACGTAGAAAAAGGCCGTGTTGAACCTGTTCAAAGTCTTGCTGGCATTCGCCACGGCCGTCGTCATCGTCGGCGCCGGAATTGTTGGAGGCCTGTTCTGGCATTTCAGCCATGGCCTTCCAGATCACAAGCAGCTTGCCGACTACCAGCCGGCAACGGTGTCCCGCCTTTATGCTTCCGATGGCCGTTTGCTTGCCGAGTATGCCCGAGAGAAGCGGGTGTTCGTGCCGGTGGCCGCGATGCCCAAGCGCGTGCTCGAGGCATTTGTCGCGGCCGAGGACCAGCGCTTCTTCACCCATCCCGGCATCGACTTCATCGGCGTCGTGCGCGCCATGATCGCCAATGTGACAAATCCCGGCAAGAGGCTGGAAGGCGCTTCCGGCATCACCCAGCAGGTAGCCAAGAACTTCCTGCTGTCGAACCAGGCGACCCTGGCGCGCAAGATCCGAGAGGCGATCCTGGCATTTCGAATCGAGGAAACCTACTCCAAGGAGCGTATCCTCGAGCTTTACCTGAACGAGATCTACCTCGGCTCGGGCAATTACGGGGTCGCCCAGGCCGCTATCAACTATTTCGACCGCTCGCTGGACGAGCTCAGCCTGTCCGAGATCGCCTATCTCGCGGCGCTGCCCAAGGCGCCGAACCGCTACAACATCCAGCGCAACGAGAAGGAGGCCCACGCCAGGCGCGACTACGTGCTCGGTCGCATGCAGGACGACGGTTACATCACCGCGGCCGAGGCGCAGGCGGCAAAGGCGGAGAAGCTTCAGTTGCGGCGGCGCGGCGCCACGGAAGTGGTGCAGGCCGACTTCTTCGCCGAGGAGGTTCGGCGCAACCTGATGGCAGCCTACGGCGAGAAGGGCTTGTACGAGGGCGGGTTGACCGTCAGCACCACGCTCGACCCGGTGATCCAGGCGGCCGCCGACAATGCCCTGCGCGAGGGCCTGATCACCTATGACCGGCGCCATGGCTGGCGCGGCCCCCATGCCCGCATTTCCGACATGACAGTGTGGGAGGAGGAGTTCGCGCGCATTGCCCAGCGCCGGCCGCTGTTCGGGCCGCCGGCGTGGCAGCTCGCCGTCGTCGCCAAGGTCGAGGCACAAGCGGTGCAGCTCGTCGGGTTGCCCGACGGCGAGGGCACGCTTCCCTTTGCCGAGATGACCTGGGCGCGTCCGACCCTGCCCGAGCAGCGGGTCGGCGCCCCGCCCCGCGCTCCGCGAGACGTCGTCGCCGTGGGCGACGTGATCGTCGTCGAGAAGGTCACGACCGCCACCGGCAACAAGCCTTATCCGCCCAGGACCTATGCGCTGCGCCAGGTGCCCAACGTCGAGGGCGGCGTCGTCGTGATGGACACCCAGACCGGCCGCGTGCTCGCCATGACCGGCGGATGGTCCTACGGCCGCAGCCAGTTCAATCGCGCCGTCCAGGCGGCCCGGCAGCCTGGCTCTTCGTTCAAGCCGTTCGTCTTCCTGGCGGCGATGGATGCCGGCTTCACCCCGGCCAGCATCGTGCTCGATGCGCCGTTCAGCTACGACCCGGGTTACGGCCAGCCGATCTGGTCGCCGAAGAACTACGGCGGCGACTTCCTCGGCGCGGCAACGGTGCGCCGAGGGCTCGAGCTGTCGCGCAATCTCATGACGGTGCGCATCGCTCAGCAGGTCGGCATGAAGAAGGTGGTCGAGGTCGCCAAGGAGTTCGGCGTCACCGATCATATGGGCGCCTATTTGCCGATGTCGCTGGGCGCCGGCGAGACGACGCTGCTGCGCATGACCATGGCCTACGCCATGCTGGCCAACGGTGCGCTCGAGATCACGCCGAGCCTGGTCGACCGCGTTCAGGATCGCAACGGCAGGACGATCTACCGGCACGAGCCGCGGACGTGCCGCGGCTGCGGGGAGCAGGCACGGAGCGCGGCACCGACGCCGCCCGAGATCGTCGATCCGCGCAAGCCGTTCCACGATCCGGGGTCCGTCTACCAGGTCGTCAGCATGATGCTGGGCGTCACGACGCGCGGCACGGCGGCCCAGCTTGCCTCCCTCGGGCGGCCGATTGCCGGCAAGACCGGCACGACCAACGACGCCCGCGACAACTGGTTCCTCGGCTCGACGCCTGACATCACGATCGGGGTCTACATCGGCTTCGACGAGCCGCGCACGCTCGGGCCCGGCAACCAGGAGACCGGCGGCGGCAACGCTGCTCCGATCTACCAAAGAATCGCGCGCGAGATATTCAGGGACAAGCCGCCGACGCCCTTCCGCATCCCGCCCGGCCTGCGCATGGTCAAGTACTCTTACGAAGGCGGTGCGGTCGACGAGGTGTTCAAGCCGGGCACCGAGCCTGGCTCCGAAGGCTTCAACTCGACGCCGCTTGACGGCTCGGGGCAGTATTCCGGTATAGACGGCGGCGGCCCGCAGCAGGCCGGCGGTGGCCGGCGGCCCGGCCTGACCGGCACCGGCGAGACCTATTGATCTTGCGGTCGGCGGGTCCCGGGCCCGCCCGGGAACGGGCACGCGCCGCGGCACGACGGTCCAGGTAAGGAGATAGTATGCGCGCCGAAGCTCAAGCCATGGTCAACGAGATCGAGGAGTCGCTGTCGCTCCTCAGGAGGCGTCTTTGACTACGACCGTGCGATCGTCCGACTCGACGAGCTGAACGCGCGCGCCGAGGATCCGGCGCTGTGGAACGATCCCAAGCAGGCGCAGTCGGTGATGCGCGAGCGCACGCGGCTGGAGAGCGCTCTGGCCACGATTCGCCGGTTGCGCGACGCCGTCGACACCAATGTCGCCCTGATCGAGCTCGCGGAAGCCGAGGGCGACGAAACCATGATCGCCGACGCGGAGCGGTCGCTCGCCGAGGCGCGGGCGGAAGCGGCCAAGGCGCGGCTCGAGACGCTCCTGTCGGGTGAGGCCGATCCCAACAACGCCTATGTCGAGCTCAACGCCGGTGCCGGCGGCACCGAGGCGCAGGATTGGGCGGAGATGCTGGCGCGCATGTACACGCGCTGGGCCGAGCGGCGTGGCTACAAGGTGAGCTGGCTCGAGGAGAGCGCCGGCGAGGAGGCCGGCATCAAGTCGTGCGCCTTCAAGGTCGAAGGTCCCAACGCCTACGGCTGGCTCAAGACCGAAAGCGGCGTGCACCGCCTGGTGCGAATCTCCCCGTTCGACGGCAACGCGCGGCGGCAGACCAGCTTCGCCTCGGTCTGGGTCTATCCCGAGGTCGACGACGACATCGAGATCGAGGTCCTCGACAAGGATCTGCGGGTCGACACCTACCGGGCGTCGGGCGCCGGCGGCC
>LNFM01002724.1_pt1 | contig 36370 bp, 37 predicted proteins | sample 596031 | NCBI WGS metagenome assembly LNFM01 (sample SAMN04254537, study PRJNA301005) | activated carbon metagenome | isolation source: dual media filters at the Ann Arbor, Michigan drinking water treatment plant | place: USA: Ann Arbor | reverse complement strand
GCGCCCGCCATCGCGGCCGAGGCCGGGCTGCCGGCCGCGCTGGCCGGGCTGCACACCTCCATCGTCTATGCCGGCGCGCTGCTGTCGGGGCCGCTGACCGCGGCCTTGCTGCGGCGGCATGGCGGGGTGCGGGTGTGCCAGGGGGCGCTGGTGGTGGTGGGGCTGGGCATCGCCGTCGCCGCGCTGGGGCACCCGCTGGCGCTGGTGTGCTCGGCGCTGCTGGCCGGCTTTGGGCACGGGCCGATCACGCCCGCGGGCTCGCACCTGCTGGCGCCGCGGGTGCCGGCGCAGCGGCGCTCGCTGGTCTTCGGGCTGAAGCAGTGCGGCGTGCCGCTGGGGGCGCTGCTGGTGGCGGCGCTGGCGCCGCTGCTGGCCGTCGCCTTCGGCTGGCGCGGCGGGGTGCTGGGGGTGGCGGCCTTCGCGCTGGTGCTGGCGCTGGCCCTGCAGCCGCTGCGCGCGGCGCTGGACGCCGACCGCCAGCCGCACGCCCCGCCCATGCGCCCCTTCAGGGAGGCGCTGGATTCGCTGCGGATATTGCGCGAGGACCGGCGCATCCGCGCGCTCACCGTCGCCTCGGCCTGCTTCGGCGTGGCGCAGTTCTGCTTCTCCTCCTTCTTCGTGGTCTGGCAGGTGCAGGTGCTGGGGCGTGGCCTGGCGGAGGCGGGGCTGGCCCTTGCCCTGGCGCAGGGCGGGGGCGTGGCGGGGCGCATCGCCTGGGCCGTGGTGGCGGACCGCACGGGGGCGCGGCCGGTGCTGCTGGCGCTGGGGGTCGTGATCGCCGCGGCGTCCTTCGGCTTCGCGGCCGCTGGCCCGTCCTGGACGGAGGGGGCGGTGCTGCTGCTGGGCGTGGCCATGGGCGCCTCGGCGGTGGCCTGGAACGGGGTGCTGCTGGGCGAGGTGGCGCGCCTGGCCCCTGATGGCCGGGTGGGCGCGGCGACGGCGGCGCTGGGCTTCGCCTTCGCGGGGACCATGGTCTTCGCGCCCTCGGGATTCTCGGCGCTGGTGCTGCTCACGGGCGGCTATGCGGCGGGGTTCGCGCTGTGCGGCGTGGCGGGCATCGCCGGGGCGGTGGCGCTCGCGCGGGTGCGACCCTAGATGGGATCCATGACCACCTTCCTCACCTTCCTCGTCGGCCTCGCCATGCTGGCCACGCTGGGCGTGCTCTTCGCGGGGCTGCTGGGCATGGCGCGCGGCGGCTCCTCCCAGACCTCGCAGAAGCTGATGCGCTGGCGCGTCGTGGCGCAGGGCGCGGCGCTGGCGCTGTTCGGCGTGCTGATGCTGCTGCTGAAGTAGCCTATTCCGGCGGCAGCCCCACCAGCCGCCGCGCCAGCTTGCGCGCGAAGGCGCCGCGCGGGGCGTCCAGCAGCCGCGCCAGGCTCCAGCAGCCGTGCCGCACGCGGGCGCGCGGGTTGCTGAACTCGCGGAACCCCGCCTCGCCGTTGCGCCGCCCGAAGCCCGAGGCGCCGACGCCGCCGAAGGGCAGGCCCGGCATGGCCGCGTAGTCCAGCGCCCGCCCCGACACCAGCGCGCCGGAGGTGCTGCCCAGCGCCACCTGGCGCTCCTCCTCCGCCGTCGCGCCGTGCAGCGAGATGGCCAGCGGGTGCGGCCGCGCCGCGATCCAGCGCAGGGCGGCCGGCAGGTCGGCGCATTCCTCCAGCGCCAGCAGCGGGCCGAAGATTTCCTCGAATGCCAGCGCGCCTTGGGACGGCACCAAGGCCAGCCCGCCGACGTCGTCGCGCGGGGCGTCGCCGGCCAGGGCGTCCAGCCGCGCGGACTGCCGCGGGTTGATGACGGCGGTGCCGGCGCCCGCCAGGCCGGCCGCGCGGGCGGCGTCCGTGAAGGCGGCGGCCGTGTGGCCCACCAGCAGCACCGTGTCGGGCGCGATGCAGGTCTGCCCCGCATTCACCGCCTTGGCAGCCAGGATGTCCTTCGCGGCGCGCGCCAGGTCGGCGCCGGGCAGCACGATGGCCGGGCACTTGCCGCCGAGTTCCAGCGTCAGCGGGGTGAGGTGCGCGGCGGCGGCCGCCATCACCTTGCGCCCCGTCTCCGTGCCGCCGGTGAAGACCAGGTGGTCCCACGGCTGGGCCGCGAAATCCGCCGCCACCTCGGCGCCGCCCTGCACGACCAGCGCGAGGCGCGGCCCCCAGGCCTCCGCCACGATCTCCGCGATCAAGGCCGCGCAGCGCGGCGTGGCCTCCGAGGGCTTGATGACCACGCGGTTGCCGGCGGCCACGGCGTCCACCGCCGGGGCCAGCGACAGCTGGAACGGGTAGTTCCATGGCGCCATGATGCCGACCACGCCCTTGGGCACCGGCTCCACCCAGGCGGTGGCGGGCAGGAAGGCCAGCGGCACCGGAGCGCGCGCGCCTCGCGCCCAGCGATGCAGCCGGCTGGCGGAGAAGCGCGCGGCGTCGGCCACCAGCAGCACGTCGGCCAGCAGGGTGTCCACCGGGTCGCGCCGGCCGAAATCGGCGGCGGCGGCGTCGGCGATGGCCTGGGCGCGCGCCAGCATCACGCGGCGCAGGGCCAGCAGCGCGGCGCGGCGGGCGGGCAGGGTGGGGGCGCCGTCCCCCGCGGCGGCGTCGCGCAGGGCGGCCAGGGCGGTGGCGGGGGTCACCGCAGCGCCTCCTTCGCCGCGGCGAGGCCGGATTGCGCCGCCGCCTCGATGGTCGCGGGCAGGCCGGGCCAGGTCCAGTCCCCGGCCAGCACCAGGTTCTCCAGGTGGCGGCGGCGGGGGGCGGGGATGCGGCCGGGGCGCTGGCGCGGGGTGGCGCGGCGCTCCTTCACCGCGCGGCAGGGGGGCGGGGCCTCGGGCCAGTCGCCGGGCAGGGCGAAGGCCTGGGCGGCGGCGCGGATTTCCCGCCAGGCGCGCGGGGCCAGGGTGTCGGCGTCCTCGCGCGCCTCGGCGTCGCCGGCGCTCACCGTCACCGCCACGCCCTCGGGGCGTACCAGCACCCATTGGCACAGCGCGCCCAGCATGCCGACGAAGCGCAGGGGGCCGGGGCCGGTGCGGGCGAAATGCAGGTTGACGATGGGGGCGTGCTCCTGGGGCGCGTCCACGTGGGTCAGCAGGCGCGTCGCCTCCCAGGGGGGCACGGCCAGCACGACGCGGTCCTCCGGTGCCAGCGGAACGGTGCCGCCATGCAGGTGCAGGGCGGTGGCGCGGCTGTTCGTGCGCGCCACCTGCCGCAGCCGGTCATCGGCGCGCACCGCCCCGCCGAGCGCGCGGATGGCGGCCAGGGCGGGTTCCACCATGTCCGGCCCCAGGCCGCGCCGGGCCACGTAGAGCCGCGTGGCCCCCGGCGCGCCCAGCCGGCGCAGCACCTGCGCCAGGCGGCGGGTGCCGGCCTCGGCGGTGGGGGTGTTCAGGGCGGCGATCACCAGCGGGTCCACGAAGCCGCGCAGGAAGGCGGGGTGGCGCGCCATCGCGTCGGCCACCGTGCGGTCGCGCCCCGGCAGGGCCAGCGCCGCCAGCGTCGCCACCGCGCCGGGCGAGACGCCGGCCGGCCGCCGGTCGGCCCGCCACCAGCCGAAGGGCGACAGCGACACCCGGCGGTGCGTGCCATCAGCGAGGTCGAGCACTGGCAGTCCGTCCGGCTCCGGCTCCAGCCAGTCCCCGCGCGCGCCGATGGATTCGAGAAAACCCAGCGCCGCGCGGTTGGCGCCGATCAGCGCGTGGGTGCCGTTGTCGGTGCCGTCCGGCAGGGCCCGCGCCCGCCCGCCGGCGCCCGGCGCAGCCTCGTGCAGCGTCACCGGCCGCCCGGCGCGCAGCAAGGCGTGGGCGGCGACCAGCCCGGCCACCCCGGCGCCGACGACGTGGATCACGCCCGGCTCACCGGCGGCAGCAGCGCGGTGGGCAGCAGGGCCAGGGCGGCCAGGCACACCTTCTCCGACGGGGCGAGGCGCACCCGCGGCCGCGGCGCGTCCCAGCCGCGGCGCAGCATGTGGTCCAGCAGGCCGCTATAGGCCCACATCATCACCCGCGCGGGCTTCAGGGCCGCCGCGTCGTGCCGGCCCAGCTCGCGCCCGGCCTGGGCATAGCCGGCCACCGCGCGCTCGGCCAGCGCCTCGCAGATGCCGGCGAAGGCGGGGTGGCGGGTGACCTCGGCGGCCGGGCCGTCGGGGATGCCGGCGGCGTCCAGCAGCGAGCGCGGAATGTACACGCGGTCGCGCCGCGCATCCTCGTCCACGTCGCGCAGGATGTTGGTGAGCTGGAAGGTGTGGCCCAGCGCCAGCCCCCAGGCCTCGGCCCCAGGCGCGCCGAAGATGCGGACGGACATGGCGCCGACGCTGCCGGCCACGCGGCGGCAGTACAGGTCCAGCGCCGCCTCGTCGGGCAGGCGCAGCGTGTCGGCGGCGTCCGTCTCCATGCCCGCGATCATCGCCTCGCATTCCGCGCGCGGGATGGCGAATTCGCGGCAGGCCCAGGCAAGCTCGCGCGACAGGGCGCAGTCCGGTTCGTCCAGCTTCTCGCGCCAGCGGGACAGCAGGCGGCGCTTCTCAAACTCGGGCATCGCGCCGTCGGCCACGTCGTCCACCGCCCGGCAGAAGGCGTAGACGGCCCAGAGCGCCCGGCGGCGCCCTCCGCGCAGCGCTGCCATGCCGGCGGCGAAGGAGGAGCCGGCGCGCCTCACCCGCGCCGCGACCACCGCGGAATCCGAAGGGGGCGGCGTGACGAGGGCGGCGGCGAAGTCCGCGCGGCCCAGCGCCACGCGCCCCGCCAGCGGGTCGGCCGCGCGCAGCCGCGCCAGCAGCCGCCGCCCGCAGGCCAGCGTCATGGCGGATTGCCAGCTCAGCCGGCGGTCCCGGCACAGGCGGGGTAGGGCGGCGGCCTGGTCCAGCCAGTCCTCCACGCGGTCGAGCAGGGCGTCCAGCACGGCGCGGCGATGGGGCGTGGCCTGGGCGAAGAAGGCGTCCTCGTCGCCCATCCAGCCCTGCGGGATGTACACCCGGCCGAGCTTCGCCCGGTCCTCCTGCGCGTCCTGCACGTGGTTCAGCACCTGCATGGCCGAGCACAGCCCGTCCGCCGCGTGCGCCGATTCGTCCGACAGGTCGCCATGCAGGCGCAGCAGCATCCGCCCGACGGGATCGGCCGAGCGGGTGCAGTAGTCGGCCAGCTCCGCCCAGTCGGCGTAGCGCGCGGTCGTCGCGTCCTGCCGGAAGGCGGAAAGCATGCGCCGCGCCTCCTCCACGCCGACGCCGCGGGCGTGCATGGCCGCGGCCTCGGGCAGGGCCGTGGCGGGGTCGTCCAGCGCGGCTTCCATGGCATCCAGCCGGCGCAGCTTCTCGGCCGCGTCGAGCGCCGGGCTGTCGGCGATGTCGTCGGCGGTGCGCACGAAGCGGTAGAAGGCCAGCACCTGCGCGCGCACCCTGGGCGCCAGCAGCAGCGATGCCGTGGGGAAGTTTTCCGTTGTCTCGGTGCGGTTGGGGGCGCCGGGTGCCTGCATGGCGCGCAGCATAGTGGGCTTTCGATGCGGGCGGTATCGCCCGCCCCCTGGCCTGCGCCCCGGGCGGCGCCGCGGCTTTCCCGTGGCAACGCGGCGCACCCGCCGCAAGCCGGGCGCCATGACGGGGCCCCCGCGAAAGCGCGCAGCGGTTTCGTGGGGTGTCTGAGGGGCCCCCGCGAAAGCGCGCAGCGGTTTCGTGGGGATGAATTCAGGCCACCTGGAGGTCCTGCAACGCCGCCTCGAGCTCCTGGAAGGAGGGCATCAGCGAGGTCGGCACCACCTTGCGCCCGGCCTCCACGCTCACCTGCGGGGCGTTGCCGTGCAGGTGGGCGACGATCACGGCGCGGATCACCTCGTAGAACGCCGCCTCCTCCTCCACGATGCCCTTCAGCCGCGCCGCCATCGGCCCCATGAGGCCGTAGGCCAGCAGCACGCCCAGGAAGGTGCCCACCAGCGCGCCGCCGATCATCTTGCCCAGCACCGCCGGCGGCTGGTCGATGGAGCCCATGGTCTTGATGACGCCCAGCACGGCGGCGACGATGCCCAGCGCGGGCAGGGCGTCGGCGATGTTCTGCATGGCGTGGGAGGGGTGCATCTCCTCCTCCTTCATCTTCTTCAGCTCGCGCGCCATGATGTCCTCGATCTGGTGCGGGTCGTCGGCGTTCATGCCGACCATGCGCAGGTAGTCGCAGATCAGGACCGTCGCGTGGTGGTCCTTCAGGATGGCGGGGAACTTCTGGAAGGCCGAGGATTCCTCCGGCTTCTCGATGTGCGGCTCCAGCGCCATCGCGCCCTTGGTCTGCGCCAGGCGCACGAAGAAGTAGAGCAGCGACAGCATCGCCGCGTAGTCCTCCTTCTTGTACTTCGCGCCCTTCAGGATGATGCCGAAGGCGTGCAGCGTGTGCTTCACCCCCGCCATGGAGTTGCTCATCAGGAAGGCGCCCACGGCGGCGCCGCCGATCATCATCATCTCGTAGGGCAGCGAGCCGATGATGATGGCGAACTTGCCGCCGGCGATGGTGTAGCCGCCGAACACCATGACGAGCAGGAACAGGAAGCCGGCGACGGTGGTCATCGGGCGGCCCCTTCCGTCACCTGGCGCAGCAGGGTGATGGCGACGCGGCGGTTGGCCGGCGCGTCGGGGCGGTCCCGCAGCAGGGGGTCTCGGTCGGCCATGCCGGTCACCTGGGCGAGGCGCGATTCGGGCAGGCCGGCATCGGTCAGCAGGCGGCGGGCGGCGTTGGCGCGCTCCGCCGCCAGGTCCCAGTTGGAGCGGCCGGGGCCGCGGAAGGGCGTGCTGTCGGTGTGGCCCGTGACGCTCACCGGGTTGGGCAGGCGCTGGGCGGCCAGCGCCACGGCGCGGATGGCGGCGCGCGCGCGCTCGCTGGGGGCGGCGTTGCCGGTGCTGAACATGGGCGATCCATCGGATTCGAGGAGCTGGATGCGAAGCCCCTCGGGCGTCACCTCCACCATCAATTGGCGGGCGACGTCGGCCAGCGCGGGGTCGGCGCCCAGCTGGGCGCGCAGCTGGGCGGCGGTGGCCTGGAGCGCCACCTCCTCCCGCCGCCCCAGCTCGGCGCGCAGGGCGGCGTCGGTCAGGCGGGCGGCCTCGCTCTCGCTCGGCGGCGCCTCGCCCATGGGGCGCGCCTGCGGGGCGGCCTCGGCGCCACCCGGCCCCTCCGCGCCGCCGGCCAGGCCGAAATGCGCCTGCCCGCCGGGGGCGGCGACGCGCGGCGGCGGGGTCTCCTCCTCGCCGCGAGGGCCCTCGCGCCGGGCGAAGGGCTCGGCGGGGGTGGTGCTGTCGTCCTCCTCCTCCAGGTCGGTGATGGTGGGGCGGGGGCCGCGCTGCGCCGTGATGGTGCCGGCGTCGGAGGCCATGTTGCCCACCGAGTTCTGCGTGCGCCCGCCGAAGGGCAGGCCCACCCCCGAGGCGCCGGTGGCCATGACGTTGGTGGGGTTGAAGAAGTCCGCCAGGCCGCGGCGCTGCTCCTCCGTCGTGGCGTTGAGCAGCCACATCAGCAGGAAGAAGGCCATCATGGCCGTGACGAAGTCGGCATAGGCCACCTTCCAGGCGCCGCCATGGTGCCCGTGCCCGCCTTCCTCGATCCGCTTGAGGACGATGGTGCCGCCCTCTCCCTTCCGCTTCGCCAAGACCGATGCTTCCCAGTCGCTGCCCGGCGCCATCCTGACCGCGAGCCGTTACCGAAGACTGAAGCCCCGGCGGCACCCGGGCTGGACAGCACCCGCACGCCGTCCTAGAGCGCGCGGCACTTCCGTGATATTCGCGGGGCGCCCGGCCTTCCCGGGCGGCCAGGCACAGGAGGCGGCGCCCCCGGACGGATAGGGGGCGGTCCCGCCAGCAGGAGAATGAGATGACCGAGACCGTCGCCGACAAGGTGAAGAAGATCGTGGTGGAGCACCTGGGCGTCGAGGAGGCCAAGGTCACGGCCGAGGCGTCCTTCATCGACGACCTGGGCGCCGACTCCCTCGACACGGTCGAGCTGGTCATGGCCTTCGAGGAGGCCTTCGGCGTGGAGATCCCCGACGACGCCGCCGAGAAGATCCAGACGGTGAAGGACGCCATCGACTTCATCGAGAAGTCCCAGGCCTCCGCCTGAACTGACGGGACCGGTCCGATGTTCGCTCAAGGGTTCGCGCCGCGGCGCGTCGTCGTCACCGGCATGGGGATCGCCAGCCCGCTCGGGCTGGGGGTGGACCATGTCTGGAAGCGCCTGGTGGCGGGCGAGAGCGGCATCGGCCCGATCACGCATTTCGACGTGAAGGACCTGCCGGCGCGCATCGCCGGCCAGGTGCCCGAGGGCCCGAAGGCGGAGGGCAAGCTCGACCTCGGCGAGTGGATCCCCGTCAAGGACCAGAAGAAGATGGACCGCTTCATCCAGCTCGCCTGGGTGGCGGCGGACGAGGCGATCCACGATTCCGGCTGGATGCCCCAGGACGAGGAATCGCGCTGCCGCACCGGCGTGATGATCGGCTCGGGCATCGGCGGTCTGGAGACGATCCAGGAAGCCTCGCTGCTGGTGGCCGCCGGGCGCACGCGCCGGCTGTCGCCCTTCTTCATCCCCTCCGCGCTGGTCAACCTCGCCTCCGGGCAGGTGTCCATCCGCTACGGCTTCAAGGGGCCCAACCATTCGGCGGTCACCGCCTGCGCCACGGGCGTGCACGCCATCGGCGACGCCGCGCGCCTCATCGCGCTGGGCGACGCCGACGCCATGGTGGCCGGCGGCGCCGAGGCCGCGATCTGCGAGCTGGGCATCGGCGGCTTCTGCGCCGCGCGCGCCCTGTCCACCGCCTACAACGACGACCCCGCCGCGGGCTCCCGCCCCTGGGACAAGGGCCGCGACGGCTTCGTGATGGGCGAGGGCGCAGGCGTGCTCGTGCTCGAGGAGCTGGAGCACGCGAAGGCGCGGGGCGCGAGGATCTACGCCGAGGTCGTCGGCTACGGCATGTCGGGCGACGCCTACCACATCACCTCGCCCACCGAGGATGGCGACGGCGGCTTCCGCGCGATGAAGGCGGCGCTGGCCTCCGCCGGGCTGGCGCCGGGCGACGTGCAGTACGTCAACGCGCACGGCACCTCCACGCCCATGGGCGACGACATCGAGCTCTCGGCCGTCGAGCGGCTGTGGGGCAATGCCTGCGGCACGCTGGCCATGTCCTCCACCAAGTCGGCGGTGGGGCACCTGCTGGGCGCGGCCGGCGCGGTGGAGGCGATCTTCTCCATCCAGGCGATCCGCGACAACGTCGCCCCGCCGACGCTGAACCTGGAGGAGCCCTCGCGCGGCACCGCGATCGACCGCGTGGCCAAGGTGGCGCAGGAGCGGCGGATCGACGTCGCGCTGTCCAACTCCTTCGGCTTCGGCGGGACCAACGCGTCGGTCGTGTTCAAGCGGGCGCCGTAAGGCGCACGCGCGAACGCGCCGGCGGATGGTGTTCAAGCGGGCGCCGTAGGGCGCACGCGCGAACGCGCCGGCAAATGGTGTTCAAGCGCGCGCCGTAACCACGCTGGCGCCGCGCCGCCCGGCCGGGCTATGAGTTCCGCCCGATGCGCCGCATCCTGCTGCTGATCCCCCTCTTGCTCCTGCTCGGCGCCGCCCTGGCCGGCTTCGCCGCCTGGCGCGCCGTCCACGCGCCCGGGCCGCTGCCCCAGGCCACGAACATCGTCATCCCGCGCGGCGGGACGGAAACCATCGCCGGCGCCCTGGCCGAGAAGGGCGCGCTCGGCAGCCCGCGCCTCTTCGCCCTGGCCGCGATGGCCACCCGCGGCGAAGGTCCGCTGCGCGCCGCCGAGTTCGCGGTCCCCGCCGGCGCCTCCATCCGCGACCTGCTGGCCATCCTGCGTCACGCCCGCCCGGTGCAGCGCCGCGTCACCATCCCCGAGGGGCTGTCCGCCCGCCAGGTGGCCGCCCTGCTGGAGCGCACGGAGGGCCTGAGCGGCGAAACCCCGCCCATCCCCGAAGGCTCCATCCTGCCCGAGACCTACGGCTTTTCCCTGGGCGAGAGCCGCGCCGCCGTGGTCCGGCGCGCCACCGCCGCCATGGACGCCGCCCTGGCCGAGGCCTGGGCGAACCGCGCCCCCGACCTGCCGCTGCGCAGCGCGCGCGAGGCGCTGGTGCTGGCCTCCATCATCGAAAAGGAAACGGGCGTGGGCGGCGAGCGGCCGCAGGTGGGCGGCGTCTTCGCCAACCGCCTGCGGCGCGGGATGCCGCTGCAATCCGACCCCACCGTGGTCTACGCGGCCACCGGCGGGCTGCCGCTGGAGCGCCCGATCAGCCGCGCCGACCTGGACGCCAACCACCCCTTCAACACATACCGCATCCGCGGCCTGCCGCCCGGCCCGATCGCCATGCCCGGCCGCGCGGCGCTGGAGGCGGCGACGCGCCCGGCCAGCACGGAGTTCCTGTTCTTCGTCGCCGATGGCACGGGCGGCCACGCCTTCGCGCGGACGCTGGAGGAGCACAACCGGAACGTGGCGCGGTGGCGGGCGCTGGGGCGGTAGTGGCGCGCGACGGCGAGAAGGGCAGAAAAAAGAGCGTATTGCCGGAAGCCTATCCCTGTCTTAACATTCCTCAATGTTCCTTTTCGGAGGAATGCTGGGGTGCGTGAGAGTAGAGAGGCAACAAAAAATGTTCGTGTTCACGAGTTTGCCGATCTATACCGGCACATCAGGAAATGACGGAATACAGGGTACCGGAGGCCAGCAGACCATATACGGTCTTGGTGGCAATGACAGCTTGTATGGAAATGGCGATGATACCCTTCACGGGGGCGATGGTAACGATTTCCTCGACGGCGGGGAAGGTGACAACTCGGCCTTGTTCGGTGATGGCGGGGACGATGTTCTATACGCCCTTGGATACGCCGGGAGGTTGTCTGGTGGAGCCGGTGCTGACCGATTCGTGATCGGCGGCTTTTTCAATCAGTATTATGGTGCCGCACCGACCTACGGAGCAGGTCTGCTTCTGCTCGACGTAAACTTCGACGAAGGCGATGTCCTCGCTTTCGGTGCGGAAGGTGACTCGCCGCCGGGCCAGCAGGCCGGGCCGATCACCTGGGGTGGCGTGCTGGTGCCTGCGGTGGCTGCGCCCGCGATCGGCACGGCTTTGCCCGTAGCAAGCGTGGCTTCCCCGACCTCGCAGGTCTTCTGGCAGCCGGAGATGGCCGGACCGAATGGCTGGCTGATCGTGGACGGCGATGGCAACGGCGCGGTTTCCGCGCTCGATCTCCTTGTCCACGTGACGGTGACGGGGACCAAGGCCTTTTCCGAGGAGGCGTTCGCCGCAGGCTCCTTCGCCGGTGAAGGAACCGGCGGGAATGACGTGATGGCCGGGACCTCCGCCAACGACGTGCTCCTCGGCCTCGCGGGGAACGACACCTTGAGCGGTGCGGGCGGGAACGACGTGCTTCATGGCGGCACGGGGAACGACCTGCTGGTCAACGACGGCGGATCGGACCGTTTGCTGGGTGGGGTGGGCGACGACGTATACTTCGTGGCCGACCCGTCGACGGCGATCATCGAGGAGGCCGGTGAGGGTCAGGACGTCGCGTGGTTCTCCGTGGACGGCGTCGTTCCCGATCATGTCGAGACCGGTGCGCTGACGGGCGCGGCAAGAACCCTGACCGGTTCATCGGGAGGGCATACCTTGTTCGCCAATGCGGCGGTGGGCTCGGCGCTCATCGGCGGTGCCGGCAATGATTTCCTGGTCGGCGGCGCGCTCGCCGACACGCTGCTCGGCAATGGGGGAGACGACATCCTCATGGGCGGTGGCGGCCTCGACACGATGGATGGCGGAGCGGGCGACGACGTGTTCTTTGTGGACGTTCCGGCAGACGTCGTGACGGACGCCTCTGGCAGCGACGCCGTGATCTTCCAGGATGGCTCGCACTGGACCGGAATCGAAGGGCTTGAAACCCAGGTCGTCACGGGTTCAGCCCGCTCACTCACCATGTCGGGCACGGCGGCAACGGTGATGGTCAGCTTCGCGACCGCCGGCGTGACCCTGTCCGGCGGCGCGGGAAATGACACGCTGCTCGGGCAAGCGGGCCTTTCGGACACCTTGCTCGGGGGTGAGGGCGCTGACGTGCTGGTCGGCGGCGGGGGCGGCGACCACTTGGCTGGCGGCCTGGGCGACGACACCTACATCATCGCCGATGCGAGTGACGCCGCAATCGAAGTGTCGGGCGAAGGGCAGGATGTCGCCGGCGTCATGATCGACGGTTGGGTCGTCGCTTCGGGCATCGAGGTTGCTGGCCTGCAAGGCACCGCGCGCATCCTGTCGGGCGATGGTGGCGACCAGATCCTGTTCGGCAACCTAGACCATGGTTCGACCCTCAGCGGCGGCGGTGGACAGGATACGCTCGTCGGGTCCATCCGGGACGACGTCCTTGCGGGTGGCAACGGCGACGACATCATCGTGTCGGGCGGAGGGAACGACCGCTTGGTGTTCGGCGAAGATTGGGGGATCGACCTCCTTGCCGACTTCCAGACCGGAACCGTGCTGGATTTCAGGGCTTCGGGACTTTCTTCCGTGGCGGATTTCTCGTCGGTCCTCGCCGGGTCAGGCTCCGTTTCGCTGATCAGTCATCAGGGAACCCTTCACGTTTTCGGGGCCACCTTGGCTCAGGTGCAGGACGCCCTGCTCTTCGTTTAGGTCGCCAGCGGTCATGTACCGGCTGGACGGTTGACATACCGTCCAGCCGGTACACATACGCTGCCATGGATGGCTCCCTCCCCGCCCCCGACGCCCGCACCCGCATCCTCGACGCGGTGGAGGCCATCGTCATGGCCCGCGGCGTCCCCGCCCTGACGCTCGAGGCGGCGGCGCGCGAGGCCGGCGTGTCCAAGGGCGGCCTACTCTACCACTTCGCGTCCAAGGAGGCGCTGCTGGCCGGCGCCCTGAACCGCCTGGCCGAGCATGTCGAGGCCGACTACCACCGCGTCCTCGCCGAAACCCCCGAGGGCAGGCACCGCGCCGCCCGCGCCCTGCTGGCCTGGACCTTCGAGCACCCGGAGGCGGTCTGCGCCCAGCACGACCGGGCCGGCGCCATCTTCCTGGCCGCGCACCACAACGACCCCGCCCTGATGGACCCCATCCGCGCCGTGTTCAGGCGCATCCGCACCCTGATGATGGCCGATGGCCTGGACCGCGGCCGCGCGCTGGCCATCATGGCGGCCAGCGATGGCCTCTTCGCCGAGCGCCTGTTCCGCATGTGCGAGCCGCCGCCCGAGGACCTGCCCGGCATCCGCGCCGCCCTGGAGGCCCTGCTGTGAGCCGCCGCTGGACCTGGGGCGCCGCCGCGCTGGCCATCGGCGCCGGCGCCTGGTGGTGGACCGCGCCCGCACCCCCGCCCACGCGCCCTGGCGCGGTCGCCGCCGAGGCCCCGCGCGGCGTCGGCGCCCTGGGCCGCGTGGAGCCCGCCAGCCGCATCCGCACGCTCAACCAGCCCGGCGGCATGGCCGTGACGCGGCTGGAGCGCCTGCTGGTGGCGGAGGGCGAGGCGGTGCGCGAGGGCCAGCTGCTGGCCGAATTCGCCGACGCCGCGCAGAAGGACGCGACCGCCCGCCAGGCCGAGGCCGCGCTGGCCGAGGCGCGCGCCAGCCTGGAGCGCACCCGCGCCGCCGGCCGCCCCTCCGAGATCCAGGCCCAGCGCGCCCGCATCGCGGCCCTGGCGGCGCAGGAGGAGATCGCCCGCCGCGACGCCGCGCGCACGGACGCGCTGGTGCCCACCGGCGCCGGCAGCGCCGCCGCCGCCGAGCGCAACCGCTACCTGACGCTGCAATTCGCCAGCCAGCGCGCCCAGGCCGAGGCCGACCTCGCCACCCTGTCCACCCCCCGCCCGGAGGACCTGGCCCTGGCCGAGGCGCGCCTGGGGCAGGCCGAGGCGGCGCTGGCCAAGGCGCGCGCCGATGCCGCGTTGGCCCGCGTCCACGCGCCCATGGACGGGACCATCCTGCGCATCTTCGCCCGCCCCGGCGACCAGGTGGGGAGCAACGGCCTGCTGGAGCTGGCCGACCTGTCGCGCCTGGACGTGGTGGCCGACGTGTTCGAGACGGACCTGCCCCGCCTGCGCCCCGGCCTGCCCGCCCAGATCATCATCCCCGGCGAAGCCGCGCGCGCCGCGGCCACGGTGCGCGAGCTGGGCTGGACGGTGCGCCGCACCACCCAGGCCGGCAGCGACCCGGTGGCGGCGGTGGATTCGCGCACGGTGGAGGTGCGCCTCACCCTGTCGGACGAGGCGGCCGCCCTGCTGCGCCGCCGCTCCGGCATGCAGGTGCAGGTGCACGTCCCCGAGGCGCCGCCGCTGGTGGCCGCGCGATGAACGAGCTGTCGCCGCCCAGGCTGCTGCCCTGGGCGCCCGAACTGTCCGGCGAGGCGCCACCCGCGGCACCCGCGCGCCGCGCGCCCGGCCTGCTCCCCTCGCTCTGGCTGCCGCTGCGCCTCGCCGCCCGGCAGCTGCGGGCGGACCGCGCGAAGCTCGCCACCGCCATCGCCGGCGTGATGTTCGCCGCCGTGCTGGTGTTCATGCAGCTGGGCTTCCGCGGCGCGCTGTTCGACAGCGCCACCAACCTGCTCTCCGGCATGCGGGCGGACCTGTTCCTCATCCACCCGATGACCCAGGCGAGCTTCCGGCCCGAGCCGCTGCCCCGCGTGCGCGCCTGGCAATCCCTGGCCGACCCGGCGGTGGAGCGCGCCGTGCCGATCTACCTGGCCCAGGCCACGCTGCGGAACCCCGAGGGCGGCACCCGCCGCGCCGTGCAGCTGATCGGGCTGGACGCCGCCGCCGGCGCCGTGGGCTTCCCGGGGCTGGACGCGGCCGCGGCCGCCCTCACCCAGCCCGACACCTTCGCCTTCGACCGGCGCTCCCGCCCCGAATTCGGCCCGCTGCCCGCCATCTTCGAGCGCGACGGGCCCTACGAGGTGCAGATCGGCACCCGGACCCTGCGGCTGGTCGGGCTGGTGGAAATCGGCCCCTCCTTCGGCGCCGACGGCAACGCCGTGGTCAGCGAGACCAATTTCCGCCGGCTGGTGCAGCGCGCCGCCTCCAACACCGACCTCGTGGCCCTGCGCCTGCGCGCGGGCGAGGACATCCCCGCCGCCCAGGCCCGGCTGCGCGCCCTGCTGCCGCCCGACGTGCTGGTCGTCACCCACGCGCAGCTGGTGGCGAAGGAGCGCGCCTACTGGGAGGAAAGCACGCCCATCGGCTTCATCTTCGTCTTCGGCTCCGTCATGGGCCTCGTGGTGGGGATGGTGATCGTCTACCAGATCCTGTTCGCCGACATCGCCGGGCACCTGTCGGAATACGCCACCATGAAGGCCATGGGCTATTCCAACGGCTACCTGGCGCGGGTGGTGGTGGGGGCGGCGGTGATCCTCGCGCTGGTCGGCTTCGTGCCGGGGGCGCTGCTGTCCTGGGGGCTCTACGAATTCGTCGGCGGCGCCACCTTCCTGCCGCTGGAGATGTATCCCGAGCGCATCCTGGGCGTGCTCGCGCTCATCTTCGGCATGTGCGTGGCGGCCGGGCTGCTGGCCATGCGCAAGCTGCGCGACGCCAACCCGGCGGATATGTTTTGATGCCTCCCCACGACAGTTTTCCGCGGCGCTGCGCTTCGCGGAAAACCGCCGCGGGGGCCCCGATCGGGCGTCCTCGCCCATCCTGGGGGTTCGTCTCCGCACCAAGGCGAAGCCTCGGTGCGACCGGAGGGTGCTGGGCGTGGCGCTGAATCCCGTGGAGCTGCGCGGCGTCACCTTCGCCTATGGGGAGGGGGAGCTGCGGCGGGAGGTGCTGCGGCAGGTGGACCTGTCGCTGGGCGCGGGGGAGATCGTGCTGCTCACCGGCCCCTCGGGCTCGGGCAAGACGACGCTGCTGACGCTGATCGGCGCGCTGCGCGCCATGCAGGACGGCAAGGCGCGGGTGCTGGGGCAGGAACTGGGCGGGGCGGGCGAGGCCGCGCGCGTGCGGCTGCGGCGGCGCATCGGCTTCATCTTCCAGAACCACAACCTGCTGGGCTTCCTGACGGCGCGGCAGAACGTGGCGCTGGCGCTGGAGATGGACGGCGCGCTGTCCGAAGCCCAGCGCATGGAGCGCGCCGGCGCCATGCTGGCCGCCGTCGGCCTGGCGGACCACGCGGAGAAGGTGCCGGCCAAGCTGTCCGGCGGGCAGCGCCAGCGCGTGGCGGTGGCCCGTGCCTTGGTGGGGGAGCCCGGCCTGGTGCTGGCCGACGAGCCCACGGCGGCGCTGGACAAGCAGAGCGGCCAGGAGGTGGTGCACCTGATGCGCGACCTGGCGAAGCGCCAGGGCACCCCCATCCTGCTGGTGACGCACGACCCCCGCATCCTCGACATCGCCGACCGCGTGGTGGCGATGGAGGATGGGCGGATCATGCAGGGCGCGACCGCATAGGATGGCGACGCCGGGATCGGAGCGCGGGCTCCGCCCGCGTGACGGCGAAGGCCACGCACGGCCGGGCGCCCTGGATCGGGGCCCCCGCCGCGGTTTCGCCCCGGCGCGCAGCGGTGGGGCGAAACTGCGGTGGGGCTACAGCCACCCCTTGCGCTTGAAGTACCACACCGGCAGCACGGCGGTCGCCACCATCAGCAGGATCGCCAGCGGGTAGCCCAGCTGCCACTCCAGCTCGGGCATGTGCTGGAAGTTCATGCCGTAGATGGAGGCGATCAGCGTGGGCGGCATCAGCGCCACGCTCACCACCGTGAAGGTCTTGATGATGGAGGTCTGCTCGACGTTGATCATGCCCAGCACCGCGTCCAGCAGGAAGGTGGCGCGGTTGTTGAGGAAGTTCGCGTGGTCCACCAGCGAGCGCACGTCGCGCACCAGGGTCTTGATCATCCCCTGGTTCTCCTTGCGGATCGCCACCGCCTTCTCGGCCTGCAGGAAGGTGAGGATGCGGCTCAGCCCCAGCAGCGTCTCCGAGGCGCGGGCCGTCACCTCCCCCACTTGGCCCAGCGTGATCAGCGCGTCCTGCAGGCCCTGGGCGCGCTTGGTGGCGGCGCGCCGGCCGCGGGCGGTGCGGAAGGCGCCCTGGCTGTCGCGGTCCATGTCCGCGCCCACCTTCTCCAGGATGTCGGCCAGGCGGTCCACGATCTGCTCGAAGATGTGGAACATCGCCGCATCGGCGGTGGAAAGCAGCCCCGGCGCCTTCTGGCAGCGCGCGGCGAAGACCGGCACGGCCTTGGGCGTGGCGTAGCGCACCGTGACCAGGTTCGTCGCCGTCAGCACGAAGGAGATGGGGGTGGAGCCGTATTCGCCCGCATCGGCGCCGTAGAGGAAGCTGGCCGTCGTCACCAGCGCCTCGCCCTCGCGGTACAGGCGGGACGAGGATTCGATCTCCTGCATCTCCTCGCGCGTCGGGATCTCCAGGCCCAGGGCTTGCTGCACCGCGCGCTCCTCCTCCGGCGAGGGCATCAGCAGGTCGAGCCAGACGGCGCGGCGCAGCGCGTCGGGGTCGCGCTCGCCATCGCGCACGGACAGGACGCCGCCCTGGACGGTGTAGGTCGTCAGCATGTGTCGGCTGCTCTCCGGTGCGGAAGGTTCCTAGCCCTTCGCGGGTGCGGGCGGAACCTCGGTGAAGTCCCGTGCCACCAGGTGGCGGCCGCTGGCCTGCGTGCCGTCCTCCGCGCGCACCAGCTGGCAGGTGGCGAGGCCCGCCTCGCGCGCCGCGTCCAGCTCCTCCGCCACGTCGGACAGGAACAGGATGTCGCCGGGCGCGGCGCCCCAGGCCTGGGCGATGCGCGCGTAGGAGGCGGCCTCGCGCTTGGCGCCGATGCGGGTGTCGTGGAAGCCGTCGAACAGGGGTTCCAGGTCGCCGGCCTCGGAATGGCGGAACAGCAGGCGCTGCGCCTCCTCCGAGCCGGAGGAATACACGGCCAGCCTGGTGCCCGCCGCGTGCCAGGCGCGCAGGGCCGGCGCCACGTCGGGCCACAGGTGGCCGCGCAGGGCGCCCGATTCGTAGCCCCGGCGCCAGATCAGGCCCTGGAGCGCCTTCAGCGGCGTGGCCTTCGCGTCGGCCGCCATCCAGGCGCGCAGCTGCGCGGGTTTGTCCTCGCCCGGCACGTCGCGGAGGATCGCCTGCACCTGCGCGTCATCCGCGTGCGCGCGCAGGAAGCCGTCCAGCGCCTCCCGCGCGTGGGGGAACAGGGTGCGGTGGACGAAGGCGATGGCGGTGGTCGTGCCCTCGATGTCGGTGAGAATCCGCATCAGCCCACGGTGACCGGGAAGCGCTCCGCCATGTCCGTGCCGGTGTAGTGCGGCGTCCAGCCCGTGGTGTCGGTGAAGACGCGCAGCACGGTGAAGTCCGGCGCGTCGCCGCTGTCGAACCAGTGGGTCGTGTTGGCGGGCACGGAGATCAGGTCGCCCGTCGTGCAGTGCGCGTCATACACCTTGCCGCCCACGTGCAGCACGAAGTTGCCGGCGCCCGAGTGGAAGAAGCGCACCTCGTCCTCCGTGTGCGTGTGCTCCTTCAGGAACTTTTCCCGCAGCGCGCCCTTCATGGGATGGTCGGGGGTGAGCTGGATCACGTCGGCGGTGCCGGCCGCCGTCTCGGCCAGGAAGGCGTCCAGGCGGGGCTTGTAGGCTTCCAGCACCTGCTCGGGCGCGGCGCGGGCGGGGATGTCGGCCACCGGCCAGCGCTCGAAGCGCACGCCGATCGCGCCGAGCGCCGCCGCGATCGCCGCCGGGTCCTCCGTGCGCAGCTCCTCCGCCTGCGTGGCGGCGTCCCAGATGGTCAGTCGGCTCATGGGCGCAGTCTCCGTGCCTGAAGCTCGCAGTCGAGCATGAATTCCAGCGCCTCGAGGCGCAGCATCGCCTCGGGCATGTCGCGGCCCCACACATAGGTGCCGTGGCCGCGCAGCAGGTAGCCCGGCACCCCTGCGCCGCCCGCATCCCAGCACGCCTCCACGCGCGCTTGCAGGCGGGCGATGTCCTGGTCGTTGTCCAGCACGGGCAGGCGGGCCGCGGCCTCGTGCGTCGCCAGGCCGGGGAATGCCTTCAGCAGCTCGTAGCCGGCCAGGGTGATGGCACCCCCCGCCAGGCGCGACAGGACGGTGACGGGCACGGAATGGCCGTGCAGCACGGCCCCCGCCTCGGGGAAGCGGCGGTAGATGCCGCAATGCAGGCCGGTTTCCGCGGAAGGCCGCAGCGCCTGGTCCTCGGGCGCGCCGTGCAGGTCCACCGCCATCACCCCGTCGGCCGGGATGAAGCCCTTGTGGAAGCCCGAGCGCGTGATGGCCACGCGCGCCGGGGAAAGGCGCACGGAGATGTTGCCGGCGGTGGCCGGGACCCAGCCGCGCGAATCCAGGCGGCGGCCGGCCTCGCGGATGGCCTCGACCGCCGCCGCGGGGAGCGGCGGCGCCATGGGCTCAGGCGGCCGGGCGGCCCGTGGTGGTGGTGCCCGCGGCCGGCTGCGCCGTGCTGGCCGTGGCGGTGCCGGTGGCCGGGCCCGCGATGGTGCCGGCCGGCGGCGCGGATTCCGCGGCCATGGAGGCGTCCTTCTCGTCCTCCTTGATGTTCTGCTTGAAGGACTTGATGCCCTTGGCCACGTCGCCCATCAGCCCGCTGATCTTGCCGCTGCCGAAGAGCAGGAGCACGACCGCCAGGACGACCAACCAATGCCAGATGCTGAAGGAACCCATCGTCGCGCCTCGATCCCGTAGGTGTCGGTGTTGGCCGGACCCTAATGCGCCCGCGCGCCGTGCGCAAACGCCCTGGTCCGTTGGCGCGCATGTGGTCCGTCCGGGGCCGGGGTGCAACCAGCCCGCGGCACGGCCGCACACGCAAAGATTCGTTCAGCCGCGGTTCAGGTGGCCACTTGATGACCGGATCGCAATGATCTATATCGGGCGTCTGATCCGGGCCCCTCTGGCGCCGGGCGGCGGCTTTGGCTCTCGTCCCCGCGATGTCGGATCTTCCTGCCACCACGCGCGGCACGGGAGATCCCCGCACCCGCGCGCCTAACCGGGGAGTCCTGGGACCATGGAATTCTTGTTGATGGAATGGGTCGGCAAGCCGCTCTGGATGTGGGGCGGCTTCCTGCTGATCGTCATCGCGCTGCTGGCCTTCGACCTCGGCGTGCTGAACAAGACGGACAAGGAGATGGGGATCCGCGAGAGCCTCTACCTGTCCGCCTTCTACATCGCCTTCGCCATGGTCTACGGCGCCGGCATCTGGCTGGCCTACGACAACGGCTACATCACGACGAGCGACGGCACCCATGCCGGCATCACCTACTTCACCGGCTACTTCATCGAGAAGGCGCTGAGCATCGACAACGTCTTCGTCATCAGCCTCATCTTCGGCTACTTCGCCATCCCCCGGAAGTACCAGTACCGCGCGCTGGTCTGGGGCATCATCGCCGTCATCGTGCTGCGCGGCATCATGATCGCCGTCGGCGCCGCCCTGGTGCAGGAATACTCCTGGCTGCTGTTCATCTTCGGCGCCTTCCTCATCGCCACCGGCGTGAAGATGCTGGTGGTGCCCGAAGGCGAGACCGACATCTCCAAGAATCCCGTCGTGCGCTTCATGAAGAAGCACATGCGCGTCTCCGACACGCTGCACGATCAGAAGTTCTTCGTGCGCGAGCTGGACAGCAAGACCGGCAAGCTGGCGCTGACCGCCACGCCCCTGTTCCTCGCGCTGGTGGTGATCAACATCGCCGACCTGATCTTCGCGGTGGACAGCGTGCCGGCGATCTTCGCCATCACCACCGACACCTTCATCGTCTACACCGCCAACATCATGGCGATCCTGGGCCTGCGCGCGCTCTACTTCGCGCTGGCCGCCATGGTGCACCGCTTCGAGTACCTGAAGTACGCGCTGGCCCTGGTGCTGGTCTTCATCGGTGCGAAGATCTTCTGGAACCAGCTGGTCGGCAAGCTGGACCCGGCCATCTCGCTGGGCGTGACCTTGGCGCTGATCGCCGGCGGCATCGTCTACTCCCTCTACAAGACCCGCGGCGACGCGCACGGGGCGGCGGCCCCGGTGAAGTCGGAAGGCTGACGAACGGGCGCGGGCCGGTTGGCGCGCGCCGGAGGGGCGGTCCCGCGAGGGGCCGCCTCTTTTTTTGTGCCCTCACCGCCATCGCCCAGGCGATGGCTACGCCGGGCGGCCGCATCCGCGGCCTTGGCTTCGGCCCCCCGGAGGGGGCCGGCGCGCGCCGTGCGCGCGCATCCTGCGTGCGCGGTGTTCGTTCTATTGGGTGAGTGCTTGATGGCCGGCGCTCGGCTGCGCCGTTGCGCCTCTGGCGTTGGGCGCGCACCTGTCCTGGTGGGATGCGCTGGTTGGCCGGCGCTCGGCTGCGCCGTTGCGCCTCTGGCGTTGGGTGTGGCGCCTGTCCTGGTGGGATGCGTTGGTTGGCCGGCGCTCGGCTGTGCCGTTGCGCCTCTGGCGTTGGACGCGCGCGTGTTCCGGCGGGTGGCGACGGCTGGCCGCGCCCGTCGGCCTCCGCGCGCCTGCGCTACCAGAAGCGCAGCCCGCTCAGCACGCCGCGGCGCGCCGGCTGGATGATCGGCGTCTCGCCCTCCACCGCATCGCGGCCCAGGGCGGCGTTCTCGCGCAGGCGCTGTGCCTCGCGCGCGGGGTCCACCGGGATGCCCGGCGCCGGCTGCTCGCGCCAGAACAGCACGCGGTCCACCACGTTGCGGTCCGTGCGCTCCAGCCGCAGCGATTCCTCGTCCACCCGGTTGCGGATGTCCGGCCCCGCGCCGCGCCCGGCGGAGCCGAGCAGCGCCTGCTCGCCCCGCCCAGGCGCGCGGCCGGCGCTGGTGCCGGGCGCCAGGATCGCCTGCGCCTGCTGGGAGGCCGTCATCTCCTGCGGGCGCGTCGCCCCGGGGCGCGGCCGCGGCAGCTCGCCCAGGCTGGGCGGCATGGACAGCGGCGCGCGCGTCGTCACCTGGAACTCGTCCGGCGCGTCGCGCGTCAGGCCCAGCGTGCGCGAGGTGTCCGGGCCGCAGGCGGCCAGCAGGAGCACGGGGAGGAGGACGGCGGCAGGCTTCATGGCGCTTCCTTGCGCTTTCCTTCGGGCCGAATCAAGGCATCGGCCACCAGCGCCAGCACGCCGAGCACGATGGCCGCGTCGGCCACGTTGAACACGTACCAGGACCAGTCCCACGCCCAGGCATGCAGGAAATCCACCACCGCGCCGAAGCGGAAGCGGTCAATCACATTGCCCACCGCCCCGCCGATCACCGCGCCCAGCGCCAGCGCCACCAGCCGCGTGTCCGCCCGCCACAGCCAGCGCAGCAGGAAGCCCGCCACCGCCATGGCCAGCACCGCGAGGATGACGTGGTTCCACGCCCCGTCCCCGCTGAACAGCCCGAAGGTGACGCCGCGGTTCCACACCATCGTCAGGTCCAGCCCGACGGGGCCGAGTTCCAGCAGCGGCACGCTGCGGACCTCCGGCAGCCGCACCACCTCCAGGATCCACCACTTGGACGCCTGGTCCGCCACCAGCAGCCCCAGCGCGAAGAGGAGGCCCGCCGCGCGCAGGCTCACGGCCGCACCACGGCTTCGCAGCGCAGGCACAGGCCATGGGCCGGCGAGACCTTGGGCAGCACCTTCCAGCAGCGTTCGCACTTGGTGCCGGGGGCCATCTCGAAACCAACAATCGTCGTAGGTGCGATAACGGGCTCTGTCCGGCGGTTGAGACGAACGTGCGAAACAATGCAGACCTCTGCCCACTCTTCCGCACTTAAGAGTGATTGCTCATCATCCATCAGTAACAGCGTTGGTGCAGCTTGCAGACTGGACCCGATGTTGCCGCTGCGGCGATGCACCTCCAGAACAGCAGTCACGTCGCCCCTTATGCTTCGCACCCGCGCCCACTTCGCCGCCAGCGCCTCGTCCTGCCATTCCGCGGGGATCGCCGGGAACAGCTCCAGGTGCACGCTCCGCGCCTCCTCGCCGAAGCGGGCGCGCCAGGCTTCCTCCGCCGTGAAGGGCAGCACGGGGGCCAGCCAGGTCGTCAGGCAGCGGTGCAGCTGGTCCAGCACCGTCCGCACCGCGCGGCGGCGCGGGCTGGAGGGCGCGTCGCAGTAGAGCGCGTCCTTGCGGATGTCGAACCAGAAGGCGCTGAGGTCGGTGGCGCAGAAATTGTGGATCTCCGGCACCACGCCCGACCAGTCGTGGCTCGCGACGGCGGCGCGGATGCGCGCATCCAGCTCGGCCAGGCGGTGCAGCACCCAGCGCTCCAGCTCCGGCATCTGGGCCACCGGCACGCGCTCCGCCTCGTCGAATCCGTGCAGCCCGCCCAGCACCCAGCGCAGCGAGTTGCGCAGCCGGCGGTACAGCTCCGCCTGCTGCTCCAGGATCGTCTTGCCGATCCGCAGATCCTCGTTGGTGTCGCTGTTCATCACCCACAGGCGCAGGATGTCAGCGCCGTATTTCTCGATCACCTCCTGCGGCGCGGTGACGTTGCCGAGCGACTTGCTCATCTTCCGCCCGCCCTCGTCCAGCACGAAGCCGTGCGTCAGCACCGCCTTGAACGGTGCCACGCCCCGCGTGCCCACCGCCTCCAGCAGCGAGGACTGGAACCAGCCGCGATGCTGGTCCGATCCTTCGAGGTAGAGGTCCGCCGGCCATGGCATCCCGCGCGCCTCCAGCACGAAGGCGTGGGTCGAGCCGCTTTCGAACCACACGTCCACGATGTCCCTCACCTGCTCGTAGTCGGCGGCGTCGCGGCCCTCGCCCAGGAAGCGCTGCGCCGCGCCCGGCCGGTACCAGGCATCCGCGCCCTCCTCGCGGAAGGCGTCCACGATGCGCGCCATCACGGTTTCGTCGCGCAGCACCTCGCCGCTCGCCTTCTCCACGAACACCGCGATCGGCACGCCCCAGGCGCGCTGGCGGCTGATGCACCAGTCGGGCCGCGTGGCGACCATGCCGTTGATGCGGTTGCGCCCCGCCTCGGGGATGAAGCGCGTCTCCGCGATCGCCTGCATCGCCTTGGCGCGGATGCCGTGCGCGCCATCCATGGCGATGAACCATTGCGGCGTGGCGCGGAAGATCACCGGCTTCTTCGAGCGCCAGGAATGCGGGTAGCTGTGCGTCAGCGAGCCCTTGGCGGCCAGCGTGCCGGCCGCCTCGCAGGTGGCCCAGACCCGCTCATGCGCCTTGAAGACGTGCAGGCCGGCGAAGCCCGTCATCTTCGCGGCATAGGTGCCGTCGTCGTTCAGGCTCTCGATGGCCGGGATGCCGTGCGCGCGGCACAGGGCGAAGTCGTCCTCGCCATGGTCGGGCGCCATGTGGACGATGCCGGTGCCGGCATCCTCCGTCACGAACTCGCCGGCCAGGACGGGGCGCAGCGTGTCGTAGAGGTCGCCCTCGGGAAACTGGCCCGCGAAGGGGTGGCGCGTGGCGGCCCCCACCAGCTCCGCGCCCTTCAGCACGCGCACGACGTGGTGCGCGCCCAGGCCGGTCTGCGCCGCGAAGTCGGGCAGCAGCTTCAGCGCCACCACCAGCGCCTCGCCCGCCCGGAACAGGCCGTGGGTGTCGTTGACGTGGACCAGCGCGTAGTCCAGCTCCGGGTTCACCGCCAAGGCGCGGTTGGCCGGGATGGTCCAGGGCGTCGTCGTCCAGATCACCAGCGAGGCACCCGCCAGCGCGCCTTCCGCCACGCGGAAGCGCGCCCACAAGGTGGGCGAGACGTGGTCGTGGTACTCGATCTCCGCCTCGGCCAGGGCGGTCTTCTCCACCGGGCTCCACATCACCGGGCGCAGGCCGCGGTACAGCGCGCCGTTCAGCAGGAAGCGGCCGATCTCCGCCGCGATCACCGCCTCGGAGGGGAAGTCCATGGTGGCGTAGCGCGCGGCGAAGTCGCCCTCCACGCCCAGGCGGCGGAACTCCTTCGCCTGGAAGTCCAGCCACTTCTGGGCGTAGGCGCGGCACTCGGCGCGGAACTCCAGCACCGGCACCGCATCCTTGCTGGTCTTGCGGGCGCGGTACTCCTCCTCGACCTTCCACTCGATCGGCAGGCCGTGGCAGTCCCAGCCGGGGATGTAGTGCGCGTCGAAGCCGGCCATCTGCGCGGCGCGGTTGATCACGTCCTTCAGGATCTTGTTCAGCGCGTGGCCAATGTGCAGCGGGCCGTTGGCGTAGGGCGGGCCGTCATGCAGCACGAAGGGCGGGCGGCCCTTGGCCTGCGCGCGCAGCGCCGCACCCAGCCCCTCGGCATCCCAGCGCGCCAGGGTGGCGGGCTCGCGCTTCGCCAGCTCGGCGCGCAGCGGAAACGGCGTCTTGGGCAGGAAGACCGTGGGCCGGTAGTCCCGGGCGGGCATGTCGTTCATCGGATGGGGTGCGTCCGTGTGGCCGCGCGCGGCGCGGCGGGTGGCATGGGCGAGGGGCGTCGTTCCCGGCCCTCAGGCGAGGACCGGGCCGGGAATTCGGTGCTGGGGGCCCAGGCGCATGCGGGAAGGATATGCGGAGCGGCGGCGGTGCGGTCAAGCGAGGCGCTGCCACCGCGCCCGCCCGCCGGGCGTTGCGCCCGCAAGGCCTGCCACGATCCGTTCACCGCATGGCCCAGCATTGCCACAATCGCCTGCCACATTGCGCCAGCCGCAACCCGGACGCCCGACATGCCCCAGACCATCGCCCTCGTGGATGACGACCGCAACATCCTCACCTCCGTCTCCATGACGCTGGAGCAGGAGGGCTACCTGGTCCGCACCTACACGGACGGGGAAAGCGCGCTCCAGGGCCTGATGAGCAAGCCCGCCGACCTCGCCGTGCTCGACGTGAAGATGCCGCGCATGGACGGCATGGAGCTGCTCCAGCGGCTGCGCGCGCGCTCGGCCATGCCGGTGATCTTTCTCACCAGCAAGGACGAGGAGGTGGACGAGGTGATGGGCCTGCGCCTGGGCGCGGACGACTACATCACCAAGCCCTTCTCCCAGCGCCTGCTGCTGGAGCGCATCCGCGCCCTGCTGCGCCGCAACGAGGCGACGCGGGCCGAGGCGTCGGGCGCCATTCCCGGCGGGCTGCTGGTGCGCGGCGACCTGGTGCTGGACGAGACCAAGCACTCCTGCACCTGGAAGGGCAAGCCGGTGCAGCTCACCGTCACCGAGTTCTTGCTGGTGAAGACCCTGGCCCTGCGCCCCGGCCTGGTGAAGAACCGCGACCAGCTGATCGACAGCGCCTATGGCGAGAACATCTACGTGGACGACCGCACGATCGACAGCCACGTGAAGCGGGTGCGCAAGAAGTTCCGCGCCACCGACGAGGAATTCGCGCAGATCGAGACGCTCTACGGCATCGGCTACCGCTACAAGGAGCAATGACCCCACGCCACTTTCCCGCCGGCGCTTCGCTTGGCGGGAAAGCGCCGCGGGGGCCCCGGGTGTCCCCACCACGTCGCTGCGCGACGCGGCGGGGGCCCCGCTCGCAGGTGCGCGGGCGGCGTTTCGCGCGCCTGATCCTGGATGCGGCCACGCGGCTTCGCGCGTGCCGGGCCGGCACCATCCTGCCGGTCCGTCTCCGCGCCAGGGCGAAGTCCCGGCGCGACCGGAGGGCGCGGGCCGTCGTTGGCGGGTGGCGCGGCTACATCGCCTTGATGGGGCGCTGCGCGTGGCTGTCCGCCGGCACGCCGCGGGCGAGCGACATGTGGGAATGCACCGCCACCCAGGCCTCGCCGCCCTCGGCGTTCGGCACCAGCGCCAGCGTCGTGCGGCCGGGGCGGGGGAAGGGGGTGCCGTCGGGGTGGTAGCCCGTGCTCTCGAAGGGCGCGATCGCCACGGCCAGGGTGCCGTCGGCGCTGGCCAGCACGCGGGCCTCCTCCAGCCGGAAGCGGAAGCCGCTGGTGCGCGGCCAGACGCTGTCCCATTGCCGGTCCCGGAACGGCTCCAGCCCCTCCACCACCGCCTGCACCGTGCCGAAGGCCAGGATGCGCGGGTGCCAGAACGGGTAGGCGGCGCGGTAGTCCACCTCGCGCACGCAGGCGCTGAAGCGGTCCAGCCAGTCCAGGATGGCGGCGCGGACCGGCGCGGGGGCCTCGGGCAGGGGCGGCATCAGCGCGGCCTCCGGCGGGGGCGCTCCAGCGCCGCCAGGGCGGCGTCCACCGCCTCGCCGGCGGCGCGCGGGTCGCCCCGCAGCAGCGCGGCGCGGGCGGCGGCGATGCGGCCCACCGCGCCGCCCTGCACCGCCTCGGCGGCGCGCGCCGCGGGGGTGCCCCGGGTCAGCAGGCGGGATTCGGCACGCTCCAGCAGCTCGTTCGCCTGGCCGTTGCGGCGGCCGCGGATGGCGACGTGCGCGGCGCGCAGCAGCTCGGCGGCGTCGTCGGTGGCCAGGGTGTCGGCGTCGCGCGCCTCGCGCCGCTGGCCCTGCACGCCCGGCGGCGCCTCGGGCCGGGCGCGCTGGCGCTGGAGCTCGTTGATCGCGTCCGCCTGGGCGAGCGCCTCGGGCGGCGCGTGGCGGTCGCCGTGATGGGCCAGGTGGTAATGTGGGAAGGGCCGCTCATGCGCCAGCGCCGCCGCGGGCAGCAGCAGGGCGAGGGCGAGGGTGGCCTTCACGCCACCAGCGCCTTCAGCTCGGCCTGCGGGCGGGCGCCGAAATGGCCGATCACCTCGGCCGCGGCGATGCTGCCCCAGCGCCCGGCCTGCTCCAGGGGCAGCCCCTTGGCGTGGGCGGCCAGGAAGCCGGCGGCGTAGGCGTCGCCCGCCCCCGTCGTGTCCACCACCTTCGCCGGCGCGGCGGGCACGATCACGCGCGCCGTGCCCGACAGGATCACGCTGCCGTGCTCGGACCGCGTCAGCGCGGCGACCGCCACGTCGGCCGCGGCGCGGGCGGCCGCCTCCTCGAAGTCGTCGGTGCCGTAGAGCGCCGTCACCTCCGCCTCGTTGGCGAAGAGGATGTCGGCGTCGTGGCGCACGAAGTCCAGGAAGGCGTCGCGGTGGCGGCCGACGCAGAAGGGGTCGCTGAGCGTGATCGCCACCTGGCGCCCGGCGGCGCGCGCCGCCCGCGCGGCCTTGCGGAACGCCGCCTGGGCGGCCGGGGGGTCGAACAGGTAGCCCTCCAGGTACACGATGCCGGCGCGGGCCACCTCGGCCTCGTCCACGTCATCCTCGCCGAAGCTCACGCAGGCGCCCAGGAAGGTGTTCATGGTGCGCTGCCCGTCGGGGCTCACCAGGATCAGGCAGCGCGCGGTGGGCGCCCCGCCTTCCAGCGGCGGCGTGGGGAAGTGCACGCCCGCCGCGCGGATGTCGTGCGCGAAGACCGCGCCCAGCGTGTCGCCCGCCACCTTGCCCAGGAAGCCGACCCGCGCGCCGAGCGCCGCCGCCACCGCGCAGGTGTTGGCCGCCGAGCCGCCGGAGGATTCCACGCCCGGCGGCATGGCGGCGTACAGCGCCTCCGCCTGCTCCGTGCTGATCAGCGACATGCCGCCCTTGGGCAGGCCGCGCTGTTCCAGGAAGGAGTCGGGGGTGGGGGCCAGCACGTCCACGATGGCGTTGCCGATGCCGAGGATGTCGAGGGAGGGTGCGCTCATCCCCCTTCGCTAGAGCAGATCGCCGCAGAGCGAAATCGCTCGGAGGCGTGAATCTGCTCGTTGCTTGCGGCTGGAGCGCGATCCCCTGACGCAGGCAGGGGATCCCGCTCCAGCCGCAAATTCCGACGCTGGAAACTGGCGCGAATCCGCATTCTGGCGCATTGTGGCTGGCGGGGGGCGCCTGTATGGACGGGCGCGACGAGAGACACCAACGGGGGACTGACACCATGTCCATCTTCGGACGCAAGAAGGAAGACGGCACCGACGCGAACGAGGGCAACGCCCCGCGCGAGGACCTGTCGGTCCCCACCTACCGCGCGCCGGCCGCGAACAGCGCCCCCGTGGGCCTGCCGCCCAAGCCCGCCGCGCCGCCGCCGGCCGGCGCCCCGCGCCCGGCCGCCACCCCCGGCGCCGCCGCCCCCCGCCCCGCGCCGGCCGACCGCCGCACCCTGGTGGTGGGCCGCGGCATCTCCCTGCAGGGCACGGTGGCCGACGCCGAGCGCCTGGTGGTGGAAGGCACGGTCGAGAGCCAGATGATCCAGGCCACCGAGCTGGACGTGGCGCCGACCGGCGTGTTCCGCGGCGAGGTGCAGGTGGAGGACGCGGTGATCGCCGGCGTGTTCGACGGCACGGTGACCGCGCGCGGCAACCTCATCATCCGCGCCACCGGCACGGTGAAGGGCGTCGCCCGCTGCAAGAAGCTTTCCGTGGAGGAAGGCGGCAAGATCATGGGCAGCATGGAGATGCTGCAGGGCGAAGGCTGACAACCCGGGGGCGTCCGCGCCCCCGCACGGGGTATCCCCCATGCCGCGCCGCCTGGCGTTCCTGCTCCTGCTCGCATCCTGCGCCCCCGACCCGGCGCAGGAGGCCGAGCGGACGCGCGCCGCACTCGACAGCCACCGCGCCTCCCTGCGCGCGCTCGGCATGGCCGCCGCCCCGCGCGCCGCGCCCGCCCCGGCCCCGCGCGGGACCGCGCGCGCCTCTCAGTTCATCGGCGCCACGCCGGCCGCGCTGCTGGAGGCGCTGGGCGAGCCCAGCCTGAAGCGCGAGGAGGGGGGTGCGGCCGTCTGGCTCTACGCCGCCGGGGGCTGCCAGCTGGACGTGGTGCTCTACGCCGGCGCGCAGGGGCTGCGGGTGGCGCACGTCCAGGCGCGCGCCGGCGGCATCGCCCAGCGCACGGAGGCCGCCTGCCTGCGCGACATCCAGGCCGCGGCGCGGCGCACGCCCCCCGGCAGCCCGCCGGCGGAACTGGGGGCTTGATCCCCATCGTCCCGGCCCCTTCCGCCAACGGCCTGCCTGGTGGGCCGAGCGCGCTTCTGCGCGCCGCGGCAAGTGCCGCGAAGCCAATCGGCCGCAGGGCCGCGCCCGGCGTCTGAGGGCACGGGAACGACTCATGCGGACAGCACAGCCCGGCACGGCCACGCGCGACCCCTGTGGGCTGTCCGCATGATCCCTTATCTGGACGCCTTCATCCCCGCCTTCGGCCTGCTGGCGCTGGGCGCCTTCCTCAAGCGCAGCCTGCTGCCCGAGGACGCGGTCTGGGCGGGGATCGAGCGGCTGATCTTCTGGGTGCTGCTGCCCGCGCTGCTCGTCGCCGCCATCGGCTCGGTGCCGCTCGGCGCGGTGCCGGTGGGCGGCATGATGCTGGCGATCTGGGCGGCGCTGGCCGTGGGCACCGCGCTGTCCGTGCTGGTGGCGCGCGGATTCCGGCAGCCGCATGCCAGCCTGACCAGCGTGGTGATGGGCGGCATCCGCTTCAACAACCTGGTGGGCTTCGCCGTGGCGGGCGCCATCTTCGGCGCGCCGGGGGTGGCGCTGGGCGCGGTGGCCACCGGCCTCATCGTGCCCTTCGTGCAGTTCGTCACCAACGCCGCCTTCGCGCTGGGCCGGCCGGGGCCGTTCCGCGCCGCCTCGGCGCTGCGGCAGATCGCGCTCAACCCGCTGATGCTGGCCTGCGTCGGCGGCTTCGCGGTGGCCGCCCTCGGCGGGCTGCCGCCGGGCGTGCGGCCGCTGGCCGAGGCGCTGGGCCGCGCCTCCGTCGCGCTGGGGCTGCTGGCGGTGGGGGCCGCGCTGTCGCTGGGCGCGATGCGCGACCGCGTGGCGTTGCAGGCCGCAACCGCCCTGGTGAAGCTGGTGCTGGTGCCGGGGCTGACGCTGGCGCTCTGCCTGCTGCTGGGCCTGGCGCCGCTGCCCACCGCGATGGCGGTGCTGTTCATGGCGCTGCCCACCGCCGCCACCTCCTACGTCATGGCCCGCGCCATGGGCGGCGACGCGCCGCTGATGGCGGCCATCACCTCGTCGGAGCACCTGCTGTCGGTGCTCACCCTGCCGCTGTGGCTGCTGCTGGTGAAGCACCTCACCGGACTCGGTTGAAGCGCGCCGCGCCGCGCCGCATGATGCCGCGCAGCAATCCAGGAGGCCCCATGATGCATCGCCGGTCCGCCCTCGCGGGGCTCGCCCTCGCGCCTTTTGCCGCGCATGCCCAGGGCGGCTTCCCCGACCGGCCGCTGCGCTGGATCGTCGGCTACCCGCCTGGCGGGGCGTCGGACACCTTCGCGCGCCTGATCGGCGGGGCCATGGCCACGCGGCTGGGCCAGAACGTGGTGGTGGAGAACCGGCCCGGCGGCGGCGCCGTCGTCGCCACCGAGGTGGTGATCCGCGCCCCCGCCGACGGCCACACCTGGATGCACGTGGACAACGGCATCCTCACCTACAACCCCGCGCTCTACGCCCGCCTGCCCTTCAACCCGGACACGGACCTCCAGGGCGTGGGCTTCATCGGGCGCTTCCCGCTCTACCTCGTCGTGCGCCCCGACGGGCCGGCGGACTGGGCCGCCTTCGCCGCCGCCGCGCGCACGCGCGCGCCCACCTACGGCACGCCCGCCGTCGCCTCGCCCCACCACCTGGCGATGGAGCTGGTGCGCCGCCGCACCGGCATCGACGCCACCCACGTCCCCTACCGCGGCGGCCCGGCGGCGATGCAGGACCTGCTGGCCGGCAACGTGGATTGCGTGGTGATCGACACCGCCACCGGCCTGCCCTTCATCCGCGACCGCCGCGTGCGGGCCATCGCCGCCTTCACCGACCGCCGCACGCCCGACGTGCCCGACGCGCCGGTCTTCGCCGAGCTGGGCTTCCCCGACACGGTGGCCTGGGGCTGGCAGGGCATGAGCGTGCCCGCCGCCACCCCGGCGCCGGTGGTGGCGCGGCTTTCGGCCGAGATGATCGCCGCCATCCAGTCGCCCGAGATCCAGGGGCGCATGCGGGGCCTGGGCATCGAGTACCAGCCCTGGAGCCCGGCGCAGTTCGCCGAGTTCGTGCGCGCCGAGAACGCGCTGTGGCGCCCGCTGATCCGCGAGCTGGGCATCCGGCTGGATTCCTGAACGGCTTGGCGCAACCCCTTGCGCTCGGCTGGCCGGGTGTTCACCTTGTCGTCATGGATGCCCCATCCTTCAGCACGCGGGTGCCCGAGGGCGAGGACCGCGAGCGCCGGGTCTGCGACGCCTGCGGCTTCGTCGCCTACGAGAACCCGAAGATCGTCGTCGGCTCCGTCGTCGTCCATGACGGGCGCATCCTGCTGTGCCGCCGCGCCATCGCGCCGCGCCAGGGCTTCTGGACCCTGCCCGCCGGCTACATGGAGCTGGGCGAGACCGCCGAGGAAGGCGCGCGCCGCGAGGCGTGGGAGGAAGCCCGGGCGCGCCTGCAACTCGACGGGCTGCTGGCGGTCTATTCCATCGCGCGGATCGGGCAGGTCCAGCTCATCTTCCGCGCCGGCCTGGCCGAAGGGGGCTTCGCGCCGGGACCCGAGAGCCTGGAGGTGCGCCTCTTCGCCTGGGAGGAGATACCATGGGACGACATCGCCTTCCCCTCCGTCCACTGGGCGCTGAACGCCTGGCGGGAGGGAGCGCCGGGCGTGGCCGGCAACCCCCTGGCCGACCCGCGCGGCACGGCGGGGCTGTGACCTTCGCCGCCTTCATCCTGGCCGCGCTGCTGGCGCCGCTGCCGGCCAGCGCGCAGGGCGCCGACGTGCCCGCCATCGCGCCTGCTGCCCCCTTGGCCGCCCCTTCCCCGGGCCCGCGCCGCGAGCCGCCGCCGCGCCCCCGCCCGCGTGACCCGCGGGACCGCGCCTGGATGGATGGCGGCATCCCCGGAAGCGGCGGCTTCTCCGGCTTCGGCGCCACCGTCACCGCGCCGCAGCCCCGCGCCGAGCTGGCCCCGCGCCCCAACCTGGACATGGAGGCCCCGCGCTCCACCGCCCGCCCGCCCCAGCCGGGCGAGGCGGCCATCGCGCCCACGCTGATCCACCCCCGCCTGCCCGGCCGCTCGGACGTGCAGGATGGCGGCGTCACCCAGCGCGAGAACCGCTTCCTGCGCGAGCCCGCCCCCGGCCTGCGGGTGACGACGCCGCTCGCCTGGTAGCCGCCTACCCGAAGGCGCGGATGAGCGCGTCGCGGAACGGCTTGGGCCGCAGCTGCGCGTCGAAGGGGTGGCCGCGCGTCGCCTGGCCGTCCGGCCGCGCCACGGCCGGCTGGCTTGCCAGCCAGGAATCGCGGTCGGTCAGTCCCCAGGTGACGATCGTCCGCACGCCGCCCTCGATCGCCGCGCGCACCACCGCCTCCACGTAGCGCGCCATCGCCTCGTCCCGGCCCTCCACCGTGGGGGCCAGCCGGTCGGGCTCGCGCACGTCCAGCTCGGTGATCGCCACGGCCAGGCCCAGGGCGCGCAGCTCGCGCAGGAAGGCGATGAAGGGGGCGGGGCGGAAGGGCTCGCGCATCTGCAGGTGCGCCTGGATGCCCACGGCGTCCAGCGGCGCGTTGCGGTCCAGCAGGCCGCGCACCAGGCGCAGCAGGCGCGCGCGCTTCTCGGCGGCCCAGGGGGTGTCGGCCTCCACGCCGTAGTCGTTCAGCGTCAGCCGCAGGGTGCGGTCCGCCTGGCGCGCGGTCCGCAGCGCCAGCTCCACGTAGCCGGGGCCGAGCGCGCGCAGCCAGGGCGTGTCGCGCAGGTCGCCGGGCGCCGCACTGGGGTTGTCGCTGCCGGGCGGGTTGGCCACGGGCTCGTTCACCACGTCCCAGTCGCGCATCACCGGGGCGGTGGCGCCCAGCACGGCGGCGAGATGCGCCTCCAGGACGCCCCGCGCGCGGGACGGCCCCTCCGCCAGGGCGGGGAGGAGCCAGTCCGGGTTCGCCTCGTGCCACAGCAGGCAGTGGCCGCGCAGGCGCTGGCGGGCGGCGGCGGCGAAGGCGGCGAGGTCCGCCAGGGGGGCGAAGTCGAAGGCGCCCTCGCGCGGCTGCACCGCGCCCCACTTGCCCTCCCATTCCGGCACCAGCAGCTCCGCCTCGGCCGCCACCAGGGCGGCCAGCGCCGGGTCCTGCCGCAGCAGGCCGATGCGCGCGGCGGTGCCGAAGACCAGGCCGCGCGCGCGGGCGGCGTCGCGCAGGCCGCCGCCATTCGGCTGCGCGGGCGCGCGCACCGGCGCGCAGCCCGCCGCGGCGAGGCCCAGCGCCAGGCGCCGCGGCAGCGCCATCCCCCCGCCGCCCGTCACGCGACGGGGTTGCGCAGCCGGCCGATGCCCTCGACCTCGATCTCCACCACGTCGCCGCCCTTGAGCACCTGCGGCGGCTGCATGGCGTAGCCCACGCCCTCGGGCGTGCCGGTCATCACCACGTCGCCCGGCCGCAGCGTGAAGCCCTGCGACAGGTGGTGGATGATGGTCGGCACGTCGAAGATCATGCGCGATGTGCGCGAGGACTGCCGCTGCTCCCCGTTCACCCACAGGCGGATGGCGAGGTCGGCGGCGTCCAGCTCGTCCGCCGGGACGATCCAGGGGCCCATGGGGCAGGAGCCGTCGAGCGACTTGCCCTTGAACCACTGCCCGTAGCGGCGCTGCAGGTCGCGCCCCGTCACGTCGTTGGCGACCGTCCAGCCGAAGACGTGGCCGAGCGCCGCCTCGGGCGCGATGTCCGCGCCCGCGGTGCCGATGACCAGCGCCAGCTCCGCCTCGTAGTCCAGCCACTTGGTGACGCCGCTGGCGCCGTGGTCGGGGATTGCCTCGCCGTCGGCGATGACGCATTCGGGCGCCTTGGTGAAGAATTGCGGGAACTTCGGCGCCTCGGTGGTCTGCACGCCGCGGGTGCGGTCGCCCTCCGCCACGTGGTCCATGTAGTTGCGGCCGACGCAGAAGACGTTGCGGCGCGGGCGGGGCAGGGGGGCCAGCAGGCGCGCGCCCGCGCGCGGCACGGTGGCGCCCGGTGAGGCCATGGCGGCGCGGATGCGCGCGAGGCCGGCGGCGCCGGCCTCCACCACCGCCTGCATGTCGGCGAAGCCCAGCGGCGCGAGGTCGAGGATCGCATCCTCCCCCAGCAGGGCGCCGGGGCGGGCGGCGCCGCCGTGTTCAAAACTGACGAGGCGCGTGGTCATGGTGCGGATGCTTCCCCCGGGTGTTGCTCCGCCCGCAGGGGAGGGCGGCGCGGGCGTTTTGGCAAGGCTTCCGAAACCAAGGCCGGCGATGCTGCGGCGCTTGCCGCCCCCTGCCCGGGCGGCATGGGGGCCACCGATGCTGCGCCGAAGCCTGCTTGCCGCGCCCTTGCTGGCCGCCCGCCCCGCCCGGGCCGCGCCCGCCGCCTGGGCCGCCTTCCGCGACCGCTTCATGACCGCCGAGGGGCGGGTGGTGGACAGCGGCAACGGCGGCATCTCGCACAGCGAGGGGCAGGGCTGGGCCATGCTGGCGGCGGTGCGGGGCGACGACCCGGCTGGCTTCGCGCTGCTGTGGAGCTGGACGCGCCGCCACCTGCGCCGCTCGCACGACGCCCTGTCCGCCTGGCGCTTCCGTCCCAACCAGGGGCCTGGCCACGGCGTGGACGACATGAACAACGCCACGGATGGCGACCTGTTCATCGCCTGGGCGCTGCTGGAGGCCGGCGCGCGGTGGGACGACCCGGCGCTGGCGCGCGAGGGCGAGGCGGTGGCGCGCGACGTCCTGCGCCTGCTGGCCCGCCCCGCCGGGCGCTTCCTCGTGCTGCTGCCCGGCGCGCACGGCTTCGAGCGGGCGGGGGAAACGGTGGTGAACCCCTCCTACTACGCCTTCCCGGCGATCCGCGCGCTGGCGCGGGCGGTGCCGGACCCCGCCTGGCTGCGGCTGGCGGCCGATGGGCTGGCCCTGCTGCGCGACGGGCGCTTCGGCCGCTGGGGCCTGCCGCCCGACTGGCTGGCGGTGCCGCGCGGCGAGGGCGCGCTGGCCCCGGCGCAGGGCTGGCCGGCCCGCTTCTCCTACGACGCGGTGCGGGTGCCGCTGTACCTCGGCTGGGCGGGGCTGGGGGAGGAGCCGGCGGCCGGCAACGCCAGGCGCTTCTGGTCCGACCCCGCGCACCGCCGCCCGCCCGCCTGGACGGAGCTGGCGACGGACCGCCTGTCGCCCTACGGCGCCAGCGGCGGGGTGCTGGCGGTGGCGGGCTTCATGCGGAGGCTGGCCGGCGGCGGCGCGCCGCTCCCCCTTGGAGAGAACCCGCGGGAGGACTATTATTCCGCCGCCCTGCGGCTGCTGGTGGTGCTGGCCGAATCGGAGGCGCTCCCGCCCTGATGGGCACGGGCTTGGCAATCCGGGGGAACCACAGTTTCAAATTGGCCGGTTCCGCGCCAAGCTGCAACCGCGAGAGGCCAGGGTGCGATGGGACAGGAGCATGACGTTGCCCGCGTGGCAGCGGCGTTGAACACGCCGGGGCTGCGCTACCGCTCGTTCGGCAATGAGCCGGTGCGCGTGCGCCCTGTCGCCGAGCCTGAGCCGCAGCCCAGCCCGCCGCCCGCCGCCGACGAGGAGGGCGAGGCCCTGCTGCGCGCGCTGGAGACGGGCGGCGCCTTCGGGGCGATGCCGCCGCTGCCCGAGGCGCTGCCGGCCCCCGCGGCGCCCGCGCCGCCGGTCCAGGCGCCC
>LNFM01004792.1_pt1 | contig 36382 bp, 35 predicted proteins | sample 596031 | NCBI WGS metagenome assembly LNFM01 (sample SAMN04254537, study PRJNA301005) | activated carbon metagenome | isolation source: dual media filters at the Ann Arbor, Michigan drinking water treatment plant | place: USA: Ann Arbor | reverse complement strand
GGCGATGCCGGTGCGCCCCCGGTGGGGTCTGGAGGGCACGTCGGCGACGGCGCTCCGGGTGCTCGCCACCCAGACGGCGCCGCTCGTCGCGCTCGCGGTCGCCGCGACGGTCGTCGCCCGGGACCGGGTCGACGGGGCCGGGAGCGCCGCCGCGGGCGTGCTCCTCGGGGTCGGCGTCTGCGCGCTGCTCGCCGCGGGGCGGATGCGGGCGGCCGAGCACGCGCTCGGTCGGCGGCTGCTGCGCGAGCCGCGGTGGGGCCGCCTGATGGACCGGCGCGCGCTGTTCCTGGAGCCCGAGTCGCTGCGTGACCGCCCGTCGCCGCCGGCGACGACCCCGTGGCCCGCGCACCGGCCGCCCCCGCGCGCCCCGCGGGCGGCGATGGAGCTCGAGCCGGCCAACCCGCCCGCGCGCCACGCGGTCGGCGTGGGGGTGCGCACCCTGCGGCGCGCCCCCGACGGTCAGCGGCCCCCGGGGTCGTCCCCGCCGGGGTCCTGATCCGGGGGCCGGATGATCAGGATGCGGTTGCGCACCTCGATCTCACCGGACTCCGCCAGCCGTCCGAGCGCGATCGTCACCGACTCGCGGACCGCGCCGACCATGTTCGCCAGCTCCTGGTGGGTGAGGCGCAGGTCGAGGCGGATGCCGTCGGGCGTCACGCGGCCCCACCGCTCCGCGAGCTGGCGCAGCTTCCAGCAGCAGGCGGCGCTCCACCCGCGGCTCCAGGGCGATCGCCACGGCCAGCTCGCGCTCGGCGATCTGGGCGCTCAGCAGGCGGACCATGTTCGCGGCGAGCGCCGGGTCGGTCATCCAGGCCTCCATGCGGGCGCGGTCCACGAGGTGGACGGTGGAGTCCTCGATCGCGAAGCAGCGCACCTGCGGCGCCGAGGCGGCCCACGGCTCCAGGGGCCGGACGAGCAGGTCGCCCTGCTCCAGCATCCCGATGGTGCGCTCCCGCTCCTCGGGCGCGATCACCGCGAGCGCGAGGCGCCCGTCGCCGACGACGCAGCAGAGCGCCCCGGTCGCGGCGACGTCCAGCTCGCCGCCCGCCGCGATCCGCACCGCGCGGAGCCCGTCGACGGCGGCCGCCAGCACCTCGTCGTCGAGCCCGGCGAACAGGTCGATCGTGCGGAGGTCGGACACGGAGGTCACGAGACGGAGGTGGCGATCAGGGCGATGGAGGCGATGGTGTTCACCGTGGCATGCGCGCTCACCGCGGCCCAGTATCCCCGGCGCCGGTAGATCCACGCCAGCCCGATGCCCGTCAGCACCAGGGCGACCGCCCGCGGCCACAGCAGGTACGCGTCGACGTGGGCCGAGGTGAAGACGACGCCGCTGATCGCCGCGGCCGCCCAGAACGGCACGCGCCGGACCAGGCCGCGCAGTAGCAGCACCCGGAACAGCAGCTCCTCTCCGAGCGGCGCCAGGACGACCAGCGCGATCACCAGCAGCACCAGCTGCCACGGCGCGGTGCCGATCTCCTCGACCTCCTCGATGCGGCGCTCCACGACGGGGTCGATGGCGGAGCCGATGCCCACGATGATCAGCGCGATGATCAGCAGGACGAACCCGGTGCCGACACCCGCGAGGATCGTGCGCCGCAGGTTCTCGGGTCGTGCGATGCCGGTGCGGCGCTCGTGGGCCGGCAGGTTGCGCCACAGCAGGTAGCCGAAGGCGAGCAGCAGCAGGCTGGTGCCGAACGCGAGGATCGCGTTGAGGGCGTCGTCGCCGATCGGGGCGAGGCTCAGGATCCCCGCGGAGGCGATCAGGGCGGCGAACGCGGCGAGGATCGCCCCGGGGGGCGTGAGCACCCTCCACCAGAAGCCGGGGGGCCGGGGCGCGCCGAGCGTCGCCTGATCCAGTGTGCCCACCGAGGGGGAGTCTAGGGACGGCCCCCGTCGCCCCGCCGCGGGGCGGTCAGGAGATCCCCACCGCCGACCGGACGGCGCCGACCAGCGCCGACGCCCGCTCCCGGGCCCGCGCCCCGCCGGCGGCGAGGATCGCGTCGAGCTCGGCGCGGTCGGCCATCAGCTCGTCGTACCGGGCGCGGGGGCCGGAGAGGGACTCCTCGAGCCGGTCGGCCACCAGGTCCTTCAGGGTGCCCCAGCCCATGCCGCCGGCCCGCATCCGGGCGCGCAGGTCGTCCTGCGCGGCCGCGTCGGCGAACGGCGCGTAGAGCGCGAACAGGGTCGAGGTGTCCGGGTCCTTGGGGTCCTCGACCGGCGTGCTGTCGGTGGTGATGCGGCGCACCAGCTTGCGGGTGGCCTTCGCGTCGCCGAACAGCGGGATCGCGTTGTCGTACGACTTGCTCATCTTGCGCCCGTCGAGGCCGGGGAGCGTGTTGCGGTCGCCGTCGGACGACGTGACGTGCTCCGGCACCGGCAGGGCGAAGCGGTCGCCGTACGCCTGGTTGAAGCGCTCCGCGATGTCGCGGGCGTACTCGACGTGCTGGATCTGGTCGCGGCCGACGGGGACCACGTCGGCGCCCATCACGATGATGTCGGCGGCCATCAGCACGGGGTAGTTGTAGAGCCCCATCGAGACGCCGTCGTCCTCGTCGACCCCGGCCTCGCGGTTGCGGTCGCGCGCCGCCTTGTAGGCGTGGGCGCGGTTCATCATCCCCTTCGCCGTCATGCACGACAGCACCCACTGCAGCTCGAACGTCTCGGGCACGTCGGACTGCCGGTAGAGCGTCACCCGCTCCGGGTCGAGCCCGCACGCGAGCCACGTCGCGGCGACCGAGCGGGTGTAGAGGTCGAGCTCCGCGGGGTCCCGGATCGTCGTCAGCGCGTGGTAGTCGGCGATGAAGTAGAAGGCGTCGTAGTCGCGCGCCAGCTCGATGGCGGGGCGGATCGCGCCGACGTAGTTGCCGAGGTGCGGGATGCCGGTGGGCTTGATGCCGGTCAGGGAGATCCGGCGGGCGGGGGCCGTCATGGGGCCATCGTACGGAGCGGGCGCCGCGTGTGACGGCGGGGCGCGCGGCTATGCTGGCCGCAATCCGGATGCCCCCCGCCGACGCCCTCCAGCAGCCGATCGAGCTCGACCTCTTCGAGGGCCCGTTCGACCTGCTGCTCACCCTGGTCCTGCGCGACGAGATCGAGCTCCTCGAGGTGCCCCTCCTCGAGGTCGTCACCGCGGCCCTCGGCGAGAACGCGCGGGAGCGCTGGGACACCGACACCGCGGGCGAGCTGATCGTGCTGCTCGCGGCGATGGCCGAGCTGAAGGCGCGCCGCCTGCTGGGCGAGCCGGGGGAGGAGGAGCCCGACCCCGACACGCTCGAGGCGCGCGAGGCCCTCGCCGCCCGCCTGGTGGCGTACGCGCCGTTCCAGCGGGCAGCCGGCTGGCTCACCGACCGTGGCCGGGAGTGCATCGGGCCGCGCTACCGCCGCCAGCCCGTCCCCGGCGCCCCGCCGCCGCCCCCCGCCGCGGAGGACGTCGCCCGGCTGCGCGCCGCGATGCTGCCGCTGCTGAAGGCGCCGCCGGCGCCGTCGCTCGCGCACCTCACGAGCCGGCGGGTGAGCATGCCGGCCGCCCTGCAACGCCTGCAGTCGGCGCTCAGCCGCGCCCGCCAGGTGAGCTTCGAGGCGCTGACGGCGGGCTTCTCCCCGCTGGAGGAGGCGATCGCGCTGATGGCCGCGCTCGAGCTGGCGCGCCGCGGCGAGGTCACGCTCGCCCAGGCCGAGCCCTTCGGCGACATCGCGATCGCGGGGTCCGGCCGGTGAGCGAGCTGGCCCGCCAGGTCGAGGCGCTGCTGTTCCTGTCGCCCGAGCCCCTGCCCGTCGTCGCCCTCTGCGAGATCACCGAGGAGTCGCCCGGCGAGGTGCAGCGCGCCCTCGCCGAGGTCGCCGACCGGCACGGCGCCGACGGCGGGCTGGAGGTCAGCGAGATCGCCGGCGGGTTCACGCTGCGCACCCGCGCCGACCTGGCCGGCGTCTGCGACCGGCTCCGCGAGCGCCCGCCCGAGGACCGGCTCTCACCCGCGGCGATGGAGACGCTCGCCGTCGTGGCGTACCTCGAGCCCGTCAGCCGCCCGCAGATCAGCCGGCTGCGCGGGGTCGCCGTCGACTCGACGGTCACCTCCCTGCTGGAGCGCGGGCTGATCGAGGAGGCCGGCCGCCCCTCCGAGGGCGGGGCGATGCGGTACCGCACCACCCGCCTCTTCCAGGAGCGCTTCGGCCTGCGCCGGGCCGGCGACCTGCCACCGCTCGACGGGTTCGAGCTGAGCGGGCCGGAGGCCGAGCGGGTGCGCGAGCGCCTCGTGAGCGCCGGGCACCTGCCCGGCGACCTCGGCGGGGTCCCGGACGACGGGGGGGACGACGAGACCGGGGACGACGTGGCGGAGGACGCCGGCGTCGACGCGGGGGCGGGTGTGCGGACCGATGGCGGATGACCGCATGAGGGTCCACCGCGCGCTCGCGCTCTCCGGCGTGGCCAGCCGCCGCGCCTCCGAGGCGCTCGTCGCCGAGGGCCGCGTGACGGTCAACGGGCGGCCCGCGACCGTCGGGCAGCTGGTCGAGGCCTCCGACGCCCTCGCCGTCGACGGTCGTGCCGTGCGCGGCGCCGAGCCACGTCGCGCCTACCTCCTCAACAAGGCGCCCGGCGTCGTCTCGACCGCGAGCGACCCCCAGGGGCGGCCCACCGTCCTCGACGAGCTGCCCGACGACGTGCGGCTCTACCCGGTCGGCCGGCTCGACATCGACACCACCGGGGCGTTGATCGTCACGAACGACGGGGAGCTCGCCGCGCGGCTGATGCACCCGAGCTCGAAGGCCCCGAAGACCTACGAGGTGCTGCTGCGCGGGCAGGTGTCGGCGGCGACGTTCCGCCGGCTCCGCGACGGGGTGGACCTGGAGGACGGTCGGACGGCCCCCGCCCGGGTCGAGTCGATGGAGCGCCTGTCGCCGGGTGGCACGTGGCTGCGGCTGGAGCTGACGGAGGGGCGCAACCGCCAGGTGCGGCGCATGGGCGACGCCGTCGGCCACCGCGTCATGCGGCTCCACCGGGCGCGGTACGCGGGCATCGGGGTGCAGAAGCTCGCCCCCGGGCGATGGCGTCCGCTGACGCGGGCGGAGTGGCGCATGCTCGGCGCGACGGTGGGGCTGGAGCGCTGACCGGCAGGGTCGTCAGAGCCGTCCGGGGCGCGACCTCGGCGGAGCACGACACGCCGGAGGAGATCCTCGGGAGCACGGCGGAGCTGCTCACCGAGGTCCTCGACCGCAACGGCCTCGAGACCGACGACCTGATCTCGATCATCTTCACGATGACCCCCGACCTGACGAGCGAGTTCCCCGCCCTCGCGGCGCGCCAGGCGGGCCTCACCACGGTCCCGTTGATCTGCACCAGCGAGATCCCGGTGCCGGGCTCCCTCGGCAAGTGCATCCGCCTGCTGCTGCACTGCACCGTGCCCGAGGACCGCCACATCACGCACGTCTACCTGCGGGAGGCGAAGGTGCTGCGTCCCGACCTCGCCCGGGAGCCCCAGTAGGGGCCGGGGCTCAGCCTGGATCCGTCGTATCTCGCGGCGCGGATGCGCGAGATCGCTCGCGCCATACGGGATTCGGCGCGACCGCAGGGGTCACCCTCGCGGTGCGACGCCGAATCCCGCCTGGCGCGGCGCTTTCGCACCCCGCATCCACGATCTCCGCCGGATCCAGGCTCAGGCCCCGAACAGCCGCAACTCGGGTTCGCGCATCCCGCGCAGCTCGGCGATGTCGACCACCGCCGTCGCGAGGCCCCGCGAGGTCGCGAGCGTCCGGGCCTGCACCTTCATGGTCTCGGCGACGAGGGTGCCCCGGCACGACGCGAGGGCGGGGTCCTCGCGGATGTACTCGAGGTAACGGCAGAGCTGCTCGACCGCGAGGATCGTGCCGACGCGCTTCACCTCGACGGCGACGTACCCCTCGGCGTCGGCGCAGAGCAGGTCGACCGGCCCGACGGGGGTGGGGTACTCGCGGCGCACGAGGCGCATCCCCGGCCCGAGCACGTCGGGCGCGGCGGCGAGGGCCTCCTGCAGGTCGCGCTCGACGCCGTCCTTCTCCAGCCCGAGCGCCTCGCCCATGTCGTGGTCGGAGTCGGAGAGGACCTCCTCCATCCGGATCTCCAGCCGCTCCGCGCGCGCGCCGGTGCCCTTCTCCACGGTGATGAGCCCGTCGGTCTCGGTGACCCGGGTGCGCGGGGTCATCCAGTTCAGCGGCTTGAAGCCGCCGGCGTCGGAGTGGACGAGCACCGAGCCGTCCTGCTTCAGGATCAGCAGGCGCACCGCCGTCGGCAGCACCGCCGACACCCGGCCCTGGTAGCGCACCTCGCAGCGGGCGACGATGAGACGCATCGGGGCGGGAGCCTACGCAGCCGCCGCGCCGCGCGCTGGATCAGACCAGGTCGATGTCCAGCCCGAGGTCGAGGGAGGGGGCGGAGTGGGTGAGCGCGCCGACGCTCACCGCGTCGACGCCCGTCGCCGCGGCGGCCCGGGCCCCCTCCAGGGTCATGCCGCCGCTCGCCTCGAGCCGCGCCCGCCCCGCCGTCACCGCCACGGCGTCGCGCAGCTCGTCGGGGCCCATGTTGTCGAGCAGGATCCAGTCGGCCCCCGCGTCGAGCGCGAGGCGGACGCCGGTGAGGTCGTCGGCCTCCACCTCGACGAGCACGTCCGGCATCTCGGCCCGCGCGCGGGCGACGACCTCGACGAGGCCCGCCCCGGCGAGCGCCAGGTGGTTGTCCTTCACGAGCACGCGGTCGAAGAGCCCCATCCGGTGGTTCACGCCCCCGCCGGCGACGACGGCCGCCTTCTCCAGCGCCCGCAGGCCGGGGGTCGTCTTGCGCGTGTCGAGCACCGCGACGCCGGGACCGACGGCCTCCACGTAGGCGCGCGTGACCGTGGCGACCCCCGACAGGTGGCAGAGCAGGTTCAGGAGCGTGCGCTCGGCGGTCAGCACCGCCCGCGCCGGCCCGAACACCTCGGCCACCACGCTCCCCGGTTCGAGCACGTCGCCGTCCTCGCGCCACCACGTCGCCGCGACCCCGGTCTGGCGGACGACCTCCTCGCCTGCCGCGCGCCCCGCCAGCACGCCGTCGCGCCGGGACACGACCCGGGCCACCGCCTGCGCGTCCGCGGGCACGAGCAGCGCCGACGTGATGTCGCCCCGCTCACCCAGGTCCTCCGCCAGGGCGAGCGCGACCACGTCCTCCGGGGTCATCCGAGCGCCAGCATCCGGTCGAGGGCGAGCCGGCCCTGGCGGCGCATCTCCTCGTCCACCTCCACCACGTTCACGATCTCACCGGCGGCCAGCGACTCGAGGCACCACGTGAGCTTCGGCAGGTCGATCCGGTTCATCGTGACGCACGGGCAGATGTCCTCCTTCAGGCAGGAGATCCGCTTGTCGGGGTGCCGCAGTCGCAGGCGGTTCACGAGGTTCCAGTCGGTGCCGATCACCGCCGACGCGCCGGCGGGCAGCTCCTCGCAGCGCCGGATGATGTACTCGGTGCTGCCGTCCTCGTCGGCCGCCTCGACCACCGGCCGCGGGCACTCGGGGTGCACGATGACGCGCACGCCGGGGTCGGCCGCGCGGTGCTCCGCGATCTGGCGCACGTTGAACGCCGTGTGCACGTTGCAGAAGCCCTTCCACAGCACGATCTGCGCCTCGCGCAGCGCGTCGCCGGTCAGGCCGCCGAGCTCGGCGATCCGCGGGTTCCAGACGAGCGGGTCGGACGGGTCCATCCCGAGGCGGCAGGCCGTGTTGCGGCCGAGGTGCTCGTCGGGGAAGAAGAAGATCGCGTCGCCCTCCGAGAGGGCCCACTCGAACGCCTTCTGGGCGTTGCCCGACGTGCAGACCGCGCCGCCGTGCGCGCCCACGAACGCCTTCAGGTCGGCGCCCGAGTTCATGTACGTCAGCGGGATCACCTTCTTGCCGGGCAGCGCCGCCGCCATCTGGTCCCAGGCGTCCCGCACGGTGTAGATGTCGGCCGTCTCGGCCAGGTGGCAGCCGGCGCCGAGGTCGGGCAGCACCACCTGCTGGTGCGGCTGCTTCAGCACGTCCGCCGCCTCGGCCATGAAGTAGACGCCGAGGAAGACGATCAGCTCGGCCTCCGTCGCGGCGGCGCCGCGCCGTGCCAGCAGGTACGAGTCGCCGGTGACGTCGGCGAACGCGATGACCTCGTCGCGCTGGTAGTGGTGCCCGAGGATCACGGCGCGGGAGCCGAGGGCCCGGCGGGCGGCCCAGGCGCGCTCCCAGAGCTCCTCGCCGCCGGCGGCCGTCTCGGTCGCCGGCAGCGCGCAGGCGGGTCCGGTCGCGGTGGTGGTCATGCGGCCTCCAGGGCGAGGGCCCGGTCGCGCCGGGCGGTTGCGGGCGGGAGGGCGACCGGCAGGCCGCCGACCCAGGCGATCCGGCGCGCCTGGCGCGGATCGGGGGCGGGGTGGTCGGAGCGGAAGTGCGCGCCCCGGCTCTCGGTGCGCAGCGCCGCCGCGGCGGCCGCGAGGCGGCCGACGAGCAGCAGGTTGTCGGTGGCGGGGTCGGTGCCCTCGGGCAGCGCCGCGAGCGCGTCCCCCGCGACCCGCAGGCCGGCGTCGTCGCGCTCCACCCCGACGCCGCGCCACATCGCCTCCTGCAGGGCGGCGCGCACCGCGGGCTGCTCGCCGCGCGGGCGGGGGGGCGCCACGGCGACGGTGGGCGAGAGGGGCCCGGCGGGCCAGGCGGCCGGGGACTCCCCGAGCGCCCGGGCGGCGGCCGTCGCGAGGACGGCGGCCTCGAGCAGCCCGTTGGAGGCGAGGCGGTTCGCCCCGTGGGCGCCGGTCGCCGCGCACTCGCCGACCGCGAAGAGGCCCGGGAGGGTCGTTCGGCCGGCCATGTCGGTCAGGGCCCCGCCGATGCCGTAGTGCGCGGCCGGGGTGACGGGGACGAGGTCGCGGGCCAGGTCGAGGCCGTGTTCCGCGCAGAGGGCGGCGACGGTGGGGAAGCGGGCGTGCACCTCGCCGGGGTCCAGGTGCCGCAGGTCGATGGTGACGTCGGCGCCGTCCTCGGCGGCGTGGCGGGCGATCGCCCGGGCCACGACGTCGCGGGGGCCGAGCTCGGCCATCGGGTGCTCGTCGGGCATGAACCGGCGGCCGGCGGCATCGCGCAGGATGCCGCCCTCGCCGCGGACGGCCTCGCTCACGAGGGCGAGGGGGCCGCCGCCGACGGCGAGCGCGGTGGGGTGGAACTGCACCAGCTCGAGGTCGGCCAGGGCCGCCCCGGCGCGGGCGGCGAGCGCCGGGCCGTCGGCGGTGGCGCCGAGGGGGTTGGTGGTGCGTGCGTAGAGCTGCCCCATGCCGCCCGCGGCGAGGGCGACGGCGCGGGCGGCGCGCACCCGCTCCCGTCCGCCGGGGGTGACGGTGCGCAGCCCGGTGACGCGGCCGTCCGCCACGAGCACCTCGACGGCGCGCTCGTCCTCGCGGACCTCGATGCGCGGGTCGCGGCGCAGCGCGGCGCTCAGCGCCGCGACGATGTGGGCGCCGGTGGCGTCGCCGCCGGCGTGCACCACCCGCGCCGCGGAGTGGGCGCCCTCGCGGGCGAGGCGCAGCCGGCCCTCGCCGCGGTCGAACCGCACGCCGCGGGCCAGCAGCGCCATCACCTGCGCGGGGCCCTCGCGGCAGATGAGCCGCACGGCGTCCTCGTCGCACAGGCCGGCGCCGGCGGCGAGCGTGTCGCGCACGTGGTCCCCGACCGAGTCGCGGGGGTCGATCGCCGCGGCGATCCCGCCCTGGGCCCGGCGGGTGCTGCCGTCGCCGAGGCGGCCCTCCGACACCACGATCACCGGTCCGTGCTCCGCCGCGTCGAGCGCCAGGAGGCTCCCGGCGATGCCGCTGCCCACCACGATCACGGGGTCCCTCTCGGGCGCTGGGCTCATTTCTTGTTCCCCTGACGGAAAGGTGACGACGAATTGGCGTCGATACGACAATAGCGACGTCGGCGGCCCGGGGGAAGGTGCTCGGGAGAGCCCGGGCGCGGTCCTGCCTACACTGTCGGGGTGAGCATCCGCATCTCCCCGCGCCTCGCGGCGATCCCGCGGTACGCCCCCGGCCTGACCACCGCCGAGGTGCTGGCGCGGTTCGGCATCGACCACGCCGTGAAGCTCGCGTCGAACGAGAGCCCGTTCCCGCCGCTGCCGGGGGTGGCCGAGGTCGTCGCCGCCGGGACGGCCGGGCTCAACCGCTACCCCGACGCCCCCGCCCGCGCCCTCCGGCGCGCGCTCGCGGAGCGCCACGGGGTGGGGCCCGACGAGGTGGTGGTCGGCAACGGCTCGTGCGAGCTGATCCTGCTCGCGGGACAGGCGCTGCTCGACCCCGGCACGACGGTGATCCACGCCGACCCGTCCTTCTCGCTCTACCCGCACCTCGCGGCGGCCGCGGGCGCCGAGGCGATCCCGGTCCCGCTCGCCGACGACCTCGGCCACGACCTCGACACGATGGCCGCGCTCGTGGACGAGCGGACGCGCCTCGTCATCGTCTGCAACCCGAACAACCCGACGGGCGTGTACCGCTCCGCCGACGAGATCGAGCGCTTCCTCGACGGCCTGCCCGAGGACCTCGCCGTCATCGTCGACGAGGCCTACTTCGACTTCGTCGACCGCGCCGACGCGGGCCGCACGATGTCGATGGCGCGGGAGCGCCCCAACCTCCTGGTCCTCCGCACGTTCAGCAAGGCGCACGGCCTCTGCGGGCTGCGCGTCGGCTACGGGGTGGGCGGCGGGTCGTGGATCGACGCCATCGACCGGGTGCGCCAGCCCTTCAACAGCAACGCCCTCGCGCAGGCCGCCGCGCTCGAGAGCCTGCGGCACCCGCACGAGCTCGAGCGGCGGGTCCGGGCGGTCGTCGCGGAGCGCGGCCGCGTGGAGCGCGCGCTGGCCAGGACGAGCTGGGGCTTTACCGGCAGCCAGGCCAACTTTATCCTGGTGCGGCCGGACTCCGAGCCGGCGGCCGGGTCACCCGGTGTCCACGAGCAACTCCTGCGCCTGGGCGTCATCGTCCGCGACGGCGCGGCGCTGGGGTGCTCGGGGAGTCTCCGGGTCTCCATCGGGACCCCGGACGAGAACGACGCATTCCTGTCGGCGCGGGAGCAGGTCGCCCGCACAGGCCCCCGTGAGACCCAACCAGGACGGACCCCGAAATGATGATCGTGATGCAGGAGGGCGCGACCGAGGAGCAGGTCCGCCACGTCGTCGAGCGCATCGAGCAGGCCGGCGCGAAGGCCCACCCCTCGCGCGGCGAGTTCGTGACCGTGATCGGCGCGATCGGCGACGACCGCGAGATGGTGGCGTCGCTGCAGCTCGAGGGCGAGCCCGGCGTCGAGAAGGTCGTCCCGATCCTGAAGCCCTACAAGCTCGTCTCCAGCGACTTCCGCGGCCGTGACGCCGTGGTCGAGGTCGCCGGCCGGCCGATCGGCGGCGGTGCCTTCGGGCTCATCGCCGGCCCCTGCGCCGTGGAGTCGCGTGAGCAGACGCTCGCGTCGGCCCGGGCGTGCAAGGCCGCGGGCGCGACGCTGCTGCGCGGCGGCGCCTACAAGCCGCGGACCTCGCCGTACGCCTTCCAGGGCCTCGGCAAGGAGGGCCTCGAGATCCTCGCCGAGGCGCGCGAGGAGACCGGCCTCCCGATCTGCACCGAGCTGATGGACGTCCGCCAGCTGGAGGACGTGCTGGAGGTCGCCGACATGATCCAGCTCGGCGCCCGCAACATGCAGAACTTCGACCTGCTGCGCGAGGTGGGCCGCACCTCCACGCCGGTCCTGCTGAAGCGCGGCATGGCGAGCACCGTCGAGGAGTGGCTGCTGTCGGCCGAGTACATCGCCCGTGAGGGCAACCACGCGATCGTGCTCTGCGAGCGCGGCATCCGCACCTTCGAGACGGCGACGCGCTCGACGCTCGACATCTCGTCGGTCCCCGTCGCGAAGGGGCTGTCGAGCCTGCCGGTGATGGTCGACCCCTCGCACGCGGCGGGTAAGCGCGACCTGATCCTGCCGATGGCGCGCGCCGCCGTCGTCGCGGGCGCCGACGGCCTGATCGTGGAGGTCCACCCGGCCCCCGAGAACGCCCTCTGCGACGGTCCGCAGGCGCTCCACGCCGACACCTTCGGCGCCTGGGTCGCGGACGTGCAGCGGTGCATCGACCTGATGGGCAAGGTGCTCTCGGGCGACGCGCCGGTGGCCGTCGGCGCGTGACGACGTGCCCATGAGCCCGGTCGCCGTCATCGGCGTCGGGCTCATGGGAGGGTCGCTCGGCCTCGCGCTGCGCGGGCTCGGCGGCGTCGAGGTGCGGGGCTCCGACCCCGACCCCGAGGCGCTCCGCGTCGCCCTCGCCGTCGGCGCGATCGGCACGGCGTGCACCTCGGTCGAGGAGGCCGTCGACGGCGCCGAGGCCGTCGTGCTCGGCGCCCCCGTCACCGAGCTGGCCCCGCTGGCGCGCCGCGTGCTCGCCGTCACCCCGCCCGGCTGCGTCGTCACCGACCTCGGCTCCACGAAGGCGGGGGTCCTCGGCGCCCTGTCGGCGGTCGAGCGCGAGCGGTTCATCGGTGGTCACCCGGTCTGCGGCGCCGAGCGCACCGGCGTGGCGTTCGCCCGGAAGGAGCTGTTCCGGGGGGCCACCTGGTTCCTGACCCCGGGGCCGGAGGCGCGACCCGACCTCTTCCAGCGCCTCCACGGGCTCGTCGCGGCCGTCGGCGCCCGGCCCGTCGCCATCGACGCCGGGGTCCACGACCGCCTGATGGCGCTCGTGTCGCACGTGCCCCATGTGCTCGCCGGGGCGCTCGTCAACCAGGCCGCCGCGACGGCTCCCGAGGGGCGCGAGGCCCTGCGCTCCGCCGGGCCGTCGTTCCATGACCTCACCCGCGTCGCCGGTTCGAACCCCCCGCTCTGGGCCGACATCCTGCTCGCCAACACCGAGGCCGTCACCGACGCGCTGACGGCGTTCACGGCGCGGCTCGACGACGTCCGGGCGGCGCTCGCGCGGGGTGACCGGGAGTGGCTCCTCGGCTTCGTCGGGGAGGCCGCCACGGCGCGCGCCCGCCTCCGCGAGCCCGCCGCGACCGGGCCGGTGGCGCCCGTCCGGGTCGTGGTCGCCGTGCCCAACCGGCCGGGGGCGATCTCGGAGATCGCGACGGCGCTCGGGCACGCCCACATCAACATCGAGGACCTCACCCTGCGCCCCGGTCCGCCCGACGGCGAGGGCGCCCTGGTGCTGGTGCTCGACGGGCCGGAGGCGGCGGCCGAGGCCGTCCGCCTCGTCGGCGAGCGGGGTTACGCGGCGACGGCGGGCGACGGCCCCGGCGTGTAGCCCGGCGGGAAGGGGGCCGCGCCGCCCACCACCGTCCGCAGCAGCACGTCGAGCCACGCCGTGAGGTGCGGGTCGCCGAAGTAGCCGGTGTGGCTGCCCGCGCCGTGGATGCAGGCGTCGACGACGCGGACCGCGCCGGGCGCCCCCGCCACGGGCACGTCGCGGACGAGGTACCGGCCGGGCGTGGTGGTGGCCGGCCCGCCGGGCGCGTGGAAGACGGAGCGGCCGATGTAGTCCCGGGGCCGGTAGGCGTTGAACCACGGACCCGAGATGTCGCCGATGCGGCCGGCGAGGTCGGCGGCGTCCGCGTCGGTCCAGGCGTACTGGCCGGGCAGCCTCTCCTCGTAGGTCTGGCGCACGGGGCACCCGAACGTGAGGAGGGCGACCGGCGTGGAGAGGAGGCGGTGGGGCGTGTCCGACCACGCGCTCCAGGCGGCGACGGGGTCCTGGCGCCGGGGGTCGCCGAACAGGGTCGCGAGCGTGTACATCGACCCCTGGCTGTGGGCGACGACGACGACGTGGGTGTACCCGCCGTCCTCGATCCGCCGCAGCAGCGCGCGGTACCGGGCGACGACCCGTGACCGCACCCCGTCGCCGCGGTCGATGCGGAGGTAGGTCGCGACGTCGTAGGGGATGTCGAGGATCCTCCGGAGGGTGGCGAGCCAGCCGCCGACCTCCTCCCGGTACCTCCGCGGGTCGACGGGGCCGAGGCGGGCGAGGACCAGGCCGCCGAGGATCAGGGTCGAGACGGACGCCCAGAGCGCGGGCGGCGGGTCGGTGACCGCGTCGGGGATGGGGAGCCAGCCGGGGGTGTCGACGGGGTTGGCGACCGTCCAGAGGAGCACGGTGACGGCCGACCCGGCGAGCGCCATGACGGTCACGGCGACCGAGCCCGCCCGGCCCGTCACACCGCGCAGGATCCCGTCGAGGCGGGTGCCGGCGGGGAGTGGCCGCGGCCCGCGGCGGCGCAGCAGCAGGGGCCGCACGACGAGCTGGTGCAGGCCGGTGAGGGCCATGACGGCGAGGAAGCCGATCACGACCGGGACGAGGGGGAGCATCGCCGACTCGAAGACCTTCGTGGCCCAGGTGGCGGGGGCGACGTCCACCTCGTGCTCCGCGGCGGACGCGGCGTCGCGCAGCCGGGTCGCGCCGTCCTCGAGTTCGTCGGCGGCGACCAGCGCCGCCTCCGGCGCCGGGCCGCCGAGGACCGCGCGCGTCCGCGCGGCCGACGCCGCGGCGTCGAGGTCGTCGGCGCGGGCGAGCCGCTCCGGGATGGCGTCGGCGAGGGCGGGCCACGTGGCGGGCCGCGATCCGCAGTCCTGGCTCCACCGCCAGTCGATGGGGCTCTCGAAGCACCGGAGCGCCGGCGCGGACGTGCCCCACGTGGCGTCCTCGGCGCTCTTGAACGCCACGGCGCCGATGCCCCCGACCAGGATCGTCCCGAGGATCCCGACGAGCAGGGGGCTCAGCATCGTCGTGGCGAGGCTGGTGAACCGGGCGCGGCCCGTGGCGCCGTCCCCGAACCCGTGGACGACGGCGAGGGCGATGATCGCGGCGCTCACGAGCAGAACGCCGGCGATCCAGGCCGGTCGGACCCCGTAGCCGCCGATCGCGAGCACCGTCTGACCGAGGCCCCCCTCGACCGACCCGGCCGACGCGATGCGGCACGCGCCGGCGACGATCGCGGCGGCGAGGAGGAGGAGGCTCATCACCTGGGCGTTCAGCACCCGTCTCCACCCCGTGAACCTCCATCCCCCGCCGTCCATGCCGCGGCCGAGCATGCGGACCGCGGGCACGCCCACCACGAGGACGATCGCGACGGCCATCCCGTCGGCGACCCCGAGGGGCTCGTCCACGGCGAGCCACAGGGCCGTGCCCGCGAGCGCGGCGATCAGGGTGATGGGCACGATGATCGCCGCCGCCCACCACGACGCGGCGTTCATGAGCCGGCTGGCGACGCGGTGCCCTCGCCCGCCCGACGGGGGCGTCGCCTCCATGCCGGCCGTGGCGAACTGGAGGGCCAGCCCGAAGGCCGCTGCGACGAACGCCCGCAGGCCGGTGCCGGGGAAGCTCGACAGGTCGGACCAGCGCATCTCGACGAGGTCGATGCGGGTGCCGGCCCCCCGCGTGAGGCGGCGGCGCTCGGCGTCGTGCCGCTCCCCGCGACGGCCGTCCGACGAGGGCACCTCCACGGGGAGGGATCCGGGGTCGTCGTCCCACGCGTACCCGGCGGCGTCGGTGGTGAGGCCCGTCGCGACCTGCGTCACGGCCTCGCCGGCCGGGTGGTCGCCCACGCCGGGGACCACGATGACGGCGATCCTGTTCGCGGGCGGCGTGGGGGGCACGACGGCGCGACCCTATTGCGGTCCGTGCCCCTCACGCCACAAAGGCCCCTCGTGCCGCGGGCGCCGACGGCCGAGGGCGACGACCCCTACGGCGACGACATCGACGCCCTGCCGGGCGACGAGGGGATCGACGACGAGCCGCTCATCGACCCGGACGACCCGGACCTCGACGGGTAGCCCGCGGCGACGGGCCGCCCGTCCGGCCGGGGGGCCGGACGGGCGGCGCCCGTCACTTGCGGAGGTCGGCCGAGAGGTCAGCCGCGGTCACCGACGCCGGCGCGAGGTTCGCCGCCGTCAGGCCCGACTCGACACGCGCGGTGAGCGCGTTGAGCCGGCGGATCGCCGCCTGGCCGATCCGCTGGTCGATCAGGAGCTGCCCGGCCGTGACGCGCACCCGCGACGGGTCGCCCCCGGTGCGGGCCGCGATGCGGGTCGTCGACGCCGCCGGGGGCGGCGCGAGCACGCGGGCGCTCAGCACGGCGAGCCCGCCGTTGAGCTTGTCCTGGGTGACCTGGCCGTCGCGGATGTCGCCGCCGGTCAGGTTGCCCGCGAACCGCTCCTGCAGCCCGTTGGCGCGGCGCACCGCCGCCTGGGCGACGCGCTGGTTGATGAGGAACTGCCCGGCGGTGAGCTCGAAGCGCGCGTTCGGCTTGGACACCGCCGCGGCGACGGTCACCGGCCGCGGCGCCGGCAGGCTCAGCGCCTGGACCTGCGGCAACGCGCCCGTCGCGATGCCGGAGCCGAGCTGCTTCGTGCCGATCGCGCCCCCGCAGAGGTCGCCCGTCACGAGCCCGGCGTCGATCCACGACTGGACCGCGTTGGCGCGCCGGACGGCCGCCTGGAAGATCCGCTGGTTGATGCGCAGCTGCGCCGTCGTCACCGCGACGCGGGCGGCGCCCGCCGGGTTCGTGGCGGCCACGGGAGCGGGGGAGGTCGGCAGGCACCGCTCGGCGCTGCTGATGGCGACACCCGGCGGCACCACGGGCGCCGGGGTCTGGGGAGCGGGGGCCGACGGGCCGTCCGCGGCCCGGATGCGCAGCGTGACGCCGTTCAGGGTCCCGGTGTCGCCGGCGGCGGCGTCCGCCACCCGGAAGGTCCAGACCCCGTTCGGGTCGCTGCCGATGAACGCGGCGAGCGCCCCCTCGGCGACGACGGGGCCCGACGCCGAGGTGGTCGTGGTGACGAGCGCGGGCGCGGAGTCGTCGAAGACGCGCCCGACGTAGAAGCCGGTCGGGCCGTCGTTGCGGGTGCTGACCACGGCCGTCTGGCCGCCGGGACCGGTCACGCGGATCTCGAGGTCGCCCGGGACGTCGTGGACGATGTCGGTCACGAGGTCGAGGTCCCAGAGGTACGGCTTCGCCCCCGCGACGGTGACGGTCTTCTCGACCGACGCCGCGGCGTCGTCGGGGATCGCGACGAGCCCCCCGGCGCTCGTGTGCTCGGTGAGCGTCGTCGGCGGCACAGCGTCCTGGGTGGCCAGCCGGAGCTCCCAGCTCTCGAGCGTGCCCCCGTCCTGGGGGGTCTCGGGGTCGGCGTCGTCCACGTCGCGGACGTCGCGGACGCGCAGGGTCCAGGTGCCGGCCGGGTCCTCGCCGACGAACGCCCCCAGGGCGCCCTCGGGCACCAGGGACTCGGCCGCCCCCGCCGGTGCGGGGTAGGGCCCGTCGGAGGCGAGCAGGCCGGCCGAGTCGTCCCAGAGGGTGCCGTCGAACGAGTCGTCCGAGCCGCCCGCCGCGCCCGGGCCGACGACCAGCGCGACGGTCGTGCCGGCGGGCGAGGTCAGCGAGATGTCCAGGTCGCCCGAGGCCGTGTGGCTGATGAGCGTCCGCACGTCCACGTCGCGGATGACGTCCTGCGTCCCCGCGGGGACGACGATCGTCGAGACGGTCGCCGGGGACGTCTCGAACGGGCCGATGGTGAGGCCGCTCCCGGCGCCGTCGGACTGCTGGGTGACGGTGCCGGAGGCCACCCCCGCGGGCGGTCCCGGTGCGATCGCGGCGGCGGGACCGGCCACGGCGAGGGCCCCTCCGATCGCGAGCGTCCCGCTCAGTGCGAGCTGCCTGGCCATGCGACTGCGAACCCTCATGTCCTCTCCAAACGGTCGTTGTGCGACCCGCCGATACTCCCCGTCGACGACGCCCGGCGCACGGCGGCCGGGTCCGTGGCCGGGCCGGCCCCGCGTCCCGAAGGGCCCCCGGGAGGGGTCTAGGAGGTCCCCTCGAGCAGCGGCAGCAGGGCCCGCGACAAGGCCCCTCCGCGCCAGGCGAGCGGCGACTCCCCGGCCTCCTCGATCAGGTACCGGGCGCCGGGGATGCGGCGGACGTACTCCTCGGCGACCGCGACCGGGTGGTCGGGGTCGGCGTCGTCGCGGCTGCCGACGACGACCGTCGGGACGGCGATCCCCTCGAGGGCCTCCATCCCGTCGAAGGCGGCCGAGCGCGGGATGGCCCTCAACGCGTCGGCGACCGCCTGCGGGTGGTCGTGGCGCCCGAGCCGCTGGAGGATCACGGTGCGCACCGCATCGCGGTAGCGCTCGGCGAGGGTGAACGGCCCGAGCGACTCGAGGAACGCCTCGGGCCCGCCCCGCTCCAGGGCGGCCGCCCGCGCGTCCCACCGGTCCAGGTCGGGGCTCGGACGGCCCCGGTGGGCGGGGGTGACGATGGCGAGGGCCCGCACCCGGTCCGGGTGGCGCAGCGCGACGGCGACGGCGGTCGCCGAGCCCATCGACTGGCCGATCAGCGCGGCCCGCTCGATGCCGAGGTGGTCGAGCACGGCGACGGCGTCGGCCGCGAGCTCGTCGTAGTCGTACCGCGACGGGTCGGGGGCGGGCGACGAGGCGCCGTGCCCGCGGGCGTCGTACTGCACGACCCGGTACCCCGCCCGCTCCAGCAGGCGCGAGCCGTGCACCACGTAGCGCCGCGTCGCGGTGAGGCCGTGCAGCAGCAGCACCGCCGGTCCCTCCCCGGCCTCCTCGCCGCGCAGCGTCGTGCCGTCGCGGACGACCTCGAACGTCGCCGGCTCCCGCGCGCTCACGCCTCCGCGCTCAGGCGGCGAGGGGGAGCGGCGTCGCGCACTCCGGGCAGTAGGGCTCGCCGGCGCCCTCGTCGGGCTCGCCGTCGTGGCGCAGCCACACGACGACCGGGTCCTCCACCGGCGCACGGCATTCATGACAGGGGAAGGTGTCCATGGGCGCAGGATGACGCGGCGGCCGGACGGATGGCGCGTGTGCTTCGATGCGCCCGTGGACGACCCCCCTCCCGCCGAACGCGCCGCGGCCGAGGCGGCGCTCGGTCACGCGGTGCCCCACCTGCTGCCGGCCGCGGACGGCCTGCCGACGGTCGCCGCCTCCGTCGCCGGCGACCCGCCGCGCGCCCGCGTGGCCTGGGTCCGCGCGGACGGCGCCGTCGTCGTCCGCGTCGCGTGCCCGCCGGGGCGCCCGAGCCGGTGGCGGCCCGTGGTCGCGGCCGTCGTCGAGTTGGCCGTCCCGGGACTCGACGACCGCGTGCTCGTCGCCCGCGCCGCGCCCGAGGCGGCGGCGGTGCGGCCGGTGCTCGCCAGCGAGACCCCCGGCGTGGCGGTGCCCGTCGGGGGCGCGGGCCTCGCGCTGATCCGCCTGGCGGCGGGCGTGGCGGTGCTCGGCGTCGACGCCCTCGACGCCTCGGGGGAACCCATCGGCCGCCTCGACCGGGCGGGGTTGTCGGAGCTGCGCTCGGAGGGCGGCGGCGTGAGCGGCCGCCTCGGGTCGACCCACGGGATGGGTGCGGGCGTCGGCGGAGGCCGCTGGGCGCCCGGCCTGGCGGAGGCGGCGTTCGAGGCGGGTTACGAGATGCGCCTCCCCGGATGGACCCCGCCCGGCATGGAGCGCGGACGGCCACGCGTCGAGCCGGACGTCTCCTACCCGGCCGCGCCGCCCGCCCTCGTGATCGCGTGGAACGGCGCCGACGGGTCCCGTGTCCTGCTGCGTCAGGCCCCCGCGCCGCTCGCCAGCCCCGACGGCGGGGGACGGGACACCACGGAGGTCGACGTCGGCGGGGTGACGGGCGTCCTGCGCGGCCGGATGCTCGTCACCCTCGTCTGGGAGACGCCGGCGCGCGCCTTCGGGCTGCAGGTGCGCGGTATGGAGGACGCGCGGGGCGTCGCCCTGCGCGTCGCCCGCTCGATCCCGGCCGGCGACGCCGGGCCCGCGACCGCCGGGCCGGGTCCGCTGCTCTAGGCTTCGCCGCGATGGCGGTCGTCCGGGTTGCACCTGTCCCCCTGCTCCGCGGCACCGTCGAGGTGCCGCCGGACAAGTCGTTGACCCACCGCGCCCTGATGCTGGCGGCGCTCTCCGACCGCTCCGTGCGGATCGGCCGGCCCCTCGACTCGGCCGACACCGCCGCCACGCTGGCCGCCGTCGCGGCGTGCGGCGCCGAGGTCACCGGCGACCTCGGGCGGGAGGTCGTGATCACGGGCCGCGGCCTGCGCGGCCTGCGCCCGCCCCCGGCGATCGACTGCGCCAACGCCGGCACCCTCATGCGCCTGTTCGCCGGGGTCCTCGCCGGCCAGGCCGCCGCCCACGTCGTGATGGACGGCGACGAATCGCTGCGGACCCGTCCGATGACGCGCATCGCGCGGCCCCTGCGGGCGATGGGCGCCCAGATCTTCACGGCCCCCGGCGGCACCCCTCCGCTCGTCGTCAGCGGCGGGGCCGCGCTGACCGGCATCGAGCACCGCCTCGACGTGGCGAGCGCCCAGGTCAAGAGCTGCCTGCTGCTGGCGGGCCTCTTCGCGGAGGGGACCACCTGGGTGCACGAGCCGACCCTGTCGCGCGACCACACCGAGCGGATGCTGGAGGCGGCGGGGGTCGTGCTGCTGCGCGAGGGCGGCGCGGTCGGCGTGGCCGGGCCGGTGGCCGGGCTCGCGCTCCCCGACATGGACGTCCCCGGCGACTTCTCCTCCGCCGCCCCGCACCTGGTGGCCGGCGCGCTGCGGGGCGACCCCGAGGTGCGCCTCGCGGGCGTGAACCTGAACCCGGCGCGCACCGGCCTGCTCGCGGTGATGCGCCGCATGGGCGTGGAGATCACGGAGGAGCGGGACGCCCCCGTCGCCGGGGAGCCGTGCGGGACCCTCGTGGTGCGCCGCACCGGCGACCTGCGCGCCACCGACGTGGCCCCGGAGGAGGTGCCGTCGATGATCGACGAGCTGCCCCTCGTCGGGGTGCTCGGCGCGATGGCGTCGGGGACGACCGTCGTCCGCGGCGCCGCCGAGCTGCGGGTGAAGGAGAGCGACCGCATCGCGACGGTCGTCGGCGCGCTGCGCGCGCTCGGCGCCGACGCGCGGGAGCTCGAGGACGGGTTCGAGGTGACCGGGACCGGGCGCCTCGCCGGGGGCGCGATGGAGTCGTCGGGCGACCACCGCCTCGCCATGCTCGGGGCCGTCGCCGGCCTCGTCAGCGACGAGGGCGTCGTCGTCGGGGGCTTCGACGCGGTCACGGTCTCGTACCCGCGCTTCGCGCGCGACCTCGCCGCCCTGGGGGCCGTCCCCGCGTGATCGTGGCGATCGACGGTCCCGCCGGGGCGGGGAAGAGCACGGTGGCCCGCACCGTCGCGCGCCGCCTCGGCGTCGCCTACCTCGACACCGGCGCCATGTACCGGGCGCTCACCTGGCTCGCGCGGGAGCGCGCCGTCGCCCCGTCCGACGCCGACGCCCTCGCGGCCCTCGCCCGGGACTTCCCGATCGGGATCGAGCCGACCGACGACGGTGACCGCGTCCACGTGGACGGGCGCGACGTCACGCGCGAGATCCGGATGCCGGAGGTCGCGGCCGACGTCTCCGAGGTGTCCGCCCACCCGGGGGTGCGCGACGAGGTGGTCGCGGCGCAGCGGGCCCTGCTCGCCGAGGGCTCGTGGGTGTCGGACGGACGCGACGTCGGCTCGGTCGTCTGCCCCCACGCCGACGTGAAGATCTTCCTGACGGCGACGCTGGAGGAGCGCGCCCGCCGCCGTCGCGCCGACCTCGCCCGCCGCGGTGTGGAGGTCGACGAGGCGACGATCCTGGAGGACGTCCGGCGGCGCGACCACCTGGACAGCACCCGCGCCACGAGCCCGCTCCGGGTGGCCGAGGGCGCCGTCGTGATCGACTCGTCCGACCTCGAGGCGGACGACGTCGCCGACCTCGTCGTGCAGCTCGTGCGCGACCTGGGGGACGGGAGTGTCTAAGGTGGACCTCGACGAGGCCCCCGTGATCACCCGTGGGTGGTGGATGGCGGGGCACGTGATCCTGGTGCCCCCGATCCGGGGCCCGCTGCGCCTGAAGGTCCGCGGAGGGGAGAACATCCCGCCGCACGGCGCCGTCCTCGTCGTCTCGAACCACATCTCCCAGATCGATCCGCCCGTGCTGGGCGTCGCGGCGCTGCCGCGCAGGAGCCACTACATGGCCAAGGCCGAGCTCTTCCGGATCCCCCTGCTGCGGCGGATCGTCTACCGCATGGGCGCGTTCCCCGTGGAGCGGGGCGGCGCCGACCGGCGCGCCCTGCGGATCGCGCGGGACGTGCTGCGGCGCGGCGATGTGCTGCTCATGTTCCCCGAGGGGACGCGCTACACCGACGGGCGCCTGCGGCCCGGGCTGCCGGGGGCGGGGTCGCTCGGCCTCGAGCCGGGCGTGACCGTCGTGCCCGCGGCGATCTGGGGCAGCCACAAGCTCTTCCGGAAGGTGAGCGTGGTCTTCGGGCCGCCGCTCGACCTGTCGGACATCGACGGGGGGCCGCGCAGCGCGCGGTCCCGCACCGCCGCCGACCGGATGATGGCGGCCATCGCCGCGCTCATCCCCGTGGCCGGCGGCCCCCACACCGACCCGCCGGGGCACGTCGATGGCTGACGCGTCCGAACGCGCCCGCTGGCGTCCGCGCCGCGTCCACCAGGGCAGCACACTCTCCGGCGACCAGCCGACCGTGGCCATCGTCGGCTACCCGAACGTCGGCAAGTCGACGCTGTTCAACCGGCTCGCCGGCCGCCGCGACGCCGTCGTCGACGCCGTCGCCGGGGTCACCCGGGACCGGCGCCAGGCGGGCGCCGAGTGGAACGGCCGCGCCTTCCAGCTCCTCGACACCGGCGGCATCGACGAGGCCGACCCCAGCTCCGTCGGCAAGCAGATCGCCGCCCAGGCGCTGCGGGGCGTCGACGAGGCCGACCTGGTCCTGTTCGTCGTCGACGTCCAGACCGCGCCGACCGCGGGCGACCTCGAGGTGCTCGACCGCCTGCGCCGCGCGGACCGCCCCCTCATGCTCGTCGCGAACAAGGTCGACGACGCGGCGCGCGAGGCGACGGCCCAGAACCTCCGGAGCCTCGGGCTCGGCGACGTCCACGCCGTCTCCGCCCAGCACGGCCGCGGCATCGGGGACCTCCTCGACGCCCTCGTCGACGCGCTCCCCGAGGCGCCCCTCTCGGACGTCGAGCGCGAGCGGGTCCCGGCCCTCTGCATCATCGGCCGCCCGAACGTCGGCAAGAGCTCGATCCTCAACGCCCTGCTCGGCGAGGACCGGGTCGTCGTCCACGATCGCCCGGGCACCACCCGCGACCCGATCGACACCCTCATCGAGGTCGATGGCCGCCAGCTCGTCCTGATCGACACCGCCGGCCTGCGGCGCCGGGGCCAGATGGCCGAGGACGTCGAGCACTACAGCCAGATCCGGGCGATCCAGGCGGTGGAGCGCAGCGACGTCGCCCTCGTGGTGGCCGACGCGACGGAGGGGCTCACCGAGGCCGACCTGTCGGCCGTCGACCGCGCCGCGCACGCCCACTGCGCCACCCTGCTCGTCATCAACAAGTGGGACGTCGCCCAGCCCGACCTCGACCACATCCGCGGCCGGCTGCGCTCCAAGTCGCGCCAGCGCCCGCCGATCGAGGTCTGCTCCGCCGAGACGGGGGAGGGCCTCCACCGCCTGATCCCGGCCGCGCTGCGGCTGGAGGAGCGGTACCGGTCGCGCATCTCGACCCGGGACCTCAACGAGGCGCTCCGCGAGCTCGCCGAGGAGCGACCCGGCCCGCGCAAGGCCCAGCGCCGCCTGTCGCTGCGCTACCTCGTGCAGACCGGCGAGGCGCCCCCGACCTTCCGCCTCGACGTCAACGACCGCGCCCTCATGACCCGCGACTACGGCTTCTGGCTCGAGAACCGCCTGCGGCAGCGCTTCGACCTCGACGGGGTGCCGGTCGACATCGAGGTCCGCAGCCGCCGCTGACGCCGCGGGGCGGGCGCGGGACTGAACCGATCCTTTACCCCGCGGACCGGGGAGGAGCCGGGGTCCGTTGCTACTGTCGGACGAGGCCGCGCGGCCTCACACCCGACCCGGAGGTTCCCACGGATGGCCGTCCAGATCCTGGAGAGACTGCGCCGACACCGGCCCGTCGTCCTCATGACGAGTGCCGTCGCCGGCGCCGCCATCGCGGTGAGCGGCTGCGGCGGTGACGCCGAGCCCTCCACGGGCGCGGCCGCCGGCGAGATCGCGTCGTACGTCCCCGCGGGGAGCCCCCTGTACATCGAGGCGACCACCGACTTCGACGGTCCCCAGTGGACCCAGGTCGACGCCCTCGCGAAGCTGTTCCCCGCGTACCCCGAGATGCGCGCCCAGATCGAGGAGTCGCTGCGCGGCGAGGACGTGGACTTCGAGACCGAGATCAAGCCCCTGCTCGGTGAGCGCGCCGCGATCGCCGGCCTCGAGCTGCCGGACGCCGGCGCGGTCCAGGGCTCCATCCGGCCGACGACACCGAGTTCGTCGGCGTCGTCGAGATCGCGGACGGCCAGGAGGCGGCGCTCGAGGCGCTGCTGGTGAGGGAGGGCGCCACGGCCTCCGGCGAGCGCGAGGGTGCCCGCCTCTACACCGACGACGACACCGCCCTCGCGGTGGGCGACGGCGTGCTCGTCGTCTCGGACACCCCCGAGCAGGTCGCGCTCGCCCTCGACGCCCACGCGGCCGGCGGCGACCGGACCCTCGGCGGCACCGAGAAGTTCACCGAGGCGCTCGCCAAGCTCCCGGCCGACGTCTTCGGCCAGGCCTACATCGACATCGGCGCCTTCGTGCAGGCCGCCGGCGCCGAGAACCCGCAGGTCGCACAGCTCGGCCTCGGCGACTACCAGAACGCCGTGATCGCGGCGTCGCTCGCCGCCGAGCCCGAGGGCGCGCGCGTCAAGGGCGTCGTGATGGGCGTGCCGGACCCCGGCACCGCGTCCTTCTCGCCGACCCTGACCGACAAGGCCCCGGCCGACGCCATCGCCTACATCGGCTTCACGGACCTCTCGAACAGCGTCACCATGACGCTCGACCAGATCCGCGCGTCGCAGAGCGAGGAGGCCCGCAGCCAGATCGAGGCGATCGGCGGCCAGCTCCCCGCCCTGCTCGGCGTCTCGCTCGAGGACCTCGACGCCCTCACCAGCGGCGAGCACGCGATCGTCGTGACCTCCGGCGACCCCGACCCCGGCGCGGTCCTCGCGCTGCAGGTCGAGGACGGCGCCCGCGCGACGCGCACCCTCGACGCGCTCCGCGCCGGCGTGCCGCAACTGCTGCGCACCTTCAGCCCCGACACGACGCTGCCGCAGTGGCAGCAGGTCCCGCTCGCCGCGGGCGTCCAGGGCTGGCGACTGCCGCTCTCCCCGGAGGCCGGCGTGGTCTACGGCGTGGACGGCGACCTCGCCCTCGTCGGGACGAGCGTCCCCGCGGTGACGGCCGTGCAGCGCCCGACGGCCCCGCTGTCGGGCTCGGAGGACTACCAGGCGGCGGTCAGCGGGATGCCCGACGAGGTCACCTCGGTGATGTTCGTCAACATCGAGCAGGCGATCGCGGCGGCCCGCAAGCTCGGGGCCCTCGACGACGCGCCCGCCGAGGCGCTCGCCAACCTCCGCCCGCTCAAGAGCCTCACGGCCTGGAGCACCGGCGGCGACACCCCGACGTTCGAGGTGTTCCTCCGGGTCACCGGCTAGCACCCGGCACCAGGGCGGGATCCGGCGGCCGTCCGTCCCCCTCGCGGGGGCGGGCGGCCGTCGTCGTTCCCGGGTCCGGGGGGCACGGAGGGCGCTGGTATGCTCGCCCACGCCCGACGCCCGGAAGGAGCCGTACACGCATGGCTGAGCACCTGTTCACCTCGGAGTCCGTGACCGAGGGGCACCCCGACAAGATCGCCGACCAGATCTCGGACGGTGTCCTCGACGCGGTGCTGACGGACGACCCGCTCGGCCGCGTGGCCTGCGAGACGCTGATCACGACGGGCCAGGTGATGGTCGCCGGCGAGATCTCGACGACGACCTACGTCGACATCCCGTCGATCGTCCGCTCGACGATCCGGACCATTGGCTACACCCGCGCCAAGTACGGCTTCGACGCCGAGACCTGCGGCGTGTCCGTCGCCCTCGACGAGCAGAGCCCCGACATCGCCCAGGGCGTGAACACCGCCCTCGAGGCCCGTGGCAACGCCGGCGCCGACCCGTACGACCTGCAGGGCGCCGGCGACCAGGGCCTGATGTTCGGGTACGCCAGCGACGAGACGCCCGAGCTGATGCCGCTGCCGATCACGCTCGCGCACCGCCTCTGCGAGCGCCTCGCCGCGATGCGCCGCGAGACGATGAAGTACCTCCGCCCGGACGGGAAGTCCCAGGTCACCGTCCGCTACGTGGACGGCGTCCCGACGGAGGTCGTCTCCGTCGTCCTCTCCACCCAGCACGCCCCCGACATCTCCGGGGAGCTGCTCCGCGACGAGGTCATCAGCCAGGTCGTGAAGCCGGTGCTCGAGGACTTCGGCTTCTGGCGCCAGGGCATCGACTTCTACATCAACCCGACCGGGATCTTCGTGGTCGGCGGCCCCCTCGGCGACGCCGGCCTGACGGGTCGCAAGATCATCGTCGACACCTACGGCGGCATGGCCCGCCACGGTGGCGGCGCCTTCAGCGGCAAGGACCCGTCGAAGGTCGACCGCTCCGCCGCCTACGCGGCCCGCTGGGTGGCGAAGAACGTCGTCGCCGCCGGCTTCGCGCGCCGGTGCGAGCTGCAGGTCGCGTACGCCATCGGCGTCGCCCACCCGGTCTCCGTGTCGGTCGAGACGTTCGGCACCGAGACCCGCTCGCCCGAGCTGATCGCCCAGTGGATCTCCGAGAAGTTCGACCTGCGCCCCGGCGCGATCGTCGAGAAGCTCGACCTGCGCCGGCCGATCTACCAGAAGACCGCCGCGTACGGCCACTTCGGCCGCACCGACCCGGACTTCACGTGGGAGGACACGTCCATCGGCCGCGAGGCCGGCGGACGCCTCGCCGCCAGCGCCTGACGCCGGGGAGGGCCCCGTCCGCCCGAGCGGCGCACCGGCCCTCGCACCGCCCGCGGCGGCGGCGACGGCGCGCGCCGCCCAGGTCCTGCCGCTGGTCGCCGCGCGCGGCCTCGACCGCATCCTCGACTACGCCGTCCCCGACGACCTCGGGGACGGCGTGGCCCCGGGGGCGCTCGTCGTCTGCCCGCTCGGCCCCCGCCGTGTGCTGGGGGTCGTCGTCGACCGGGCCCCACCCACGCACGAGGGGCGGCTCGTGCCCCTCGCCGGGGTCGTCGCCGGGCCGCCGATCCCCGCGGAGTTGCTCGACCTGGCCCGCTGGATGGCCCGCTACTACCTCGCCCCGGTCGCGGCGTGCCTGCGGATGGTGCTGCCGCCCGGCGGCGGCGGCCGCCTCCGTCGCACCGGCGACGGCGGCTGGGAGCTCGTCGCGCCGCCCGCCCCGCGGGAGCGCCTCGTGGCACGCCTCGGCGACGGCGCCCGCGCCGGCTCCCCCCGGCGCCGCGCCGTCGCCGACGAGCTGGGCCGGCGCGGCGGCGCGCTGCCGGCGGCCGAGCTCTGCCGGGCCGCCGGGACGACGATGGCGACGCTGCGGGCGATGGGGGAGGAGGGGGCGCTCGACCTGGTGCGCGAGAGCGCGCCGCCCGACGCCCTGACCTCGGCGGGCGGCGTGGCGCCCGCGCGCGACGCGGCGCCGGTGCTGACCCCCGAGCAGTCGGCGGCGACCGCCGCCATCGCCGCCGCGATGGCCGGGGACGGTGGGACGCTTCTGCTGCACGGCGTCACCGGGTCGGGGAAGACGGAGGTCTACCTCGACGCCATCGAGGGGGCCCGCCGCGCCGGCCGCGGGAGCATCGTGCTCGTCCCCGAGATCGCCCTCACCCCCCAGCTGCTCGGGCGCCTGCGCGCACGGCTCGGCACCCGGGTCGCGATCTGGCACTCGGCCCTGACGCCGGCCGAGCGCGCGGCCGAGCACCGCCGGGTGCGCGAGGGGGAGGCAGACGTGGTGCTCGGCGCCCGCAGCGCCGTCTTCGCGCCCGTCCCGCGGCTCGGCCTGGTCATCGTGGACGAGGAGCACGACCCCTCGTACAAGCAGGACGGCTCGCCCCGCTACGACGCCCGCCAGGTGGCGGCGCGCCGGGCCCGCGACGCCGGGGCGGCCGTCGTCTACGGCAGCGCCACGCCCCGCCCCGAGGCCTGGCACGCCCTGCCACGGTTCTCGCTGCCCCGGAGGGCCGACGGGTCCGACCTGCCGGCGGTGGAGGTCGTCGACATGCGGCTGCAGGGCGCGGGGCCGGTGTCGCGTCCCCTCGCCCGGGCGCTCCACGAGGCCGCCGGGCGGGGGGAGAAGGCGATCGTGCTCGCCAGCCGGCGCGGGTTCTCGCTCATGGCGCTCTGCCGCGGATGCGGCTGGATCGCCCGCTGCCCCGACTGCGACGTCGCCCTCGTGCAGCACGAGCGCCCCCGCCGCCTCGCCTGCCACCACTGCGGCCACGAGGAGCCGGTGCCGGGCGTCTGCCCGAGCTGCCACGCCGCCGAGATCGCGCGGCAGGGCACCGGCTCCCAGGGCGTCGAGGCGAGCCTCCGCCGCCTCGTCCCCGCGATGCGCATCGTGCGGATGGACGGGTCGAGCGCCTCCGGCCGCGGGGCCGTCGCCCGGCTGCTCGAGGAGTTCGCCCGCCCCGGTCCCGCCATCCTCCTCGGCACCCAGATGGTGGCGAAGGGGCACGACCTGCCCGACGTGACCGTCGCCGCCGCGGTCGACGCGGACGCCCCCCTCCAGTTCGCGGGCTTCCGCTCGGAGGAGCGCGCCTTCTCCCTGATCGTGCAGCTCGCCGGGCGGGCGGGGCGCCGTGGCGAGCCGGCGCGCGTGATCGTCCAGGCCTACGAGCCGCAGGCGCGCGCGGTGCAGCTCGGCGCGCGGCACGCCGTGGAGGAGTTCCTCACCGGCGAGGTCGCGCGCCGCCGCGAGCACGCGCTGCCGCCCTTCTCGCACCTCACCCGGGTCGTCGTGGACGGCGAGTCGCCCGAGGCGGTCGCCGCCGCGTCGGCCGCCCTCGCGTCGGCCGTGCGCGACGTCGCGCCCGCCGTGGCGGTGCTCGGCCCCGCGCCGCTGCACCGCCTGCGCGGACGCACCCGGCGCGCGCTGCTGCTGCAGGCCCCGCGCGCCTCCGAGATGACCGGTCCCCTGCGTCAGGTGCTGTCGGAGCAGGACGCGGCCCTGCGTCGCGCGGGGGTGCGGGCGGTGGTCGACGTGGACCCCCAGGAGACGTGACGGCCGTGTCCGCGACGCCGCCGCACGGTCACGCCGAGGCCCCCGGCGGCCGATGGGACGACATGGCCTCCCTCCCCACGGCCGCCGCGGACGACCGCGCGGCCGGACCGCCCCCGCCCGCCGACGGCTGGGAGGCGCGTCTCGCCGCCGAGCGCGCCAGCCTGCGCCGCGTGGCGGCGGCCGTCGTCGCGCGCGCCGAGGCCGGAGGCGCCCTCGATCTCGCGGCCTCCGAGGTCGCGACGCTGATGGGCGCCGAGCAGGGCTTCGTCTTCCGCCTGGTGGAGGGCGACCGCGTGATGGTCGCCGGGGCCGCCGGCGTCGAGGCGGCGCCCATCGGCGCCGTGCACGGCATGCTCCCGGCAGGCGTCATCCCGGAGGTCGTCCGCCGCCGCGTGCCGGTACGCATCGAGGGGCGCCTGCGCCCGCTGGGACGCGAGAACTCGGACCGGTACTGGATCGCACCCGTCTACCGCGGGGGCGTCGGTGCGCCCGTCTTCGTCGGTGACGCGCTGTGGGGCGTGATGGTCGTCGCCACCACGCGCGACGCGCCCTTCCCCGCGGGGGCGGAGGACCGCCTCGACTACTTCGCCGAGATCGCCGGCATCGCGATCGGCACGGCCGAGGCGAACGAGCGCCTCGCGCGGCTGGCGATGAGCGACGCCCTCACGGGCCTCGCCAACAACCGTGCCTTCCAGGCCTCCCTCGACGCCGAGGTCGAGCGCGCCCGCCGCCACGGGCGGCCCCTCGCCCTCGCGGTCATCGACCTCGACCACTTCAAGTGGGTCAACGACACCCACGGCCACCTCGCGGGCGACACCGCGCTGATGGAGATCGCGAGCCGGCTGTCGGCGGAGGGGCGCCGGGGCGACCTGATCGCGCGGGTCGGCGGCGAGGAGTTCGCCTGGGTGCTCCCCGAGACCGACCTCGCCTCCGCCCTGCGGGTCGCCGAGCGCGCCCGCCGCGCGGCGGCGTCGCGCCCCGTCCCCGTCGTGGGGCGCGTCACCCTCTCCATCGGCGTCGCCGAGCTCGCGCAGGCGGGCGACGCCGCCGAGCTCTACCGCCTCGCCGACGAGGCCCTCTACCGCGCGAAGCGCTCCGGCCGCGACCGGTGCGTCGCCTACGACGCCGGCGTCGCGCCCGAGACGGCAGCGCCCGGCGGCCACCCGGTCGGCAGCGGCGCCGTCGCCCGCGCACTGTCACGGGCCATCGGCGCCCGCGAACCCGGCACCCGCGCCCACGGCGAGCGGGTCGCCCGCCTCGTCGAGCGCATGGCCCGCGCGGCGGGGTGGCCGGCGGACCGTGCCGTGCTGCTCGCCGAGGCCGGGCTCGTGCACGAGATCGGGACCCTCGGCGTGCCGGCCGCGCTGCGCCACGCCCCCGCCGACCCCGCCTCCCGCGAGGCGGACCTGCTGCGCCGCCACCTGCTCCTCGGCGCCGGGATCGTCGCCGACGTGATGACCCCCGAGCAGGTCGCGTGGGTCCGCGCCCACGCGGAGCGCCACGACGGGTCGGGGCAGCCCGACGGGCTCGCGGGCGACGAGATCCCCGAGGGCGCCCGCCTGATCGCCGTCGCCGACGTCTGGGACGCCCTCATCTCGGAGGGCGCGACCCCCACCGCGGCCCGGGCAGAGCTCGCGGCCCGCGCCGGCACCTGGTTCGACCCCGCCGCCGCACGGCTCCTCGACGCCGCGGTGCGGGGGGAGCGCGCGTGGCCGGTCCCGCCGTGATCACCTGGACCACGCAACGGGGGCCGACGACGCGCGACATCGAGCGCATCGCGTCCGACGGGGACCGGGTGGGCCTGGCGCCGGACGTCGTGGCGCGGGTCCGCGCCGGCCACGACGCCGTGATCGACGCGCTCGCCGCCGGGGTGCGCGTCTACGGCGTCACGACGGGGCAGGGCTTCCTCGCCGACCGCGACCTCGACCCCGGCGACGTGGCGCTCCACCAGGGCAACCTGCTCGTCGGCCGTGCCGTCGGCTCGGCGCCGTGGCTCGACCCCGCGGAGGCGCGGGCGCTCGTCGCGGTCCGGCTCGCCCGCTTCTGTTCGGGAGCCGCGGGCGTCAGCCCGGACCTCTGCGACGCCCTCGTCACGATGCTCGCGACGGGGCTGACGCCCGCCGTCCCCCGCGAGGGTGTCGGCTGCTCGGGCGAGGTGATCCCCCTGTCCCACGCCTTCCAGGTCCTCCTCGGTGTCGGGAGGGTGCTGACCGGCGAGGGCGGCGTCGAGGACGCCGCCGCGGCGCTGTCACGGCGGGGCCTCACCCCCTACGTGCCCCGCGCGAAGGAGGGGATCGCCCTGCTGGCCGGGTCGCCGGGGGTGACCGCCCTCGCCGTCATGCGCCGCCGCGACGCCGCGCGCCTCACCGGCCTCCTGATCGCGGGGGCGGCCGCCGCCGCCGACGCGGCGGCGGTCCCGCTGGACGCCCTGTCGCCGGAGGTGGGCCGCCTCGGACCGGACCCCGTGCTCGCGGACGTCACGGGGCACCTCGGACGCCTGCTCGGCGGCGCCCACACCGACCGCCCGTCGTCGCAGGGGCCGGTGTCGTTCCGCGTCGCCCCGCAGGTGCTCGCCCACCTGTCCCGCGCCGTGGAGCGGCTCGGCGACGACGCGACGCGGGCACTGGCCGGCGCCGACGACTCGCCCGCCCTCATCGACGGGCGGTTCACCAGCACGGGCGCCTTCCACGAGATCGGCCTCGCCGCGGGGATGGACGCCCTCACGGCGGCGCTCGCCCGCGCCGCCGAGACCGCCGCGCAACGGACCCACCGCATGCTCGACGGCCGCGTGACCGGCCTGCCCGACCAGCTCACCCCCCGCCCCGGACCCCGGTGCGGGCTCGTGGTGCTGCACAAGCGGTCCGTGGCCGTCGTCCACGAGATGCGCCGCCTCGCCGTCCCGGCCTCGATCGGGGTCGTCGACACCTCCCTCGGCCAGGAGGACGCCCAGACGTTCGGGTTCGCGTCGGCCGAGGCGCTGCGCCGCGCCCTGGAGCTCGCGGAGGAGGTCCTCGCCATCGAGTTGCTCACCGCCCGCCAGGCGTGGGCGCTCCGCGGACGGCCGCCCGCGCCGGGCCTCGCCGACCTCGCCGGCCCCCTCTGCGACGAGGTGGAACCGGTCGACGCGGACCGGCCGCTCGGACCCGACGTGGACCGCGTCCGCGCCCTCCTGCGCCGGTCGCCCGTCCCGGAGTGCGCGACGGCCTGAGTTCCGGGGGACGGGTTCGCTACGCTCCTGTGCGGTCCGTCACTCGCCAAGGAGCGCTCGTCCATGCCGGTTCCCCGCCTTTTCGAGGCGTCCAGCGACCCACGTGAGCAGTGGGTCCACGTCCTCGCCACGCTGCTGGGCCTCGGCGGGCCCGAGACGCGGACCGCGCTGGTCGAGGAGATCTCCGGGGAGTCCCTCCCCGAGGCCGACGCCCTCCTGGTGCGCGAGCAGCGCCCCCTGGGCGACGACCTGCTCGGCGACATCGTCGTGCGCGGCGCCGGCTGGACGTTCGCCGTGCAGGCGACGCTGGCCTTCGACGCCGACGAGGAGGCGCGCCTGCGGGCGACCCACGACGCGCTCGCCGAGTCGTACGACAAGGTGATCGTGGTCGCGGTCACCCCCGACCGCAAGCCGCCCGCCGCGGTCGAGCGGGCGAGCGCCGACGGGCGCACCATCCGCCACCGCTCCTGGCTGCGCGTCCGCGACTGGGTGCAGGAGCGTCCCGAGCGCGGCCGCGCCCAGGGCACCGACCTGCTGCTGCTGCGGGAGGCCGACTACTTCCTGACGCCGCGCGTCGCCGAGCTCTACCGGCTCGAGGGCCTGATGCCGCTGATCCCGCAGGACCTGCGGCCGAGCCTCGCCGGCATGTTCTTCGACCTGAACGACCTCGCCCCGGCCCCGCGGATCCGCAACGAGGCGGGCGCCGCGACGGTGGCGTTCCCGCAGACCGGCGACCCGCAGGCCGAGATCGCGGTCGGCGGTGACGGCCTCGCCCTCACGCTCGCGAGCGCCGACGGCGGGCCGGGCTACGCGACCGGCGGCGACGGCCGCCAGCGGCTCGCCGTGAACGGCGCCGCCGACTACCTGGCCGCCCGCGCGTGGACGCAGTCCACCGCCCGGGCGCTGCTGCCCGCGCGCCGGTGACCGCCGTCGCCCAGGAGCGGCGCGTCGGCCCCTGGGCGCTCGAGGAGCGGATCGGGGGAGGGGGGCAGGCCGCGGTGTACCGCGTCCGCCACGCCGTCCTCTCCCGCCCCGCCGCGCTGAAGCTCGTGCATCCCGCGATCTGGGCGGACCCGGGTTTCCGGGTCCGCTTCGCGCGGGAGTGCGACGCCCTCGTCGCGCTCGAGAACCCGGGGGTCGTGCCGATCCTGGACGCCGGTGAGCACGAGGGGCGGGGGTACCTCGTCATGGCGCTCGCGCGCGGCGGCAGCCTCGACGCGCGCCTGGCGGCCGGCCCGCTGCCGGCGCGCGAGGCGGCGGCGATCATCACGGCGATCGCGTCCGCGCTCGACGCGGCCCACGCCGCCGGGGTCCTGCACCGCGACGTGACACCCGGCAACGTCCTGCTCGACCCCGCGGGCCCGTGGCTCGCCGACTTCGGCATCGCGCTCCGCGGGGACGCCACGGCCCTCACCGCCGAGGGCGCCCTCATCGGCACCGCCGGCTACCTGGCACCCGAGGTGATCGCGGGGCACCGCGCCACCGCGGCCTCCGACCGCTACGCGCTCGCCGCGACCGCCTTCCGCGCCCTGACCGGCGAGCCGCCGTTCCGTGCCGACGGCATCGCCGGCGTCCTCCACGCCCACGCGCACCACGCCCCCCGCCGGGCCTCCGACGTGCGCCCCGGGTTGCCCGCCGCACTCGACGCCGCCCTCGCGGACGGCCTGGCGAAGGACCCCGCCCACCGGCCGGCGACGGCGGCCGCGTTCGCCGACGCCGTCGACGCCGCGCTCGGGGGCACCGGCGCCCCCACCCGCGCGCTCGTGCGCCGCCCGCCCGCCCCGCGTCGCCGTCGCCGCGGCGCGGCGCTCGTGCCGGCGATCGCCGTCGCGGCCCTGATCGCGGCCGGCGGGGGCGCCGCCGCCCTGACGATCGGCCTCGGGGGCGACGACCCCGCCACGCCGCCGCCCGCCCCCGCCGCCAACCCGCGCGTCACCCTGCCCGAGACGGTGCCCGGCCTCGACGGCCTCGGGGTGCGCGCGAGCGCCGCCTCCGCCGACGACCTCCCCGGCGGCGTCGCCATCCCCGGCGCCGTGGCGGCCGACGTGTCCGGTGTCCGCGTCACGGCGTTCCCCGGCGGGTGGGACGCCCTCGCGGCGGTCCGCTCCCGGCTCGAGGACGACGACTACGTGGTCGAGCCGCTCGCCCCCGGCGGCGCCGCGATCGGCGAGGTCGCCCGCCGCTACACCATCATCGACGTGCTCGGCCAGTCCGAGCGCTGGGCGATGCTGGTGCTCGCCGAGTCCACCGGTGAGCGCGCCGTGCTCGTGCGCGGCCGGTACGAGGACCCCGCGTCCTACGCGACGGCCCTCGCCTCGTCCCGCGGCGCACAGGTGCAGCCGGTCTCCTGAGCCGGGATCCCGCGCCCGTCGGGGTGGGGCCGCTTGCTAGAGTCGGATCGTGTCCTCCCGCGCCCTCGACGACCCCGTGATGGAGCAGCGGCGCCTCTCGGCGCTGTCGCAGATCCGCCAGATGGGCGACCCCGTGCTGCGGGCGCCGGCCCTCACGATCACGCAGTTCGACGAGGCGCTCGCCGACGAGGCGGACCGGATGATCGCGATCATGCACGACGCCCGCGGCGTCGGCCTCGCCGCACCCCAGGTCGGCTCCCTGCGGCGCCTCGCGGTCGTCATGACGGGTGAGGACGCGCCGCCGGCCGTCCTCTGCAACCCCGAGATCACGTGGCGCTCGGAGGAGCAGGAGTACGACTACGAGGGGTGCCTCTCGATCGGCGAGATCAGCGTCGAGGTGCCCCGCGCGGTGGCCATCCGGGTGCGCGCGCAGGACGTGCGCGGCAACGTGATCGAGCTGGAGCCCGAGGGTTTCGCCGCCCGCGTCATCCAGCACGAGCTCGACCACCTGGACGGTGTCCTGATCCTCGACCGCACGGCGCCCGATCAGCGCCGGGAGGCGCTCAAGGCACTGCGCGACGGGGGCTGACCGCCCGTGCGCATCGCCTTCGCGGGCAGCCCCGACGCGGCGGTGGGGCCGCTGCGCGCACTCGTCGCGTCGCCCCACGAGGTCGTCGTCGTCGTGTCGCAGCCCGACCGGCCGAAGGGCCGCCGGGGCACGCCCACGCCGACGCCCGTGGCCGCCGCGGCCCTGGAGCTGGGCGTCCCGCTCATCCGGCCGCGCACGATCAACGACCCCGAGGTGCTGGAGCGGATCGCCGCGACCGGCGCCGAGGCGCTCGCGGTGGTGGCGTTCGGGCAGATCCTGCGTGACGCCGTGCTCGACGCGCGGCCCTGCGTGAACGTCCACTTCTCGCTGCTCCCGGCGTACCGCGGCGCGGCGCCGGTCGAACGTGCCCTGATGGATGGAGTCGAGGAGACCGGTGTGACGATCATGCGCATGGACGCGGGGCTGGACACCGGACCGATGCTGGCGGTGGAACGGACGCCGATCGACCCGGCGGAGGACGCCGGCGCCCTCGTCGCGCGTCTCTCGGAGATGGGCGGACCGCTGCTCGCGCGGGTCCTCACCGACATGGAGGAGGGGCGCGCCGTCGAGACCCCGCAGCCCACCGAGGGCGTCTCGCTGGCCCCCAAGATCACCGCCGACGACCGCCCCCTCGACCTCGGGCGGACCGCCGCCGAGCTCGCCCGGCGCGTCCGGGCGCTCTCGCCGCACATCGGCGCGACCTGCCGCATCGGCGGTGAGCCGTACAAGGTCTGGCGCGCCGCGGCGCGCGACGACGCCGCCCCGGAGGGGTTGAGCGCCGTCGACGGCCGCCTCGTCGCCGGGTGCGCGGAGGGGTCGCTCGAGATCCTCGAGCTGCAGCCCCCCGGGCGCGGCCGGATGGACACCGGCAGCTTCCTCCGCGGCCACCGTGGCCCCCTCGACTGGACGACCGCATGAGCACCGCGACCGAGTCACCCGCCGGCGGCGGCGTCGCCCGCGAGCGCAGCGTCGCCCTGCGCGTGCTGCGCCGCGTCGACGACGGCGCCTACGCCGACCGCGCCCTCGCCGCGGAGGCTCGCC
>LNFM01005618.1_pt1 | contig 36392 bp, 32 predicted proteins | sample 596031 | NCBI WGS metagenome assembly LNFM01 (sample SAMN04254537, study PRJNA301005) | activated carbon metagenome | isolation source: dual media filters at the Ann Arbor, Michigan drinking water treatment plant | place: USA: Ann Arbor | reverse complement strand
AGCAACACGCCTGCCGCCAGCGCCGCGCGATGGCAAACCACGTCCTGCACAGCACAACGCCGCACCGCAAGCCTTCCGCGCACAGGTCTCCTAGGGCGGCAGCCGCAGCGCGGAATCGAGCCGCAGCGTGGTGCCGTTCAGCAGCGGGTTGGCGCAGATGGCCAGCACCATGGCGGCGAATTCGTCGGGCCGGCCGAGCCGCGCCGGGAAGGGCGGCAGGGCGCGGATGGCGGCCTGCGCGGCCTCGGGCAGGCCGGCCAGCATCGGGGTTTCGAACAGACCTGGTGCGATGGTGACCACGCGGATCCCGGTTCGCGCCAGTTCGCGTGCCGCGGGCAACGTCAGCCCGATCACGCCGGCCTTCGACGCGGCATAGGCGCATTGCCCGACCTGCCCGTCCTCGGCGGCGATCGAGGCGGTGTTGACGATCACGCCGCGTTCGCCGTCGGGCTGCGTGGCCTCCAGCGCCTGCATCCGCGCCGCAGCCAGGCGCAGCACGTTGAAGGTGCCGAGCAGGTTCACCCGCAGCGTGCGTTCGAACAGCGCCAGGTCGTGCGGGCCGTGGCGACCGACCACGCGCGCCGCGGGGGCGATGCCGGCGCAGTTTACCACCAGGCGCAGTGGGCCAAGCGCGCAGGCGGCGTCGAGTGCCGCGGTGACGTCGGCTTCGCTCGCGACATCGCCGACGGCGGTCGTCGCGCCGCAGCGCGTCGCGAGTCCGGCGAGGCCCTCGGCGTTCAAGTCCATCGCCACCACCCGTGCACCGGCGCGCGACAGCGCCTCCGCGGTCGCGGCGCCGAGGCCGGAGCCGGCGCCGGTCACGAGCGTGGCGGCCCCGTTCATCTGCACAGTGGCGGGCCTTCGGCCTGAGGGCGCGCGGCTGCGGCGCGCATGCGTCGTGCCGGCCGCGCGGCGCGGCGGGCGGTCACGATCCGGGCCGCGCCCGTCGGTCGCGCGGGGCCGCCGGTGGCGCCGTGCGTCACGCCCATGGCGCGTCGCTCCGCGCAAAGATCCAGTAGCGCGGCGTGCGGCCTTCGCGGATCGCCTTCGCCTCGTAGCGCGTCGGGTGCCAATCGGCGGGGCGCTGCACCGTGTCGAGGCGCGGCGTGAACAGCGCCTGGTCGGCAACCCAGGCCTGGTAGGTCGGGTCGTCGGAGGCGATGCGCCATTCCGCGCCCGGGCGCAGCACGCGCGCCACCACCGGCAGCATGGCGCGGTTGACGAAGCGCCGCTTCGCGTGCCGGGCCTTGGGCCAGGGGTCGGGGAACATCAGGTAGAGCCGCCCCAGCGCGGCATCGGGCAGCAGCGCGACCAGGTGGCGCGCATCCTCGGGCCACAGGCGCAGGCGCGGCGGCGGCGGGACGGTGGCTTCCGCGCCTTCGGGCACGATGCGGGTCAGCAGGGAACACAGCCCGTTCTCGAAGACCTCGGAGGCGATCAGCGCGACCTGCGGGTTCGCCGCTGCGAGTGCCAGCGCATGCTCGCCCCCGCCGAAGCCGACTTCCAGCCACAGGTCGTCCGTGCCGGGGAACAGCGCATGTGCCTGTGAGGCCTCCGCCGCCGTCAGGCGGAAGCGCGGCAGGGCCAGTTGCATCAGGCGGTCCTGCCGCGGGCGCAAGGGATGCCCGCGGCGGCGGCCATAGAGCCGGTCGGGAATCCCCTCCGGCGTCAGCGCGGGGGCGCGGTGCGGCGTATCGCCGCGCCGCGCGTCACCGCCATCGGTCACCTGCCGAAGGCCCGCTTCAGCTCCGGCACCAGGTCGGTCTTCTCCCAGGTGAAGGTGCCCGTCTCCTCGTCCGGCGTGCGGCCGAAATGGCCATAGGCCGAGGTCGGCACGTAGATCGGGCGGTTCAGGTGCAGGTGTTCGCGGATGCCGCGCGGCGAGAGGTTCACCAGGCCGTCGACGACCTTCGCGAGCTTCACCTCATCCACGTCGCGACCGGTGCCGTGCAGGTCGAAATAGACCGACAGCGGCTTCGCCACGCCGATCGCGTAGGAGACCTGGATGGTGCACTTCTCGGCCAGGCCCGCCGCGACGACGTTCTTCGCGACGTAGCGCGCGGCATAGGCGGCGCTGCGGTCGACCTTGGTCGGGTCCTTGCCGGAGAAGGCGCCGCCGCCATGCGGGGCCGCGCCACCGTAGGTGTCGACGATGATCTTGCGTCCGGTCAGGCCGCAGTCGCCGTCCGGCCCGCCGATCACGAACTGGCCGGTCGGGTTCACATACAGCTCGGCATCGGCGCACATCCAGCCGGCCGGCAGCGCCGCGGCGATCAGCGGCTTCACCATCGCCTTGATCTGCGCCTGCTCCATGCCTTCGGCATGCTGGGTGGACAGCACGATGGACGTGGCGCCCACCGGCTTGCCGTCCACGTATTTCAGCGTCACCTGGGACTTGGCGTCGGGCAGCAGGCCGGCGACCGACGGGTTGTTGATGCGGCGGAGTTCGTTGATCCGGCGCAGGATCAGGTGCGCGTAGTACAGCGGCGCGGGCATCAGTTCCGGCGTCTCGGTGCAGGCGTAGCCGAACATGATGCCCTGGTCGCCGGCGCCTTCATCCTTGTTGCCGGCGGCATCGACGCCCTGCGCGATATGCGCGGACTGCGCGTGCAGGTGGCATTCGACGCTGGCGTTCTGCCAGTGGAAGCCGTCCTGTTCGTAGCCGATGTCCTGGATGGCCAGGCGCGCCAGGTGCTTCAGGTAGTCGGGCGTGACCGAGGCCGGGCCGCGCACTTCGCCGGCGATGACCACGCGGTTGGTGGTGACCAGCGTCTCGCAGGCCACGCGGGAATAGGGGTCGGCCGCCAGGAAGGCATCGAGCACGGTGTCGGAGATGCGGTCCGCCACCTTGTCGGGATGCCCCTCGGAGACGGATTCGGACGTGAACAGATACTCGCCGGTATCGCGCATGGCTTGGTTCGGCCTCTTGTCGCGGGAATCGCCGGCGGATGCCCCGGCGGGCTGGGCCCGGGGAATCCGGGACGGGGGCGTATCGCAAGGGGGTGTGGCGGGGTCAAGGCGGGGCGGGCGAAGGCCCGGGGCTGCGCGCCCCGGACCCGCGCCAGGCGCCGCCCTGGACCCGGCAAGGGCCGAAAGGCCCTTGCATCCCGTCACCGGGCGTCGGCGCGGGCGAGGTTGAGCGCGAGCAGCGCGGCGAGGGCGTCGTCCTCGCTGATGTCGGCGGGCCAGCCATAGGCGGCAGCGACGGCGGCATCGAGGGCGCCATGGGCATCGGCCAGCCAGCGCGGGCGCTCGTTGTACAGGTTGGTCAGCGTGCGCTTCGCCAGGAGTTTCGCGGCCGCGTCGTCCTTCGGCAGGATGCGGTCGGGGAAGCCGGGGACGACCTCGGGCTCGCGGCGGATCAGGTCGGCGGGGTTGAGCCAAGCCTCGCGCAATTCGTTGAGGCGGCGCGCGGCGGCGGAGATGGTCTGCGCGCGGGGGTCGGCGGCGTAGGTGGCGGCGGGGATATTGGGCGAGAGGCCCTCGGGGAAGGGGAAGGTCTCGAAGGTGGTGGTGGGGGTGTAGCGCGGGTCATTGCCCACGCCGAGATAAGTGCAGAGTCGCAGCGACCAGGCTTCGTGGAAGCGGCTGTGCAGGATGCCGAAGGTGGTGTCGTCGTCGCGGGCGATGGCGATGAGGTTCTTGTCAGCGACGACCGCGGCGGGAACGAAGGCAAAGACACGATGCTTTGCAACCTCGGGCGTTGCCACGAAACGCTCGAACGGAGCAAGCGCGTCGCGCATTTCGCCGCGCGGTCGCCATAGGCGCCACCAGATACGGCGCAGCGCCGCAAGGGTATTTGCTTCTCGAACAGGCTTCACCGCCTGAAAGACGTATTGGAACGGCGCTTCGTACAGCGCCGCATCCGCCTCTGGCCGATCTACGCCGAAGTCTACGATCCATATGTCGCGCGGCCTACGCACCACATCGAGCCCGTTCCACCATGGCCGAACTACATCGGAATTCGGCCGTCCATTCGGGTTCAACGGCTGGCGAAGAAGCGACCGCGCTTGATCCCCCGCGATGTCAAACGGCCCAGTCTTTTGAACGCCGTTGAATGCAACGCGCTTGTTGTCAGCCAGCGCCTTCGCTCGTGTCAGGTCCAGGCCCATCCCGGCAAGATCGGCATGGATGGCCTGGACATCCCGTCCGTTCAGACGCCGAGCGGCAAACGGCGGCACGCCAAAGCAAACGATCGAGACGCGCACTGCCGCGCCATCACTGACCCACTCCTCATCCGCCAACGCCTCAAAGATTAATTGCCCAGGCGTCTGCTCCACGCGATCCAGCACCCGCCGATTGGCGCCACCGCGAATGGAATTCGTCGCCACCAACCCTGCGCGCTTCGCAGCACCCGCCGCGATTTGCGCCCGCGCCTTCTCGAACCAGTAGCAGACGAAATCCGCCCCTCCCGGCACGCGCCCGGCATAGGTGCCGCGCAGTTGCTCGACATAGGCATCGCCCAATCCGCCGCGCATCATCTTGTCACCCAGGAACGGCGGATTTCCCACAATCACCTCCGCCGCCGGCCACTCTGCCTCCCCGCCATCCTCGTCCAGCAACGCATCCCGATGCGCGATCGTGTCCAGGGTCCGCAAAATCGGATTGCGCCCTTCGGAAAACCCGTTGCGCCGCATCCACTGGATCTCCCCGATCCACACCACCAGCCGCGCCAGATCCGCCGCGTATTCGTCGATCTCGATCCCCAGCACATTCTCCGGCCCGACGCCCAGCGCCATCTCGCGCGGCAGCCCCAGCGCCTCGGCCTCCACCGTCGCCCGCTTCTCCAAATCCTTCAGCGATTGCAGCGCGAGGTAGAGAAAATTCCCCGACCCGCAGGCCGGGTCCAGCACGCGCAGCGTCTTCAGCCGCTCGAAATATCCTGCCAGCCTTTCGCGCGCCGCGCGCTCGCCGCGCGTCGTGCGTTTTTCGCGCTCGATGGCCGCCTTCACCGCCGCCCACTCGCCTTCCAGCGGTTCGATCAGCACGGGGCGGAGTATCTGCATGATCTGCGCCGGGTCCGTGTAGAAGGCGCCGATCTGCCCGCGCTTCTCCGGGTTCAGGAAGCGTTCGAACAGCGTGCCGAAGATGGCGGGGTCGATATGCGACCAGTCCATCCCCGCCGCGCGGCGAAGCATGCGGATATCGTCGCGCAGCAGGCGCGGCGGCGGCTCCGGCGCATCGAACAGCCCGCCGTTGAACCATTCGACGCGGCGGAACGCGACCGTGCCGCCGCCCTGCCGCGCCATGGCCGCGAACAACTCGCCGCAGAAGGTGGGGAACTGCTCTGGGTCGCGCTCCGTCGCGTCCAGCATGTCGTCGAGCAGTTTCGGCGGCAGCAGCCCGACATCGTCGGCGAACAGGCAGAACACCATGCGGTCGGTGAAGCGAGCCACATCGCGCGCCGGGATGCCGCGCGCGGCGAGCGCCTCGGCCAGTTGCGCGAAGGCTTCCGCCGCCGCCTTGGTCGCCTCGGTGCGCGTGCGGTCGGGCTTCAGGCTGTCGGGGTCGGTGAAGCAGCGGCGCAGCAGGTCGCGCTTCGCGCCATCCGCCAGATCATGCAGCAGGATGCTGTGGGTGGCCGAGACGTAGTTCTGGAAATTCGTCCGCACCTCGATCCGGTCGAGGTCGCAGGTCACCAGCAGCGGCGGGTTCTCCAGCGCGCCAGCATATTGCAGCAACTGCCGCAGCGCGGCGCCGAGGTCCGCCTTGCGCCCCTTGTATTCCCAGCCAAAGCAGCCGCGTTTCCACACATCGGCCCAGCCCTTGCCGCCATTCGCCTTGGTGGCGCCGCGCTCGAAGCAGTAACTCTCGCCCTTCGGGTCGGCCGAGACCGGGTCCGGCACGCCCAGCAGCGCGCACAGATCGTTGAAATGCGTCTGCGCCGCCGACTTCTCCTTGAGGTCGGCCGCCTGCCACTTGGCGATGAATTGTGCGGGGGTCATTGCGCGCAGGGTGGCGCCCGGTGCGCATGGCGTCCAGCGCGATGCGCCACGCTACGCTTGAAAAAAGGAAAAGATTCCTCTACGATCTCCGGCCCTGGTTTCCACCCGCCCCGGACCGCCCCCATGCCCCTCCCCATCACCCCCCACCCCTTCCGCCCCCTGACCGACGCCGAATTCGCCCTTCTCGCCCGCTACCTCCCCTCGCCGGAAGGCCGTCCCGGCCGCCCGCCACAGGACCGCCGCCGCACGCTCAACGCCATCTTCTGGATCGCCTGCTCCACCGGCCCCTGGAAGGACCTGCCCGAAGCCTACGGCCGCGCCGACACCGCCTCGCGCGCCTTGCGCCGCTGGGCGAAGACCGGCCACATGAACCTGCTGCTGCACCAGGTCGCCACCGCCACCGGGCGGGACCGGGTGTGGCGCAACCTCGCCTGGCGCATCGCCCGCGCCTGGCGGCGGATATCGCGCGTCGTCCCGCTCTCGATGCTGATGCTGGCCAAGCGCCTGGACGTGCAACCGGCCCTGCCGGCCGACCCGCGCTGGCTGCCCGATCCGGATTTGTCCAAAACCGTCCAGCCCAGGATCATCGCGGCGCTGGAACGGGTCCATGAACAGGCGGTCGGTGTCTTCGCGGCCTTCGCGAAGCTCATCGGCCAGGCTGGCGGCAACCGCCGCCACTGGCGCCTGCGCTGATGGCCCCCGCCATGCCGCCCGGCCCGCGGCGCGCCGTGCCGCATGCCGCGGCCGCCGCGCCCTCACATCCCCAGCACGTCCTTCATCGAATACAGCCCCGCCGGCTTCCCCGCCGCCCACCCCGCCGCACGCACCGCCCCGGTCGCATAGACCCGCCGGTCGAAGGACCGATCGCTCGCGGCGGCGAAGATCAGCGTGTGGTCGCCCACCACCTGGCCGCCGCGCAGCGCGGCGAAGCCGATGGTGCCGGTGCCGCGCGCGCCGCAATGGCCGTCCCGCCCGCTCTCGCGCCCGGCTTCCTCCAGCGTCGTGCCGCGCCCCGCCGCCACCGCGCGGCCCAGCGCCACCGCCGTCCCGGACGGCGCATCCACCTTCTGGCGATGATGCATCTCGACGATCTCGGCATCGTATTGCGTGCCCGGCAGCGCGGCCGCCATGCGTTCGGCAATGGCGAGGAACAGGTTCACGCCGGGCGCGAAGTTCGCCGCGTAGACAATGGGGACGCGCGCAGCGGCCTCGGCGACCGCCGCCTCCTCCGTCGCCGACAGGCCGGAGGAACCAAGGATGAGCGCGGTGCCCGTCGAGGCCGCCGCCAGCGCATGGGCGCGCGCGGCATGGGCGTGGGTGAAGTCGATCACCACGTCCGACGCGGCACAGAGCGCGACGATATCGGGCAGCACCGTCAGGCCCGGCGGCAGCGTATCGAGCGAGGCGCCGGGCCGGATCGTGCCGCCCGCCAGCGTGGCGCCGGCGGCGAGCGTCTCCTCGGCCAGCAGGCGGCCCATGCGGCCGGCGATGCCGGCAATGCCGATGCGGATGGTCATGGCGCGTGCTCCCTTGCGGCCGGCCAGCCTGTGCGGTCGGCGCGGCACCGGGTCAAGCCTGCTGCAACCCCGCGGTGATGGCGGCGTTGCTTCTTCACACGTCAACGCAGGAGAAGACGCCATGACAACCATGAACCCGCGCCAGGATGCGCGCCCGACCACCGCCGACCTGACCGCGCCCACCACCGGCCACCTCATTGCCGGCGCCAAGGTCTCCGGCACCACCGTCTATGACCTGGCCGGGGAGGAGGTCGGCAGCATCGAGGACGTGATGCTCGACAAGGGCACCGGCCGCGTCGCCTATGCCGTGCTGTCCTTTGGCGGCTTCCTCGGCATCGGCTCGAAGCACTTCCCGCTGCCGTGGGAGATGCTGCGCTACGACACCCGCCTGGGCGGGTATGTCGTGAAACTGGACCGCGAGCGGCTCGAGAAGGCGCCGACCATCGAGGAAGGCTGGGACGACCGCCGCCGCATGGTGGACGACTATTGGGCGATGTCGGTCGTGTGATCCGGCAGGCTATTCGTATGGAGGCTCGGGCGGCGACTACCGCCCGAGCCCGTCCCAGAATTCCTTCACCTTGGCGAAGAAGCCCTCGTTCTCGGGGCTGGAGCGCCCGCCCTTGGCGGCCTCCTCCTCGAACTGCTCCAGCAGCTCGCGCTGTTTCGGGGTCAGGTTCTGCGGCGTCTCGACGCTGACCTGGACATACATGTCGCCCCGCGCGGCCGACCGCAGTACCGAGAAGCCCTTGCCGCGCAGGCGGAACTGGTCGCCGGTCTGGCTGCCGGCGGGGATCGTCACGCGCGTGCGGCCGCCATCGATGCTCGGCACCTCGACATGCCCGCCCAGGGCTGCCTGCGACATGCGCAGCGGCACGCGGATGAAGATGTTGGCACCCTCGCGCTGGAAGATCGGGTGCGGCTTCAGCGCGATGTCCACATACAGGTCGCCCGCGGGGGCGCCGCGCAGCCCGGCCTCGCCCTCGCCGGCCAGGCGGATGCGGGTGCCGTCCTCGACACCCGGCGGGATGGTCACGTTCAGCGTCCGCTCGCGCTGCACGCGCCCGGCGCCCTGGCAGACCTTGCAGGGGTTCTTGATGATGCGGCCCGACCCGCCGCAGGTCGGGCAAGTGCGCTCGATCAGGAAGAAGCCCTGCTGCGCGCGGATCTTGCCCGAGCCGCTGCAGCCGGGGCAGGTCTGCGCGCCGGTCGCGGATGCGCCCTCCGCGCCGGAGCCCTTGCAGGCCTCGCACGACACCGAGGTCGAGATGCGGATATTGGTCTTGGTCCCGGCGAAGGCTTCCTCGAGGCTGATCTCCACCTGCGTGCGCAGATCGGCGCCGCGGCCGGTGGCGCCGCCGCGCCCACCGCCACGCCCGCCGCCGAAGCGGCCGAACATTTCCTCGAAGATGTCCTCGAAGGCGCCGCCGAAGGGGCTGCCGCCGCCGCCGCCCGGCCCGCCCTGTTCGAAGGCGGCGTGGCCGAAGCGGTCATAGGCGGCGCGCTTCTCGGCATCCTTCAGGACGTCATAGGCCTCGTTCAATTCCTTGAACTTCGCCTCGGCGTCCTTGTCGCCCTGGTTGCGGTCGGGGTGCCACTTCATCGCGAGCTTGCGATAGGACTTCTTCAGGTCCTCCTCGCCGGTCTCGCGGGCGACGCCCAGCACTTCGTAGTAGTCACGCTTCGACATATGTCCTGGCCCTCAGACGGCGGGCGCGGCCCATCCGGGCCGCTTGCCTTCGCGCCACGCACTGGTGTGCCGGGCGCGGCAGGCAGGTTGGGCGCGGTCGCGCCGGGCGCTCCCGGATCGTGCTGGAGCACCGCGACCAGCGGCTTGCGATGACGGTCGACGACGAATGTCGGGCGCGGTGGTGCCGTGCGCGGGCCATGCGCGGTTGCCCGGCGCAGCCGCGCGCGCTTCTCGCCCTGCTCTCGCGGTGCTGGCGCTCGTCATCATGGGGTCCCGCAAGCTGTGCCGCCCGGTCCTTGTCGGGGCCGGGCGGCGATCATCATGGCGCAGGTCGGTCCTGGCGTCAGGACGGCTTGCGCTTGTTCGGGTCCACTTCCTCGAACTCGGCATCGACCACCTTGTCGCCACCGGGGGTCGACGGGCCGGCGCCAGGCGCGGCGCCGCCTTCGGGCTTGGCGTCGGCGCTCGCCTTGTAGATCGCCTCGCCCATCTTCATCGAGGCCTGGCCCAGGCGCTCGCTGGCGGCGTTGATGGCCTCGACCTCCTGCTTCTCGATGGCGGCGCGGGCGGCGGTGAGCGCCTCCTCCACGTCGGACTTCTCGGCCGGCGGGATCTTGTCGGCGCTGTCCTTCAGCGTGCGCTCGGTCTGGTGCACCAGGGCTTCGAGCTGGTTGCGCGCCTCCACGCTTTCGCGGCGCTTCTTGTCCACGTCGGCATTCGCCTCGGCGTCCTTCACCATCCGCTCGATATCGGCGTCGGACAGGCCGGACTTGGCCTGGATGCGGATCTGCTGCTCCTTGCCGGTGGCCTTGTCCTTCGCGGAGACGGAGACGATGCCGTTCGCGTCGATGTCGAAGGTGACTTCCACCTGCGGCACGCCGCGCGGCGCGGGGGGGATGCCCGTGAGGTCGAAGGTGCCGAGCTGCTTGTTGTCGGCCGCCATCTCCCGCTCGCCCTGGTAGACCTTGATGGTCACCGCGGTCTGGTTGTCGTCGGCCGTGCTGAACACCTGCGACTTCTTGGTCGGGATGGTGGTGTTGCGGTCGATCAGGCGGGTGAACACGCCGCCCAGCGTCTCGATGCCGAGCGACAGCGGCGTCACGTCGAGCAGCAGCACGTCCTTGACGTCGCCCTTCAGCACGCCGCCCTGGATGGCGGCGCCGATGGCCACGACCTCATCCGGATTGACGTTGCGCGCGGGCTCCTTGCCGAAGAAGGCCTTCACCGCCTCGATGACCTTGGGCATGCGGGTCATGCCGCCGACCAGGATCACCTCGTCGATCTCGCCCGCCGTCAGCCCGGCATCCTTCAGCGCCATCTTGCAGGGCTCGAGCGTGCGCTGGATCAGGTCATCGACCAGGGCTTCCAGCTTCGAGCGCGTCAGCTTCATCACCAGGTGCTTCGGCCCGGAGGCGTCGGCGGTGATGAAGGGCAGGTTGACCTCGGTCTCCTTGGCCGACGACAGCTCGATCTTCGCCTTCTCGGCGGCTTCCTTCAGGCGCTGCAGCGCGAGCTTGTCGCCGCGCAGGTCGATGCCCTGCTCCTTGCGGAATTCGTCGGCCAGGTAGTCGATGATGCGCTGGTCGAAATCCTCGCCGCCGAGGAAGGTGTCGCCGTTGGTGGATTTCACCTCGAAGACGCCGTCGCCGATCTCGAGCACCGACACGTCGAAGGTGCCGCCACCCAGGTCGTACACCGCGATGGTGCCGCCCTTCTTCTGGTCCATGCCATAGGCGAGCGCCGCCGCCGTCGGCTCGTTGATGATGCGCAGCACCTCGAGGCCGGCGATCGCGCCGGCTTCCTTGGTGGCCTGGCGCTGGGCGTCGTTGAAATACGCGGGCACGGTGATGACGGCCTGGGAGACGGTCTCGCCGAGGAAGGCCTCGGCGGTCTCCTTCATCTTGGTCAACACCATCGCGCTGACCTGCTGCGGCGCGTAGGACTGGCCGTCCACCTCGACCCAGGCGTCGCCATTGGCGGCCTTGGTGATCTTGAAGGGTGCGAGGCCGATGTCCTTCTGCACCATCGGGTCGTCGAAGCGGCGGCCGATCAGGCGCTTCACGGCGTAGAGCGTGCCCATGGGATTGGTGACCGCCTGGCGCTTGGCGGACTGGCCGACCAGGCGCTCGCCGTTCTTGGCGAAGGCGACCATGGAGGGGGTGGTGCGGGCACCCTCGGCGTTCTCGATGACCCTGACGTCCTTGCCTTCCATGATGGCGACGCAGGAATTGGTGGTGCCGAGGTCGATGCCGATGACCTTGCTCATCCGAGTATTCTCCTTCTTTGGCAGGCGGGGATGGCCCGGAATTGGCGCCATGCCCGCCCCCTGTGCTGACCGGCGGCAAGCGCCGCGGCGGATGGGTGGCTGGGGGTCCCCGCGCAACGCGAGGAATGAGACTGCAGGGATGTATTGATCCGGCGCGCACCGGACAAGGGTGATGAGGGGCTCCGCGCGCAAATGAGCCCCTGCGGCACGCGCATGGCCCGGTTGCGCGACCGCAAGGCTGCCAGCCCGCGTCTGTGCCATCGGACGGCTTCGCTTGCAGGCGGCGCCCCATCCTTCCTAGGCTGGGGCCAAATAACCGTCGGGAGCACGCTGGGGATGGCCGCACCGCCTGGAATGAGCCGCCGCGCGCTGTGGCGCCTGCTCGCCGCGGCCGCGGCGGCACCCATCCTGCCCAAGGCGGGGCGCGGCGAAACCGCCCGCCCGCTGAATATCGTGGTCATCGGCGCCGGCCTGTCGGGGCTTGCCGCCGCCCGGGCCCTGGCCGATGCCGGCCACCGCGTCACCGTCCTGGAGGCCCGCGGCCGCACCGGCGGGCGCCTGCACACCATCGACTTCCGTGGCCAGCGCCTGGACATGGGCGGCGCCTGGATCCACGGCCCGGAGGGCAACCCCCTCACGCCCCTGGCCGACCAGGCCGGCATCCGCCGCATGCCGACCTATGATTCGCGCACCATCATGTTCGATGCCGATGGCCGCCGCCTGACCGAGGCCGAGACCACCGCCATCTTCGACACCGTGGGCCGGCTGATCGCGCATGACAGCCCCTATGCGTATCGCGGCGCGCGGGACGTATCCCTGGCCGAGGCGGTGCCGCTGCTCGACCCCACCACCCGCGCCACGGCCTATGACCAGCGCGTCGCCGCCTGGCTGTCCGCCTACGTCGCCGGCTATGCCGGGGGCGATGCGTCCGAGGTCTCGGCCCAGGGCTGGTTCGGCGGCGAGGGCGAGATCCCGGAGGAGAACCATCTTCTCGCCCAGGGCTACAATGCCGTCACGGACCTGCTGGCGCGCGGTCTGGACATCAAGCTGCGCCAGGTGGTGCGGGCCGTGCGCCTGGCCGGCGACGGCGTGGTGGTGGCGACGGCCGAGCAGGCGTATTTCGCCGACCGGGTGGTGGTGACGCTGCCGCTGGGCGTGCTCAAGCGTGGCGACGTGGCGTTCGACCCGCCCTTGCCGGCGGCGCACCAGGGGGCCATCGCGCGCATCGGCAACGGCCTGCTCAACAAGATCGTGCTGGCCTTCCCGCGCGGCTTCTGGCCGGCCGAGGCGCATTACCTGCGATCCCTGTCCGCCACCCCCGACAATGTGGCGCCCGAGATCGTCAGCCTGCAGCCGCACCTCAACGTGCCGGTGCTGGTGGCGCTGGTGGGCGGATCGGCCGCCCAGCGGATCGAGATGCTGCCCGATGCCGCGCAGGTGGACCTGGTGATGGGGGCGCTGCGCCGGATGTTCGGTTCCGGCATCCCGCGCCCGATCGACAGCCGCGTCACGCGCTGGTCGCGGGATATCTACGCGCGCGGCGCCTATTCCTTCCTGCCGGTCGGGGCCTCGATCGCGGACCACCAGGCCCTGGCGCGGCCGGTCGCCGGGCGGATCTTCCTTGCCGGGGAGGCAGCGACCAGCGAGGCGCCGTCCTATGCCCATGGCGCGCTGCTCGGCGGGCGGCGCGCGGCGCGGGAGATCCTGGGAGGCTAAGCGGGGCGGCGCCCGTGCGCGTCAACGTTGGCGGGCGCGCGCCATCTGTTCCGCGTTGCGCAGCGTCGGCAGCGCGCTCTCGCATTCCGCCTGCTGCGGGCGCGTCCGCTGGCGTGCCATGGTCGCGTCCGCCTCGGCCCAGACCGCATCGCCGTGGCGCCGGTCCGCCTGGGTGAGCAGGCGCGTGCGTTCCAGCAAGGCGTCGCGCGTCCGTGTCGCCTGGCGGCGGATCGCCGCATCGTCGCATTGCACCGTGATCAGCGCGATGCCGAGGTCGAGGCCGAGCCGCTGCGCCTCGGGATCGGCGGAGGGGGCGGGCTGGTCCGTCGCAGCCGGGCGCGCGACGGCCTGCTCGGCACGCGCGGCCGCCGCGGAAGGCGGTGAGGGCTGGCAGCCCCCTACGGCCAGCGCGATGCACAGCAACGCCGCCACCTTCATGCCATCATCCACCGCCCGAGCCCCCTGAATTGCCGCGCCCCGGCCCGCCCGGGACCGGCATCGTGGCAGTGGCCTGCTACTTTCCCGCCACCACCACCATGGCGGGCTTCAGCAGCCGGCCGTTCAGTGTCCAGGCCGGGGTCCAGCACGCCACGACCGACCCGGGGGCCACGCCCGGCGGGGCGGGCTGTTCGGCCATCGCCTGGTGCATCTCCGGGTCGAAGGGCTTGCCGGTCGGGTCCTCCCGCCGGACGCCGTTGCGCTCCAGGATGCCGAGGAAGGCGCGTTCCACCCCTTCGATGCCGTCGCGGATCTTGGTGAGCACATCGGGCTCATCGGCCGACTTGCCAGGCATGGCGTCGAGGCCGCGGCGCAGGTTCTCGGCCGCTTCCACCACGTCGCGGGCAAATTTTTGGGTGGCATAGGCGCGCGCTTCTTGCACGTCCCGCGTGGTGCGGGTCCGCAGGTTCTGCATCTCGGCCTCGGCGCGCAGCCAGCGGTCCTTCAGCGAGGCTGCCTCCACTTCCAGCGCCGCGATGCGATCCGCGGGCGTGGGCTCGGGCGGCGGGGCCTCGGACCCGGCGTCGGTCTGCGGCGCGGCGTCGGCGGTGCCAGCGGCGGCCGTGCCAGGGGCGTGCGGGTCGTCGGGTGTGTCCTTGGTCTCGGTCATCTGGGAATAGTGTCTCGCGTCGCGGGCACGGCCGGGTGGCCGCGCGGTTGTGCATCACCTAGGCGCCTCGCCTGCCCGCGGCAAGCAGGGGCGGGGACGCGGCGGCCAGCAGGCGGTCCAGCGCCGGCGACAGCCCGCATTGCGGCGCCTGGCCTGCCTGCCGCGGCACGGCGGCTGGACTGGCCAGCGCGGCGGCAAGCCCGCACTCCAGGCTGTCCAGCACCGGCACGGGAACCATCGGCGCCAGGCGCTGCGCCAGGCCCGCCAGCCCGGCGCCGCCCAGCACCACCACCCCCGCCCCGTCGCGCACGGCCGCCTGCGCCGCCTCGGCCAGGATGGCGAGCGCGCCGCCGGGGTCGCGGGCAATCTGGTCGCCGGTGGGGGCGACGCCGCGCACCAGCACCTGGTCGGGGCCATGGCCACGCACCAGCGCGAACTCCTGCAGCATGGGCACCCAGGCCGCGCCACCGGTCAGCAGCGCGATGCGGGGCGCGACCCGCAACGCGGCGGCGATCGACGCCTCCGCCATGCCATGCACCGGGATGGGCAGGAGTTCGCGCGCTGCCTCGATGCCCGGTTCGCCGAAGCAGGCGATCAGGGCGGCGTCGAAGCCGCGCGGGTTGTCGGGGCCGACATGGTCGGCGAAGGCGGCCAGCACCGCATGCCCGGCGATGGCGACGGCGGCGCGGGTGGCGATGTAGCGCGCGCCGAAGGGGGCGGTGGCCGGGATGATCTCGGCGGCAGGCAGGCCAAGGCGCGGCAGGGCCTCGGCCGCGCGCAGGGCGAGCAGCGTGGTGATCGCGGGGTCGGTGTTGCCGTTCAGCAGCAGCAGGCGCATCGGCCAGGGTCAGCATGGCCGGCTGGGGCGCGCAAGACCCGCCCTGCCCGGGGCAGGATGCCGCGCTTCTAGGCAGGAATGGGGTCCAGGGTGCAGGATTTCCCCGGGGCCGCCATGGCATGGCCCTTGCTGCTTCCGATCCTCCGGCGGGGTGCCATCCCTGCTGGCGCCGGGGCCGCAGGCAATGTCGTTCGACGCCCGGGGAAACGCCACTGGAGGACCAGGTCCGATGCGACTGCGACGCTTCCTTCTCATCGCATGCCTGGCCGCCTTGCCGGCGCTGGCGGCCGCCCCCGCGGTGCAGGCGCAGGGCACCATCCGCATCGGCATGACCGCGGCCGATATCCCGCTGACCAACGGCCAGCCGGACCAGGGCTTCGAGGGCAACCGGTTCACCGGCATCCCGCTGTTCGACAGCCTGACGATGTGGGACCTGTCCTCGGCGGATCGTCCGTCGGTGGTCGTGCCGGGGCTCGCGACCGAATGGCGCGTCGATGCGAATGACCGCACGCGCTGGATCTTCACGCTGCGCCGCGGCGTGCGCTTCCATGACGGGTCCGCATTCAATGCCGACGCCGTGGTGTGGAACGTGCGCAAGGTGCTGGACCGCGAGGCGCCGCATTTCGACCCGCGCCAGGTCGGCGTGACCGCGACCCGCATGCCGACGCTGCGCCGCGCCGAGAAGGTCGATGACTACACCGTCGCCTTGATCACCAGCGAACCGGACAGCCTGCTGCCGATCAACCTGACCAACCTGTTCATGGCATCGCCGGCGCAATGGGACCGCCACCGCGCGGCCAGCCCGAATGCCGAGGCCGCCTGGGGCGCCTTCGCGCGCGAACCCTCGGGCACCGGGCCGTTCCGCGTGACGCGCTTCGTGCCGCGCGAACGGCTCGAGATGGCGCGCTTCGACGGCTACTGGGGCGAGAAGGCGCGCGCCGAGCGGATCGTGCTGCTGCCGATCCCCGAGGCGAATGCCCGCACCGCCGCGCTGCTGTCGAACCAGGTGGACTGGATTGAGGCGCCGGCGCCCGACGCCATCCCGCAGCTGCGCTCGCGCGGGATGGCCATCACGTCGAACGCGCAGCCGCATGTCTGGCCGTGGCAGCCCTGCTTCGCGGAAGGCTCGCCGCTGCGTGACGTGCGCGTGCGGCGCGCGATCAACCTGGCGATCGACCGCGAGGGGCTGCGCACGCTGCTGGGCGGGCTGATGGCGGTGCCGGTCGGCACCGTGCCGCGCGGGCATCCATGGTTCGGCACCCCGACCTTCAATATCCGCACCGACAAGGCCGAGGCGCGGCGCCTGCTGGCGGAGGCCGGCTACACGGCGCAGCGGCCGCTCACGCTGCGCGTGCAGATCAGCGCATCGGGTTCCGGCCAGATGCAGCCGCTGCCGATGAACGAATACGTGCAGCAGGAACTGAAGGAGGTCGGCGTCAACGTCGAGTTCGACGTGATCGAATGGAACGCGCTGTTCACCAACTGGCGCAATGGCTGCCAGCACGCTTCGGCCCGTGGCGCGCATGCCACCAACGTGTCCTTCGCCGCGATGGATCCGTTCTTCGCCATGGTGCGCTTCTGGGATTCCAAGATGGCGCCGCCGGTGTCCAACAACTGGGGGCATTTCAACGACCCGCGCTTCGACGCGATGATCGCCGAGGCGCGCAATGCCTTCGAACCGGCGGCGCGCGACGCGGCGCTGGCGCGGCTGCACGCGGCGGGCGTGGACGAGGCGCTTTTCATCTGGATCGCGCATGACGTATCGCCGCGCGCGATGTCGCCGCGGGTGCGCGGATATGTGCAGCCACAATCCTGGTTCGTCGACCTGCGACTGCCGTATATCCAATGAGTTATTCCCCGCGACAGTTTCGCGCCGCTGCGCTGCGCTTCGCTGTGCGAAACCGTCGCGGGGGCCCCGGTTGGTGTCGGTTCTGCGGGGGTGGTTCCTCCCGCCGCGGCAAAGCCGCGGCGGGGCGTCTTGAGAGGATGACGGCATGTTCTTCTATCTGATCAGGCGCATCCTCTACGCCATCCCGATCGCGCTCGCGGTCGGGTTCGTGTGCTTCATGCTCGTGCAGATCGCACCCGGCGATCCGATCAACGCCATCGTGCCCGCGGACGCACCGGGCGACGTGGTCGAGCAGGTGCGGCGCGACTACGGGCTCGACAAGCCGCTGCCGGTGCAGTTCGGCATCTGGCTGTTGAAGGTCGTGCAGGGGGATCTCGGGCGGTCGCTCGCGACCGGGCGCAGCGTGTGGTCGGACCTGTCTTCCGCCATTTCGAATACGCTGATGCTGGCGCTGGTGGCGTCCTTCATCGGCTTCGTTATGGGCTGCACCCTGGGCGGGCTGGCGGGCACCTTCCGTGGGTCGTTCCTGGATCGCGCGGCGGTGGGCATCGCGGTGGCGGGTGTCTCGGTGCCGCATTACTGGCTCGGCATGGTGCTGGTGGTGATCTTCTCGGTCCAGCTGAACTGGCTGCCGGCGATGGGCGCCGGGCCGGGCGGGTCGGCCGACTGGGTGTGGAACTGGGAACACATGCAGCATCTGGTGCTGCCGGCCGTCACGCTGGCGGTGATCCCGATGGGCATCGTGACGCGCACGGTGCGCGGCATCATCGCCGAGATCATGAACCAGGAATTCGTCACTGCACTGCGTGGCAAGGGCCTCACGCGCATGGGCATCTTCGTCCATGTCGTGAAGAACGCCGCGCCGAACGCGCTGGCGGTGATCGGGCTGCAGCTCGGCTACCTGATGGGCGGGTCGATCCTGGTGGAGACGGTGTTCTCCTGGCCGGGTACCGGGCTGCTGCTGAACAACGCGATCTTCCAGCGCGACCTGCCGGTGCTGCAGGGTACGATCCTGGTGCTGGCGATGTTCTTCGTGGCGCTGAACCTGATGGTGGACCTGGTGCAGACGGCGCTCGATCCGCGGATCAAAAGAGCATGATCCGCGAGGCTTTCGCGGCCCCGCGCCGGCGCACGACGGATCAAAAGGGCATGATCCGCGGACGCATTGCGCGCGCGCGCCCGCGCGTCGCGCAACAAGCGCGGATGGGCGCCACCGTGCGCGACCACGGCATGAAGGGGACGGGGCGATGAACAGCGCGACAACCCCGACGGCGGCCGAGGCGGAGCTCGCCATCCAGGCCAGGCAGGTCGTGGCCAAGGGCCAGGGCTATTGGGCCGGCGTGTGGAAGCGGCTGCGGCGCGACCCGCTGACCATCGGCTGCGCGCTGATGCTGCTGGCGATGTTGTTGGCGATCGTGTTCGCGTCCGTCATTGCGCCGCATGATCCCTATCAGGGGTCGATGATCCGCCGCCTGCGGCCGATCGGCACGCCGAACCACATCCTAGGCACGGATGAACTGGGCCGCGACATGCTCACGCGCCTCCTGCATGGCGGGCGGCTGTCCTGGTTCATGGGCATCACGCCGGTGGCGCTGGCCTTCGTGGTCGGCACCTTCCTGGGCGTGCTGGCCGGCTTTGCCGGCGGCAAGACCAACATGGCGATCATGCGCACGACCGACGTGTTCTACGCCTTCCCGTCGGTGCTGCTGGCGGTGGCGATCTCGGGCGCGCTGGGGGCGGGCATCGTCAACGCCATCCTGGCGCTGACGCTGGTGTTCATCCCGCCGATCATCCGCGTGGCGGAGAGCGTCACGACGGGTGTGCGGAACCTCGATTTCGTGGATGCGGCGCGGGCGTCTGGCGCATCAGCCTTCACCATCGTCCGGGTGCACGTGCTGGGCAACGTGCTGGGGCCGATCTTCGTCTACGCGACGTCGCTGATCAGCGTCTGCATGATCCTCGCCTCGGGCCTGTCCTTCCTCGGCCTGGGCACCAGGCCGCCGGAACCCGAATGGGGGCTGATGCTGAACACGCTGCGCACGGCGATCTACGTGCAGCCCTGGGTGGCGGTGCTGCCGGGGGCGTGCATCTTCGTGACCAGCATCTGCTTCAATCTGCTGAGCGATGGGTTGCGGCAGGCGATGGATGTGAAGGGCTGATCCGGCAGAGCCGGATCAACACCGAAGGTCCAGGAAACTGAGTTTCCTGGCGGGGATCGAGGGGGCGGCGCCACCTCGTCTGCAACACCCGCCCCGCGCCTCACCGCCCCGCCAGCAGCGCATCCCGCGCCGCCACCACCGCCTCGACCACCGCATCCGCCAGCAGCGGCGCGCCCCGGGCCGCGCAGTAGTCGGCCAGCGGTCGGCAGGTGGCGGGGCCGCCGGCCTCGGCCTCCCAAGGCATGCGGTACGGAAAGGCGAGGCCCGGCAGCGGCGGCGCGTCCGGGACGCCGCGCAGGAAGCGCGCCTCGTGCCCCGGCGTAGTCCAGCGTGTCGCCACCTCCACCCCGTACGCGCCGGCCTCGGGGCAGCGGCGCAGCACGAGGCGGGTGACGTCGGCGCGCCAGGGCGCCATCGACGTCTCGGCCCCGCGCCGGCCCGTCGCCGGCGGTGGCACCGCCAGCGCCTCGGCCAGGCGCGGCCCGATCACCGCCGGCGCGGTCTGCGCGCTCAGCCCCTCCAGGCAGGGCCGCCATTCGCGCTCGACCACCGAACGATGGATCGCCTCCGCTCCTGCGACCAGGCCGCCGACGGCGACGGTGCCGAGCGCCACGGCGAAGAAGGGCACAGCGATGATAGCACCGGCAGTGCCGCCCTGGCCTGCGGCGAGGCCAAGGCCGGCGATTCCGCCTGCCGCGCGGAATGTCCCGCGGCTGCCCTCGCGTCCAGCGAGATCCTCCCAGTTGATCGCCGACTGCACCGCCACGGAATCGATTCCGGCCGCGATGCCGGCCGGCGTGGGCCAGCCACGGGTGGCGGCGCTTACGCTGAAGCGCGTCGCCGGCAGCGGCCGCGCCGGTCCGGCGCCTTCCGGCAGGGCGAGCCAAGCCGCCGCCGGCTCGGCTACCGGCACGCCGATAGCCTGGCAGGGCTGCGCCGCAGTGTAGGGGCACTCGAAGGGGAAGGACCCGACATAGGCGGCGCCGACGCCCGGCGGTACGGCGAAGGTGAAGGCACGGCCGTTGCCCTGGGCATCCCCCGCGCCGAGCGTCAGGTAATAGGCGCCGGGCGGCAGCGCCTGCAGCACCCAGCCGCGCGCGCCCGCCGCAACTGTGCCAGTGGTGCCCCCGAAGGTCCGCGCCTGCCCGTCCTCGATGCGCGTGACCTGCGCCGGGACCGAGGCCGCCGGGCCGCCGACGAAGATGCCCTCGCCGGTGTCGGCGCGGTGGAAGCGGGCGAGCACCAGGACCTCGCCGCCGCTGGCCGCGCGGCGCAGTTCGGCGGGCGTGAGCTCGACCGGCGCCAGTACCGGCGCGCAGCCGGCCAGGGCGAGGCCGGCGAGGAGGCCCAAGGCCCGCCTCTCAACGCCCCGCGACGATCGCATCGCGCGCCTCCGTGACACCACGCGTGACCTCCTGCAGCAGCAGCGCCGCGCCTGCGGCGCCGCAGTAATCCGCCAGCGGCCGGCAGGCGGCCTCGGTCGCGACTGGGAGTTCCCAGGGCGGGCGGGTGGAATGGACCAGACGGTTGTCAGGCGTGGCACCCACGACGGTACGGCTGTAGGCGGCATCGAAGGCGGGTTCGGCCTCGCCGGGGCGTGTCGCGGTCCAGCGTGTGGCGACCTCGACGCCGTGGCTGTCGGGGGTGGAGCCGCAATGGCGGAACACCACGCGGGTGACGGTGGCCTGCCAGGGGCCGGGCAGGGCGGCGCGGCGGCCGGCTTCGCGACCGGGTGCGAGGGTGGTGCGCAGGTGACGTTCGACGTTTTCAGGCGCAAGCGTCGCGGCGATGCCGGCGGTGCACGGGTTCCATTGCTCCTGCGCGAGCGCGGCGGCGCGCAGCGCCTCAGCCTCGCGACGGGCTTCCTCGGCGGTGCGGCGGTTGCGCTGGTCCTCGGCGATGGCGCGCGCGATCAGCACGATCGGAATGGCGACGAGGATGATGCCACCGGTGACCGCGATTGCAGCGATCGTCGTGAAGGGGTCGCTGCTGGAGGTAGACATCATCCGTGCCGAGGACCAATCCGGCGCCTCGCTGCGCGGTCCTGGGATTGGCTCCGCCGCGGTGGCCGGCAGTGGCGGGGCCGAAGCCGGCGCATTTCCTGCTGCGGTGAAGGCTGCCCAGTCGATCGCTGCGACCCAGAGCCTGGGATCGACGCGGACCTGCGGCACAGCCGGCGTCGGCAGTCCGGGCAGGTCGGCCAAACGCGGGGGATAGGCCCGTGCCAAGCGTGCCACCGGCGCTCCGGCGGCTGGGTTGTGAGTTGCCAGCATCGCTGCCGCCAGTGCGGTTTCGTCTGCCGGCTCGGCGCCGACGCGGCAGGTCGCGCCCGGCGCGTCGCACGTCACGCGGAAGGTGCCAATATTGTAGGTGGCGCCTGCCGCCGGCACGCTGAAGGTGAAGTCGCGTGTCCCGCCCTCGGCGGCCGGGTTGGCCGCGCGCAGGCGGAGGAAGTAGCGACGGGGCTGCAGGTCCCGGTTAAACCAGCCCGCGGCGCCCGCCGCCGCCGAGGGGGTGTAGGCGAATGCGCTGGACGGCTGCCGGCCTGGGCGCCCCAGCCCGAACTGCACCGGCGTGCCGAGCTCCATGTCCCAGATTTCCGAGCCACTGAGCAGCGCCCGCCCATCGCCACGGCCATCGGCGGCGGTCACTCGTGCCACGACAACCGATAGCGCCCCCCCCGCGTGCGTGGCGCTGTAGATCATCGAGGCGTCGCGCCCCGCGGTGGCACAGCCCGCGAGCAGTGCCGTCGCTGCGAAGGCCGCCCGGCGCGAACGCGAGCCCACCCGCGGCCCGGCGCGACGGTCGACCGGCGTAGCCGCCAGGGTCGTCCCTGCCCGCATCTCAGCGCCCTGCCGCGATTGCGTCGCGCGCCTCGGTCACGCCCCGCGTGACCTCCTGCAGAAGAAGCGCCGAGCCAGCAGCGCCGCAGTAGTCCGCCAGGGGCCGGCAGGCGGCCTCGCTCGCCACCGGGAGTTCCCAGGGCGGGCGGGTGGAATGGAGCAGGCGTCCATCGAGCGTCGCGTCTGCGACGGTGCGGCTGTAGACGGCGTCGAAGGCGGGTTCGGCCTCGCCTGGCCGCGTCGCGCTCCAGCGTGTCGCGACCTCGATGCCGTGGTGGTCGGGCGTGGCGCCGCAGTGGCGGAAGACCACGCGCGTCACCGTTGTCTGCCAGGCGCCGGGCAGGGCGGTGCGGCGACCAGCCTCGCGGCCCGGGGCGAGGGTTGCGCGCAGGTGGCGCTCGACATTATCGGGGGCTAGGGTCGCGGCGATGGCGGCTGTGCACGGGCTCCATTGCTGCTGCGCCAGTGCGGCGGCGCGCAGCGCCTCGGCCTGGCGCTGCGCCTCCTCGGCGCTGCGCCGATTGCGCTGGTCCGCCTGGATCGCCTGCACGATCAGAGCGATCGGGATGAGAAAGGGAAGCAGCAGAAGTGCGGGGCCCGCATCGAACCCAGATGCGAGAACGGAGACGAGGCGCGCGTGCTCGAACGCGGTGTCATCAGTGCGGGGCGCCTGCGACCTGGGCGGCGGCTGCGGTGGTGGCGCACTGCCGGCGGCGAGCGCGTTCCAGTCGATCGCCGCCAGCCACAGCCGCGTGTCGACGCGGAACTCCGGCACGGAAGGTGCGGCGAGACCGGTGCCGGCGAGTGAAGGCGGGTAGCGCCGCGCCAGGGCCGTGACGGGCGCGGCAAGGCCGCTGCCCTCGGCGGCGACCAGCGCGGCGGCGGCGGCGGACTCGTCGATGGGCACGGCGTCCACTCGGCAGGGACGGGCGGCACCGGACGTGCCAACGGCATCACAGGCGACGCGGAAGGTGCCGAGATAGGTGACCGCCGGGGGCGTGGGCGGGATACGGAAGGTGATGTCGGCCGGTGCCGCCGCGGGACTGCCCCCGGCGCCTTCCAGGCGCATGAACCAGGTTCCTGGCCGCAGATGCGTATGGAGGAGCCACCCGTCGCCCCGCGCGGCGCGGGAGGGCGATGCCGCAGCGGCGTAACCGGCGCGATCGCCGCTATCGAGTTGCCAGAGCCGCGCGCCACCGTACTCGGCAGCCGCAGCGGCGCCCGGCGGGACCACGCGGAACAGTAATGCGCTCGTCTGCCCCGGGTAGGTGGAGGCCGCGAAGGACTGCACCGTCGCCGCCTCCCGCCCCACCGTTCCGCAGCCCGCGAACAGCGCCGTCGCCGCGAAGGCTGCCCGGCGCGAACGCCACCGGGCGGATATGGCAGGCTTTTGAATGCTCTTCATACCATAAGGCTGAGCGCAGCAAGATGACGCAGCCTTGATCTTCCGCAAACGTCGGCTCAGCGCCGGGCGACATCGTCGAGGTGCCACCGCAACAGCTGCTGGGTGCTGCGGTCCCGCGCATCCGTCGTGAACACGTCCGGCTCACCTGGCGCCATGCCTGAGCAGCCTGGTCCGGGCGCTGCGCGACGACGGCGTCGACATCCGCCTCGCAGCGCCATCCCCGCCCGCGGCGACGCCAGCCGCGTCACGTCATCGGCACGGCGACCCAACGCTGGAATCCGGGCCGCGCCCCGACCGCCGCATACCAGGCCGACAGCGCCGGCAGCACCGGCATCCCCTCGACCCGCACTTCCTCCCCGAACCACCGCCGCGCGTAGCAGCCCAGAACGATGTCCGCGATCGTCATCGCCGCGCCGTCGATGAACGGCCCGCCATGCTTCGCGATATGGGCATCCAGCATGGCCCAGCATTCCCCGGCCGCCTTCGCCGCCGCCATCACAGCGGCCATGTCGCGCTTCTCGGGCGGCGTGCGCACCAGGCCCCAGAACAGGTTGCGCTCGGCTGGCCCCAGGGTGGAGAGCTGCCAGTCCATCCAACGGTCGGCGGACGCGCGCGCTGCCGGTTCCGCCGGATACAGCACGCTGGCGTGCTTCATCGCGAGGTAACGCAGGATCGAATTCGATTCATATAGCGTGAAGCTGCCATCCTCGATGGTCGGCACGCGGCCGTTGGGGTTCATGGCGCGATAGGCCGGCGTGTTCACCACGCCATGCTCCATGCCTGCGTCGGCGCGCTCATATGCGACGCCGAGCTCCTCGAGCATCCACAGCACCTTCTTCACGTTGACCGAGTTCACCCGGCCCCAGAGCTTCAGCATCCCCGCCTCCCCCGCGCGCCATCCAGCGCGTCGCTCCCGCGCGCCGTCAGCGCGCTTCTCCCGCGCGCCTTCAGCGCGCCTCTCCCGCGCGCCTTCAGCGCACTTCTCCCCCGCGCCTTCAGCGCGCTTCAGCGCGACGCCACCTTCGCCTCGATCGCATCCCAGATCGCGCGTTCCAGATGCACGCCGTCGAAGCGCGCGATCTCCTGCAGACCGGTCGGCGATGTCACGTTGATCTCGGTCAGGAAGCCGCCGATCACGTCGATGCCCACGAAGATCATGCCGCGCGCCTTCAGCTCGGGGCCGATGGCGGCGCAGATCTCGCGCTCGCGATCGGTCAGCGTGGTGGGTTCCGGGCGGCCGCCGACATGCATGTTCGACCGGGCTTCTCCCGCCGCGGGGACACGGTTGATCGCCCCCATCGCCACGCCATCCACCAGGATGATGCGCTTGTCGCCCTCGCGCACCGCCGGGACGTATTTCTGGATCACCAGCGGTTCGCGCGAGCGTTCGGTGAACATCTCGACCAGCGCGTTCATGTTCGGGTCTTCGGGGCGCAGGTGGAACACGCCGGCGCCGCCATTGCCGAACAGCGGCTTGATGATGATGTCGCCGTGTTCGGCGCGGAAGGCGGCGATGCGCCTGCGGTCGGCGGTCACCATCGTGACCGGCATCAGGTCGGGGAAATGCGTGACGAACAGCTTCTCGGGCGCGTTGCGCACGGACGCCGGGTCGTTCACCACCAGCGTCCCCGGATGGATGTGCTCGAGCATGTGGGTCGCGGTGATGTAGCCCATGTCGAAGGGCGGGTCCTGGCGCATCAGCACCACGTCGGCACCGGTGCCGAGGTCGAGCTCCTCCTCCGCGCCGAAGGTGAAGTGATTGCCGTAGTCGCGCCGCACCTGCACCGGCTTCGCCCAGGCGGTGACGCGCCCGCCGCGAAGTGAGAGGTCGCGCACGTGGTAGTGCCACAGCGCATGACCGCGCGCCTGCGCCTCCAGCATCAGGGCGAAGGTGGAATCGGCGTCGATGTTGATGGTCTCGATCGGGTCCATCTGGACCGCGACGCGAAGGCTGCGGGTCATGGGGCGCATTCCTGAACCTGGTCCGGGACGGACCGCTTGGACATGGGTCCGGGACGGACCGCTTGATGCCGTCGTGCCATTGCGCGCGCCAATGCGCCAGGGGTGGGCGCGGCAGACAGAGGCACAACTCACGGTTGTTTTAAGTTAACACGATACGATTTCTGGTTAGCATCTGCCGCAGGCGTGGCATAGGTTGCCGCATCCTTAAGGTCCTTCGGGACCGGTGATGCGGCAGGACGCCGCGCCCCTCGCGAAATGCCGAGACGCGCCATGTCCATGATCCCGCCCTTAGACCCCCTGATGCTCCTGGTGGATGATCCGCGGATGCTGGCCGCGCTGCTGGCGGGCGAAGACCCCGCTCTGGCGCCGGCGGTGGTCGGCGCCGTTGCCCCCATGCAGGTGGAAGCCCCCGCGGTCGAGCCACCGCCCACCCCCGGGGCGCCCTTCACGCTGGTGCCGGAGGACGCCTTCCCGACGATCGAGGAACTCGACGCGATGCTGGCCGACAGCTACGCACCCGAACCCGGCCTCGATGCCGCGATGCGTGCCGAATTGGCCGAGGCCTTCGGCCTCGATCCGGCCCTGGTCGATGACGAGGATGCCTTCATGGCCGCCCTCGCCGCCCTGGAGGCGCCGCCCGAGGACGCCCTGCCCGAACAGGTCAGCGGCGAGCCCTACTGGGACCCGAGCTGGGTCGAGCCGGTGCGGGAGGACTGGGCGCTGGGCTGACCGCGGTCGGCCGCGCCCCCGTCTCGAAGCGATACGGCGCGCGACCGGCACTCCGCGCGGTCGCACAATTGGCAGGACAGGCCGATGCCCACCGCTGCCGCCTCGAGGTCGAGCCCCTCCGCATAGACCAGCTCCGGTGCGCGGGCGATGTCGCAGCCCATGGCCACGACATGCACCGGTGGCGGTTCGCAGCCCCAATGCGCCGCGCGCCCCTGCCGCTGATGCGCCAGGTGCAGATTGCCGTCGGTTCGCCGATGCTGGCGGGCGTGCTGCTGGTCGCGCCGGTCTTGCACGGCCTTGCCGGCTTCGTCGGCACGAGCCTGGTCTTCGTTGGCGTCGCGCGTTTCCGCGGCATGGCGAGCATCCCGGCGCTGATGGCGTGGAACTGCCGCGTGGCGTGACGCCGCGCGACGGCCGCGACCGAACGTAAACAAATCTTTAACGATCCGGTCACCGACCCGTGCGGGAGGCCGCGCGTTCCTCGTCCTATCCGGCATGCAATCTCATCCAATGCCGGAGTACCTTATGTCGGGCACGCAGCTTTCCACCTCGGCCAGCGTCACCATCGAGCACATCGCGGCCAATGGCTCGGCCGCCCTCGGCGCCGAGGTCTCCACCTACGACGCCTCGACCGGCCTGATGTTCATCGCTGGCCCCGACGGTATCGACGTGGTGGACCCGCTGACGGGCGACATTCTGTCCAGCCTCGACACCACCGGTTACGGCCTGGTCAACAGCATCGCAGCACGCGACGGGGTGCTGGCCGTCGCGCTCGAATCCGTGCCGAAGACCGACCCGGGCAAGGTCGTCATCCTCGACGTGGCGCGCAGCGGCGATAGCGTGACGCTGACGGCGCGTGATTTCGCCGGCGCCGACTTCGTCACCGTGGGCGCCCAGCCTGACCAGATCAGCTTCACGCCCGACGGTACGAAACTGCTCACGGCCAACGAGGGCGAGCCGAATTCCTACGGCGCGGCCGACAGCGTCGACCCCGAGGGATCGGTCAGCATCATCGATGTCGCGACCGGCACGGTTTCGACCGCCGGCTTCAGCGCCTTCAACGGCCAGGCGCAGGCGCTGTCGGATGCCGGCGTGCGGCTCTTCGGGCCGGGCGCGACCGTCGCGCAGGATCTCGAACCCGAATACATCGCGGTCGACCCCAACGACCCGACCAAGGCGTATGTCGTGCTGCAGGAGGCGAACGCGATTGCCGTGCTCGACATCCCGAGCGCGACCTTCACGTCCATCGTCTCCCTCGGCTTCAAGGACCATTCGCTGCCGGGCAACGAGATCTCGGCCAATGACCGCGATGGCGGCTTCGCACCGCGCACCTTCGACAGCCTGTTCGGCATGTACAATCCGGACGGCATCGCTGCCGTGGATTTCAGCGGCACCACCTACCTGGTGACGGCGAACGAAGGCGATGCCCGCGACTGGCCGGGCTTCAACGAGGAATCGCGGGTGTCGGGCCTTACGCTCGACCCGGTGGCCTTCCCCGATGCGGATGCCAACGCCGCACTTGCCCGGCTGACGGTGACGACCACCCTCGGCGACATCGACAATGACGGCCAGTACGAGGAACTCTATGTCTTCGGCGGCCGGTCCTTCTCGGTGTGGGACACCGACGGCACGCTGGTGTTCGACAGCGGCAACCTACTCGACACCATCATCGCCGAGCAGTTCCCGGCGAATTACGATGGCGGCCGCGACGACAACAAGGGCGTCGAGCCCGAGGGCATCACCTTCGGCCAGATCGGCGGCAACACCTATGTCTTCGTCGGCCTCGAGCGCGCCGACGCGGTGCTGTCCTTCCGCATGGACGGCCCGGCCGACTTCACCTTCACCGGCATCTTCACCACGCCCGGCGACGACGCGCCGGAAGTGATCACCTTCGTCCCGGCGGAGGACGCGCCTGGCGGCGCACCGCTGCTGCTGGTGCCCAACGAGGGCAGCAACACCACCAGCATCTACACGCTGAACGCCACCTTCACGCTGCAGCTTCTGCACTTCTCGGATGCCGAGGCGGGGCTGCTGGCCTCGACCACCGCGCCGAACCTGGCGGCGCTGGTCGATGCCTTCGAGGACGACTACGCGAATACGCTGATCCTGGCCGGCGGCGACAACTTCATCCCGAGCCCGTTCTTCGCGGCCGGCACCGACCCCACGACAATCCCGGCGCGGCGGATATCGAGATCCACAACCGCATCGGCGTGGAAGCCTCGACCGTCGGCAACCATGAATTCGACTTCGGCACGCGCGCCTTCTCCGATGCCGTGGCGGATGCCGCCTTCCCGTATCTCACGGCGAATCTCGATTTCTCCGGCGATGCCGATATCCGCGGCCGCTACACCGAGACGGTGGGCGTGAACGGTCTGGAGAACGCGACGGCGCTGGCCGGGCGGATCGTGCCCTCCGCCGTGGTGGACAAGGGCGGCGAGAAGATCGGCCTGGTCGGCGTGACCACGCAGATCGTGGAATCCATCGCCTCGACCGGCGGGGTCGAGGTGAAGGGCTTCGCCGGCGACGGGCTCGAGGCGAACGACATGGCGCTGCTCGCCGCGCAGCTCCAGATCGTCATCGACGACCTGACCGCGCAGGGTGTCGACAAGATCATCCTGATGGCGCACCTCCAGCAGATCGCCTTCGAGGTCGAGCTGGCGACGCTGCTTGAGGACGTGGACATCATCCTGGCCGGCGGGTCGAACACCCGCCTGGGCGACGAGACCGACGTCGCGGTGGCCTTCCCGGGCCATGCGGCGGACTTCGCCGACACCTACCCGATCCTGGCCAACGGCGCGGATGGCGGCACCACGCTGATCGTCAACACCGACAATGAATTCACCTACCTCGGGCGCCTGGTGGTGGAGTTCGACGACCAGGGCCGCATCATCACCGACAGCCTCGATCCCGCGATCAACGGCGCCTATGCCGCGACGCGCGAGAACGTGGCCGAGGCCTGGGGCGTGGCCGAGGCCGACCTCGACACCACCGCCTTCGCCGAAGGCACCAAGGGCGAGCAGGTCGCCGACATCACCGACGCCGTTCAGGCGGTGATCGCGGCCAAGGACGGCGAGATCTGGGGTTTCACCGAAGTCTACCTGGAAGGCGAGCGCAACCAGGTGCGCAACCAGGAGACCAACCTCGGCAACCTTACGGCCGACGCCAACATGTTCGCCGCGCAGCAGGCGCTGGGCGCGGGCGCGCTGGTGGTCTCGCTGAAGAACGGTGGCGGCATCCGCACCGCGATCGGCGCGGTGGACGTGGTGACCGGCGACAAGGATCCGCCGATCGCCAATCCCGATGCCGGCAAGCCAGAGGGCGGCATCTCCACCCTCGACATCGAGAACTCGCTGCGCTTCAACAACCGGCTCGTGGTGTTCGACACCACGGCGGCCGGGCTGAAGGCGATCCTGGAACACGGCTTCGCCAGCCTGGGCAACCAGGGGCGTTTCCCGCAGCTCGGCGGGCTGTCGATCTCCTTTGATCCCGACCTGCCGGCGGGGTCGCGCGTGCTGAACGTGGCCGCGATCGACGAGAACGGCGACGTCATCGCCCGCATCATCGAGGACGGCGCGGTGAGCACCGACGCGCCGGCGCTGATCAGCGTGGTGACGCTGAGCTTCCTGGCCCAGGGCGGCGACGGCTACCCGATCAAGGCCAATGGCGAGAATTTCCGCTACCTGCTGGAGGACGGCTCGCTCGGCCCCGTGCTGGACGAGACGACGGACATTTCCGTCGCGCCGACCGGTGCGTTGGGCGAACAGCAGGCGCTGAAGGACTTCCTGCAGGACTTCCACGCCACCCCGGACGCGGCCTTCGACAAGGCCGACACCGCGGCATCGGGCGACACGCGCATCCAGAATCTCAACGCCGTGGCCGAGGACACGGTGCTGGATGGCATCGTGCTGAGCGGCGCCGGGCTGCTCGAGGGCTCCGCTGGCGATGACAGCCTGCTCGGGCTTGGCAGGGCCGATACGGTCCTGGCGGGTGCGGGCAACGATACGGTCGATGCCGGCAGTGGCAGCGACAGCATCGACGCCGGCTCCGGCGATGACGCCATCCTGGCCGGGACGGGCAGCGACACGGTCCTCGGGGGCGCCGGCGCCGATACCATCCGCGGCGACGGCGGCAACGACAGCATCGAGGCCGGCAGCGGCAACGACCTGGTCTACGGGGATGCCGGCTTCAACACGCTGTCGGGCGGTGCGGGCGACGACACCCTGAATGGCGGCCTGCGCAACGACACGATCGACGGCGGCGACGACGACGACGCGATCATGGGCGCCTCAGGCAATGACAGCCTGTCGGGCGGCGATGGCGCAGATACCATCGACGGCGGCAACGGCAACGACATCATGGCCGGCGGCATCGGCGCCGACGTCCTCCTCGGCGGTGCCGGCTTCGACATGATCGAAGGCCATGACGGGGATGACCTGATCGAGGGCGGCAGCGGCCTCGACACCCTTCTTGGCGGCGGCGGTCACGACACGCTGCGCGGCGGCGACAGCCGGGATACGATCGATGGCGGCGACGGCAACGACGTGATCGATGGCGGCACGGGGCGCGACAGCCTGCTGGGCGACATGGGTGCGGACACCATCCTGGGCGGCGAGAGTCCCGATACGATCATCGGCGGCGTCGGCAACGACCTGCTGAGCGGCGGGGCGAGCGGCGACCTGTTCATCTTCGGCGCCGGATCCGGTCTCGACACCATCACCGATTTCGGTGCGGGAGATCGCATCCGCATCGAGGACGGGATCGACGTCACTGCCCGCACGGTGCTCGATGCCGATGCCGATGGGGTCGACGACCTGCTGCTCGTGCTCAGCGATGGCGGTTCGGTCACGCTGATCGATGTGACGCGGCTCGGTCCCGCGGCCATCGAATTCGCCTGAAAGCGCGGCCGCGGCGGAGGGTCAGCCCTCTGCCGCGCCGCACCACAGCCCGATCAGCGCGGCGATCACCGCGACGCCGCGCTTGTAGTCCGCAACATCCACCCATTCGTCGCGCCCGCCATTCTGCGTGAGGTCGCCGCACAGCGGCCCCAGCCCGACGCAGGGAATCCCCGATTGCACCATGGGGTTTCGGATGTCGGATGATGTGTGGAGGGGGTTGATCTCCGGCGCCGTGCCCGTGCCCAGGCGCACCGCCTCGCTGGTCGCGGCCCACAGCGCGTGGTCCTGCGACACCTCCGCGCCGGTCACGCCGGAGACGAAGTGCAGCTCCGGCGGATGCGCGCCCAGCGCGGGATCCCCGGCGGCGGCCTCGTGCAGCGCCGCCTCCACCTCGGCCTGCACATCGGCCAGCTTTTCGCCGGGCGGGAAAGCGAGCGCGCAGGACAGCTGCACCGCCGGCGGCACGCGCGAGGCACGCCCATCGCCCAGCGCGCGGATGTCGCCGATCAGCAGGTTGGTGGAGCGCCCGACCGCGGCGTGCAGCACCGGGTGGTGCACCCGCGCGCCGCGCCGCGCATCCAGGGCGCGCAGCGCCGCGATCACCGGTGGCACCAGGTCGATCGGGTTCACCGCCAGGTGCGCGAAGGCGGCGTGCCCGGGCTCCTGCGTGGGCGGCTGCGTGCCGCGCAGCACCACGCGGAACACCAGCTGGCCGGGCGCGAGCGCCTTCACCTCCCGCATGCCGATGCCGGATTCCGCGGGGTGCAGATAGACCGCCGCATCGGCGCTCACGCCGCCATGCAGCAGCGCGTGCACGCCGCGCGCATGGCGCTTGGATGGCGTGCTGGCCAGGATCACGTCGCCCTTCGGCCGCAGCCCCGCCGCGCGCAGCACGCGCACCGCCTCGACCATCGTGGCGACGCCCGCCAGGTCGTCGGCCACGCCCCAGCCATGGATGCGCCCCCGTGCGACCTCGCCGGAGAAGGGGTCATGCGTCCAGCCATGCTGCGGCTGGAAGGCCTCGCCATCCGGGTGGGCGAAGAAGATCACGCTGCGCCCGCCGCCGGTGCCCGGCAGGCGGGCCAGCACCGCCACGCGCTCCTCGGCGGCGATGGCGGCTTCCGCGGCGAATTCCTCACGCAGCTGGACATCGGCCGGCCTGTAGCGGCGGCGTTCCACGGTGCAGCCGGCGGCTTCGGCCGCCTGCGCGATGCGGGCCTGGACCGCTTCCTCGCCGGATTGCTGCAGGCGGATCAGCTCGCGCAGGAAGGCCACCGAGGCCTCCCCGCCGGCTTGCGCGGCGGCTGCCACGCGGGCGGCGACATCGGATGCGGACATGCGGAAATTCCTGGCTGATTCGCGCGATGGTTCGACCCCCGCGGCGCGCCGTCAAGCACTGGCCAGCGGGCCGGTGCCGGGCCATGGTCGCTGGCATCGCGCGGGAGGCTTCGCAGGATGCGGCTGATCATCGGGGGCAAGTGGTCCTCCACCTGGACCATGCGCGGCTGGCTGGCCTGCCGGCTGTCGGGCCTGCCCTTCGAGGCCGAGACGCTGTTCCTCTCGCGCCCCGAGAGCAAGGCGCGGCTGGCCGAGGTCTCGCCCACCGGGCTGATCCCGGTGCTGGTGGACGACGGCTTCGTCGTGACGGACACGATGGCGATCGCGGAGTATCTGTGGGAGCGCGCGCCGGGCTGCGACATCTGGCCGGGCGATCTGCGCGCGCGCACCGCCGCGCGCGCCTCGGCGGCCGAGATGCACGCGCATTTCGCCGAACTGCGCGCGGCGATGCCGATGAACCTGGTCAAGCGCTGGCCGATCGCGAACGGCATTCCCTCCAACGCGAAGCTGCTTGGCCGGCCGGGGGTGGCGGCGCAGGTCGCGCGCGTGCAGCAATCCTGGCGCGACACGCGCGCCACCTGGGGCGCGGGGGGGCCGTATCTGTTCGGCGCGCGCTTCACGTTCGCCGACGCGATGTGGGCGCCCATGGCAACGCGCTTCCGCACCTATTCCGTGGCGCTGGCCGATGACGCGCAGGCCTATGCCGATGCGGTGCTGGCGCATCCGCTGGTGGCGGAATGGGTGGCCGGCGCCGAAGCCCAGGCGCGCGAGATCGGCTGGGAGGCCTGCGCCGCCTGGCCGTAACCTTCACACGCCGAGCACGGACGCGGCCTCGTTCACCGCCGCTTCCAGTGCGCCCTCGGCGAAGGGCGAGACCAGCCCCGCGGATGCCACCAACCCCTGGAAGGGCATCGACCCGCCGCGTCCGCACAGCGCGACATACGCATCGAGCGCGCCGCGCGCGTCGCGCCGCGACCACACCCAGAACTGCAGCGCGACGCACAGCGCCAGCGTGTAGTCGATGTAGTAGAACGGCGAATTGTAGATGTGCTGCTTCGCCTGCCAGCGCCCGCCCATCGCCGGATACGCCAGGTCCCCGTAGTCCGACCACGGCATGTAGAGGCGCTCCAGCCGCTGCCACATCGCGTGGCGTTCCGCCGGCGTGGCGTCGGGGTTGGCATAGACCTCGTGCTGGAAGTGATCGACGCAGACGCCGTATGGCAGGAAGGCCAGCGCGGTTGTCAGGTGCATGGCGCGGTAACGGTCGGCCGCGCGCTCTCCCACCAGCAGCCCCATCTGCGGATGGGAGAGGTATTCGAGGCCCATGGAGTGGATCTCCGCCGCCTCCATGGTCGGCCACAGGTAGTCCACCCCGGGCTGGTCGCGGCTTTCCCAGCACTGGAAGGCATGGCCCATCTCGTGCGTGAAGACGCCGATGTCGTTGTGGGTGCCGTTGAAGTTGGCGAAGATGAAGGGCGCACCCACGCTCGGGAACGACGTGCAGAAGCCGCCGCCCGCCTTGCCCGGGCGGTTCTTCAGGTCGAGGAACCCGCCCTGCCGCATCATGGCGTAGAAGCCCGCCAGGCGCGGATCCATGCGGTCGAACATGGTCTGCGCCGCCATGACCAGGGTGTCGTGATCACCGACGGGCTTCGGGTTGCCGGCCGGGTCGATCAGCGCCTCGTCCCAATGGCGCAGGCGGTCCCAGCCATGGGTGGCGCGGCGCGCCTCCAGGATGCGCGCGACCAGTGGCGTGACGTGGCGCGCGACGGAGTCGCGATACCGCGCGACATCGGCCGGGCCGTAGTCGAGCCGCCGCATCCGGCGATACGCCAGCGGCGTGAAGGTCGCATCGCCGAGCTTGCGCGCCATGCCGGTGCGCAGCCGCACCAGCTGGTCGAAGATCTCGTCCAGCGCCGTGCCATTGGCGGCGAAGAAGGACCAGCGCGCGGCCTCGGCCTCGTGGCGGGTGGCGCGGTCGGGGTCCTCGGCGAAGGGGGCGATGCCGGCCAGGTTCACGTCCTGGCCGCGCACCTTCACCTTCGCGCCGGCGAGCAGCGCGGTGTAGCGGGCGGTCAGGCGTGATTCTTCCTCGGTCTCCGCCGCGATGGAGGGATCGAAGGCGGTGATGTCGGTCTCCCACAGCGCCACCGCATGCGCACCCGCCGCGGCTTCCAGCCCCGCCCGGTCGGCATCCGCCAGCAGGCGGCGCTTCAAGGCGGTCTCGTGCGTCGCGGCTTCGGGCGCCAGCGCATCGGCGTATTCGCGCGCCGCCACCGCTTCCTTGTCGGAGGTGTCCTGCGCGAAGCGCAGATGCACGAGCGACGACCAGGTGTCGTAGCCGCGCCGCGCGTCATCCCACATCGCCAGCGCGCCGCGCCGGTCGCCGGCATCGAGGCGCGCGTCGATCGCCGCATGGGTCGCGGCCAGGCTGTCGCGGTCCGGGCGCGGGGCGGTGATGTCAGCGAAGCGGAGGGTCATGGCGGGGTCCGTGTCGGGCGGTGCCCAGGTGGGGGAAACGCCCGGGCGGCGTCAAGCGTGGCGCCGGGCGCGCACGCGGTCCAGACTGCACGCCCGCCGACGGAGCCCGCCATGCCGAGCCTGATGTCCACCCTCGCCATCGCCGGCCTGCTGCGCGAGGCCGCGCCGGCGATCGAGGCCGTGCTCGGGGCGCCCCTGCAGGTCGACCTCGCGCCGACCCGCGCGCTGGAAGCGCGCATCCGCGCCGGCGAACGCGCCGACGCCGCGGTGCTGACCGCCGAGGCGATCGCCGCGCTGGCGGCCGAGGGCGTGCTCGATGGCGCGACGGCGCGCCCGCTCGCGCATTCGCGCGTCGGGATCGCGGTGCGCGCCGGCGTGCCGCATCCGGACATCGCCAGCGTCGATGCGCTGCGCCGGCTGCTGCTGGACGTGCCGTCGTTGTGCTACTCGCGCGCCGGAGCCTCCGGCATCTTCTTCGCCGACCTGGTCGAGCGCCTGGGCATCGCGGCCGCGGTGAACGCCAAGGCCATCGTGATCCCGCAGGGCTTCACCGCCGAGAAACTGGTGTCGGGCGAGGCCGCCATCGCCTTCCAGCAGGTCAGCGAGTTGATGGAGGTGCCGGGCATCGAGGTGGTCGGCCCCCTGCCGGACGGCGCGCAGACCATCGCGGTGTTCTCCGGCGCGGCCTTCGCCGGCGCACCCGATGGCGCGCGCGTGCTGGCGGCAGTGGCCGCCTGCTGCACGCCGGCCGCGCTGCTGGCGAAGGGGCTCGACCCGCCCGGCTAGGGCGTGGCGGCGGCTGCTGTCCAACCGGCGCGCCGCTGCCAGCGCATCGCGCGCCGCAGCAACCACAGCGCGATCGCCAGGTTCACGAGGTTCCACGCGATGCCGTTCCACATTGCCGCCTGGTAGGACCCGGTCGCGTCGAAGATGGCCCCCGCCATCCACCCGCCCAGCGCCATGCCCACCAGCGTCGAGGACAGCGCGATGCCCACGCGCGTGCCGGCCTGCGCCGGCGGAAAGTATTCGCGCACGATCATCGCGTAGGACGGCACGATGCCGCCCTGGAAAAGGCCGAAAACCGCACTCACGGCGAACAGCGCGACCATGCCGTCCGACGGCAGGAACAGGAACAGCGCGATTCCCTGCAACGCTGAACCGAGTGCGAGCGTGCGCAGCCCGCCGATACGGTCCATCACCACGCCGAACACCAGGCGCGAGACGATGCCGGCCGCCAGCATGACCGACAGCATCTCCGCGCCCCTCTGCGCGCCGTAGCCGAGGTCGACGCAATAGGCGACGATATGCACCTGCGGCATGGCCATGGCGACGCAGCAGGCGACGCCGGCCGCACCCAGGATCGCCTGCAGCACATTGGGATGCAGGCCGAGCGGCAGGACCGCCGGCGCGCCCGCCGCGCGCGGCGGCGGCGCGGGCGGCAGCGGCGGGCGGGCGCGCAGCGCCAGCGCCAGCGGCAGCATGGTCGCGAGGCACACCGCACCCATGACAAGATGCGACTGCCGCCAGCCGATCGTGTCCACACCCCATTGCAGCAGCGGCGGCCAGACCGTGCCGGCCAGGTAGTTGCCCGATGCCGCCAGCGCCACCGCAATGCCCCGCCGGCGCGCAAACCACAGCGACGCATCGGCGATCA
>LNFM01002914.1_pt1 | contig 36397 bp, 26 predicted proteins | sample 596031 | NCBI WGS metagenome assembly LNFM01 (sample SAMN04254537, study PRJNA301005) | activated carbon metagenome | isolation source: dual media filters at the Ann Arbor, Michigan drinking water treatment plant | place: USA: Ann Arbor | reverse complement strand
CGCTTGGCCGGCTCGCTGACTTTGAGTGTCTTGAGGCGCGGCGTCACGTCCACACCCAGATCTTCGGGTTTGACGTTTTCCAACGGCTTTTTCTTGGCCTTCATGATGTTGGGCAGCGTCACGTAGCGCGGCTCGTTCAGGCGCAAGTCGGTGGTGACGACCGCGGGCAGCGTGATTTCCAGGGTTTCCAGGCCGCCGTCGATTTCGCGGGTGACCTTGGCTTTGCCATCAGCCACCTCCACTTTGGAAGCGAAAGTCGCTTGCGGCAGGTCGGCCAGCGCGGCGAGCATCTGCCCGGTCTGGTTGGCATCGTCGTCGATCGCCTGCTTGCCGAGGATGATCAGGCCGGGCTGCTCCTTGTCCACCAGCGCCTTTAGCAGCTTGGCCACGGCCAGGGGCTGGAGTTCCACATCGGTCTCGACCAGGATGGCGCGGTCAGCGCCGATCGCCATGGCGGTGCGCAGGGTTTCCTGGCACTGCGTGACGCCGCAGGACACGGCGATGACTTCGGTGACGGCGCCCTTCTCTTTGAGGCGCACGGCTTCTTCGACCGCGATCTCGTCAAACGGGTTCATGCTCATCTTGACGTTGGCGATGTCCACGCCGGTGCCGTCGCTCTTGACGCGCACCTTGACGTTGTAGTCCACCACGCGTTTGACGGGGACGATGACCTTCATAGGGAGTTGCTCCTGATGGTTGTGAGATCGAAAACGACGGAAAGAAGAGTTGACGTATACGTCAATCAGCGGATTGTATGCGCCGTGTGCCTGGACCGACGCCTTCCCGCACCCCAGTCAAGGGGGAGGCAAGAAATCGAACGATCGTGCTTTTTTTAATTATAGGCGAAGGTCTTGTGCCGAGAGACACGAATGCCCTTGAGAGCAAAGAATTCAGGTCGTCCGGCAATTAACCAACCAGTTGGTCGGTTAATTCGGGTAAGTCTGGAGGCGCAACGGGCGGGTATTGACCTATAGTCATTTTTCACCCATTTGCTTATCTTCAGTAACTACATTCAACCCCGTCCGAGGAATCAAGCCATGAAAGTTCGTCACGCCTTCGCCGCCGCCATCACCACCTCGGTGCTTGCCAGCGGCATGGTCTCTGCTCAGACGGTGTTCACCGTCTCCAGCTGGCTGCCGCCCACCCATACCCTGTCCACGGTGCAGAAGAACTGGTGCGACCTGCTGGAAAAGGAAAGTGCCGGGCGCATGAAGTGCAACATCCTGCCCAAGGGCGTGGTGGCAGCCCCCGGCACCTTCGACGCGGTTCGCGATGGCCTGGCCGACATTTCCTACACGGTGGACGGCTACACACCCGGTCGTTTCATCAACACGCAGGTGGCAGAGTTCCCTTTCCTGGGCAACAGCGCCACCGCCACCTCGGTGGCCTATCAGCGCATTTACGACAAGCACTTCGCGCCCCTGGGTGAACACCGCGGCGTGAAGGCCCTGGCCGTGTTCACCCATGGCCCCGGCATCATCTTCAACACCAAGAAGCCGGTCACTTCGGCGGCCGATGCGTCCTCGCTCAAATTCCGCATCGGTGGCGGCAACATCAACGAACTCTCCAAGGCCATGGGCTGGAACACCACGCTGAAAGCAGCGCCCGAGTCGTTCGAACTGCTGTCCACCGGCGTGATGGACGGCACCTTCTTCCCCGACGAATCGGTGGCCTCGTTCAAACTGAGCATGGTCAAACACGCCACCACCTTCCCCGGTGGCCTGTACAACACCAGCTTCGTTTTCATGATGAACCAGGACAAGTACCGGGCCCTGTCGGCACAGGACAAGGCGGTGGTGGACAAGCTGTCGGGCGAAGTGGCCGCGCGCATGTTCGGCGAAGGCTGGGACAAGGTGGATGCCGCGAGCCGCGACGGCGTGCAGAAAGCCCAGGGCGTGGCCCGCATCATGGCCGACAAGGCGTTCGTCAAGGCCGTGGCCGACAAGCAGGACTACCTGGAAACCAAGTGGGCGGCGAGCGCCCAGGTCAAAGGTCTGAAGGATCCGAAAAAGGTGCTGGCCGAGTTCCGCGCTGAGATTGCCAAGGTAAAGTAAACCGGCGTCAGCCACACGGCGCGGCCGCAGGCAGCGTCTCGGGGCCGATGGGGCAGCGAACCTGCTGCCCCCATCGGCCCCATTCACATGCAGAAAGCACTCATGCACAAAACGATTGATCGGCTGCTTTACTGGTCCACCGGCGTCATGGCCGCCATGGCACTGTTCTCCATCATGTGGCTCACCGTGGTGGACGTGGTGGGCCGCAAGTTTTTTTCCAACTCGGTGCCCGGCGGACTGGAACTCACCGAGATGCTGATGGTGGTGGTGATCTTCGCGGCGCTGCCGCTGGTCTCGTGGCGCAGCGAGCATGTGGTGTTCGACACGCTGGACGGGTTCATTCCGGACTGGCTGCGCAGCATCCAGGCGCGCGTGATCCACCTGGTGTGTGCCGGCGCGTTCTTTTTTCTGGGTCGCCTGATGGTGATGCGGGCCGAGCGCTTTGCCGAATACGGGGACACCACGGTGCACCTGGGACTCGCCATCGCGCCGGTCGCCTGGCTGATGGCCGCCCTGCTGGCGCTCACCGGTCTGGCCCACCTGTCGCTGATCTTCGTGCGCGCGCCAGCCGCCGGTCACGGTCCCGTGGACGCCAAGGGAGTGTCTGCATGATCGAAGCGCTGCTGGGGTTTCTTGCGGTCTTCGCCATGGCCTTCATGCGGGTGCCATTGGCGGTGTCCATGTCCATCGCCGGCCTGGTGGGCCTGGGCCTGATGCGCGGCTGGCAGCCGGCCTACGCCAGCACCAGCCAGACGATCTTCGAAACCGGTTTCCACTACGTGCTGTCGGTGATCCCGCTGTTCGTGCTGATGGGCAACTTCGTCGCCCGCGCCGGGATGGCCAAGGAGCTGTTCACCGCGGCCAATGCCTTCGTCGGTCACAAGCGGGGCGGCCTGGCCATGGCGAGCATCATCGCTTCGGGCGGCTTCGGCTCGATCTGCGGGTCGTCGATTGCCACCGCCGCCACCATGACCCGCGTGGCCTATCCTGAGATGAAGGCGCATGGCTACAAGGACACGCTGGCCACCGGCGCCATTGCCTCCGGCGGCACGCTGGGCATCCTGATCCCGCCGTCCACCATCCTGGTGATCTACGGGATCATCACCGAGACCGACATCGGCAAACTGTTCGTCGCCGGCATCCTGCCGGGCATTGTGGCCATCACCTGCCTGTGCCTGGCGGTGGTGTTCGTCACCTGGCGCGACCCGTCGGCCGGGCCGCCGGCCGAGCGCTTCACCTGGCGCCAGCGCCTGGCGGCCATCCGGGGCATCTGGGGCGTGGCATTGCTGTTCGGGCTGGTCATCGGCGGCATCTACGGCGGCGTGTTCACCGCCACCGAAGGCGCGGGCGTGGGTGCTGCGGGCGCTTTTCTGTTCGCGCTGCTGCGCGGCACCTTGCGCCCGCGGGTGTTGCTGGACATCCTGATCGAAAGCACGCGCACCACCGCCATGCTGTTCATGATCCTGATCGGCGCGATGATCTTCACCAATTTCATCAACTTCACCAGCATGCCGGGCGACCTGCGCGACTTCGTGCTGGCCCACAGCCCCAGCCCGATCATGGTGGTGGTGATGATGATGGGCATCTACCTGGTGCTGGGCATGGTGATGGAAGAACTGGCCATCGTGCTGCTGACCATTCCGGTGTTCTTCCCGGTCATCGTCGGACTGGGCTTCGATCCGGTGTGGTTCGGCATCCTGATCGTGACCATCGTCGAGATCGGGATGATCTCGCCACCGGTGGGGCTGAACCTTTTCGTCATCAATTCGCTGCTGCCCAACGTGAACCTGGGTGTCCTGTACCGCGGTGTCTGGCCGTTTGTGGCGGCCGACATCGTGCGCCTGGGCATCCTGATCGCATTCCCGGCCATTGCCTTGTGGCTGCCGAGCCTCATGCGCTGAAGGATCAGGTGTCCTGCTTCATGTGCACGATGCGCTGCGGATACGGGATCTCGATGCCGTGCTCACGCAACGCCCGCAAGATGGCCATGTTGACCTCGGAACGGGCGTTGAGCTGGCCGTTTTCCGGATCGGCGATCCAGTAGCCCAGCGTGAACTCCAAGCCGTCGGCGCCAAAGGCCGACAGCGCAGCGTTGGGCGATGGCTCCTTGAGCACCCGCTCCTGGGCCAGCGCCGCGTCGACCAGCAGGCGCCGCACCAGGTCCACGTCGCTGTCGTAGGCCACCGAGACCACGGTGGACTGCCACACCTTCGGGTCGGCCAGCGAGAGGTTTTCCACCCGCTGTGTGATCAGCATCTCGTTGGGCACGATGGACTCGCGCCCGGTGGCCGAACGGATCACGGTGTAGCGGGTGGTGATGTCGGTGATGCGGCCCTCGAAGTTGTCCACTTTCACGTTGTCACCGATGCGCATGCTGCGTTCGGCCAGGATCACGAAACCACTCACGTAGTTGGCGGCCAGCTTCTGCAAGCCGAAGCCAATGCCCACGCCCACCGCACCACCCAGCACCGACAGAGCCGTCAGGTCGATGCCCACCGCCGACAGCGCGAAGATCAAACCCAGGAACATCAGCAGCGCACGCGTGGCGTTGCTCAAAGCCTTGCGCAAGGACAGGTCTCCGCCGATGGCGGACTTGAGCAGCCTCGATTCGATCGCCGCCGAAATCCACAGCGTCACGATGAGCATGGCGCCGGCCGTCAGCGCGCCCTCGATCAGGGTGCGCAGGCTCACCGTGCCGGCGCCGATCTTCCAGGTGATCTGGTCCATCTCTTCCAGCACCAGGGGCAGCAAGCCACTGACCCAGAGCACCATCGCGCCCCAGGCCAGCCAGGAGATGGTGCGCTCCAGCACCCGCACCCAGGGCGCCTGGGAGAACGCGGCTTGCAGCACCTTGACGCCCAGACGGATCACCACCAGCGACACCAGCACCGGAATGGCCACCTTGAACACCGCCAGCGTCATCTGCCCCGCGAGCGCCGCGCGCGCCACGTAAGCCAGGGCCAGCAGCAGCAGCGGGAACAGCACACCATCCAACACGCGCCGACCGAACAGGATGGAACTGGGATCGTCCTGCCGGTTGAGGGCCCGGCGCAGCACGGTGCCCAGGCCCCAGGAGAGCGCCACGCACAGCGCCAGCGCACCGAGTTCCAGCCACACCGTGGGTTGCTGAAAACCGGCCAGCCAGCCGGAAAAATCGTCAATCGGTGGGGGCGAGGCGGTCAGCGAGTAGGTAGCGGTCATGCAGAGAAAGATGAAGCAGCTGGGCAAAGGTTTCGTGACAGCGGGCGCGACTCACCACGCCGGCTTGCGCTTGTCGATGAAGGCCTGCACACCCTCCTGGGCCACCGGGTGCGCCATGTTGCAGGCCATGGTTTGCCCCGCCAGCTGGTAGGCGGACTCGATGCCGGTTTCCAGCTGCCGGTAAAACATGCCCTTGCCCAGGGCAATCGCCTCGCGCGGCTTGTCCAGGATGCGGTCCACCAGCCTCGCCACTTCCGCGTCCAGAGCGTCATCGGTCACCACGCGGTTCACCAGTCCCCGGCGCTGCGCCTCGTCGGCGCTGATGAAGTCGCCAGTCAGCAGCATTTCCATGGCCTGCTTGGCACCCATGTTGCGCGACAGCGGCACGCTGGGCGTGGCGCAGAACAGGCCGACGTCGATGCCATTGACACCAAAGCGTGCGCCTTGGGCGGCCACCGCCAGGTCGCACTGCGCCACCAGCTGGCAACCCGCCGCGGTGGCCAGGGCCTGCACGCGTGCAATCACCGGCACGTCCAGTTTGCGGATGCTCAGCATCAGCCGGGAACAGGTGGCGAACAGGGCCTGGTAGTAGCTCTGCCGGTCGGCCGGATCGGGTCGGGCTTTCATTTCCTTGAGGTCGTGCCCGGCGCAGAAAGCCTTGCCCTCGGCGGCGATCACCAGCACGCGCGCGGCCGGGTCGGCAGCCACCGCGTCCAGCGCCCGCTGAAAGGCCGCCATCATGGCTTCGGACAGGGCGTTGTAGGCCTTGGGGTTGTTCAGCGTCAGGGTGTGCACGCCGCGCGCGTCGCGGCTGTGCAGCAGGATGTCATCGCTCATGTTGCCTCCGTCAGAGATCGGCCAGCGTGCGGATGTGTGCCTCGACGCTGCGCGCCAGCGAACTGAGGTCGTAACCGCCTTCGAGGCAACTGACGATGCGGCCCCGGGCATGGCGTTTGGCCACTTCCTTGATGCGTTCGGTGATCCAGATGTAGTCCTGCTCCACCAGGGCCATCTGCGCCATGTCGTCTTCGCGGTGGGCATCGAAACCGGCACTGATGAAGATCATCTGCGGCCGGTGCGCGTCGAGCCGCGGCAGCCACATCATGTCGATCAGTTCGCGCACCTCCATGCCCTTGGTGTAGGCCGGCACCGGCAGGTTGACCAGGTTCGGTGCGATCGCATGTTCCCAGACCGGATAGAACGGGTGCTGGTAGAAGCTGCACATGAGGATGCGGTCGTCGCCCGCGACGATGTCTTCGGTGCCGTTGCCGTGGTGGACATCAAAGTCGATGATGGCCACCCGTTTCAAACCGTGGCGCTCCAGCGCGTACTTGGCCGCCACCGCCACGTTGTTGACGAAGCAGAAGCCCATGGCCTGGTGGCGGGTCGCGTGGTGGCCCGGCGGGCGCACGGCACAGAAAGCGCTCTCCATTTCGCCGGCCATCACCGCGTCGGTGGCGTCGATGGCGGCACCCGCTGCCACCAGGATCGCGTCCCAGGAATGGACGTTGATGGACGTGTCCGGGTCCACCTGTGCGTGCGAAGGGCCTCCAGCGGCAATTTCGTCACGAAGTCCGTCGCTCAACCCGCGGAGCGCGGCCAGGTGCATGCGACCATGCGCCAGCTCCAGGTCGGCCATGGACGCCGGCGTGGCCTCGCGGCGCTCCAGGGCTTGACCGAGCCCGGTGATGAGCAAACGGTCTTCGATTGCGTCAAGCCGCGCCGGGCATTCGGGGTGACCCCTGCCCATTTCGTGGCGCCTGCAATCCGGGTGGGTGAAATATCCGGTGGCCTGGCCCATCGTGCTTTTTACGGTAAGGTTCGTGGCATGACTGCCGATCCAAAAATTCAACAACTGCTGAGTCAGCTTAACACGGTGATCGTGGGCAAAGCCCCCCAGGTTTCTGACTGCGTGGCCTGTCTGCTGGCCGGTGGCCACCTGCTCATCGAGGACGTTCCCGGCGTGGGAAAAACCACGCTGGCGCATGCGCTGTCGCGCTCTTTCGGCCTGCAATTCTCGCGGGTGCAATTCACCGCCGACCTGATGCCCAGCGATCTGGTGGGCGTGTCCATCTACGAGCGCGGCCGGGAGGGTTTCGTGTTCCACCCGGGACCGGTGTTCGCGCAGGTGTTGCTGGCCGACGAGATCAACCGCGCCAGCCCCAAGACCCAGAGTGCCCTGCTCGAAGCCATGGAAGAAAAGCAGGTCACGGTGGAGGGCGCCACCCGCGCATTGCCCAACCCGTTCTTCGTGATCGCCACGCAGAACCCGCACGACCAGCTGGGCACCTACGCGCTGCCCGAATCGCAACTGGACCGTTTCCACATGCGGCTCTCTCTGGGCTACCCGGACCGCTCCGCCGAGCGCGAACTGCTGCGCGGCCAGGACCGGCGCGACATGGTCGACGCGCTGCAGCCGGTGCTGAGCGCGGCCGATCTGGCGCGGCTGCAGCAGACCGTGACCGGTGTGCACACGGCCGACCCGGTGCTGGAGTATCTGCAAGACCTGGTGGCCGCGACCCGCTCGGGCCGCTGGTTTGCACAAGGCCTGTCGCCCCGGGCCGCGCTGGCCGTGGTGCGTGCTGCCAAGGCGCAGGCCTACCTGCAAGGGCGTGACTACGTGGCGCCCGACGACATCGCCGCGATATTGCCGCAGACCGTGGCGCACCGGCTGATCCCGGTGAGGGATGCGGGGCGTGGCGCCGTCGAACAGGTTCGGGCGATGGTGGAAGCTGTTCCGCTGCCGTAAACATGGTTCCCCCCCGAAGCGCCGTTGGCGCTCCCCCTCAGGGGGCAACACCAGCGGCCCGGCAAAGCCGGTTCCGCGGTGTTCCCGAACGGATGCATCCCGTGCGCGCGCTGCGAAACCGCTTCCAGCGCTGGTTCCACAGCCGGATGCCGCGCACCGACACCCTCACGCTGACCCAGCGCAACGTCTACATCCTGCCCACGCGGGCCGGCTGGATGCTGGCCTTCACATTGATCCTGCTGCTGGTCGGCAGCATCAACTACCAGCTCAACCTCGGCTACCTGCTGACCTTCCTGCTCGCCGGCAGCGCGGTGGTGGGCATGCATGTGTGCCACGGCAACCTGCGCGGTCTCACGCTGCACCTGGTGGCACCCGCCCCGGTGCATGCCGGTCAGGCGGCGGTGCTCGACCTGCGCCTGGCCAGCGAGCGCAGATCGCCACGCCTCGGCATCGGCATGGGCGTGATCGCCGACCATGGCCTGGGTGACACCCATCTGGCATGGACCGACGTGCCCGCACAGGGCAGTGCCCCGTTGCAGGTCGCATGGGCGCCCCCGCGCCGGGGCCTGCATGCCTTGCCCGCGCTCACCGCGCTCACGCTGTTCCCGCTGGGCACCTTCCGGGTCTGGACCGTGTGGCGCCCGGCTGCGCCCTTGCTGGTGTACCCGACATCGGAGGCCCACCCGCCGCCATTGCCGCCCGGCGAGCCGCAGGCCGGTCATGCCGGCAGCGCACGGGTGCAGAGCACGGGTGAATTCGATGGCGTGCGTGCCTACCGCCGTGGCGACCCGCAGAAGACCGTGGTCTGGAAAAAGGCCGCCCAGGCCTTCGCCGCCGGTCGCGACGACCTGGTCAGTCGCGATGCCCTCTCCACCCAGCGCCAGCAGCTCTGGCTGGACTTTGCCCAGACGGGCTCGGCCGATGTGGAAGCCCGCCTGTCGCGCCTGACCGCCTGGGTGCTGATGGCCGAGCGCCTGGGCCTCGACTACGGCCTGCGCCTGCCCGGGCGCGAAATCCCCCCCGATCAGGGCGCGAGCCACAAGGCGCGCTGTCTTGAAGCGCTGGCGCTGGCATGAAACATCCCCTGCGCCGATTCGCCGCCTCCGCATCCCCGTTGGAGGAGGCCGGTCGCCCGTGGACTGGCCAAGCCGGCTTCATGGCAAGCCCGGTTCGATTCGCCGCGTCGCTGCCCCGGGAAGCCAGAGACACCCTCTTCTTGCTCGCCGTGATTGCCTGGGTGGTGGCCATGCAGGTGGGGCACATCCCCTGGTGGTGCTCGGTGCTCACCGCCGCGGTGCTGGTCTGGCGCACCACGCTCACGCTGCGCGGCCAGCCATTGCCGGGATGGCCATGGCGCCTGGGCCTGCTGGCGGTCACCCTCGGCGCCACCTGGCTCACCCACAACACCCTGCTCGGGCGCGACGCGGGCGTCACGCTGATCGTGGTGCTGCTGGCGCTCAAGACGCTGGAGATGCGCGCGCGGCGCGATGCCTTCGTGGTGTTCTTCCTCGCTTTCTTCACCCTGCTCACCCATTTCTTCTATTCGCAATCGCTGCTCACGGCAGCGGGCATCCTGCTCGCGCTGCTCGGACTGCTGACCGCTCTGGTCAACGCTCACATGCCGGTGGGCCGCCCACCGCTGGCCCAGGCCGCACGCATCGCCGCCGGCATGGCCGCCCTGGGGGCGCCCATCATGCTGGTGCTGTTCCTGCTGTTTCCTCGCATGGCGCCGCTCTGGGGGTTGCCCAGCGACGCACTCACCGGACGCACCGGCCTGTCCAACAGCATGGAGATCGGTCAGATCGCCAAGCTGGTGCTGGACGAGGGCATCGCCATGCGCATCCGCTTTGAGGGCGAGCCTCCGCCCCAACGCGACCTGTACTTCCGGGGCCCGGTACTGAGCGATTTCGATGGCGTGCAATGGCGCCCGCTGCGCTCAGGTTTCCCGGACTCCATGGCGCTGCCGGCCGATCTCGCTGTGAGCGGCCCACCGGTTCGCTACGAAGTCACCATGGAACCGCACAACGGCCCCTGGCTGCTGCTGCTCGAAGCCGGCAGCAGCCAGCCCGAGCTGCCCGGGCAGGACGCCTTCATGACGCCCGATCTGCAATGGCTTACCCGGCGCCCCATGACCGAACTGGTGCGGTACCGCGCACAAAGCCATACCGAGTTCCGGCACGGCCCGCTCCAGCCTGCCGTGGTGCTCCAGGATCTGATCGAACTGCCACCCGGTTACAACCCACGCACACTCGCACTCGCCGTGGAATTGCGGCGCCAATTCGGCGCTGGCCCTCAGTCGGCGCCCGCCGTGGTCAATGCGGCGCTGGATCGGCTGCGCACCGGTGGCTACACCTACACACTGGAGCCCGGCGTTTATGGACAACACACCGCCGACGAATTCTGGTTCGACAGGCGCGAGGGTTTCTGCGAACACATCGCCAGCAGCTTTGTCATCCTCATGAGGGCCGCCGACATCCCGGCCCGCATCGTCACCGGCTACCAAGGGGGTGAACTCAACGCGGTGGACGGCTACTGGACCGTGCGCCAGCGGGACGCCCACGCCTGGGCCGAGGTCTGGCTGCAAGGCCGGGGCTGGGTGCGGGTCGACCCGACCTCATCGGTGGCGCCCGGGCGCACCGGCTCGCTGGAGCGTTTGAGCGAACCCCAAGGTGCCATTGCAGGCGCCATCCGAGCCATCAACCCCACCCTGTCGGCCCAGATGCGCGCGGTGTGGGAAGCGGTGAACAACCGCTGGAACCAGTGGGTGTTGAACTACACCCAGGGCAAGCAGCTGGATCTGCTCAAGAACATCGGATTCTCCAGCCCGAGCTGGACCGACCTGGCCTATGTGCTCATCGGTATCGTGGTGCTGGTCAGCCTGGCGGGGGCCGGCTGGACGCTGTGGGAACGACAGCAGCACGACCCTTGGCTGCGCCTGCTGCAGCGCAGCCGCCAGCGCCTGCAGCGACTGGGGCTCGACAGTGGTGAACACCTGCCACCGCGCGAGCTGGCGATGCGGGTGCAACGGCATTTTGGAGACACCGTCTTCGCCCGCAGCGTGACCTTGTGGTTGTTGCGGCTCGAAGCCCAGCGCTACAGCCGCCAGAGTCCCGATTCGCTCGCTACACTGCAACGCGAATTCCAGCAACTTGCTTGGCCCAAGGGGGGCTCCCGGTGATCACAGTTTTCCGCTCGTCCCGCACCCTCTGTCGGGCTTCGGCCGTGGCTTTTGGCCTGTGCCTGCTGGCTTGCAGCGCCGTCGCCCAAACGCCCGGCCAACCGGCGCCGTTCCGCTACGGCGAATCTCCCTCCGCGATGGCCTTCGCGGACGACCTGGCCCAGCGCCGCGACCTCGATCCCGCCTGGGTGCGCCAGCAGATCGGCGCCGCACAACGATTGCCCAGCGTGGCGCGGCTCATGCAGCCAGCGCCCAGAGGCACACCCAAGAACTGGGCTGCCTACCGCGCCCGTTTCATCGAACCGGTGCGGCTTCGAGCCGGCCAGGCGTTCTGGGAAACCCACCGCGCAACACTGGCCCGCGCCGAAGCCGAGTACGGTGTGCCCGCCAGCCTGATCGTGGGCGTGATCGGCGTCGAAACGCTCTACGGCCGCCACACCGGCAACTTTCGCGTGATCGACGCGCTCGCCACACTGGCCTTCGACTTCCCCAGCGCTCACCCGCGCGCAGCGGCCCGCACAGAGTTCTTCAAGAGCGAACTGGAGCAGTACCTCAGCCTCACCCGGCGCAACGGCCTGGACCCGCAGGCCCTGCGCGGCAGCTACGCCGGTGCCATGGGTCTGCCCCAGTTCATGCCCAGCAGCTGGAGCAAATACGCCATCGACTTCGACAGCGACGGCAAGGTGGACCTGTTCAACAGCCCGGCCGACGTGATCGGCTCCGTGGCCAACTACTTCAAGGCCTTCGGCTGGCAACCGGGTCAACCCACGCACTTCCCGGTGTCCTTCGACCCGAGCAAACTGGACAAGGACGCCTTGCTCGCACCCGACATCCTGCCCAGCTTCGGCGTGGAAAGCTTCACCGCCAAGGGCGCCATGCTCGAAAGCCCTGCCCTGCAGCACACCGGCAAGCTCGCTCTGATCGAACTGGAGAACGGTACCGCCCCGCCCAGCTACCTGGCCGGCACCGAGAATTTCTACGTCATCACCCGCTACAACTGGAGCAGCTATTACGCGCTGGCCGTGATCGAGCTGGGTCAGGAGATTCAGACCGCCATGGGGCTTTGAGCTGCCGCGCTGGAGCGCCCATTCCCAGTCTGAACAAGGTTTCCACCGAGACGCCTGTCGGGAGCAGCGAACCGGCAAAGACCGAGTTGCTCCGAAATTCATCGACTTCTCCAGCCCCAAAGCATCGACAATGCGCCGACACCCTTCATGAAACAACGCCTTCGAGCCTGGCTGCCTTCGTCCCAAAGCATCCGCGACAACCGCTGGTTGCGCTGGATGGGGCCGGCCATGCACCATCCCCGCCTGTGGCACTTCAGCCGCAAAGGCATCGCGCTGGGCCTGGGGCTGGGTATCTTTTTTGGCTTGCTCATTCCGGTGGCCCAGATTCCACTGTCCGCGGCGGCCGCGGTGGCGCTCCGGGCCAACCTGCCGATGGCGGTGGCAAGCACGTTGGTCACCAACCCGGTCACCTTCGGGCCCGTGTACTTCGCTGCCTACCAGTTGGGCAAATTTGTCCTGGGTGAAGACAGCGTGGCCGGCGAACAGGCTCCCGTGGCCGCTGATACCCTGGAACCCGATGCCGGGTGGTGGCAGCGACTGTTATCCGTGTGGACCTGGCTCACCAGCGTGGGCAAACCTTTGGTCGTGGGCTTGGGCTGTCTGGCCGTCACGGGTGGACTTCTGGCCTATGGCCTGACCAGCTGGATCTGGGCCTGGCGGATTCGCTGGCAAAGGCGCCAGCGGTTGAACCAGCGCACCAACGACTGAACCGACACCGTAGGTCGTCTAGGCCCAGGGCCCGATGCGGATGTCCACTTCCATGTGCTCTTCGCCACCGCCGCGGCGCAGCCCCTTGATGGGCAGGCAGGCGGTGTAGTCGGTGGCGGCGGCCAGGCGGATGTGGCGCTCGTCGGTGGGGCAGCGGTGGGTCACGTCCAGGCTGATCCAGCGGCGGGTGGCCGGGTCCAGGCACACGTCGGCCCAGGCGTGGCTGGCGAGGTCGGGTTCGTTGGCGGCGTAAAAGTAGCCGCTCACGTATCGCGCCGGCAGGCCGATGCTGCGGCACACCGCCACCATCACATGGGCTTGGTCCTGGCACACGCCGAGTTCCCAGTCAAACGCTTCGAGCGCGGTGGTCTCCACGCCGGTACTGCCCTTGCGGTACTGCACCTTGTCGGCCACGGCGCTGGCCAGCGCCACGAGGTCGGCCACGCCGGGCAGTTCGCCGCGCGCGCGCGCCGCCATCAGCGTCGGCACGGTCTGCATCGCCCACAGCGCCATGCGCGGGTGCGGCTCGGCCAGCGGCGTGGAGCGAAGGTAGAACGAGGGGTGCGGCAGCGCGGGCGGGTCGGTGAAGTCGGCCACGCCGTGCGTCACCACCGTGCCCATGGCCGAGATGCTGTTGACGCGCAGGTTCTTCTCAGGCCGGGCCACGATGCTGAAGCTGTGCACGCGATTGCCTTCCGAATCGGGCTGGGTGTGCAGCGTGCCGGGCGTGCGGATCTCCCAATACTCGACGGTCTGACAGTCGCTGCTGACCGGCCACAGGTGCAGCGTCTGCACCGTGTACAGCAGCGGCTGGCTGTAGCGGTAGCGGGTGTTGTGGTGGATGACGAGTTTCATGCGGTGCTCGGGGTTTGGCCAGGGGCGTGAACCCGCTGGATGGCCCAGGGAGCCGCATTGTGCCTGCGAGCCGCTGGGGCGGCTCGCAGCACGGGAAAACTTCAATGCACTGTCGGCACCAGGAAGTCCTGGCTGATGCGGCCACCCAGTTCGTTCACGCGATCCAGGAACTGGGTGAGGAAAGCATGCAGCCCGGTGGACAAAATTTCGTCGATGCGGGCGTACTGCAGGTCGGCCTTGAGCTTGCCGGCGCGACGCAGTGTTTCGCCCGAGGTGTCGTTGGCCACCACCGCCAGGTTGCTCACCACTTCGTTCATGCTGGCCGCCAGGCTGCGTGGCATGTCCGGGCGAAGGATCAGCAGCTCGGCCACGCGCTCGGGGGTGATCACGTCGCGGTAGACCTTGCGGTAGACCTCGAAGCCGGACACCGAGCGCAGGATCGCGCTCCAGTGGTAGAAGTCGTATTCCTGATCCTGCTCGCTGGCGGCGCCGAAAAAGTCACTTTGCACCGCGTGGAACTTCACGTCGAGCAGGCGCGCCGTGTTGTCGGCCCGCTCCAGGAACGAGCCCATGCGGTAGAAGTGAAACGCCTCGTCCTGCAGCATAGTGCCCACCGCCACGCCACGCGAGAGGTGCGATCGGTGCTTGACCCATTCAAAGAACGCGCCCGGATCGCGCTCGAAATCCTTGGACTTGAGGTAGCCCGCCAGCTTGAGCCAGGTGGCGTTCTGGGTTTCCCACAGTTCGGTCGTGAGTGCGCCGCGCACGGCCCGCGCGTTTTCGCGGGCAGCGCGCAGGCAGGAACAAATGCTCGACGGATTGGACTCGTCGCGCACCATGAAGTCCATGACGTTGCGCGGCGTGATGTCCTTGCCGTACTTAGCGGTGTAGATCGGCATCAGCTCGCTGATCACCAGCAGGCCTTCCCAACCCACCTGGGCCACAGCGGCCGACTGTGGCAGCAAGGAGGTCTGGTAGTTGATGTCCAGCATGCGCGCGGTGTTCTCCGCTCGCTCGGTGTAACGGGACATCCAGAACAGGTGGTCGGCGGTGCGTGAAAGCATGATCAGTCTTCCAGAATCCAAGTGTCTTTTGTACCGCCGCCCTGTGACGAGTTGACGACGAGCGAGCCTTCTTTCAGCGCCACGCGGGTCAGGCCGCCGGGCACCATCTGCACCTCTTTGCCGCTGAGCACAAAGGGCCGCAGATCGATGTGACGCGGCGCCACGCCGCTCTCCACGTAGGTGGGGCAGGTGGACAGGCTGAGCGTGGGCTGTGCGATGTAGCCATCGGGTTTGGCCTTGACCACGGCGCGGAACTCGTCCACCTCGGCCTTGGTGGAGGCCGGGCCCACCAGCATGCCGTAGCCGCCAGCGCCATGCACCTCTTTCACCACCAGTTCGTGCATGTTGTCGAGCATGTATTTCAGGTCGTCCGGGTTGCGGCCCATGAAGGTCGGCACGTTGTTCAGGATCGGCTTCTCGCCCAGGTAGAACTCGATCATCTTGGGCACGTAGGGGTAGATCGACTTGTCGTCCGCCACGCCGGTGCCGACCGCGTTGCAGATGGTCACGTTGCCGCTTCGGTAGACACCCAGCAAGCCGGCGCAGCCCAGCGTGGAGGTGGGGCGGAACACCAGCGGGTCGAGGAAGTCGTCGTCCACCCGGCGGTAGATCACGTCCACACGGCGCGGGCCCTTGGTGGTGCGCATGTAGACGAAGTTGTCCTTCACGAACAGGTCCTGGCCCTCGACCAGCTCGATGCCCATCTGCTGCGCGAGGAAGGCGTGTTCGAAGTAGGCACTGTTGTACATGCCGGGCGTGAGCACCACCACGGTGGGCTCGGCGGTGGTGGCCGGGCTGACCGAGCGCAGGGTTTCGAGCAGCAGATCGGGGTAGTGCGCCACGGGCGCCACGCGGTTCTGGCCGAACAGGTCCGGGAACAGCCGCATCATCATCTTGCGGTCTTCCAGCATGTAGCTCACGCCACTGGGCACGCGCAGGTTGTCTTCGAGCACGTAGTACTCGCCCTCGCCCTGCGCGTTGGGTGCGCGCACGATGTCGACGCCCGCGATGTGCGAATAGATCTGGTTGGGCACGTCCACGCCCATCATCTCGGGACGAAACTGGGCGTTCTGAAAGATCTGGTCGGCCGGAATGTGGCCTGCCTTGATGATCTCCTGGCCGTGGTACACGTCGTGGATGAAGCGGTTGAGCGCGGTCACGCGCTGCACCAGTCCGGCCTGCATGCTCTTCCACTCGTGCGCCGGGATGATGCGCGGGATCAGATCGAACGGGATCAGGCGCTCGGTACCGGAACCGTCTTCGTCTTTTGCGCCGTACACCGCGAAGGTGATGCCGACGCGGCGGAAAATCATCTCAGCCTCTTCGCGGCGGGCGGCCATGACCTCTTCGGGTTGCTGCGCCAGCCAGCGGGCGTACTTCTGATAGTGGGCCCGCACCTCGCTGGGCGAGGCATTCATTTCATCAAACATCGGTCGGCTCATGGGCGGTTCACTCCTGCCCACAGGATAGCAAGGAGTGGGCCAGGGTTTTGCATATCGGCCCCAAAGCGGTGCAAACGGACCTCGCCCGCCGCGCCCGGCGCACCTCATTCGGCCAAGGATTCGGGCATCCTGCGTTCGCTGTCGGATCCCGCATCGGGCGCCGCCGCCCCCGGTGCGCCCGTAAAAGCACCAGCATGGTGCCAATACCGACGACCCTCATGCCGCTCGCAGCGCACGGTTTCGGGCGCGGCGCTCTGCCAGGTGGCCGCACCACAATCGGGCGTGTTCACCCAGCGCAGGCCACGCTCGCGGTATCGATCCAGCACGGCGGGCGCCGGGTGCTGGAAGCGGTTGCGGTAGCCCGACTGGATCAGCACCCAGCTCGGGCGCAGCGTGTTGAGCAGCACCGGGCTGCTCGATGTAAGGCTGCCGTGGTGCGGCGCCAGCAACACGCTGGCGCGCAAGGCCGGGTTGGCCAGCGCGAGGCGGGTTTCGCGTTCGGCGTCGAGGTCGCCGCTGAGCCAGGCGCTCTGGCCCGCATTGCTCACACGCAGCACGCACGACATGGCGTTGCTCGGCAGCACGCCCGAGCCGTCGGGGCGGATCAGGTCGGGCGTGGGATGCAGCATCTCGAAGCGAACCCCATCCCATTCCCAGCGTTGCCCAGCCAGGCAGCGGCGCTGCGGGTCGGCGTCGTAAGACGACAGCCAGCGCGCCTGCGGCCACGCCGCCTGCACCGCCTGCGCACCGCCCGAGTGGTCGCTGTCTTTGTGGCTCACCACCACCGCATCGGGTGCCTCGCCCAGCGCGCGCAGGAGCGGCACCACCACCCGCTGGCCGGCGTCGCTCACCGGGGAATAGCGCGGCCCGGTGTCGTAGAGCAGGCTGTGGCCCGCGGTGCGCACCAGCACCGCGCTGCCCTGCCCCACATCGATGGCGAGCAACTCGAATTCCCCTGGCGACGGGCGCGGGGGCTGCCAGGCCAGCACCGGCCAGACCAGCACCAGCCCCGCCGAACGCAGCGCCCACGGCAGGCGCAACACCAGCAGCACGGCACCCAGCACCCCGGCCAGGGCCAGCGGCAGCGGCGGGACGGCCCGGAACACCGCCGCCCAGGGCCATTGCCCCAGCCAGGCCAGCCACAGGCCCAGACCCTGCACGGCCAACGCGGCGGCGTCCCACAGCGCCGGCAGCAGAACGCCCAGCATGGCCAACGGCGTGATCACCAGCGTCACCCACGGAATAGCCAGCAGGTTGGCCACCAGACCCACCACCGAAAACTGGCCGAAGAGCAGCAGCGAAAGCGGTGCCAGCGCCACCGTCACCACCGCCTGTTCGCGCAGCTGACCGAGCGCCGCGCCGCCCAGGCGCTGGCCGGTGGCGGCTGGCTGGTCCAGCGGATCGCGGGGCCGCTCGCGCCCGCCGGTGTCGGTGGCGAACAGAATGCCGACCGCCACGAAACTGAGCCAGAAACCCGGCTGCAGCAAAGCCCAGGGGTCGAGCAGCAGCACCGCGGTCATGACCAGCCCCCACAAAGGCACCCAGGGCCACTGCCGCCCGAGCAGGCGCAGCCCCACCACCAGCGCGAGCATGAGCACGGTGCGCTGCGAAGGCACACCCCAGCCGGAAAACAGCGCGTACAGCGTGGCCAGCGCCACGCCCCCCAGCCCGGCGGCCCAGGGCACCGGCACGGCCAGCAAGAGCCCGGGCCGCGCGCGGCCCGCACGCCGCCACAGCGCCCCCACCACGCGGATGGCGAGCCAGGCGAACATGGTCACGTGCAGGCCGGAGATGCTCATCAGGTGGGCCACGCCGGTGGTGCGGAACAACGCCCAGTCGGTGGTGTCGATGGCGCTCTGGTCACCCACCACCAGCGCGGCCAGCACGCCCGCGCTGCGCGGATCGTCCACGCGCTGCACGATGCGCTCGCTCACCCACTGGCGCGCCCGTTCCAGCGGGTGCCAGCCGCTGGCGCCCAGGTGCTGCGGTGCCGGGTCGCGCGGGCCGTTGCGAACGTAGCCGGTGGCACCGATGCCGCTTTCCCACAGCCAGCGCTCGCGGTCGAAACCGTGCGGGTTGGCGTGGCCATGCGGGCTGCGCAGGCGCACGGTGAAGCGCCAGCGGTCGCCAGCGCGCCAGTCCGGGCCTGCGGCAGTTTCACCCCGCTGGTACCAGCCCAGCTGCAGCAGCGGCGGCAGGCGCAGCGGCTGACCGTCGCGGGTGGCAGTTTCCACGGCGAACTCGAATCGCACGCTGTCCGGACTGCGCTGCGGCAGCGCGGCGATGCGTCCGGTGACTTCGATGTCCAGCCCCTGCAAGGCCGGGTCCAGCGCCTGGGCGGCGAAGTGCGTGGCCCGCACACCGGTGAGCCCCGCGCCTGCCAGCACGCCCGAGGCGATGGCGAGTGCCAGAGCGAACGCCGCCCAAGGCACGCGCCGAACCACAAACCCGAGCACCAACCCCGAAGCCAGCAAGACCGCGTACCCGCCCAGGGGCCACAGCGCCGCCTGCTGCAGCTGCAAGGCCACACCCAGCACCCAGCCCGGCAACACCGCCAGCCCCAGGCGTGCCATGCTCACCATCCCCGCCCCCGCCTGCGCGCAGCCGGGTTGTCATCAAGCTGTGGCGCGGCTCTTGCTAGCATGTCAGCAAGCCGCGCAGGCAGCCATGGTGCCTGCGGACACATTGTTTTTGCCCCCTGTTGAAAGATCCCCGAGCATGGCCATCCACGTTGCCCTGAGCCACATCACCCATTATCGGTACGACCGGCTGGTCAAACTCGGTCCCCAGGTGGTCCGCCTGCGGCCAGCGCCGCACAGCCGCACCAAGGTGCTTTCCTACTCCCAGAAGATCGAGCCCGCTGGCCATTTCATCAACTGGCAGCAGGACCCGTTTGCCAACTACCAGGCGCGCCTGGTGTTCCCGGAGCCCACCACCGAGTTCAAGGTCACGATTGACCTGGTGGTGGAAATGGCGGTGCACAACCCGTTCGATTTCTTCCTGGAACCGCGGGCCGAAGAATTCCCGTTCGGCTACGACGACTTGCAGAAACAGGAACTCGCGCCGTACCTGGCCACCGCGCCATTGACGCCGCTGCTCAAGGCCTACCTCGCCAAGGTGGACATGAAGAAGCGCCGCACCATCGACTTTCTGGTCGATGTGAACCAGATGCTCCAGCGCGACATCTCGTACACCATCCGCATGGAGCCGGGTGTGCAGACGCCCGAAGAAACGCTCACGCTCAAGAGCGGCTCCTGCCGCGACACCGGCTGGCTGCTGGTGCAGATGCTGCGCCATCTGGGCCTGGCGGCGCGCTTCGTGTCGGGCTACCTGATCCAGCTCGCGCCCGATGTGAAAAGCATCGACGGCCCGAGCGGTCCCGAAAAGGACTTCACCGATCTGCACGCCTGGTGCGAGGTCTTCCTGCCCGGCGCCGGCTGGATCGGCCTCGATCCCACCTCCGGCCTGCTCGCTGGCGAAGGCCACATCCCGCTGGCCTGCACGCCACAGCCGTCCAGCGCCGCGCCGGTGGAAGGCGCCATGGACAAGTGCGAGGTGAGCTTCGAGCACCACATGGGCGTGACGCGCGTTTACGAATCGCCGCGCGTGACCATGCCCTACACCGAAGCGCAATGGGCCAGCGTGGTCGCGCTCGGCCAGAAGGTCGATGCCGATCTGGTCAAGTACGACGTGCGACTCACCATGGGCGGCGAGCCCACTTACGTGGCCGTGACCGACCGCGACGCCGCCGAATGGAACACTGACGCCCTCGGCCCCACCAAACGCGGCTACGCCACCGAACTGCTGAGCCGGCTGCGCGAGCGTTACGGCAGCGGCGGCTTCGTGCACATGGGCCAGGGCAAGTGGTACCCGGGCGAGCAGCTGCCGCGCTGGGCGCTCTCCATCTTCTGGCGCGCCGACGGCGAGCCCTGCTGGCGCAACCCTGCGCTGCTGGCCGACGAGCGCGACGTGGCCCACCACACCGCCGCCGACGCCTTGCGTTTCACCCAGGCGCTGGCGCGCAAGCTCGGCCTGTCCACGCAGTACATCACGCCCGGTTTTGAAGACACCTGGTACTACCTGTGGCGCGAACGCCGCCTGCCGGTGAACGTGGACCCGTTCGACGCCAAGCTCGACGACGAGCTGGAGCGTGCGCGACTGCGGCGCGTGTTCACGCAAGGCCTGGAAGCCACGGTGGGCTACGTGCTGCCGCTGCACGCCGACGGCCCCGGCCCGCTGACCAACAACGCCAACAGCAGCTACCACCGCGTCTCGGGCACGAGCTGGTCCACCGGTCCCTGGTTTTTCCGTGACGAGCGCATGTACCTGGTGCCCGGCGATTCGCCCATGGGCTACCGTCTGCCGCTCGATTCGCTGCCCTGGGTCTCCGCCGCCGATTACCCGTACCACATCGAGCAGGACCCGCACACCGCTCGCGACCCGCTGCCACGCGGCGCCGTGCTCAAGCACCAGGTCTCGCCGCACACCATCGGTGGCGGCTTTGCCGAAGGCGGCACCGTCTCCATGCAGGGCAGCGACTTCAATGGCACCGGCACGGCCACCAACGGCCTGAGCACCAGCGCACGCGGCGCGGGTGCCGTACCGGCCCAGGCGCTGTCGTCCAAGTTCCCGCAGCGCAACGAGTCGGCCGCGTGGCTGACCCGCACCGCGCTGGTGGTCGAAGCACGCGATCCGCAACGCGCCAACGGCCCCAAGGCCGAAAAAGCCCAGGGCGGCAAGGGCCAGCACCTCTATGTGTTCATGCCGCCGATGCAGCGCCTGGAGGACTACCTGGACCTGCTCGCCGCGGTGGAAGCCACGGCCGAGCAGCTGGGCATGGCCATCGTGCTCGAGGGCTACCCTCCGCCGCGCGACCCGCGCCTGAAGACGCTGCAGGTCACGCCGGACCCGGGCGTGATCGAGGTCAACATCCACCCCAGCAGCAGCTGGGACGAACTGGTCGAACGCACCGAATTCCTGTACGAGGCGTCCCACCAGACGCGCCTGTGCGCCGAGAAGTTCATGACCGACGGCCGCCACACCGGCACCGGCGGCGGCAACCACTTCGTGCTCGGCGGCGCCACGCCGGCCGATTCGCCTTTCCTGCGCCGCCCTGAGTTGCTGGGCAGCCTGGTCGCCTACTGGCACAACCACCCCTCGCTGTCCTACCTGTTCAGCGGCATGTTCATCGGCCCGACCAGCCAGGCCCCGCGCGTGGACGAAGCGCGCAACGACCAGCTGTACGAGCTGGAAATCGCGCTGCAGGAGATCGAGAAAAGCCGCCAGACCTACGGCCAGAACATGCCGCCCTGGCTGGTGGACCGCACGCTGCGCAACATCCTGATCGACGTCACCGGCAACACCCACCGCAGCGAGTTCTGCATCGACAAACTGTTCTCGCCCGACGCGCCCACCGGCCGCCTGGGGCTGCTGGAGCTGCGCGCGTTCGAGATGCCGCCGCACGCCCGCATGAGCATCGCGCAGCAGCTGCTGCTGCGGGCGCTGGTCTCGCGCTTCTGGCAACAGCCGTTCAGCCACAAGCTCACCCGCTGGGGCACCGAGCTGCACGACCGTTTCTTGCTGCCGACCTTCATCCGCATGGACTTTGAAGACGTGCTGGCCGACCTGAAAGACTTCGGCTACCCGCTGGACATGGGCTGGTTCGAACCGCATTTCGAGTTCCGCTTCCCTCTGGTGGGCCAGGTGGCCGCGCGCGGCATCGAACTCACGCTGCGCAGCGCGCTGGAGCCCTGGCACGTGATGGGCGAAGAAGGCGCGCCGGGCGGCACCGTGCGCTATGTCGACTCCTCGCTGGAGCGCATCGAGGTGCGGGTGAGCGGCTACAACGACAGTCGCTACGTCATCACCTGCAACGGCCGCGCGATTCCGATGCAGAGCACAGGCACGGTGGGCGAGTTCGTCTCGGGCGTTCGCTACAAGGCCTGGAGTCCGCCGTCGGCGCTGCACCCGTCCATCCCGTCGCACGCGCCGCTCACCTTCGACATCGTGGACACCTGGATGCAGCGTTCGATGGGCGGCTGCCAGTACCACGTGGCCCACCCCGGTGGCCGCAACTACGACACTTTCCCGATCAACGCCTACGAGGCAGAAAGCCGCCGCCTCTCGCGCTTCTTCCAGATGGGCCACACGGCGGGCAAGATGGTCGTGGCACCCGCCACACCGAGCCGCGAGTTCCCGTTCACGCTCGATTTGAGGCATTGACCCCCCCCGCGCCGCCTGCGGCGTCACCCCCCAAGGGGGCGCCAGCAGCGGCCCGGCAAAGCCGGTTCCGCGCTGGCCTTGGCAGGAGTCGTCGCTGGCGCTGCACCACCTCAGGAACAAAGGCGTGAAGGACACCACGGGACCCGTCGCACGTGACACACCGGCAACACCAGCCGATGCGCCTGCCCGTGCATACTCCAAAGCCGTGACCCCAGAAGAATCCAGAGACTCCCTGTTTGACGAGCTCAGTCCCGAATCGCCCGGTGACTGGGCCTTGTCGCTGTCGGTGGCCGCCGACGACGGCCACCGCGACGAGCTGCGCGACGAAGACGACCCCCATGCCCTGTCGCCCAACTGGGCGCGCTTTTTCGACCACGTGGGCACCGACGGCCTGGCCGACCTGAACCGGCGCGCCGACCACCTGCAACGCCAGATCCGCGACAACGGCGTCACCTACAACGTGTACGCCGACAGCGCCAAGGACCAGCAACGCCCCTGGGCGCTCGACCTGTTCCCGATGATCGTGAGCCCGGACGACTGGGCGCAGATCGAGACCGGCGTGCTGCAACGCGCGCGCCTGCTCAACGCCATGATGGCCGACCTGTATGGCCCGCGCGAACTGCTCCAGCGCGCCTTGCTGCCGGCCGCTCTGGTGCAGGGCCACCCCGGCTACCTGCGCGCGATGCAGGGCGTGACGCCGCCCGGCGGCACCTGGCTGCACATCGTCGCCTTCGACCTGGCCCATGGCCCGGACGGCCGCTGGTGGGTGGTGGGCCAGCGGACGCAGGCGCCGTCGGGCCTGGGCTATCTGCTGGAAAACCGCATCGCCATCGCACGCCAGTTCCCCAAGGCGTTTGCCGGCATGAAAGTGCAGCGCCTGGCCGCCAGCTACCGCGCGCTGATGGACGGCATCAAGGCCATGGCACCCGAAGGCGAGAACGCGCGCATCGCGCTGCTCACGCCCGGCCCGTACAACGAAACCTATTTCGAACACGCCTACCTGGCGCGTTACCTGGGCCTCACGCTGGTGGAAGGCAACGACCTCACCGTGCGAGACCAGCGCCTCTACCTCAAGACCCTCAGCGGCCTGGAGCCGGTGCACGCGCTCATCAAACGGCTGGACGACGAATGGCTCGATCCACTGGAGTTGCGTTCCGACTCGCGCCTGGGCGTGCCTGGCCTGCTACAGGTGCTGCGGGCGGGCAACCTGCTGCTGGCCAACGCGCCGGGCTCGGCCCCGCTCGAATCCAGCGCCCTGCTCGGCTTCCTGCCCGCCATCAGCCGGCACCTGCTGGGCGAAGAACTGGCCCTGCCTTCGCTCGCCACCTGGTGGTGTGGCGAAGACGCCGCCTTGCGCGAGGTGCTGCCGCTGCTCAAAGACAGCGTGATCAAGCCCACCTACCCCAGCTCCGGACTGGACACCGCCATGGGCCAGAGCCTGAACCAGCGCGGGCTGGACGAGTGGTCGGGCCGCATGGTGCGCCATCCTGAGGACTACACCGTGCAGTCCTGGCTGCCACTGAGCCAGACGCCCACCTGGATCGGTGAACGGCTGGGCAGTTCACCGGGCCGCCCCAAGGACGAACGCACTCCCTCGGCAGGCCAGCCAGAACATGGTGTGGGGGCCATCGCGCCGCGTTCGGCCATGCTGCGCGTGTTCGCGCTCGCCGACGGCCCGCAAAGCTGGCGCATGCTGCCCGGTGGCCTGGTGCGGCTGGCGCCGCGCGGTCAGCTCATGGCCAGCATGCAACGGGGCGGCAGCAGCGCCGACTGCTGGGTGCTCACCGAAGGCCAGGTGGACCACACCAGCCTGTTGCAGAGCGCGCCCAGCACCATGGCGCTGGCGCACCAGAAGCGCCCGGTCACCAGCCGCGCGGCTGAAAACCTGTTCTGGCTCGGTCGCTACTCGGAGCGCGCCGAGAACAGCATCCGCCTCGCGCAGATCGTGCTCAACCACCTCGGCGGCGAAGAGCCCAGCTCGCGCCCGCTCATGGCCTGGCTCTCGGCCACCGCCCACGAAAGCGCGCTGGTGCTGCCCGACGTGCCCGCCGCCGAACAGTCGGCCCGGGTGTTCGCGCGCTCGCTCATGGCCGGCCTGGCGCCCGCGCCCGGCACGCCGCTGGCCGGGCAATCGTTCAGCGTGGGCTTCAACCTGCGTGCGCTCAAGGCGTCGGCGGCGCAGGTGCGCGAGCGCCTCTCGCCCGAGCACTGGAACCTGATCGAGCGCACCGAACTCGGCTTCGCGCGCGAATGCGCCAACATGGCGGCGGACGCCGAGTACGCGCCCACCGAAGCCCTGGCCGCGCTGCAGAACGCGAGCGAGTTGCTGGCCGCCATCACCGGCGCGCAGACCGACCGCATGGTCCGCGACAGCGGCTGGCGCCTGCTCTCCGTGGGCCGCCACATCGAACGCCTGATCACGCTGTCGCGCGCGCTCAAGCTCGGACTGGAACACGAGTGCCTGCACGACACCGCCGGTTTCGAGGCCATGATCGCGCTGTTCGACAGCACCATCACCTTCCATGCCCAGTACCAGCAGCGCCGCGACATGGTGGCCCTGGTGGACCTGCTGGTGATGGACCGCGACAACCCGCGCTCGCTCGCCTGGGTGGTGCAGACCTTGAGAGCGCGCCTGGCCAAGCTCTCGCTCAGCGCCATGCCGCAAGACGCGCAGCTCGCCATGGAACTGCCCGACCCCGACACCTGGGTGCTCGCCGACCTGAGCAACTGGCAGCGCAACCCCGAAGGCGAACGCCACTGGGGCGACCTGGAAACCCTGCTCGACGACTGCGAGGCCGCCGCCGTGGCCCTGTCGGAAGACATCACGCGCCTGCATTTCAGCCACGCCGACCGCAAGAACCAAACGCTGGGTGCCTAGGATGAAGCTCCCCCCCATCGCTTGCTGGCTGCGCGCAGCCGCTCAGCCCCTCAAGGGGCAACACCAGCGGCCCGGCATAGCCGGTTCCACGGTGTTCCCGGTGGGGACGGATTCACTGCGTATCTGACATGCTCTTGAGAATTCTTCACCGCACCACCTACCGTTACCACGGCAGCATCGACATGGCGCAGCACATGGTGCACCTGTCGCCGGTGGACACCGACTGCCAGCGCGTGCTCGCGCACGAACTTCGCATCAGCCCAGAACCCGCTGCGCGCAGCCAGACCACCGACGTGTTCGGCAACCGGCGCACCTTCTTCTCGCTCCAGGCGCCGCACGAAATCCTGGTGGTGGAGGCCGACAGCCTGGTCGAGACCCTGGAGCCGCGGGCCCTGCCCGATGACGCCGACTGGAACACGCTGAGCTGGGAGCGAGTGCGCAACCACTTCCGCTACCGCATCGGTGCGCCGTTCGACCCGGCGAGCGAATTCCTGTTTGCCTCGCCCTACGTGCCGCGCGACGAAGCCTTCGCCGCCTTCGCCCGACCGGCGTTCACCACCGGCCTGCCGCTGCTGGAAACCGCGCGCGCGCTCATGGCGCGCATCCACACCGAGCTGCGGTACGAAACCGCGAGCACCGAAGTCCACACACCCGCGCTGGAGGCGCTCAAGCAAGGCAAGGGTGTGTGCCAGGACTTCGCACACATCATGCTCGGCTGCCTGCGCAGCCTGGGGCTGCCGGCGCGCTACGTCAGCGGCTACCTGCTCACCCAGCCGCCGCCGGGCAAACCGCGCCTGATCGGCGCCGATGCCTCGCACGCCTGGGTAGCCGTCTACGCGCCACTGCCCGCCAGCACACACCGGGCCGACAGCGACCCGGCCGAACCCAGCGGCCACTGGTTTCACTTTGACCCCACCAACAACCGCTGCGGCTGGGGCAGCCCCGGGGAAGACTACGTGCAGCTCGCCAGCGGGCGCGACTTCTCCGACGTCTCGCCCATGCGCGGCGTCATCCAGGGTGGCGCGCGCCACACCCTGCGGGTGGGCGTCACCGTCGCCCCGCCCGACGAACTGGCCTCAATGGCTTGACCCACCCCCGCAGCGCTTCGCACTACCCCCTTCCGGGGGGCGGCACTGGCCGTCCGGCAAAGCCGGCCCGGCGGTGCCCTGGGCTGCACCACAAAACCGCCATGAATCCCGCTGATGCTGGCCTGATCGCCACAAGACGACACACCCCCGTCGATAGAATGGCCCGCACCTGTTCCCCCCTCACCCACCGGAGCCCCTCATGAGCGTTTACGACAAGCTGAAGCAACTCGGCATCGAACTGCCCCCCGTGGCCATCCCCGCCGCCGCCTACGTGCCCTTCGTGCAGACCGGCCAACTGGTTTTCATCAGCGGCCACATCGCCAAGAAAGACGGCAAACCCTGGGTCGGCCAGCTCGGCCTGACCATGGCCACCGAAGAAGGCAAGCTCGCCGCCCGCGCCATCGCCGTCGACCTCATGGGCACCCTGGCCGCCGCGTGCCTGGCCGCCGGCAAAACGCTCGACGACGTGAAACGCATCGTGAAAGTGATGAGCCTGGTCAACAGCACCAGCACCTTCACCGAGCAGCACCTCGTCACCAACGGCTGCAGCGAACTGCTGGGCGAAGTGTTCGGCCCCCAGGTCGGCGCCCACGCCCGCAGCGCGTTCGGCGTGGCGCAGATCCCGCTGGGCGCGTGTGTCGAAATCGAGTTGATCGCCGAACTGGGCTGAAACTCAACCAACTTCAGGGAGGCGTGAGGACATGCCCATGCAGCCCGTCCCGCTCGACAAAGCCAGCCGCCTGCTCAACCACGGGCCTACCGTGCTGGTGGGCAGCGCCCACGCCGGGCGCGTCAACGTCATGGCCGCCGCCTGGGCCATGCCGCTGGACTTCACGCCACCCAAGGTGGCGGTGGTCATCGACAAAGCCACCCTCACCCGCGAGCTGGTGGACGCGAGCGGCGTGCTCAGCGTCTGCGTGCCCTGTGTGGCGCAGGCCGATCTGACCCGCGCCGTGGGCGGCGAGAGCGGCAAAGACCACCCCGACAAACTGCAGCGCTGCGGCGTCACCATCGAACCCGGCCCCGAAACCGGCTGCCCGCTGGTGCAAGGCGCCATCGCCTGGATGGAATGCCGCGTGCTGCCCGCCACCGCGCACGTGGCCGGGCCGCACGATTTGATATTGGCCGAGGTGGTCAGCGCCTGGGCGGACGACCGGGTGTTTTCAAAGGGGCGCTGGCACTTCGAGACCGGACCGGATGAACTGCGCAGCCTGCACCACGTGGCGGGTGGGTTTTTCTATGAGGTTGGCGCTTCAATAGCACCATAGGCTTGCGCACCGTCCCGTGCGGACGGCTGGCCGATGCTGACATCACTGGCGAAGGCCAAGCTTGCCGGAGTACATGCGGCGATCGCACCAATACCTGAGGCTCCCGAAGGAGCCTCAAGCGTCATGTCAAACCCGTCAGCGCAACTTGCTCGACTCGGCGCTCAGTGCCTTGATGAGCTTGCCGAGAGCGTCATCCGAAGCCCGTTTGGCTGCCAGCGAAAAATCGCTTTTGAATTCGTCGAACTCTGCTCGGCCTTCACCTGAGGCGCGCACTTCGGCGACCGGCCGGCCTTCTGCGTCGCTGACCTTGCAGATTAGTTCAATGGTGAAAATGGTCGGCGGCCAAGTGAGGATACTTGGTGAAGACGACGTCGTGGTGATCTGCGGGGCGACGATGTAGCGAAGCGCCTCGGCTTTCACCTTGGGGTCCTGCGCTCCGCTGACCCGGACAACCTTGGCAAAACTCTCTGACAAAGCGATGTAAATGCCGGTTTCCAGGTCCCGATAGGGCATGTAGCTGACCTTGTCGCCACCGCCACCGGGCGTCACAAACTCACGTTTGCGATCTTCCTCGCTGATGAGCAACCCAACCGAGTGATCCAACTTGGTCTTGCCGGTACCGATCAGCGCATCCGTGTTGCCTGTCAATGAGATGGGATGTGCACAACCTGACGCGATGGCAGCAATGAACAAGGCAAACAAGACGCCCACCCAGCGTCGCAAAGCCTGGGTATTGCTCATTTCAGGGCCTCTTGGAACTTCGAATCACCCCACAGCAACCCCAGCAATTTCTGCACGATCAGCGGATATTGCTGTTGTGCACGCGGAATGGCGACGGCCCCCAGAAACGATGAGTCCCAACTCAGCTCGGCACGTTTGACCTGATCGTAGCGCTGTACGCCGTCGTTCTTCACAAAGAATCTGGCTTCTATCTCACCACTGTTGGTGATGATGCCTGCCGCTGCAATATCGTTCCTCAGGAGCTGCCCACTGATTTCGAGCTTGGAGTTTGGGTCCAGTTTCCCCGCTAGCTTGAGTTCTTTCTGCAGGGCATCGGCCAGATAGGACGCGTAGTCAGCACCCACAGGGGACTCCATCGGACTGCCGCGCAAACCGATGGAGGGACTGGCGCCGGCCCCAACGGTAAAGCTGCCCAACTTGACGGGAGCTGGCGCCTTCTTCAGCTGTTCGACGTTGTCGAGAGAGGCGTTGTATTGGGGCGCCTTGATGGCGCACCCCGTGGAGAGAAGCAATGCGGCGACCGCAACAAGACCTGGCAGTTGTCGAGATAGAAACATCAGATGCCTCGATGAAATGGGGAATTTGAGTTTACCCATTCAACGCGCTGCAAATGGACACAACAACAAAGCAAAAAAGCTCCCGAAGGAGCTTTCTTTGTAGCGAACAGCCTCAAGGCTGCTCACGCCGGACTCAAGGTCGGGTGATCAGACCTTGGAAGCCTTCTTGACCAGGTCGGTGGTCTGCTTGGAAGCGGCCACGAAGTTGGCTTGGGCGGTGGCCGAAGCTTTCTTGATGGTGGCTTGTGCGGTTTCCACGGCCTTCTGGCCTTGGCTCAGGGCGCTCTGGAAAGCGGCCACGGCGGCTTCGGAGCCGGCGGGTGCGTTCTTCACCATCTGGTCCATGGAGGCGGTGAACGCCTTCTGGGCTTCGGCCATGTTGGCTTCGATCTGCTTGGTGAAATCGGCGCTGCCTTCGGTGGCGATGGCTTGCACGTGCTGGAAGTAGGCGGCCGACTTTTCAGCCAGGGGCTGGAAGAAAGCGGTCTGCAGGCTCATGAATTCCTGGGGGGTCTTCACAGACATCACGGCCTTGGCGTGGTTCAGGCTCTCGCCCAGAGCGGCCTTGGAGGCGGTCATGTTCAGGTCGACCAGCTTTTCTGCACCGGCGAAGGCCTTCTTGGCAGCGCCTTCGAGGGCTTCCAGGTTGGCTTTGTTGGCGGCGATGATTTGTTCGGCGGGGTTGTTCATTTCGGTTTCCTTGAAGAGGGTTGAGACTAAGGAGCCGCTCTTGAACATGTCCCGGTTCGCCGAGTTATGTTGCAGTGCAGCATGACCGCAATTCTACGGGTTTTCCCGCGGCTGGCAAGCGTTTATGTTGCAGTGCAACAACTTTAGGTGGCAGCCCCCAAAACCGGGCCACCGCTCAGGTCCGCGTCGAGCGCCGGGCGGGCGGCATCAGAACCAGGTGGTGACGGCATCCACCACGCGATAGCCTTCGTCCACCACCGGCAGCCAGCGCCATTTGTCGAACGTGGTGCAGGGGTGCGAGATGCCGCTGGCCACGGTCTCACCGAGGCGCGGCCATTCGGCGGGCGGCGCGCTGGCATCAAAGCGCAGGTAGGCGTGCTGGTCGTTCAGGGCGTCGATGCGCCAGTGGGCGGGCGCAGTCTGCGGAGCGCCGCCCTGCCCGTCTGACCGCCACACGGGTTGCGGCAGATCCAGGTCGTAGGACACATCCCGCTTGCCCATGGAGAGCAGCGCCAGACCCGGCTCGGGCTGGCTCTGCACGCAGGCCAGCAGCTCCAGCGCGGGTTTGAGGGCCTCCCTCAGGTTCAGCCGCTCGCCGACGCAGCACAGGTAACGGGTGTAGCGCTGGTGATCGTGCGTGAGGTAGCAACCCGAGCGCAGCACGCCGCGCACTTGGCGACCCAGGTTCGGGGTCAGGCGCTCGGCCACCAGATCAAAAATGGCCGAGCCGCCGGCGGTGAGGATGATCTCGTCCTGCGCAAACCAGCCCTGGGCGATGGCTTCGCGGGCGATCGCGTCCACCCGGTCCATCAGGTCTTTGACGGTGGCGCGGTCCTTGGCGTGGTCGCAAAACGCGGTCGTGCCTTCATAACACTCAACGCCCACCAGCCGCAGCACCGGGCTGGCGGCGATGCGCTGCGCGGTCTGCCGCGCTTCACCAGCCGTGCGGGTGCCGGTGCGCTGACCCGCGATGCCCAGTTCCAGCAGCACTTCAAGGCAGCCCCGGAATGCACGGTCGGCAGCCCAGGCTTCGATGGCATCGACCTGCCCGACCGAATCGACCAGGAACATCGAGCGCAGCGCGGGCCGCTCGGCGTGCAGCAGCGCCAGCGCATCCAGCTCGGCGCGCTGGATCACCTGGTTGGCGATCAGCAGCACCGGCACGCCGTGGCGCGCGCCCACCGCCGCCTGGAACACGGTGGCAAAGCTGATGCCCCAGGCACCGGCGTCCAGCTGCATCTGCCACAGCTCGGGCGACATGCTGGTCTTGCCGTGCGGCGCGAGAAACAGCCCGCGCTGCGCGCAGAAGTCGCGCATCCAGTGCAGGTTGTGCCGCAGGGCCGATTGCTTGAGCACCGCCAGCGGCAAAGCCAGATCGCCGTGCAGCAACTGCCAGCCCTGCGCCGGGATCTGCTCACGGGTCAGCGGCGCCGCACCCGTCGGAAAACCTTTGAGGTGTGGGCCGAAGTCGGGCATGACAACCTCAGCCCTTTTTCTGCCGGGCCGCCGCGCGTCGCACCTGGCGGCTTTGCTGGGCCAGCTCGCGCTCGGCCTTGGCGGCCGCTTCGGCCGCGCGCCGCGCCTGGATGCGCTTGCCGACGAAGCGCGCCACAAAGAAGGTGAGCCCGAAACTCACCAGCAGCAGGAACATCCCGGTCGCGTCGTTGAACATCATTCCACCCTGTTGATGCGGTTGGGTTTGAAGCCGAGATCGGCCGCCTTGCCTTTGCGGCCGCGCAGGGCGCGGGCGTTGTTCAGGCTGCGGATCTCCAGCGTCTCGTCGCGCTCTTTGCCGCCGCGGCCAATGCCCTCTATTTTCACGCTGCGGGTGTAGGCGCAGGCGCCGGCCAGCGTGTCCTTCGGTTCCAGGTCGATCAGCATCAGGCCCCGACCGCCCTTCTCCATCAGCTTCAGCTCGGCGATCTCGAAGGTGAGGATGCGGCCGCCGGTGGAGGCGCAGGCCACGTGCGTCGCGGGCACCAGCGGCTGGCCGCCGGAGGTGTGGGCGGCGTGCGAGGGCGCACAGATGGTTTCACCTTCGCCCACGCTGATGAAGGCCTTGCCCGCCTTCTGGCGCGAGACCAGGTTGTCGACCGTGGCCAGGAAACCGTAGCCCCCGGTGCCGCTGAGCAGCAGTGTGGCGTGGGCCGGGCCGGCAAAGTAATGCAGCGGCTGCGTGCCGGACTCCAGTTCGATCAGCGTGGTGATCGGCTGGCCGTCGCCGCGCGCGCCGGGCAGGCTGGCCACCGGCACGCTGTACACCCGGCCGTTGCTGCCGAAGGTGATCAGCGTGTCCACTGTGCGGCATTCAAACGTGCCGTACAGCCCGTCGCCCGCCTTGAAGGCGAAGCTGCCAGCCTCGTGGCCATGTCCGGTGCGGGCGCGCACCCAGCCTTTGCTGGAAATGACGACGGTGACCGGCTCGTCCACCACCTTGATCTCGGCCACGGCTTTCTTCTCGGCCTGGATCAGCGTGCGGCGCGGGTCGGCGAAGGTCTTGGCGTCGGCCTCGATCTCCTTGACCATCAGACGCTTCAGGCTCGCCGGGTTGGCCAGGATGTCTTCGAGCTTGCCCTGCTCTTCGCGCAGCTCTTTGAGCTCCTGCTCGATCTTGATGGCTTCGAGGCGCGCCAGCTGGCGCAGGCGAATCTCCAGAATGTCCTCGGCCTGGCGGTCGCTGAGCTTGAAGGCTTCGATCAGCGCGGGCTTGGGCTCGTCGCTGTGGCGGATGATGCGGATCACCTCGTCGATGTTCAGCAGCACCAGCTGGCGACCTTCCAGGATGTGAATGCGGTCCAGCACCTTCTGCAGCTTGTGCTGGCTGCGGCGGGTGATGGTGGTCTGGCGGAACGCGACCCACTCTTCCAGCATCTGGCGCAGGCTCTTCTGCGTCGGCCGGCCATCGAGCCCGATCATGGTCAGGTTGATCGGCGCCGAACTTTCCAGGCTGGTGTGCGCCAGCAGCGCGGTGATCAGTTCGGCCTGCTCGATGCGGCTGCTCTTGGGCTCGAACACCAGGCGCACCGGCGCGTCCTTGCTGGACTCATCGCGCACCGTGTCCAGCACCATCAGCATGCTGGCTTTCAGCTGCGTCTGGTCCTGGCTCAGCGCCTTCTTACCGGCCTTGACCTTGGGGTTGGTGATCTCTTCGATTTCTTCCAGCACCTTCTGGCTGCTCACGCCCGGCGGCAGTTCGTTCACCACCAGTTGCCACTGGCCGCGCGCCAGGTCTTCGATCTTCCAGCGCGCGCGCACCTTGAGGCTGCCGCGGCCGGTGCGGTAAGCGTCGGCGATGTCGCCCGCCAGGCTGATGATCTGGCCGCCGCCGGGGTAGTCCGGCCCGGGCAGGAGGGTCAGCAGGTCTTCGTCGCTCAGCTTCGGGTTCTTGATCAGCGCCACGCAGGCGTCGGCCACCTCGCGCAGGTTGTGGCTCGGAATCTCCGTGGCCAAGCCCACGGCGATGCCGCTGGCGCCGTTGAGCAGGTTGAACGGCAGGCGAGCGGGCAGCTGCTTCGGCTCCTGGAACGAGCCGTCGTAGGTGGGGATGAAGTCCACCGTGCCCTGGTCGATCTCGTCGAGCAGCAGGCCGGTGATCTTGGCCAGCCGCGCCTCGGTGTAGCGCATGGCGGCGGCGCCGTCGCCGTCGCGGCTGCCGAAGTTGCCCTGGCCGTCGATCAGCGGGTAGCGCTGGCTGAAGTCCTGCGCCATGCGCACCAGCGCGTCATACGCCGCGCTGTCGCCGTGCGGGTGGTACTTGCCCAGCACGTCGCCCACCACGCGGGCGCTCTTGACCGGCTTGGCCGCCGTGTTGTTGTTCGGGCCGGAGAAGCCCAGGCCCATGCGGTCCATCGCAAACAGGATGCGGCGCTGCACCGGCTTCTGGCCGTCGCACACGTCGGGCAGGGCGCGACCCTTGACAACGGAGAGCGCGTATTCGAGGTAGGCGCGTTGCGCGTAGCTGGCCAGGCTGTCTTCGCCGGGTTCGGCCGGCACCAGAGGCAGTTCAGGGGTATCGATGTCCATGGCTTTTCGCTGGAGATCCGGTCAGAGCGCAGGCGCGCTGACCTGAAGGGTGTTCGGGTTCGTCGAGGCCGGGCGCAGGTCCGGCTGCAGTCCGCGCGGCGGCGAGAGGTAGCGGTACAGGCGGGTGACCTTGTGCACATACTGCACCGTTTCCGGGTAGTTGGGCACCTGAAGTCCGGCGCGTTGCACAGCACCTTCGCCCGCGTTGTAGGCCGCCAGCGCCAGATCGGTCTGGCCACCGAACTGCCGCAACAGCAAAGCCAGGTAGCGCGCACCGGCCTGCAGGTTGGTTCGCGGGTCGGTCAGCCGTTGGTTCAAGGTCTGCGCGCCGTCGGCCTTGACACCGAAGCGCTGCGCCGTGGCGGGCATGAGCTGCATCAACCCGACCGCGCCGCGCGTGCTCACGGCCTGGGGATCAAAACGCGATTCGGTGGCGATGACCGCCTTGAGCAGGGCGTAGTCCAGTCCGTGGTCGGCGGCGGCTTCGCGGATGAGGTGGCGCACCGCCTTGTAGCCGGTGGACAGCTCGAAAGACGCCTGCAACCCGGCGGGCGCGCTCGCGGCCGAGGGTGGCAGCCGCAGAACCGGCGCCGTGCCGGCGTTGAACAGCTCGTAGCGGCTGTCGAGCTGTCGGTCGGCGTAGTGCGGCCGGCCCTGGGCATCGATGTAGCCCCAGAGCTCGGCCGCGGCCCAGGCGGGCGCGGCCAGGCCGAGCAACCCCGCGAGCAGCCAGCTGTGAATGTTCTGGTTCAAATGTCGATCTCCACCGAATCGCCGTGCAGCTCCATCAGCTCGCGGCGCGAGGCTGCTTCGCCTTTGCCCATGAGCTTGGTGATGAGCGCCTCGGTGGCGGCAAAGTCCATGCCGCCCAGCGTCACCTGCATCAAGCGGCGCGTGTCGGGGTTGAGCGTGGTGTCCCAGAGCTGCTCGGCGTTCATCTCGCCCAGGCCTTTGAAGCGGCTGATCTGGCACTTGTCGCGGTTGACGCCGTCTTTTTCGGCCTTGTCCAGGATGGCGTGCAGTTCGCCGTCGTCCAGCGCGTATTGCTTGAGGGCTGGCTTCTTGCCGCCGCGCCACGTACACATGGCCCGCTTCGATGAGCTTGGGGAAATGGCGGAAGAACAGCGTGAGCAGCAGCACCTGGATGTGCGAGCCGTCCACGTCGGCATCGCTCAGGATGCAGACCTTGCCGTAGCGCAGGCCGCTCATGTCGGGCGTGTCCAGCGGACCGTGCGGGTCCACACCGATGGCGACCGAGATGTCGTGGATTTCGGTGTTGGCGAACAGACGGTCGCGCTCCACTTCCCAGGTGTTGAGCACCTTGCCGCGCAGCGGCAGCACCGCCTGGCTTTCTTTGTCACGGCCCATCTTGGCGCTGCCGCCGGCCGAGTCGCCCTCGACCAGGAACACCTCGTTGTGCGCCAGGTCGCGGCTCTCGCAATCGGTCAGCTTGCCGGGCAGCACGGCCACGCCGGAACCCTTGCGCTTCTCGACCTTCTGCCCTGCCTTCTGCCGCGTCTGCGCCGCCTTGATGGCGAGCTCGGCCAGCTTCTTGCCGTAGTCCACATGCTGGTTGAGCCAGAGTTCGAGCGCCGGGCGCACGAAGCCGCCGACCAGGCGCACCGCGTCGCGCGAGTTCAGGCGTTCCTTGATCTGACCCTGGAACTGGGGGTCCAGCACTTTGGCGCTCAGCACATAGCTGGCACGGGCGAACACGTCCTCAGGCAGCAGCTTCACGCCCTTGGGCAGCAGCGCGTGCATCTCGATGAAGGCCTTGACCGCCTGGAAAAGGCCGTCGCGCAGCCCGCTGTCGTGGGTGCCGCCGGCGCTGGTGGGGATCAGGTTCACATAGCTCTCGCGCACCGGCTGGCCGTCTTCGGTGAAGGCAACGCACCACGAGGCGCCTTCGCCGTCGGCGAAGTTGTCGTCCTTGGCGTCGGCAAAACCTTCGCCTTCAAAGAGCGGGATCACAGGGTCGCCGCTCAGCGTCTGCGCCAGGTAATCGCGCAGGCCGGCCTTGTAGAGCCAGACCTGGGTGTCTTTGGTCTTTTCGTTCACCAGCGTGACCTGCACGCCTGGCATCAGCACCGCCTTGCTGCGCAGCAGGTGCATCAGCTCGGCCATGGGCAAGGCGGCGGATTCGAAGTACTTGCCATCGGGCCAGGCGCGCACCGTGGTGCCCTGCTTGCGGTCGCCCTCGCCTTTGGGGCTGATGACAAGCGGCTCGATCACGTCACCGGCGGAAAACGCCAGCCTGGCCACCTGGCCTTCGCGGAAGCTGGTCACCTCCAGCCGGGTCGACAACGCATTGGTCACGCTCACACCCACGCCGTGCAGGCCGCCCGAGAAGCTGTAGGCGCCGCCGGAGCCTTTGTCGAACTTGCCGCCCGCGTGCAGCCGGGTGAACACCAGTTCGACCACAGGGGCTTTTTCTTCCGGGTGCAGGCCGAAGGGGATGCCGCGCCCGTCGTCTTCCACGCTCACCGAGCTGTCGGGGTGCAGCGTCACCTTGATCTTCTTGCCGTGGCCGGCCAGGGCTTCGTCGGCCGCGTTGTCCAGCACTTCCTGGATGATGTGCAGCGGGTTGTCGGTCCGGGTGTACATGCCCGGGC
>LNFM01002722.1_pt1 | contig 36419 bp, 26 predicted proteins | sample 596031 | NCBI WGS metagenome assembly LNFM01 (sample SAMN04254537, study PRJNA301005) | activated carbon metagenome | isolation source: dual media filters at the Ann Arbor, Michigan drinking water treatment plant | place: USA: Ann Arbor | reverse complement strand
TGCCGGGGCGCTTCAAGGACTACATCGCCATCCCCAAGGCCAACGGCTACCAGAGCCTGCACACCACGCTGGTCAGCCCGCTGGGCACGGCCGTCGAGTTCCAGATGCGCACCGAATCCATGCACGCCGTGGCCGAGGCCGGCATCGCCGCGCACTGGCTCTACAAGTCCGGTGAAAAAGGCAGCGACAAGGGCGATGCGCAACGCCTGTCGACGATGTGGCTGCAAAGCCTGCTCGACATCCAGGACGAGACGCGCGACGCGGCCGAGTTCCTCGAGCACGTCAAGATCGACCTCTACCCCGACGCGGTGTACGTGTTCACGCCGCGCAGCAAAATCATGGCGCTGCCGCGCGGCGCCACCCCGGTGGACTTTGCCTACGCCATCCACTCCGACGTGGGCCAGCACATGGTGGCCGCCAAGATCAACGGCGAGGCCGCGGCGCTGCGCACCGAGCTCAAGAGCGGCGACGTGGTCGAGATCATCACCGCCCCCGGCGCGCGCCCCAACCCGGCCTGGCTGAGCATGGTGCGCACCGGGCGCGCGCGCTCCAAGATCCGCCACTACCTCAAGAACATGGAAGCCGAGGAGTCGCGCGCCATGGGCGAAAAGATGCTGGCCCAGGCGCTGCGCGCCGAAGGCCTGCAGCTGCCGTCCACCGACCCGGCCGACGCCCAGGCCACGGCGCTGTGGCAGCAGCTCACGCGCTGGAGCGGCAACCGCAACCGCGGCGAACTGCTGGTCGACCTGGGCCTGGGCCGCAAGATCGCCATCATCGTGGCCAAGCGCATGGCGCAGCTGATGGGCGAGCGCGGCATCAAGCCCGACGCGGTGATGCTCACTCTCAACCGCTACTCGCCCGACGACACCGTCACGACCCAGGGCGTGGTCTTCGTCGACGGCAGCGAGGGCAATTCGGTGCAGTTGGCGCCCTGCTGCCGCCCGATCCCGGGCGACCCCATCGTCGGCTACCTGGGCCGCGGCGAGGGCCTGCTGGTGCACACCGCCGAATGCCACACCGGCAAGCGCCTGTTCGAACGCGACAGCGAGCGCTGGCTGGACATCGCCTGGGCCGACGAGCTGACCCGGCCCTTCGAGACCAGCCTGGCCGTGCTGGTGCGCAACGGCAAGGGCGTGCTGGCCCAGGTGGCCTCGGCGGTGAGCACGGCCGAGGCCGACATCGTGCACCTGGACATGGACCCGACCTCGGCCGAAGAGAGCATCGAACTGCGCCTGCTGGTGAGCGTGCGCGACCGCGTCCACCTGGCCGAGGTGCTGCGCACGCTGCGGCGTTCGCCGGTGGTGCAGCGCGTCGCCCGCTACAAACTGAACTGAGGACTGGTCAAACGCCCGGCGCCGGGTAGCGCACATCGAGCACCTCGATGCGCTCCAGGCCCAGCGGCGTGACCAGGGTGACCTCGTCGCCGATGCGCGCCTTGAGCAGCGCGCGCGCGATGGGCGCGACCCAGCTCACCTCACCCTGCAGGCTGTCGGCCTCGTCGATACCCTTGATCGTGACCCTGCGCTCCACACCCGCAGCGTTGGCAAAGCTGACCGTGGCGCCGAAGAAGACCTGGTCGTTGCCGTGGTGCACCGAGGGGTCGGCGACCTCGGCGATGTCCAGCCGCTTGGTCAGAAAGCGGATGCGGCGGTCGATCTCGCGCAGGCGCTTCTTGCCATAGAGGTAGTCGCCGTTCTCGGACCGGTCGCCGTTCTTGGCCGCCCAGGACACGACCTCGACCATCTTGGGCCGCTCCGCGTCGAGCAGCGTCATCAGCTCGGCGCGCAGGCGGCGGTAGCCGGCGGGGGTGATGTAGTTGCGCGCGCCAGGGGGCAGCGGCGGCAGGCCGGTGGCCTCTTCGTCGCCGTCGTCGCCGTCGTCGTTGCCCGACGGCTCCTTCACGAAGGCCTTGTTCAAGGCTACTTCTTGACGGCGTTGAATCGCAGCAGCGCCGCCCCGTACTCGTCCTGGCAGGGGCCGGTGCCGGCGCACAGCGGCCTGCCGGCGAGGATGGAACTCGAGGCGTCCCAACTGGCCGCCAGCGCACCCACCTCGCCGTCGGTGGGGAACATCTTGACGTGCGACTCGATCCGCGGCTTGAGCACATCGTGGTTGCGCTGCCAGGTCGAGACCATCACCAGGAACAGCGAGGTGCCCGGCGGGTCTTGCGCCTCGAGCACGAAGCCATCGCCGGTGGGGAAGCGCCAGGTCTGGCCCTTCCTGACCCGCACCGACCCGCCCATCGAATTGGGAACGATCTGCGCCAGGGTGCCGTCGGGCGAGTAGCCAATGATGTAGAGGTAACCCTCGCGCTCGGCGGTGATGCTGAAGCTGTGCTCGTCCCTGCCGATCACGAGGTCGCTCTTCCTGGCCTCGACGCGCACACCGAAGGCGGGCGTCTGCTTCTCCACGATGCGTTCGAACTCGCGCCCCACGTCCAGCGGGCCGGCCACCGGAGCGGGCGGCGGCGCGGGCGCCGGTGCCACCGCGGCGCCCGGCGGCGCGGCCACCGGAGCGGCCGCAGGCGGTGCTTCGGCCACCGCCGGTGCCGGCGCCTTGGCCGAGGGTGTGAGCGCGAAATAGGCGCCACCGGCGATGGCCAGCACCGCAGCCACGCCACCGCCGATGATCGCGCCGTTGCCTTTCTTGGCGGGTGCGGGTGCGGGTGTGGCAGCCGCCTGCGGCACCGCGGCAGCGGGCGGCGGCGCAGACCGGGGCGCGGCCGCTGGCGGTGCCGCGGCAAAGGGCGTGGGCAATGCCACCGTGGGTGCGACGCCGGCGTCGGCATGGCGCGGCGGCATCTCGGTGCCCACTGGAAACGCCCGCGACGAGTACACGTCGGTGCTCGAGAAGGCTGCGATGCCCAGGTCCTGGCGCAACTCGCCGATGCTCTGTGTGCGGTGCTCGGGGCGTACCGCCAGCGCGCGGTCGACGGCGGCGAGGAAGCCATCGCTGAAGCGGCCGGCAGCCACCTTGGCCAGGGGCTGGTAGTTGTCGTTGAGCAAGCGCCCCACCGAGGGCGGCGGCGTGCGCCCGACGATGGCGAAGTAGATCACCGCGGCCAGGGCGTAGACGTCGGTCCAGGGGCCCTGCTTCATGCCCGGGATCTCGGCGTACTGTTCCACCGGCGCATAGCCCGGCTTCAGGATCACCGTGAGCGCCTGCGTCTGCTCGCTGATGACGCGGCGCGCGGCGCCGAAGTCGAGCAGCAGCCAGCGGTTTTCGGCCGGCAGCAGCATCACGTTGTCGGGCGCGATGTCGCGGTGGTAGACCTGCTTGGCGTGGATCACCAGCAGCGCCTCGGTCAGCGGGCCCAGCACCGAATGCAGCCAGGCCTCGTCGGGGGGCTGGCCGGCGCTCTTCATGTCGCGCAGCACGTCCTTGAGCGTCTTGCCATCGAGCAGCGGCATCACCATGTAGGCCGTGCCATTGGCTTCCCAGAACTGGTAGACCTTGACCAGCGATGGGTGGTCGAAACTGGCCAGCAACCGCGCCTCGTTGATGAAGCTCTTGAGGCCGGCATCGAAGGTTTCGCGGTGGCGCGCCGACTTCACCTGCACCTGGCTGCCGCCCATGCGCGCGGCCAGCGACGAGGGCATGTATTCCTTCAGCGCCACCGCGCGCTCGAGCGAGTTGTCCCAGGCCAGGTAGACGATGCCGAAGCCACCCTCGCCGATGAGCGACTTGATTTCGAATTCGCGCAGCCGCGTGCCCACCGGCAGGTTGCCGCCCGTGTCCTCGTCAGGCGAAGGCGGGGCCGCGGCGATCTGCGTGCGGTCCATCGAGGCGGGCGTGGATTCCGCGGCCCGCTGGGTCTTCTGCTGGCCTGCCTCAGGCAGCGGGCCTGGCGGCCGGATGACGGTGCGATCGTCGTCGGGGGCGTCGGGTGTCATGTCCGGGCGGGCGCTGCAGGCTCAGGGAGTGGAAGCTCAGATTGTCGCAGCCGGGCCGAACAGCCGGCACATCGATTGCGCCTCGGGCAGACCGCGGGTGAGCAGAAGTCGCGGCGGCAGGTCGTCGGGGCGGGCATGCCACCAGGCACAGCCCCGCATGCGTTCGGACCAGGCGCGCTGGGCTTCGGCAGCGAAGTGCTGCACCACGTCGCTGCTGACGGGCACAGGGGCCTCGGCCACGCCGCCGGGCGCCGCGGGCGGCTCCACGGCAAGCGCTGCCAACGCGCTGATATCGGGCAAGGCCATGCGCGCCAGTTCGTCTTCCAGCCGCTCGGCGGACCAGTCCTCGTACAGCGCGTCGCGTGCCAAGTCGTCCAAGCGTCCCAGCCAGTGCCAAAGGCCGGCGGTCTGCTCGGTCGAGCCCGGCCCGCCGGCCAGCGACAGCACCAGGGTCAGCGGGAAGTAGCGGCCCACCTTGTCGACCGAGGGCATCAGCACGCCGGCCCAGCCACTGGCGCCGGCCGCGCCCGGCAGCACCCCGGGGGTCAGCAGGAAGCGCCAGCTGGGGCTGCCCAGGTAGTCCTGCAGCCAGGTCTCGGGCGCGGCCTGGCGCAGTGCCAGCAGGCCTTGCGCCAGCCAGTCGTCCCAGGGTTCGATGAAATCGGCGTCGAGCCGACGCGATGCAAAGTCGCCCAGCGACGGCAGCTTGCCGTGCCAACCGGGCGCTTGCAGGCCGGCGTTCACAAGGCCGCCGGGCACTTGAACTGGCGGATCTCGCGCAGTTGGAAGGGGTTGAAGACGCTGGCCGAGATGACTTCCAGCCGGGCCCGCTTGCCGTCGAGGTTCATGATGACGCTGAACTTCTCGGGCACGCCGCCGGGTTCGATCTGGAAACGCTCGAACAGCCTGAACAGCGCCCAGGGGCCTTCGGTCATGACCAGCGGACCCTTGTCGCCCAGCGCCGTGCTCAGGCGTATGACCGAGGCCAAGCGCGTGCTCGGCCAGGCCACGCTGACCGAGGGCCCGCCGGTGCTGAGCTTCTGCAGCTGGCCGTCGACGTCCAGCGTCAGCTCCTTGAGCGTGGGCTCGAGCTCGGTCAGGCGCATCTCGATGCGGATGGCCGGGGTCTTGCCGCCAGCGCGGAAGAAGACCTCGCGGATGCGCTGCGCGCGCTGGAAATCGGCCAGCGCGGCAGATGAAACCGGCTTGCTGCCGTCGGTGAGCGGCCTGAAGGTCCAGACCGGGGTGGAGGTGTCGACCAGCGGTGCCAGGCGACGCTGGTAGAACTCGTCGAGCAGGCCGCCGCCGCCGAAGACCTGGCCGAAGTCTTCGGGCAGCACGTCGGCGCGCGAGCCGCTGGCAAAGGGGTAGCGGCCCGTGATGGCGCGGTTGCAGACCTCGCTGATGGGCTTGATCTCGGTCGTCAGGCTTTCGCGCTCGGCGCCGCGGCTCTGGCCGCTGGTGGCGTCTGCCAGCTGCTCGATCATGGCGCGCACCGCGGCCGGTTGCTGCGCCGCGGCCACCTTCACGCGCTCGGCACCGCCGGCCGGCGGTGGCGGCGTCTTGCTCTTCTTGGCGGTGTCGACCGCGGCCAGTTGCGCGTAGAGCTCGCCGAACAACTTCTGCGTCTCGGCGATGGGCGGCGGCTCGCCGGTGAAGAGGCGGTGCAGGCTGGCGAAATGCACCTCGACCATGCGCTCCAGCGGTCCGCCCAGGCCGCCGTCCACCGGCGCGGCACCCGCCAGGCGGGCGGCATCGGCCTTGGCCAGATCGGCCGCCTTTTCCAGCGGACTCTTGGCCGCTTCGGGCACCACCAGGCGCGTCTGCTCGGTCACGCCGCGCAGGAAGCCCGACAAGGGCGAATCCACCGCCGCCAGCAGGCGCGACACGGCCAGCGCGCGTTCGGGGTCGTTCAGCTTGACCAGGCGCACATCGGCCATGTAGCCCTCGTAGGCCTTGATGTAGTCCTCGAAGTACAGGCGCCGCACCTTGTCGGTGAGCACGGTGCCGATGGTCGCGTCGCGCAGGCGTGCCGGGTCCTGCTTGAAGCCCAGCACCCAGGATTCTTCTGCGGCCAGCAGCGGCGTGGCCTTCTGCACCGCCGGCAGCACGCTGCGGCGATAGTGGTCACGCGTGAAGAAGCCCGACACACCCTTGGTCAGCGGCTCGCCGCTGGCGCGCTCGAACACCTGCGGCGCGCCCGGGCCGCCGGCGCCTGCTGCCGTGAAGTCGGGCGCGCTGCCCGGCCGGTACTGGCGCTTGATGCGGCTGTAGACGCGGTATTCCAGCGGGAACGCCGCCAGCATCTCGCGCGCGCTGGCCACCAGCGCATCATCCTTGTTGCCCACGGCGCGCGGTGGGCCCAGGGCCAGCAGCGCGTCGAGGTGGGCATCGAGCTGGCCGCGCTGTTCGGGCGCCAGCTGCGTCTGCTGCGTGTCCCAGTCGGCGCCGATCCAGGCCTTCAGCGTGGTGGCGTCGAACTGCTCGGGCTGGTGCAGCATCAGGTAGGACTTGAGCGCCTCGTAGGCGTTCTCGAGGTTGTCGCGGTTGGCCGCGCGCAGCCGCTCTTCCAGGCGGCGGGCGATGCGCGGGGCCAGCGCCTTTTCGAGCTGGCGCCGATAAGCCATCTGTGCCGCGGCGTCGAGCTTGTCGCCCTGGTACAGGCCCAGACCGTTGAGCAGCGGCGGCTGGTCGATGGCAAAACCTTCGATCAGCGCGGCGTCGCGCAGCTGGGTCAGCGGCCCCGGCAGCGGCGTCACGTCGGCCGTGGTGGCCGGCGGCAGGCTGTCCACCACCTGCTTGAGCGCTGGCAGCCGCGCCGCCACCTGCACCGCGTGGTCGACGTTGCGCGCCCGACTCACTGCCCAGCCCACGGCCACGGCCAGGGTGATCACGCCCATGCCGGCCATGGCCGAAAGACGCAGCACGTGGCGACGCTTTTCGGCCACCGGGTTGCGCGCGCCCATGCCGCGCTCGGCGAAGACCAGTTCCTTGAGCAGGCGGTGCAGGAAGAAGCTCTTGCCGCGCCCCGGCGCGATGGCCGAGGGCCGCGTGTCGATGCCGAACGAACGCCCCAGCGAACCCATCACGCGGTCGATGGGCGAACCTTCCTGCGTGCCGCTGGTGAAGTAGACCCCGCGCACGCGCGGCGCCGCTTCGAGCGAGCCGCCGCCCGAACACACCTGGCGCAGGAAATCGCCCAGCACCGGCTGCAGCGCCGCAAATTCCTGCGGGAAGGCGAAGATGGCGCTGCGGCGCAGCACGTCGCGCTCGGCTTCCAGGCGGTCGATCAGCTGCGCCACCAGGCGCTGCTGCAGCTGTTCGAAGAGCGGCGTGAACTGCGCCAGCGGGTCTTGCCCGGCTTCGGCTTCGGCCGGGAAGGTGAAGCCCCAGACCTGGTCGCGCTCTTCCTTGCCCAGCGCCTCGAAGCTCTCGTTGAAGCCGGCGATCAGGTCGGATTTGGTGACCAGCACGTACACCGGCGCGCGCACGCCCAGCTTGGACTGCAGCTCGTTCAGGCGGGCGCGCAGCTTGGCGGCGTGCTCGGCGCGCTCAGGCGCGCCCTGCTGCAGCAGATCCTGGATGTTGACGGTGAGCAGCACGCCGTTGATGGGCTGGCGCGGACGCGTCTTCTTGAGCAGGCCCAGGAAGTTGTCCCAGGCGCTGGCGTCCACGTCCTTGTCGGACTCTTGCGTGGTGTAGCGGCCGGCGGTGTCGATCAGCACCGCGTCGGAGGTGAACCACCACTCGCAGTTGCGCGTGCCGCCCACGCCCTGCACCGAGGCCTTGGCGCCAGCGCCTTCGGTCAGCAGGAACTGCAGGCCGGCGTTCATCAGCGCCGTGGTCTTGCCCGAGCCCGGTGCGCCGACGAAGATGTACCAGGGCAGCTCGTACAGCTGCTGGCTGCCGCCCAGCCATGAACGACCCTGCGTGGCCTTCAGGCGCTGCACCGCGTCGTTGAAGCGCTGCGCCAGCACCTGCGCTTCCTTGTCGCTGGCGGTGGGCCCGCCCGACAGGCCTTGCAGCAGCACGGCGTTGGTGCGCTTCTTCTTCCAGGCGACAAACACCAGGCGCGCGATCCAGGCCAGCCACAGCAGCGCCAGCAACACCACGCGTACCCAGAACGGCCCCAGCGGCGCCACGTCGGCGATGGCCACCAGCGGCCCCACCCACCACAGCAGTGCGGACAGCACCAGCACGCCCAGCGTGCCGATCACGACCGGGCTGAGCAGCACTTGCAGGATGCGCTTCATGATGTCAATTGGCGGGCGCGGCGGCCAGCAAGGTGATCTCGACGCGGCGGTTGCGCGCCCGCCCTTCGGCCGAGCCGTTGTCGGCCAGCGGTTCGGTGTCGGCGTGACCCTCGGCCGTCAGGCGCGCGGGTTGCACCGCGGTGCCCAGCAAGACCTTGACGCTGACCGCGCGGTCGCGCGACAAATGCCAGTTGGACGGGTAGCGCAACGAGCGGATGGGCTGGTTGTCGGTATGGCCGGCGATCAGCACCGGGCCGGGCACCTGGCCCAGCGCCGCGCCGATGCGCAGCATCAGCGGGCGCACGCGCGCGCTGAGGTCGGCGCTGCCCGGGTCGAACACGCCGTCGCCGCGCAGCGTGACGATGGAGCGGTCGGCCAGGTCGCGCACCTCCACCGCGCCGGCGTCGATGTCGGGCTTCAGCAGCCCGGCCAGGCGCGGCGGCAGCGGCACGGCGGCCACGGGCGGCGGCGGTGGTGCGGCGGGGGCCGGGGCGGCGCGCGCATCCAGTGCCTGCAGCGCGGTGAAGGTGGCGTCGGTCTGGGCGTTGAGCGTCAGGCGCAGCACCAGGAACAGCGCCAGCAGCAGCGCCGCCAGGCCGGCGCCCAGCACCCACAGCGGCAGGCCGTCGCTCAGGCGCACCGGCGCGGCGGCCACGCCCTGCCATTGCACCGAAAGTTCGCGGTCGGCGGCACCGGCCAGTTCGCGCAGCTTGACGGCCAGGCGTTCGCGCAGGGCATCGAGCTGCGCGCGGCCGTTGTCGGCCACGCGGTAGCGGCCCTCGAAGCCCAACGACAGCACGGCGTACACCAGCTCGAGCAGGTTGCGGTGCTGTGTGGGCTGCTCGGCCAGGCGCTGCAGCAGCTGGAAGACCTTCTCGCCGCCCCAGGCTTCGTTGTGGAAGTGCACCAGCAGGCTTTGCGAAGACCAGGCGCCCGAACCGCCCCAGGGCGTGCTCGAGGCCGACTCGTCGATGAAGGTGCACAGGATGTAGCGCGCCGCCACGACCTGGTCGTTGGGCAAGCCGCGGGCGCGCGCCGCGGCCTCGAAACGCTTGATCGACTCGACCAGGTTGGCGCGCAGACCGGCCGGGTCGGGGTGACGGACCGAGGCACGCAGGCGCGGCGCTGCACTGAGCAGCGGCGCGGCGGCCTGCACCAGCGGGTTGAGGCTGGCGTGGGCCGGCAGCTCGGGCAGCGGCGTGTCGGTGGGGCGCGACATTGGCGCCGGCGCGGCCGGTCCGGGCGCTGGCGCGCGCGCGCCGCGGCCGGCGCTGGGCTTGATGACGGTGCGGTCGGCCTCGAACGCTGAAAACGGGTCGTTGGGCGGATCGTTGTCGCTCACGGGCGCTCGCTCCTTGGCTCAGCCGCGCACGGCCCAGAACTCGATGGCCAGGCCCGGGAAGTCACCCGCGATGTGCATCGCCAGGCCGCCCGAGGTCTCGAGCTGCTTCCACAGATCGTTGCCACGCGTCTCGAGCTCGAAGTAGGTGAAGCCGGCATGGTAGGGAATCTGTCGTGGCGCCACCGGCAGCGGCCGCAGCGCCACGCCCGGCAGCTGGAAGTTGACGAGATCGCGGATGCGTTCGGCCGGGCCGATCTTGACCTGGGTAGGGAAGCGCATGCGCAAGGCCTCGCCCGGCATCTGCGCGTTCACCGCGAGCACGAACACCGCCGTGCGCTGCAGCTCCACGTCGGCGATGATGGCCACCCGGATGCCGTGCTTGCGCTCTTGCAGGTCGATGGGAATGGCGGTCTGCTCGAGCACCATCGACAGTGACTGCCGCAGGTCGGCCATCACCACGCGGAAGCAGCCGGTGAGGTCGTCGTGGCGGTACTCGGGATAGGCCACCGGCCGCTTGCTCTCACGGAAGGTGGACAGTTCGCCCGCCAGCCCCAGGCACAGGTTGTAGAAGCGCTCGGGGTGCAGCAGCGGCAGCCGGTGCAGGTGCTGGAACTGCGGCTGGTGGCGGTTGACCACCTGCAGCAGCAGAAAGTCGACGATCTCGCCGGTGCCGGCGCGACCGGGCTGCGTCATGCGCGCGGCCAGCGCTTCGCCGCGCTGGTGCAGCATGCCGTGCACTTCGCGCAGGTAGCCATCGAGCACCTGGTGCGCCGGCGTGTGCAGCATGGGCGGCACGTATTGCGTATCGAGCACCACGCGGCCATCGGCACGGCGTTCGATCAGTCGCACCACGCCCAGCGCGACATAGCCGTCGTTGATGTCGCGCTCGAGCATCAGGCGCAGGTTCAGGCGCCCGATCTGCACCGGAGCCTCGCGCAGGCTGGCGGCGTGGATGTCGGCGACATCGACGTCGGCAACCCTCCAGCGCGGAGGCATCGAGCCTTCAGTGGCCTCGACGTCGCTTTCGGTGACACCAGGGCGCGACTGCGGCACCGCCAGCACCACGATCTGGTCACGCGCATCGACGGGCACGTCGAAGGCCGGCGGCGCGGCGTCGTCGTTGGGAATGGAGAAGGCCAGGCCGTCGGGCAGCACGCCGCGCGCCGAGCTGACCATGATGCGGCCCTGAAGCAGGGCAGCATCGTCGATCTGCAGGGCCAGGAAGCCCCAGGGCCAGGCGCTGGAAGCGCCCATGCGCCCTTCGACCTGGCGGCCGAAGAAGCGATCCTGCTGCTGGAAGTGCTGGGGCTGGAGGAACAGGCCCTCGGACCACATCACCTTGTTGTGCCAAGTCATCTCGGTAGGCTGCTTTCAGCTGTCTTTTTCGAGCGCCGGGCACTGCGACGGCGGCCACGCACCATGGCTGGGGCCCAACGATACACGGCCGGGCACGGGCCGTCACTCGGGCCGCACGCGGGCCTGCTGCAACCTTCCTTCAGGGGATGGAAGCCAGTTGCATCGAGGTGTATGATTTTGTTGATCCGACGGTTTCGGTGGGGTATTGGCGTATTCCACCTTGACAGACCCGAGCCCCGTCAGCCGGGGCCGGCGCAGATGTAATTCCAAGGGGTCTTCCATGAAGCTACACAGTGTCCTCGCCCTTTCTGTGCTGACCCTGGCATCGTTGGCTGCATTCCCGGTCCTGGCCCAGGAAGGTGCCATCGACATGGGCCAGACCATTCCGGATGCCAAGGCCGTTGCCGAAGGCCTGTTCCCTGAAGAAGCCTGCGAACAGCTCAAGGCTGCAGGCTTCAAGTGCATGGGGTTCAAGCCCGCCGTGCGCTACTCGCTGCCGGCGTCGTCGTTCAAGCTCGGCTCGGCCGAACTGCCCGACGCGCTGCGCCGCCAACTCGAGGTCTTTGCCGAAGTGCTCAAGAGCAAGCGCGGCACCGGCAAGGTGGTGCGCGTCGAAGGCCACGCCGACGCCTCGGGTGCTGCCCAGGCCAACCTCACGCTGTCGCAGCGGCGCGCCGAGGCGGTGAAGGAATTCCTGGTCGAACTCGGCGCCGACCCGGCCATGATCGAACCCGTGGGCGTGGGCGCCAATGCCCCCAAGAACACCAAGGATCCCTTCGCCGCCGAGAACCGCCGCGTCGAGATCGGTCGCGCGGCACCGCCGTCCTGACCTGACGATCCGGCTGCAAACCTCGACGGCCCGCTTTGGCGGGCCGTTGGCCTTTCAGGGGATTTCGTGCGTCTGCTGCCCGGGCATGTTGATGCTGATGACACCGCCCCAATTGCACATCAGCTTGGCCGAGTCGTTGAGCGAGGGCATGTTGGCCAGCAGCACGGTGGGCGCACCGACGACCCAGGGCGCCATCGTCATGGGAATGCAGGGCAGCGGCGTGAGCACGCCCAGCGCTGCCGCGGTGGCACTGGCCACCATCGGGTTGGCCAGGCTCTGGCACATGCCGAAGGGCATGATGTTGAGCATGGGAACGTGATCCATGATGTTGGCCGCCGGCATGCTGCTGGTCAGGACCCGGTTCGTCGGCAGCACGACCAGCGAGCTCGGCGCCATGCCGAAGCTGCACTTCATCATTGCACCCATGCAGGTCTGCTTGGCCATGGCATCGCCCTCCTGACCGGTTGCTTCAAGATTCGGGCGCCGGGCCGGTCCAGACCGTCAGCGCCGTGAAGTTGTCGTGGCTGGTCTTGTGGCGGGCCGCCTTGCGCACCTCCACCGACAGCTGCCCGATCCAGGCCGCCGGGTTGGCGGCGCCGGCCAGGGTCTGCTCGAGCACCTCGTCGGGCAGGTACTCCCATACGCCGTCGGTGCACAGCATGAAGACATCGCCTGGCTGCACCGCGCCATCGCCCTCGCCTGCCGAGACCTCCAGCACCTCGGGTGCGATGCCCAGCGCCGAGCGCAACTCGCTGCGCTTGGGGTGCACGCGCAGTTCTTCGGGCGCCAGCAGCCCGCTGTCGACCAGCGATTGCACCAGGCTGTGGTCACGCGTGCGATCGAGCACGCGGCCCTGGCGGAACCAGTACATGCGCGAGTCGCCGGCGTGCGCCCAGTGCGCCTTGTGGCCGATGAAGTCGATCACCAGGCAGACCACGGTGCTGTGCATGTCCTGCTTGGCGGTGCCGGGCACACGCTGGCCGATGAGCACGTCGTTGGTCACGCGCAGCAGGCGGTCGAGTTCGGCGGCGCGCTCGGACGGCTGCTGCGAGAAGCGGCCGATCAGCTCTTGCACGGCGATGCGCGACGCGATGTCGCCGCCGCCATGGCCGCCAGCGCCGTCGGCCAGCACGCAGCACAGGTGGCGCTTGGAATGCCAGTGGCCGCAGGCGTCTTCGTTGTACTTGCGGCCACCGCGGTCGGTCATGAGGGCCACTTCGAGTGCGAGCATGTCCCCTCCCCTTTGCTGCGGACCCTAGCGGGGCCCGGCCTCGCCGTGCAGGCGCTCGAGCTGGTCTTCGTAGGCGCGCAGGAAGGCACGGCCGAAAAGCTCTTCGAAATCGTCCTGCGCCTCGGACTGCAGCTGCGTGAACAGTTCCTGGAACAGCTCCCACAGCCGGGCCTTGCGCGCGCCCGGGATGAGGCTGGAGATCGCCGACTTGCGCGTGAGCTTGGATTCGAGCTGCGCCGGGTCGAAGCGCTGCAGCACGCCTTCGAGCGCCGCGCGCATGCCGGCCATCACGCCCAGCTGGTGCGCGCGCAGGTCGTCGAAGGCGTCGCGCATGGCCGGTGCCGGCGGCATGAAGCCGGGTGATTGCGGCCCCAGCAGGTGCGCCAGCGCAACTTCGACCGTGGGTGAGAACTTGAGCGGGTTGTTCTCGCGCGAGACGATCATGGTCATGGCCGCGCGCATCTCGCGCTTGAGCGCGGCGCGTGCCACCAGCAGCTCGACCGCGCCGCGCGTCGATTCGCGCAACAGCTGGCCCACCAGGCGCATGGTGTCGGGCGTCAGCGCCGGGAGCTTGAGGCCCGGTGCCTGCAGGCCGTCGAGCAAGGCCGCCAGCAATGCGGCGTCACCCGCCGAAGCCGCTGCAGATGCTTGCGGCGCTGGTGCTGGTGCTGGTGATGGCGCTGGCGCCACCGCGGCCGGGCGCGGCGCCGGAGCCGGTGCGGGCGCCTTGGTGCGCGGCAGCATCGCGCCGGGCAGGGTGACGACGCGGCCGTCGGCGGGCGGGTCGTCCCAGGAGAAGATCGCGCCGGCCGGCAGCGCCGAAGGCTGCGGCGGCTCGGGCGGCGGGGCCGGACGCGCCGCGCGTGGCAGCGACATCGGCGTGTTCAGCTCCGAGCCGTGGTCGGGCCGGCTGGGCGGCATGACGGTGGCCGTGCGCATCAGATCGGCCATCGGGTCCAGGGCGACCACCGGCCGCGCCGCTGCCGCCGGGGCGCGCGACACTCCCAAGGGGTCGGCCGCGGGCGCCACGCCGGACAGTCCGAACAGGTCGTCGAGCGAGCTGCCGCCGCCGCTGGGCAGTTCGGCCGCGGCGACGGAGGGTGCACCCAGGTCCAGGCCCAGGGGCGACGCGGGCGCTGGCGCGGCACCCGGGCCATGGTCGGCGAAGGGATCCCAGTCGTCCGGGATGTGGCCGGGGCCCAGGGCCGGCGCAGGTGCCGGCACCGGGCGCGGCGCCGGTGGCGCAGGCCAGGCCGGCGGCAGCGGCGCGATGGACGGCCGCGTGGTGACCGGCGCCGGTGCGGCCAGCCCGACCGGGGCATCGCCGAAGAGATCGGCAAAGGGGTCGTCGGCGGCCGATGCGGCCGCGGCGGCCGATGCGGCCGCGCGCGCCTCGATCACGTAACCGCCGATCTGCACCTGGTCGCCGGGCGCCAGCGGGTGTTCGCGGCCGGCGCCCACCGCCATGCCGTTGACGCTGATGGGGTTGCTGCCGTTGTCGACGATGCTGTAGCGGCCGGAGCGGAACACGATGCGCGCATGCACGCGCGAAATCGTGCGCTCGGGGTCGGGCAGCACGAGCTGGTTGTTGTCGGCGCGACCGATGGTGCCGCCGATCTCGTCGAACTGGGCCACAGGCCCTTCGGCGCGGGCGCCGTTGTAGCTGAGCACCGTCAGCACGATCATCCAGCGGCTCCAGGAAGGTAGACAGGCCGGAGCATAGCGTCAGCGCAGCACATAGAAGCGGCCCTCGATCAAGGCCAGGCGCACAGGCCACTCGACGCGACCCCCATCGGCCAGTTCGCTGTGCAGCGCCGGGCCGCCGTCTGGGCCCAGGCATTCGAGCAGGCGGCCGCCCGCCAGCGGCCGCAGGCGCAGTGTGTCGGCCTTGGGCATGGCGGGCTTCAGGGGCTTCTTGGCATGCCATTGCTGCATCTGCAGCCGCAGCCGGCCCACGTCGTCGGCCAGGCTGCGCTGGTAGGCCTGCGCCAATTCCTCCAGCCGCATGCGCGAAGCCAGCACCAGGGGCTCGGGGTCGCCGCGCTGCAGGCCGAGCACCAGGCCCTGCAGATAGGTGGCGGCAGCGCCCAGCACATCCGAGGGTTGCGCCACCACCGGTGCGTCCAGCCAGCGCCAGCGCGGAAAGCTGATCTTGAGGTCGGCCAGCTGGCGCAAGGTGGCCGGCAGTTCGGTCACTTCGTCCAGCGGCGGCGCCCAGTCGATGCGCGCCAGGGTGCGCGCGTTGTCGGGGTGGGCCACCTGGCCGACGCGCGGCAGCAGCAGTTGCACGCTGGCGCCGCACTTGCCGTCGCTGATGCGCGGCTCGGGCGCGGCCGTGGCGCCCGGTGGGGGGGGCTCGATCACCAGTTCGAGCTCGTTGCCACCAGCCTTGGTGTACTCGTGGATGGGCAGGGTCACCACGTGTCGGGCGGCACTGGTGCGGGCCAGCGGCACGCCGTTGAGCAGGGCTTCGGCGACCACGCCTATGCTTTCCAGCCGCAGCACCAGCAGGCGTTCCATCAGCGCAGGCTCCAGTCCAGCAGCAGGGCCTCGGGCAGCAAGGGCAGCGTGAGGGTCTGGCGGCCGAGCAGCGGGTCTTCGAGCAGCAGCGGCAGCGTCACCGGCTGGACGCGCAGCGCCGCAAACCATTCGAAGCCACCGCCGCCGGTGACGCGCGGACGCAGGCCGGCCTCACCGACCAAGGCGCCGGTGCAGACATCGGCCGCCTGCAGCACGCCGCCGCTGTCCCCGGCCAGCGGCAGCACTTCGGCCACGAAGGGCAGGCTGAAACTCACCGAGGTCTGGGCCATTGCGGCCAGCAGGGGGGGCTCGGCGGCCTCGCGCGCCAGGGTCAGATCGAGCGGCGCAGCGTCCACACAGCGCAGCCGCAGCTTGGCGCGCGCGCCACCGTGGGCGATCTCGCCTTCGAGCTGAAGGTCGGCGTGTACGGCCTGCAGCTTGAACTCGGCCAGCAGGCGCAGGTAGGCACGGCCGTCCAGGCCGCCAGCGCCCAGGCTCCACCCCCAGGTCAGGGCCGCACGCCCGCAGAGCAGCGCCAGGCTGGCCTCCAGCCGCGGTGCGGCCATGCCGGGGATCGCCGTCCACGCGGCCAACAGCTTGTGCATGGCCTGCGCGGTGGCGCCATCCAGGCCTTGCTCGAAGCCGGTTCGCAGCGCGCTGGCGTCCAGCGCCACAGCGTCGCATTCGATGCGGCAGCGCGTGACCAGGTGCAGGGGCTCGGGCGCCTTGTCGCCGACAGCCGTGCGGCCCGTGGGCGCTGCGCGCTGCAGCTCGACCCACCATTGCTCGGACGGCCAGACCCAGATGTGGGTATCCAGGGCGCCGAGCGCATCGCCGTCGTCGCGCAGGCCGCAGACTTCGAGCGCCAGGCAGGCCACGTCGGGCGCGGTCTCGGCCGCGAGGGCCACGCCCGGAGGGGCCAGCGGCGGGCCGGGCTCGGCCGCGGCCACCGGCCAGCTGAAGGCCCGGGTCTCGTGACCCTGCCAGCGCCACAGGCCGTGCGCACCGACGTACGCGACCGCAGGATGCAGCTCGCCCTGGCACACCGCGTGGGCGCGCGCGCGCAGCTGCAGTCGCGCCGCCGGCAACTGCCGGGGCGGCCGCGAGAGCGCGGCAATCAGTTTCGGCAAGGGGCGCGCGGCGTCGATGCGCAGAGGCGGCGGCAAGGGAATGTCGGCACGCAGCCACTGGCCGGCCTGCAGCACATAGTGCTGGGCCACGGCCGGTTCGAGCAGCCGCAACTCGACGCCCTCGAGATCACAGGCGCGCAGCGGTGCCGGCAGCGGCTCAAGCGGCTGCAGCTCGCCGCGCACACCCAGGGCGCCGAAGCGTGCCACCAGCATCTCGTCGGCAGCCGCCAAGGCCGCCGGGGCGATGCGCGCGTCGCCGCGCTGCTGCAGCTCGGCCAGCGAGCGCTGCACCAACTGGTGGGCGGTATTCCACGCGCGCTCACGCGGTGCCGCCAGCAGGCCCGCAGCCCATTCGAAGCTCGGCTTGTCCTGGAAGGACGGCCCCCATACGAAGCACAGGTTCACATAGCGCGCCACGGCGCCGGCGCGCACCAGGCCGCGCTTCTCGGCCTGCTGCACCGCCAGCTCGACGAAGGCGGTGTAGCGGTCGCCCAAGCGCTCGGGCATGGCCGGCCAGAGGTCGGCCAGCAACGTGCCCAGCTCGCCCACGAAACGGGCCCAGGCGGCCTGCTCGATGGCCGCGGTATCGGGGGGATGCATCGCTGCGCTTGCCCTTCGGCCCGGCCGCCGTCAGTTGACCTTGACCAAGGCGCCCTTGACCGTCACGACGCCGTCGGCCTCGAAGTTGGACAACGCACCCTTGAACGCCAGCTTCGCCTTGGCGGTGCCCTCGATCTGCACCGCCTCGATCTTGATGCCTGCGGGTTCGAGCACGATCGTGCTGCTGCCCACCTTGAGCGTGATCTTGGTCTTGGACTCGATGGTCACGTCTGAGGTGGCGTCCAGCGTGTACTTGTCCTGGGCCGTGACGGTGATGGCGTCCTTGACCGTGAGGTTGTGCTTCCCCTTCTTGACCGTGACGTCGAACTTGCCCTCGGTCACCGTCTCGGTGCGGTCGTTCTTGATCGTCAGCGTCAGGTCGTGGTTGACATCGGTCTTCAGATCGTTCTTGACCAGCTCGGTGCGGTCCTTCTCGGCCTGCAGGTAAAGCAGTTCGCTGCCCTTCTTGTCGTCGAACTTGAGCTCGTTGAAACCGCCACCGCCCTTGGAGCTGTTGGTCTTGATGGTGCTGACGGTCTGGTTGTCCGGCAGGGTATAGGGCGGCATGTTCTCGGCGTTGTAGACACCGCCGGTGACCATGGGCCGATCCGGGTCGCCCTCGAGGAAGTCCACCACCACCTCCTGCCCGATGCGCGGCAGCATCACCACGCCCCACTGCTTGCCGGCCGAGGACTGGGCCACGCGCACGAAGCAGGAACTGCTGGCGTCCTTCTTGCCTTCGCGGTCCCAGAAGAACTGCACCTTCACGCGGCCGTACTTGTCGGTGTGGATCTCCTCGCCGGCCGGGCCCACCACGATGGCCGTCTGCGGGCCCTGCACGCGCGGCTTGTGCGTCAGGCGCGGCGGGCGGAAGGGCACGCTGGACGGGAAGGCGCTGAAATCGCACTCGTGCGTGGAAGCCTTGTCGGTGCCCGATTCGTAGCCCGCGATGCGCATGCGGATGTGCGTGGCGTGCACGATGTACTCGCCGTTCTGCCCCCCCACGGGATGCTCTTTCAGGTTGAAGCGCGCACCCGTGCACAGGCGCAGCGAATTGGTGCTGCCTTCGGCCGCGGAACGCTGGGCCTGCAGCGCTTCCAGGCGCTGCTTGGCCAGCGCCGCGACCTCGGGGGTGAGCGCCGACTGATCGCCGGGCTCGTCGCCCGGCCGGGGTACGCCGGAGGGGTAGTCGTAGGCCTCGATCGTGGCGTGCGGGTGCTTGAAGCTGACCGCCTGGTCCTTGGCATAGCCTTCCCCCGGCACCATGAAATTGTGGTCGCGCAGGCTGATCTTGCCGGTCTGCAGTTGCCGGCTCCAGCGCCAGTGCGTGACCACCGTCCCCAAGGTGCGCTCGCGGTCGTTGCCCTGGAAGGACAGATCGCTGAGCCCGAGCTCGTTGACGTGGATGGCGGGCAGGTTGGCCAGCACCATCTGGTGCTGGCCCGGCGTGTGCCTGAAGAAATAGAAGATGCCCTCTTCCTCCATCAGCCGGCTGATGAAGTTGAAGTCGCTCTCGCGGTACTGCACGCAGTACTCGCGCTTGCGCTGCGAACCCTGCACCTCGAACTTGATGGAGGCGCCGTAGGGTTCGACCACGGCCTTGATGATGTCGTTGACGGTCTTCTTCTGGAACACGCGCAGGTTGGCGCTGCGCGTGAGCATCCACAGCCAGGGCACGATTTCCAGCCGGTACGCCAGCTTCTTGGCCACCACGCCTTCGTAGGCCGCGCTGGCCACCAGACCGTGGTACGAACGGACCGCCCCCTGGCTGTCGCTGACCACCACCTCGGCAGGGGCGCCCAGCAGCTTCTCGAAGTCAACATCCAGGGTGGGCGCACCCAGCGCCACCACGCTGTAGGCGTACAGGCTGGACAAGGCCTCGCGGCCGTCGACAGAGAACAGCTCGAGCGCAGGGCCCGACACCAGCTTCAGCTTGGCGGTGAAGATCTCATTCATGGGCGGCAGGCTCCTGTGGCAGGCGCGCCCGGGTCAGCCAGCCGCGCACCGGCTTGCCGCCTTCCTGGCGCAACACCACCTCGCGCAGGGCCATGTCGGCGAAGCCGTTGGCCGAGAGTACATCCAGCACATAGCCGTGGCGATGGCTGTAGCGGCCGTGGTGATACAGCTTGTAGTCGGGTTGGCCCTCGCCATCGTCGTGGGCCTCGACGGTGAAGACCAGCCAGCCGCCCGGCACCAGGCTGCGGCACGCGGCGGCGGCAAACTCGTCCAGTCGACCGAAATAGCACAGCGTGTCGGCCGAGATCAGCAACTCGCAGCAGGCCGGTCGCGTGCGCAGAAAGGCCACCAACTCGGCCTGCACCAGTTCGTCGTAGGCCTGGCGCAGCTTTGCGCGGTCCAGCATCTGCTGCGACAGGTCCACCCCCACCAGGCTGCGCGCCCAGCGCGCCACCTGCTCGGCGCACAGCCCGGTGCCGCAGCCGGCGTCGAGCACGCGCAGCGACTTGTCGGGCACCTGGGCCAGCAGTTCGGCCACCATCTCGCCCACCAGCGCCGGAGCGCGGTAGCCCAGCGACGCCAGCTTGGCGTCGAAGGTCTCGGCGAAACCACCGAAGGTGGCACGCACGTAGTCGTCGGAGGCGCGGTCGGGCACGCCCTCGCCGGTGATGGCCGCGATGTGGTGCCGCGGCTCGGGGTGGTCAGGCTCTTCCTGCTGCCACTTGCGGTAGAGCTCGAGCGCCAGATCGGTGAGGCCCACATCGGCATAGGCCCGGCCCAGCACGCGCCGCAGCAGCGGGTTGCGCGGGTCGGTGAGCAGGCCCTTGGCGCACTGCTCGATGGCCTGGCTGAAGCGGCCGGTGCGCAAGTACAGGCTGGCCAGGTTCTGGCGCGCGTCGCTGAAGCGCGGCACGCGCTCGAGCAAATCCTGGAAGGTCTTCTCGGCCTCTTCGAGCCGGTTGAGCTGACCCATCAGCACGCCCAGGTTGCTGACGGCGTCGAAGCGGTCGGGGTCCAGCTCGATGGCGCGGCGGTAGCAGCGCTCGGCTTCTTCCAGGCGCCCCATGCGCACGCATACCAGCCCCAGGTTGTTGTGGAACATGGCCTGCTTGCCGTCGATGGCGATGGCGCGGCTGATGAGCTCGTGACCGCGCTCGCGCGAACCTTGCTGGCCCTCGAACATGCCCGACAGGTGCAGTACGTCGGGATTGTCGGGCGCCAGCGTCTGCAGCAGTTTGTAGCCCTTGCCGGCCGCATCCAGCTGGCCCGCCACGTGCGCCTTCATGGTGCTTTGCAGCAGATCGGGTATCGACGTTTCGGTGGCGGGCGTGTTCATGGCGGGCGGGGATGGCAGTCGAGCAAGTTGGGGCGGACCTGTGCGCTCAATCGAAGGCGTAGACAAACTGGCCATCGGCCACCGACACCGCCACACGCGTGATCGGCGTGCCCTGCATCATGCGGGTGAGGAACTCGCGGCTGATGTCGGGCAGCATGGTGTTGGTGAGGATGGCGTCGATCATGCGGCCGCCCGATTCGCTTTCGGTGCAGCGGCTGACGACCAGCTTGATGACGTCGTCGCTCACCTCGAACGGGATCTTGTAGCGCGCCTCGACGCGCTTCTTGATGCGGCCCAGCTGCAGCTTGACGATCTTGCCCAGCATCTCGTCGGACAGCGGGTAGTACGGGATGGTGACCAGGCGGCCCAGCAGCGCCGGCGGGAACACCTTGAGCAGCGGCTCGCGCAACGCCTTGGCCATGCCCTCGGGGTCGGGCATCAGGTCGGGGTCCTTGCACAGGCTGGCGATGAGCTCGGTGCCGGCATTGGTGGTGAGCAGGATCAGGGTGTTCTTGAAGTCGATGAAGCGGCCCTCGCCGTCTTCCATGTAGCCCTTGTCGAAGACCTGGAAGAACATCTCGTGCACGTCGCTGTGCGCCTTCTCCACCTCGTCGAGCAGCACCACGCTGTAGGGCTTGCGCCGCACCGCCTCGGTCAGCACGCCGCCCTCGCCGTAGCCCACGTAGCCCGGGGGCGCGCCCTTGAGCGTGCTGACGGTGTGCGCCTCCTGGTACTCGCTCATGTTGATGGTGATGAGGTTCTGTTCACCGCCGTACAGCGCCTCGGCCAGCGCCAGCGCGGTCTCGGTCTTGCCTACGCCCGAGGTACCAGCGAGCATGAACACGCCGATGGGCTTGCTGGGGTTGTCCAGGCCGGCGCGGCTGGTCTGGATGCGCTTGGCGATCATGGCCATGGCGTGGTCCTGGCCGATGACGCGCTGGCCCAGCGCCTGGGCCACGTTGAGGATGGTCTCGATCTCGTTGCGCGCCATGCGCCCGACCGGGATGCCGGTCCAGTCGCCCACCACCGCGGCCACGGCCTGGTAGTCCACCGTGGGCAGGATCAGCGGCGTTTCGCCCTGCAGCGCCGTGAGCTGGCCCTGCACCTCGTTCAGTTGCGCCAGCAGCGCCACGCGCTCGGCCTCGCGTTCAGCGTCGGTAGGACCATCGGCCTTGGCCGCCTGTGCGGCGTCGGCTTCGAGCTTGCTGCCCGTGCCTTCGACCGGGCGGATGCCGGCGCGCAGCTTGCCGCGCAGGTCGAGCAGGCGGTCGACCAGTTCGCGCTCGGTCTTCCAGCGTGCATCCAGCTCGGCCAGGCGCGTGCGCTCGACGCTCAAGTGCTCGTTGGCTTCGGCCTCGCGCTTGGTGGTGTCGATGCCGATGGCCTTCTCGCGGCCGATGATGCCCAGCTCGGTTTCCAGCGCCTCGATGCGCTTGCGGCTGTCGTCCACCTCGGCCGGCGTGGCGTGCAGGCTGACCGCGACGCGCGCGCAGGCGGTGTCGAGCAGGCTCACACTCTTGTCGGGCAACTGGCGCGCCGGGATGTAGCGGTGGCTGAGCTTGACCGCGGCTTCCAGCGCTTCATCCAGGATCTGCACCTTGTGGTGCTTTTCCATGGTGCTGGCCACGCCGCGCATCATCAGGATGGCCTTGGGCTCGTCAGGCTCGTCGACCTGCACGGTCTGGAAGCGGCGCGTCAGCGCCGGGTCCTTCTCGATGTGCTTCTTGTACTCGGCAAAGGTGGTGGCGCCGATGGTGCGCAGCGTGCCGCGCGCCAGGGCCGGCTTGAGCAGGTTGGCCGCGTCACCCGTGCCGGCCGCGCCGCCGGCGCCCACCAGGGTGTGCGTCTCGTCGATGAACAGGATGATGGGCTTGGGGCTGCCCTGCACCTCGTCGATGACGCTGCGCAGGCGCTGCTCGAACTCGCCCTTCATGCTGGCACCGGCCTGCAGCAGGCCGACGTCGAGCGCGCGCAGTTCCACGTCCTTCAGGCTGGGCGGCACGTCGCCGCGGGCGATGCGCTGGGCAAAGCCCTCGACCACCGCGGTCTTGCCGACGCCGGCTTCGCCCACCAGGATGGGGTTGTTCTGGCGCCGGCGCATGAGGATGTCGACCACCTGGCGGATCTCGTCGTCGCGGCCGACGATCGGGTCCATCTTGCCTTCACGTGCCTGGGCCGTGAGGTCGACCGTGAACTTCTTCAGCGCCTCTTGCTTGCCCATCGCGGCCGGGGCGATGGCGCCGCTGGCCTCGCCCGGCGCCGCGCCGCCGGCGGCACCGCCGCTGCCATCGCTGGCGCCCTGCCCGTCTTCGGGCGAGCCGGCGATGACCTTGGCCAGCGCGTCGGACAGGTCGTCCACCTTGAGCTTCTCGAACTGCCGGCTGATGGCCACCAGCGCGTTGCGCAGGTTCTTGGTCTTGAGCATGCCCACCAGCATGTAGCCGCTGCGCACCACGTTGTCGCCGTACAGCAGCGTGCCGTAGACCCAGCCGCGCTCGACCGCGTCGGCGATGTTCTCGGCAATGCCCGAGATGCTGGTGGCGCCGCGCGGCAGGCGGTCGAGCGCGGCGGTCAGGTCGCGCGCCAGCGCCGACATGTCCAGCTGCGTGTGCTTGATGACGCGGTGCCAGTCGGAGTCTGCGCCCTGCAGCAGCTGCGCCAGCCAGTGCTCGAGCTCGACATAGGGGTTGCCGCGCAACTTGCAGAACACCGTGGCACCCTCGACCGCCTTGTAGGTGGTCGGGTTGAGCTTGCCGAACAGCGTGACGCGATTGATCTCTGCCATGGACGATCACCTTTCAGGGTGGGGAAGTCAGTTCTTGTGCGTTGAGCTTGAGCAGGGGTCTTTCACCCGGGCGGCGCGGGCCGACCCAGGTGGTCCAGCCCAACCGGCCCTGCGTGCCCAGGCGGCAGAGCGGGCGGTCGGCCGGGCGCAGTTCGAGCTGCAGATCCCACCCCAATTCTTGCCCCAGGTAATGTGCCACCAGCGCCTGCAGCGCGGGCAGGGCCTTCCCCGTAGGCAGCAGCGATTCGAAGGTGGCTGCGTCGACCGGGCCGATGTGCAGGCGGAAGTGGTGCTGGCGGTCGAACACCGCGCCGCCCAGCACCGCGCTCACGCCCAGCTGCGCCGTGGAGGCGCGGCGCGAGGCGCGCTTGCGGCCGATGCGCGAACGCTCTTCGGGCAGCAGGCGCATCCAGCGGCCGGCAAAGGACTCGACGCGCACCGGCACGCGCAGATAGCCCGACAGCAACGCCTGCAACCCGTCGACCGAGCGCACCTGGCGGCTCAGCGGCCCGGCAAAGGCCAGCTTGGCCTGCGGCGGCAGGGCTTCGCGGCCGCGCCATTCAGGGCCACCAATGCCGATGAGCGAGCCCACGTAATCGGCGAATCGGTCTTCGTCGGGCCGGTCGTGGCTGGCCGCCGGCTGCGCCTGCGCCCAGGCGCGGTAGAACAGCAGCAGAAGCCGGTGGTGAAACATGTCGGCAAAGTGCACCAGCGTGGCGTCGCCCTTGTGCAGCAGGCGTTCGCGCGCATAGCTGGTCATGTGCAGCGGCAGCGGGCCGTTGGGGCCGAACAGGCCGAAGAAGCGCACCTCGAGCCGGCGCACGCCGGCCTTGTAGCTGTCGCCCACGGCCGACAGCGAGGACGGTGCAAAGCCCAGGTCGGGCGCCTGGCCCAGGCGCAGCGGCTCGTCGACCGGGCGCCGCGCCTGGCCCAGGCGCGGCAGGCCGGGGTGGTGCGCCTCGATCGCGCGCAGCGCCTGGAAAAAGTCCCAGCGGTGCGGCGCCTTGGCGATCTCGTCCAGCGGATCGGCGTGGGCAGAAGCGCTCACAGCAGCGGCCTGGCCCCGCAACGCGGCGGTCCCACGAGGATGTCGCCGCGCGCAGGCGAATGCACACGCGTCTGTGTGAAACCGTTGATCGAGACGTGGCGCGCGAAGAAGCGCTCGAGCACGCAGCCCAGCAGGAAGGCGCCACCGCCTTCGAAGGCGTGGTCGTCGATCTCCATCTCGACGGCCACGCCGCGCCCGAAGGTGATGGGGCCGGCCATGGGCAGGCGCCGCACCACCGGCTTGATCTTCACCGAACGCAGGCCGTCGATCTGGCGCTGGCCCACGGCATCGCCGGTGGAGGCGTACAGGCGCAGGATCTGGCGCAGCGTGGCCGCGCCCTGATCGTTGTCGGTGTCCAGCAGCGAGAGCTGGTTGAGCGCCAGCTGGTTGATCAGCTTCCAGGCCAGGTTGTCCTCGCGCAGCGCCGACAGCGGCCGCGACGGCCCGCGGATGACGGCGATGCGCGCCACCGGCGCTGGCGTGGCCAGCGTCAGGTCGCCGCCGGGCTGGCCCACCGGCATCAGGATGGGCAGGTCGCGGTTGGTGCACAGCGCTCGCACGCCCAGCTGCCGCAGGTCGTCGGAGAACGGCGCCTCGTGGCCGTCGACCACCGACAGGTAGACCTCGGTGCCCAGGTAGGACGAGCGCGGGCCGTGGCGCTGCTGCACGTCGGACATCAGCCGCAGCTCGCGCTGCACCGAGAAGTAGGCCGGGTGGTTGCGCGGCTCGTTGTGGAACGCGGTGTAGAAGGGCAGGAAGCGCCACTGGCTGTCGACACCCACACCGTAGCCCTGCACGTCGAGGATGCTGTGCACCTCGAAGTCGAGCGGGCGCGTGCGGTCGGGCACCACGTGGTAGTCGGGCGTGGCCGGCGTGACGTGGATGCGGTCGCAGCGCTTCTCGAGCAGGTTGATCGCCGGCACGCAGTGCAGCGCAAAGCAGCTGGCGTCCACCGCCTGCTGCAATGCTGGATCGGCACGCGTGAACAGCAGCACCAGTTCGACCTCGTTGCCGCCCAGCTTGCGCATGGCCGCGCCGCAGCCCAGCACGTCGAAGAACAGGAAGCGCGGCGGAAAGGCAAAGTATTCCTGCAGCAGCCGGTAGCCCGAAAAGCCGGCCAGGCCGGGCGGCAGCAGCGACTGGTCGTCCTCGAAGCCCACCGGTTCGATGGCGTCGCGGTCCAGCGCTTCCCAGCGCCCGCCGTTGCCGCGGCCCTGCACCAGCACACCCAGGGCGTGGCCGCAGATGAGCTCATGCAGCCGATGGGCGATGTCGTCCACGCCGGTGAGGTGCAGGCGCAGGTCTTCCAGCTGGATCTTGGAAAAATCCAGCCCGGGTGCGGCACGCAGGCGCAGCTTCAGGCCGGCGCGGTAGCGGCGCCACTCGGGCAGCGCGGCCAGCGGCAGGTCGGCGGCGTGGGTGAAGTACTCGGCTTGCGCCAGTTCCACCGGCCACAAGGTGATGTCGTGCGCGGTGCGGAACTCGCACTGCGTGTCGCCCGCCTTGCCGGCGCGGCTGGTGAGCACGCTGCCGCGCGGCACCAGCGCACCGGTCAGCAAGCCGGGGTCACCCAGGTCGGGTTCGATGGCCGCCACCAGCATCGACGGCGTGGGCGCCAGGAACTGCGGGTAGACGATCTCCAGCAGGCGCTGCGTGAAGCGCGGAAACTCGGCATCGATCTTTAGCTGCACGCGCGCGGCCAGGAAGGCAAAGCCCTCGATCAGGCGTTCGACATAGGGGTCGGTGACCTCCAGCCGCTCCATGCCCAGTCGCGCCGCGATCTTGGGGTGCGCCTCGGCGAACTCGGCCCCCATCTCGCGCAGGTGGCGCAGTTCTTCGTTGTAGTAGCGCAGCAGGCGGGGGTCCATGGGTCAGTACCGCCCGGCCGTTCCGAAGGACCTTCCGGCCCCCTCGGGGGGCTGAGGGCCGCGGCTCCAAGTCCGCCTGCGCGGACTTGGACGGCCCGAAGGACCGGCGACTCTGGCGCCGGGCAGCGAACGCAGTGAGCGTGGGGGCTGCGCCATCTCAGCGCTTGCCTTCCCGGACGGCCACGCGGCCGGTCTCGAGATCGATGTCGGTGTGCAGCATCAGCTCCAGCGGCACCGGCTGGGCCCACATCTGGCCGTTGATGCGGATACCGATCTGGTTGTGGTGGTCGATCTGTTCGTTGTTGACCACGACCTCGACCACCAGCGTGTCGGGCAGGATGCGCGGCTCGTGACGCAGGATGGCCTCGCGCACGCTGGCCTGAAGGATGCTGGGGTCTATCGACGAGGCCGCGCGGCCCGACATCGGCGGCAGGCCGTAGTTGATCACCGAGCGCTCGGCGTGCGGCGCCGCTTCCCAGTCAAACTCGCCGTTGGGCTGGGTGGCGTTGAACAGCCAGCCCAGATCGCGCAGCACCATCTCGCGCAGGCGCTGGCGGTTGATCACGCGCGATTCGACCGCCTCGACCTTGGAGTCGGGTTCGTCGTCGGTCAGGCGGTCGAGCAGCGCGGGCTGCAGCCGGTCCTGCTGGCGCAGCGTGGCCATGGCGGGGGGCTTGGGGCGTGCGGCCTCTAGGCGCCGGCCAGCGCGATGGAGCGGATGTCCATCAGCGCCACTTCGCTGTCGCTAGTGGTGAGGATGCGCTGTCCCAGGCCGACCCAGCTGCCCTGCGGCGTCTCGCGCCAGGAGGTTGCGCGCGACAGCGCGTGTGCGTCGCCGCTGGCCAGATCGGTGTCGGGGTAGCGCGTGGGGATCAGCGCCACGGTCTCGCCGCCGTTGCTGAACATCAGCTGCGCCGGCATCCACACGGCGTCGCGCAGGTCGACCGGCGCCTCCAGCGTGACCTGCTGCAGCCGGCTGAACGGGACCCAGTAGTAGCGGCCGTTGACCACGGCCTCGAGCACCGGGCCCAGGCGGCCGTCGGCGTCGGCGATCCAGTCGAAGGGCTTGCCGTCCAGCGTGCCGGCGGTGGCGGGTGCTTCGTCGAGCGCGCGCGCGCGCATCTCGGCGGCGGCCGCGTGCTCGCCGCGGCCTTCGCGCAGCAGGGCTTCGATCAGCAGCGCCACCCAGGTCTCGGGCTCGCCGAAGAGCATGGGCACTTTCTGGCCGGCAAAGACCTGCAGGCGCAGCGTTTCGCAGTGGATGGCCTCGCGGTAGGTCTGGGCCATGGCCAGCGTGGAGGCATCCAGTTCGGAAGCCACCTTGAGCTGGTTCAGCGCCCGGTCCCACTGGCCCAGCACGGCCAGCAACTGGAACAGGAAGACGCGCAGCTTGGCGTCTTGCGGCTGCGTGCGCACCTGGTCGGTGAGCAGCTTGAGTGCGCGCCCGGCATCGCCGTCACGCAGGGCTTCTTCGGCAGCTGTCGATTTCGTCATGGTGTGTCCCGGCTTGTCTTATCCGACGCCCATCATTGCGAACCGGCGCTCGAAGGCGCGGCGTGCGCAGACCGCTCTCGGGTGCGCCCGGCGCTGCGGCCAGCGGGCACGACCCGCGCGGCGCGGCCTGAGCCGGCAAGGCGCCAGCGTGCGTGGCGGCTCAAACTACGACGTTCCGGGTCAAGTCCCAGCCAGCCTTGATGGCTCCGCCACCACCAGCGCCGGAGCTGCCCTGCGGGATGTAGGCCACCTCGATCTTGGCGAAGTCCAGGGTCACGTGGTCCAGCGGCAGCGGCAAGCTCTCGTCCTCGGCCTTGACCGCGTAGCCCGAGATCAGCACATCGGTCAGCGTGACGGTGAAGTAGCCCAACTGCTGACCACCGGCCTTGCGGCAGGTCAGTATGGCCTTGGGTATGTGCTGACCGCTGGCGCAGGCGGCCTGCATCTTGGGCGAGGCGACGCTCATCCGGGCCACGAAACTCAGCGCATCGAACTGCACCTTGCCGGAGCCGCCCCCGCCTCCCCCGTAGCCGAAGGTGCCGGTCTGCGACAGCCCGAAGCTCCAGGACTCGACGTCGATCAGGCCCGGAAACTTGGAGTCACGCGACTCGCCCTTGATCCCGTCCAGCTCCAGCAGGAAGTCGTCCGCGCCGTAACTGCCCTTGATTGCCATACGAATGCTCCTTGGTGTCCTCTTAGACTAGCGCGTCGATGCGAGGCCGCTGCTCTCGCCATGCACCGCTGCGCAGGCCGCGCAGCCCCGAACCGGCGACTCGAATCGTCAGACCTTGACGTTCTTGCGCACGTCCCACCCGGTCTGGACGGAAGCACCCGTCCCGCCCTTGGCGTTCTGCTCTTTGTAGGCGACCTCGATACGGCCGAAGTTGAGCGAGAAATTGTCGATCGCCGCCGAGCCCCCCTCCCTGCCCCCCGAGCCTGCGGCCCCGGTCCGGTAGGACGACACCAGCACGTCGGTCATCGTGAGGGTGTAGAAGACCTCTTGCTTGCCGCCCGCCTTGCGGCAGGTGAGGATGGCCTTCGGGATGTGCTTGCCGGTGGCGCAGGCGTCCAGCAGCTTGGGCGATGCGCTGCTCATGCGCGCCCTGAACTGGATGTCCTGGAAGCCGGCCTTGCCGGCGCCACCGCCGCCGCCGCCCGAACCGAAGGAACTGGCCTGCGTGAGGCCGAAGCTCCAGGACTCGAGGTCGATCTCGTCCTTGCTCGACGAGCCACGCGCCTCGCCCTTGATGCCGTCGATCTTGAGCGTGAAGTCCTGAAAGTCGCCGGGCATGCTTGCGTCTCCTCAGCCGCCCTGGGACAGGCAGCCTATGCATTGCTGACGTCAACCCGGCATGACCCTGGCAAGGCCGACGCAATGAGCGGGCCCTTGAAGGGCCCCGACCAACGCCGCCTGCCGCCTGACGGCGGCAGGCGGCGCAGGCATCACACCTTGACGCTCTTCTTGAGGTCGTAGCCGGCCTTGATGGCCGCGCCCAGGCCACCCTTGGCGTCCTGGACCTTGTACGAATACTCGATCTTGGCGAAGTTGAGCGCGAACTGGTCCATGGGCAGTTCGCCACTGGCGCCATGCCCGCCTGTCTGGTAGCTGGACACCAGGATGTCCGACAGGGTGATGATCAGGAACTCTTCCTGCTTGCCGCCGGCCTTGCGGCAGGTCAGGATGGCTTGCTTGATGTGCTCGCCGGTGGCGCTGGCGATGAACAGCTTGGGCGACGAGGCGTTCGTCTTGGACGTGATGTGCACGTCCTGGAACGAGGCCTTGCCGGCGCCACCGCCACCGCCCTGGCCGAACGAGCCGGTCTGCGTGAGGCCGAAACTCCACGACTCGACCTGGATCTCGTCCTTGTGCTTGTCATCCTGGGACTCGCCCTTGATGCCATCGATCTTCAGGAAATAGTCAACTGCTGCCATAGTGCATTCTCCTTGGCTGCCCCGTCACCGGGGCGATTGTTGCTGCGATAGCGCCCGTGGCTTGCGGACGTCCTCCTGTACAGCCACAAGGAGGAGGAAGGTCGAAACCCAACGCTTAGTTAGCCTGCCTTTGCCGATGGCAGTTTGGAAACCAGACGCAGCGACACCGTCAGCCCTTCAAGCTGGTAGTGCGGCCGCAGGAAGAACTTGGAACTGTAGTAACCGGGGTTGGCCGGGTCTTCCTCGACCACGACCTCGGCCGCCGCCAGCGGCAGTTGGGCCTTGGTGGCCTCGGACGAACCCTTCGGGTCGCCGTCGACGTATTGCATGACCCAGTCCTGCAACCAGCGCTGCACGTCTTCCTTCTCTTTGAAGGAGCCGATCTTGTCGCGCACGATGCACTTGAGGTAGTGCGCAAAGCGGCAAGTCGCGAACAGGTAGGGCAGGCGCGCCGCCAGGTTGGCGTTGGCAGTGGCGTCCGGGTCGTCGAACTCGGCCGGCTTGTGCAGCGACTGGGCACCGATGAAAGCGGCGAAGTCGCTGTTCTTGCGGTGGATCAGCGGCATGAAGCCGTTCTTGGCCAGTTCGGCCTCGCGCCGGTCTTCGATGGCGATCTCGGTCGGGCACTTCATGTCCACACCACCGTCGTCGGTGGGGAAGGTGTGCGTGGGCAGGTTGGACACCGCGCCGCCGGATTCGATGCCACGGATCTGGCTGCACCAGCCGTACTGCTTGAACGAGCGGTTGATGTTGGTGGCCATCGCGTAGGCGGCGTTGGCCCAGGTGTAACGGCCGTGGTCGGCCGAGCCGGTGTCTTCTTCGAAGTTGAAGGCCTCGACCGGGTTGGTGCGCGCGCCATAGGGAATGCGTGCCAGGAAGCGCGGCAGCGCCAGGCCCAGGTACTTGGCGTCCTCGGACTCGCGCAGCGAGCGCCAGGCGGCGTATTCGGGCGTGGTAAAGACCTTGGTCAGATCGCGCGGATTGGCCAGTTCCTGCCACGAATCCATCTGCAGCAGATTGGGCGAAGCACCGGTGATGAACGGGGCATGCGCCGCCGCGGCCACCTTGGCAATTTCGCCGAGCAGTTCGACGTCGGGGGCGCTCTGGTCGAAGTGGTAGTCACCCACCAGGCAGCCGAAGGGTTCGCCGCCGAACTGGCCGAATTCCTCGGCGTAGACCTTCTTGAAGATCGGGCTCTGGTCCCAGTTGGTGCCCTTGTAGCGCTTGAGCGTCTTGCCGAGTTCGGCCTTGGAGACGTTCATCACGCGAATCTTGAGCTGCTCGTCGGTCTCGGTGTTGTTGACCATGTAGTGCAGCCCGCGCCAGGCACCTTCGAGCTTTTGGAAGTCGCCGTGGTGCAGGATCAGGTTGACCTGGTCAGAGAGCTTCTTGTCGATGGCTGCGATCATGGCCTCGATGGAGGCCACGACGTCGCTGCCGATGAGCTGGGTCTGCGCCAGCGCCTGCTGCGCCAGCGTCTGCACGGCCTGCTCGACGGCGCTCTTGGCGTCGTCGGACTTGGGCTTGAACTCTTTCTGCAGCAGCGAAGCGAGGTCACTGCCTTCCATCTCGACGCCGGCCAGCGCGGCCGAGGCTTGGGTTTCTGCCATGCTAGTTTTCTCCAACGAATTGTTCTGGGTGGGCGACGTTCGACTCAGCCGCCGTCGGCCGGCTTGGCGTTGGCGGCCAGCGCACCCAGCAGGGCCGGGTCGGCCATCAGCTTGCCGATGAGCTCTTCGGCACCGCCCTTGCCGTCCATGTAGGTGACCAGGTTGCTGAGCTGCTGCCGCGCCTGCAGCAGCTTGTTGAGCGAGTCCACCTTGGTGGCGATGGCCGCCGGGGAGAAGTCGTCCATGTTCTCAAAGGTGATGTCCACGCTCATGTTGCCCTCGCCGGTGAGCGCGTTGGGCACCTGGAAGGCCACGCGCGGCTTCATGGCCTTCATGCGCGAGTCGAAGTTGTCGACGTCGACCTCGAGGAACTTGCGGTCGGCCACCGGCGCCAGCGGCTCGGCAGGCTTGCCCGACAGGTCGGCCATAACCCCCATCACGAAGGGCAACTGAACCTTCTTCTGGGCGCCATAGACCTCGACGTCGTACTCGATCTGCACGCGCGGTGCGCGGTTGCGGGCGATGAACTTCTGGCTGCTGCTCATGCGGGGCTCCTAAAGGCTCATTCTGAAAGCGTTGTAAGACGTTCTTTTGGCAAGGCCAAAGTTGAGGTTTTGCTGCATCCGGGCAGGTTCGTCAAGGGCTTTGCGGGCTTTCCACCGAGTCGGGGTCGACGCCGACGATGCGCGCCACCTCGGGCAGCATGCTCGGCGCCAGTTCCTTCATCAGCTGCAGGAAGTTGTGGTTCACCAGCTGGCGCGCGCGGCGCAGGAACAGCGGTGCGGGGTTCGAGGGCTCGGTGCGCTCGAGGAATTCGCACACCATGTCGATGGCGCGCAGCGCTTCTTCACGCGATTGCACGGCGCCCGACAGGCCGCGGCCAGCGGCGGCGTGCGCCACGGGTGCGGCGTCGGTGGCCCCGGCAGCGCCCGGGTCTTCTTCGGCGGCCTCGGCCGCACGCGGCATGAGCCCGGCCACCGCATTGGCCAGCACCAGCAGCGGCTTGAGGTCGGGCGCGTCGCTGCTGCTGAAGCGGTCATTGATGCTGGACTGGAGCGCACGCACCGCCTCGACCGCCCCCAGCGCACCTTCGGCTAGGGCCGGGTCGCGCTCGGCCACGGCGGCGACCATGCGCGTGAGCTGGTCGCGCGAGGCCACGGCTTCCTCGCCCACAGGCTGCGCCAGGCCGGTGGCCAGTTCGACGTCGCGACCGCTGATCTGACCCACGGCGCGGTCGCGCACCACGGCGCACTGGCGCAGGTCGGCCAGCAAGCCCTCGCCGCTGGCCAGCAGGCTCAGGGCGTTGACCCGTGCATAGGGGTCACCGTCGTCGGGATCGGGCAGAGGGTGCACATGGTCCCACTGCCCGTCCAGCAGGCCGGCGAGCAGCCGCAGGCCATGCCGCAAGGCGCCATAACCGTTGAGATGCAGGCTGCCGCGCAGCCAGAAGATCGCCAGGCGCAGATCCCGCGAGCGCTCGAGCATGGCGTGGGACTGCTGCACCACGCCACGCCAGTCGGGGGGCTCGCCCGCGCCAAACTGGGTTTCCGGCTTGCCGGCGGCGGCCTGGGTGAGCTCGAGATATTCGGGTTCGTACTCGAGGTCGGGGCCGCCGGGGGCCGCTTCGTCGCCCAAAGGCTGAAGCCAGGAGGACACCAGGGCTTCAGCTTCTGCGAGGTCACTCATGGATGGCGTTGGAGAACCTGGACGGCGGTGGATATACAAGACGCCCCGGGCGGGCCCGGGATCGTCTCACAGTGTCGCAACGCTGACAGCGGCTGTGAACCCTTACCAGGGCGCTTTGCCGAGCAGCTTGCTGATTGCGACAGTGCGCATCTTGCCTCAGCGCGGCGCGGCGCGCCTCCCACGGACAGGGGAGTCAGACCGATGGCAGTACACCGGACAGCGCATTAACATGCACTCACAACTCATTGCACAGACAGCGAGGCCGGGATGGGGATCTTCGGAGGTCGGGCCGCATGCTGTGCGGCGCTGTGGGCGCTGGTCGCCGTCAACCTGGGCGTGCCAGCCGCCGCCCAGACCGAGCCCGTGCGCACGCCCAGCGTGGTGCCACCGGCATCCGAGCTGGCGCCGTTGCGCGTGCTGCCAGAGACCCCGGCGGCCGTGATGCCGCGCCGCGAACCGCCGCGCGAGCTGGGCAAGCCCGAAGACGATCTGCGCCTGGACGTGAAGTCCTATCGGGTCGACGACGACGCGCCGGCCGCCGTGCGCGCGGCCCTGCCCCGGCTCACCGCGCGCTTCTTGGGCCCGCAGCGCAGCTTCGAGGACCTGAGCAACGCCGCCGCCGAGGTGACGCGCTTCATGCAGGCCGAGCTGGGCTACTACCTGGGCTACGCCTTCCTGCCCGAGCAGACGCCGCAGGACGGCGTGATCCGCATCGCCGTGCTCGAAGGCCGCCTCGACCGCGTCGTGCTGAACTGGCGCGACGGCCTGCCGGTCGAGCGCGAGGTGGTCGAGGCCTACCTGGCGCGGCTGGCGCCCGGCAGCGTGCTCAAGGTGCGCGATGTCGAGCGCGTCGTCTTCCTGGTGAATGATTTGCGCGGCATGACCGCGCGCTTCGAGGTGCGCGCCGGCACGCTGCCGGGCACGGCGTCGCTGGTGGTCACACCCGCTGCCGAGAAGACCATCACCGGCAAGGCCGAGTTCGATGCCAACGGCTCCAAGCCGCTGGGCGAATACCGCCTGTCGGGCCTGGTGCAGGTGAACAGCCCCTTCGGCCGCGGCGACGGCTTCACCGCCAACGCGCTGAGCTCCACCACCAACGGCCTGGGCTTTGCGCTGCTGGGCTACACCACGCCAGTGGGCAGCGACGGCATCAAGATCGGCACGTCACTGTCGGCGGTGCGCTACCAGCTCGACCGCGAACTGTTCCCGCTGGACCTGCACGGCTCGGCCATCAGCGCCAACGTCTACGGCCTGTACCCGGTGGTGCGGGCACGCAACCTGAACCTGTTCGCGCTGGCCTCGTTCGACCAGAAGCAGTACGAGGACCTCAACCTCAACGGCGGCACCAAGCGCACGGTGCAGACCTTCTCGCTGGGCACCACTGGCGATTTCCGCGACGACGTGTTCGGCGGCGGCGTCAACACCTTTGAGGCCAACCTGCTGAGCGGCCAGGTCACCTATGCCAGCGGCAGCACGGCGGCGCTCGACGACGACCTGCGGTTCAGCAAGCTGACAGCCGGCTACACGCGGCTGCAGGACCTGGTGACCGGCCGCGCGCTGGTGTACTTCGCGCTGCGCGGCCAGTACGCCGCCAACAACCTGGACAACACCGAGCAGTTCCGCGTGGGCGGGCCCGACGGCGTGCGCGCCTTTGCCGCGGGCGAGGGCACGGGCGACATCGGCGCCGTGTCCAGCATCGAGCTGCGCTTTCTGCCGCCCGAAGACTGGTTCGGGCGCATGGCGCGCGAATTCGTCGCCAGCGCCTTTGTCGACCTGGGCTACGTGCAGTACCGCTACCGCCAGCGCGTGACCAACCAGCCCAATGCAGAGGCGAACACGGCCAGCTTCAGCGGCGTGGGCTTGGGCCTGTCGTGGGTGCGGCCCGACGAGTATTCGGTGCGCTTGAGCGTGTCCAAGGCCGTCAGCGGCAAGCCGCGCGGCGGCGAAGAAGACCAGGGCGCCCGCTTGTTCCTGCAGGCCGCCATGCTGTTCAACTGACCGGCGCGTCCGAAAGAGGTCCCCGAGATGAGCCACGCTGCCACCGCCCCTGCCCGCCGCACCCGCAACTTCGCCGCGCGCGCGCTGGCACCCGCGCTGCGCCCGGTCAGCCTGGCGGCCTGCCTGCTGCTGGGCGCCGCGCCGGCCTCGTACGGGCTGCCGCAGGGCGCGGTGCCGACCTTCGGCCAGACCACGGTGAACCAGACCGCGCCGGGCCAGCTGCAAATCCAGCAGACCACGCCCAAGGCAGGGCTGGACTGGACCAGCTTCTCCATCGCCGCGGGCGAGCGCGTCAACGTGGTGCAGCCGGGGCGCGACGCGGTCCTGCTCAACCGCGTGCTGGGCGACAACCCTTCGCTGATCTACGGCAGCCTCACCAGCAACGGCAGCGTCTGGCTGATCAACCCGCGCGGCATCGTCTTCGGCGCCGGCGCCCGCGTCGAGGTCGGCAGCCTGGTGGCCAGCACGCTGTCCATCACGCAAACTGATCTGGATTCAGGCCGCCTGCAACTGGGCCGTGGCGCCGGCGAGGCCGGCGCGATCGAGGTCGATGGCAGCATCAGCGCCGAGGGCACGCTGGCACTGGTGGCGCCGCGCATCCGCATCGGCGCGGGCGGCCGGCTCGAGGGTCGCCGCATCGGCGTGGCCGCCGCGGGCGCGGTGCAGCTCGACCTCGAGGGCGATGGCCTGGTGGTCTTCAACGCGCGCAGCGACGGCCTGGAAACCCGGCTCGAGCAACTGGGCAACGTGCTGGCCAGCGGCGGCGGCAGCATCGAACTGCGCGCGGCGGCCCGCGCCGGCCTGGCCGACACCGTGCTCAACCTCGAAGGTGCGGTGCAGGCGCGTTCACTGGGCCTGCGCGACGGCCGCATCGTCATCGACGGCGGCGACGCGGGGATCACGCGCGTGGCAGGGACGGTGGATGCCAGCGGGAGCGATGAAGGCGAGCGCGGCGGGCAGGTGCAGGTGCTGGGGCAGCGGGTGCTGCTGGACAAGACCGCGCGCGTCGACGCCTCGGGCAGTGCAGGCGGCGGCAGCGTGCTGGTGGGGGGTGATTACCAGGGACGCAATACGGAAGTGCGCAACGCGCTCGACACCGCGGTTCTTGCCGGCGCGAGCATCAGCGCCGATGCGCTCGACAACGGCAACGGCGGCAAGGTCATCGTCTGGGCCGACCGCTCGACGCGGTTCGAAGGCTCGATCAGTGCCAACGCCGGCCGCGCCGATGGGGACGGCGGCCTGGTCGAGGTATCCGGCAAACAGCATCTGGCTTTCGACGGTTCGGTATCGACGACAGCGCCCCATGGCAAGCCAGGCACGCTGCTGCTCGACCCCGACGACCTTTGCATCGTCGTGACGTCTCCCAGTGCCTGCGGCACACCGGCGGCCACCGAGGACACGAGCAACCCCTTCAACGCCGCCACAGGCGGCGCCAACTCGTTCGTCAGGGCGGCGACATTGGTGGGGCTGGGCGACACGGCGTTGGCGTTGCAGGCCACCAACGACATCCGGTTCGAGACCTCGCTCAACCTCACCGGAAACACCTCGGCAG
>LNFM01002719.1_pt1 | contig 36420 bp, 34 predicted proteins | sample 596031 | NCBI WGS metagenome assembly LNFM01 (sample SAMN04254537, study PRJNA301005) | activated carbon metagenome | isolation source: dual media filters at the Ann Arbor, Michigan drinking water treatment plant | place: USA: Ann Arbor | reverse complement strand
CCGCTTCGGAAGGCAGCCGCGAGCCGTGGAAGCGCGAAGCGATGGCTCTCGGGCTGGTCCGTGCAAACAGCGCGTGCCGTGGGACGATGGCGTGCGATCGCCGCCAAACTGGAATCACGACACCCGCAGAAGAGGATGAAACGAGCTTGCTTTTGGCGCAAGATGGCGGGCGGCTGTCTACATCATGATGTCGGGGCGCGGATCCCGCGGAGGAGATACTCAATGAAGACACGGATATTCGATTTCGTCTTGTTGGCGTCGCTGTTGAGCGGGACGACCGCCGCGAGTGCGTTCCCCGATAGGCCGCTGCGTTTCTTGGTGCCGTTTCCGCCGGGCGGTACAACCGACGTCGTCGCACGCGTCATCGCGCCGAAGGTCGGCGAGATCTTGAAGGCGAATGTCGTCATCGATAACCGGGGTGGCGCGGGCGGCAGCATCGCGACCGAGATGGTCGCCCAGTCGCGTCCCGACGGCCATACGCTGCTGATGGCGACGAACTCGCACACGGTCAATCCTTCGATCTACAAGGATCTGGGTTTCGACACGGCCAGGGATTTCGCGTCCGTCGCCTTGGTCGCGGATACGGCCGGTTTGTTCGCTGCGCACCCATCTGTTCCGGCGAACAATCTGAAGGCCTTCGTCGAATTCGCACGAAAAAGCAATCCACCGCTCGCTTTCGGCAGCGCGGGCGCAGGCACGTACCCGCATCTCGCCTTCGAACTCTTCATGGAGATGGCCAAGATCAAGATGCTGCACATTCCCTATAAGGGGGCGGCGCCCGCGCTGACCGATCTGCTGGCCGGGCAGTACGCCTTCAAGGTGGAGGGTGTCGTGACCGGTGTGCCGCACGTCAAGGCGGGCAGATTGAAGACGTTCGGGGTTTCGAGCCGCGAGCGTCTGGCGCAGTTGCCCGACGTGCCGACCGTCGCGGAGCAGGGCTATCCGGACTACGAGAGCACGTTCTGGATGGCGGTCCTGGTGCCATCGGGGACCCCGAAGGAGATCGTAGCGCGGCTCGAGCAGGCGTTCATCATGGCGACTCAGTCCAAGGATGTGGCCGACCGGCTACAGGCCATGAGTACGCGAGTTCTCGCCAAGCCGGCCGCCGCAGTCGATGAACTGGTCAAACGCGAGTTGGCCCTATGGCCGGCCATCGTCAAGCGCACCGGAGCGAGCGCGCCGTAGTGGAAGAGCACGGTGACATGGCATCGACTACGTTGTATGCCGCGCACGGTTCGAGGCTGATCAGATACACGGTCGATGTCGATCGCTGCGCGCTCCTCGAACGCGATAGCGTGATGCTACCTGCGGGTTTGCAGTACGCTTGGTCGCATGCCTCCCGGCGCTTGCTCTATTGCGTCTGCAGCGACGGCCGGCCCGGCAGGCACGGCAGCACGCACTGGGCGCTCGCCCTGGATATCGCAGGTGCGGGTCGGCCCGTGGTGCATGGCGATCTCAAGCCTTTGGCGTGGCGGCCGGTGCATATCAGCGTCGACCGCCCCGCTGAGCATGCGCTGATCGTCTATCCCGCGCCCAGCGGGGTGAGTGTTCTGCGCATCGCGCCGGACGGGTCGCTCGGCGACGAGGTGGCGCAGAGCAGCGCCATCATGCTCGGCAAGACGGCTCACCAGATCCTGGTGACCCCCGAAGGGGATCAAGCGGTTCTGCTTGTGCGAGGCAACGATGCCTTGCCCGGTACCCCTGAGGATCCCGGCGCCCTGGAGATCTTCGATTACCGCCGCGGGAGGCTCACGCCCGTTCAAACGATCGCTCCGAACAATGGCTACGGCTTTGGGCCTCGACATGTGGACTTTCATCCGACGAAGCCGTGGATGTACATGTCGGTCGAACGCCAGAACGAGATCGCCTGCTTCGATATGGCTCAGGGTCGAGTCCTCGGGCCCCGGTTTCGTCGCACCACGCTGGCGCAACCGGCGGAGTTGAAGCCTCGTCAACTTGCGGGTGCCGTTCATGTGCATCCCAATGGACGATTCGTCTACGTGTCGAATCGGGCGGACGGCACGGTCGACTTCCAGGGCGTTCCGGTGTTCAACGGCGGCGAGAATTCCATTGCAGTGTATGCGATCGAACCCAGCACCGGTGAGCCGAGGGCGATCCAGTTCGCGAATACGCATGGGATGCATCCGCGCGCGTTTCACATCGATCCGAGCGGGCGGATGCTGGTGGCGGCGAACATGGTTGCACGCAAGACACGCGAGGAAGGGCGCACGCTTGATGTCCCCGCCGGACTCAGCGTCTTCCGGATCGAGTCCGACGGGCGTCTGACCTTCGTGCGCAAGTACGACGTCGACGCGGGCGATGATCTGCTGTTCTGGGTGGCCATGATGCAGTAGCGTGCGCTTCGAAGCGCATCGCTGGTATGGGTGCGGCATGAATCGGCCACGGATGTTCGAGCGCAACGCCGTGAACAGCCCATGCTCTCGAAGCGGGCGCGAGCGCTGGATTGACGCCGCGCGACCATCGGCTTACGCTGTTTGCTCGACATCCCGGCAAGGAAATGACTGATGAATACCGAAGAAGCTCGCCTGTTGCGTGCCGACGATGGACGCTTCGAAGCGATGTACGGCGAAGATTGGTCGGCTTTGGACGATCTGCTCGTTGACGAGCTGACTTATTGTCATTCGACTGCTCGACTCGAGTCCAAGGTCGAGCACGTCGCGAATCTGCGCGCGCGAAAGCCTCGCTACCGCAACGTTTCCGCGCGTGAGAGAAAACTGCGCATTCACGGCGACGTCGGCCTCATCAACGGTATTGCGGATATCCACGTCGAGAACGACGGCAAGGAGAACCGTTTCACCGTCCGCTACCTCGCAGTCTACAAAAAGACGGGCGATGCCTGGCGCATGCTCGCCTGGCAGTCGACGCGTCTTCCGGACGCCTGAGTGCGCCCTGGCCCGAAGCGCACCTCGGGCCGAGTTCGAGGGCAGTGCCGCATGGGGCGAGCGAAGTCTCATGCCTGGTGGATGATCGAACGGGGTCGAAAGTCGATCGTCCGGGAAGCTTGTGCCCCCGGGGCGCCTGCGCCGCGCGTCGCGGCACGAGCAGACTCAAGCCTCGAGCATCGAAGCTGGATGACTCAAGCCAGGGACTGCCCTGGCCTGGTCTTGTCCGAGGCCAGCCCGATCGCTCTGGATGCGGGCGTGGGCACCACGACGCTGGACCCGGCGGTGGCGCAGGCTTTCATGTTCGTTCGCCTCGTTACCGGCTCAACACACACCCTTGTTGCGCAGCGCCTGCAGACGTTCGTCGCTGTAGCCCAGCAGCCGCTTCAGCACTTCGTCGGTATGCTCGCCCAGATGGGGCGCGCGCACGTGTTCGCGCGGGGGCATGCCAGACATGCGCACGGGTGAGCCTGGCGACTTCACTTTCTTGCCGGCTACCTCGATTTCGACGAATGCTTGCCGCGCCTGGAGTTGTCTGCAGTCGTGAATTTCCTGGGAATCCTGAACCGGTCCGACTGAGAACCCCAGCTTGCCTAGCGCTTGCGTTGCTTCCCAAGCGCTCTTGTCCGAGAGCCAGCGATCCAGCGCTGCGCGCAGATGGGGTTTGACGGTGTCGGCCCCAGGCGTCCGGTAATCGTAGCGCGGGTCGTCGAAGTACTCCGGGTGCCCCATCATTTCGTACAATGCCTTCCAGCGCTTCGGCTCGCCGCCCCAGAGGGAGAAGGCGACATGCCCGCTGGCGCATTTCATGATCGCGGTGAATGTTCCCAGCCAGCCTTCGCTGCCGGGGGCCGGCAATCTTCCTCGGACAGAATAGGCGGCGACCGACTGCCAGCAGACGGCGGCCATGACGTCGTACATGGCGACGTCGATGAACTGGCCCGTGCCGGTCTTGTCGCGCTGCTGGATGGCGAGAACGATTCCCAGCGCGGCCCAGATGGCCGGGATGGTGTCGCCGATCGATGCCCCGACGAAGACGGGATCGCCTTCGGCCCCGGACAGCTGCGACAGACCGCCCATGGCCTGAGCGATGGCATTGTTGGCGGGCCACTTCGAGTAAGGGCCCTCCAAGCCTTTCATTTGACCGAAGCCGCTGATCGCTGCGTAGATGATGCGTGGGTTGATCTCTCGCAGTGCCTGGTAGCCGAGCCCGAGCTTGTCCATCGTGCCCGGGCGGAAGTTCTCCAGCACCACATCCGCGCGCTTGACGAGCTCGATGAAGACTTCCTGACCTTCTGCTGACTTCAAATCCAGAGTGATGCCCTTGCGATTGCGTCCGAGCGTGTAGAAAAAGCCGCTGGTCTGGGGCGATTCGCAGATGAGGGGGGCGGTGGCGCGTCCGCCGTCGCCGGTGCTCGGTTCCTCGATCTTGATGCATTCGGCACCATAGTCGGCCAGGATGGATCCGCAGTATGGCCCGGCGATGATGTGGCTCAACTCCAGAACGGTGATGCCGGCGAGCGGGAGGCTCATCGATGCTCCTGCGATGGGAAGTGGCTAAGACCGCGGCCAATTCTGCAGCGGCGCATACATGATCGAAACGGGCGCGCGCCTCGAGTCGATGGAATCGCTGCGCTTACTCGACGTCTCGGCAGAGGACGGGTCGCCGCGGCGCTGGCTATCATAGTGTGAACATCACCGCATACACAATTGTGTCCAATGCCGCCCGAGTCGCCTGCGTGCGTGCATGAAGGGGCGACAGTTCGATACGAAGCGAGAGGTTGGACGAATACATCTGCCGTGGGTGCGCCGCGTTGATCCATCCATGCCGCTGCGGCCTGGCAGGTGCGGCAATGCCCGGCCAAGACGTCGAGGTCAGCCGACGGCGGCGAGAGGCGCCTCAATCCCGGAGCGGAGGCGCGCCTGGCGTATCCGGACGACCCCAAGGCCGCGCCAGCGAGCGCCAGCCGCGCGTGCGGCATCCATCCCTGCGGCATCGCTGTTGATGCGGCGAGATTTGCGGCAAGCGTCTACAATCGGCGAGGTTTGTTCGGGATGCCGCGCGGCGAACCGCCCGGAGCGCGAGTAGGGAACTCGCATGAAGGACGTCGTTCATCCATGGCTGCGCATCGTCTCCATCGCATGCATACGTTGGTTCGACCTGAGGAGGGCACTACCATGAGCACCGCGCTGACGAAGGACCTGGGCGAGTTCATCGCCAATTTGAAGTTCAAGGACATTCCCGCCGAGGGGGTTGCGGTCGTCAAGACCGGATTCGCCGATTGCGTCGGCGTCATGTTCGCCGGCAAGGACGAGCCGCTGGTGAAGATCCTGATCGATACGTTCAATCCGGTGGCTGGGGAATCGCGGTTGTTGTTCGGCGCGCGGACCGCGCCGGCGCCGCAAGCGGCATGGATCAACGGCGCGGCCGCGCACGCGCTCGACTACGACGACGTCGCATTGCGCGGCCATCCGAGCACGGTTCTCGTGCCGGCCATCCTGGCCGAGGCGCAGGCGCTCGGCGCCTCCGGCGAGGAGATGATCGCGGCCTATGCCGCAGGTTATGAAACCTGGGGTGAACTCGTCAGTCGTGATCAGGATCACTACCATGCCAAGGGCTGGCATCCGACAGGCGTCCTCGGCGCGATCGGCGCGGCTGCGGCATGCGCCCGCCTGAACAAGCTCACGCCGGCTCAGTGCGCTCAGGCGATCGCCCTGGGTGCTTCGCAAAGTGCGGGGCTGATGTCGAATTTCGGCACCATGACCAAGCCCTTCCATGCGGGCCACGCCGCGCATGCCGGGGTGTTGGCGGCGCGGCTGGTCAAGGGCGGCTTTACCTCGGCCATGGATGCCCTGGAGCACTCACAGGGTTTTCTCGCTGCGCTTTCGCCCAAGGGACGCTTCGACAATGCCTCGCCCATCCGCGCGGGTCGGGAGTGGCAGTTGCTCACGGCTCAACTCGGCATCAAGAAGTACCCCTTGTGCTACTGCACGCATCGTGCACTCGACGGCATCCACGATCTGGTCAAGGCGAATCAGATCGCGGCCGATGCGATCAAGCGGGTTACGGTCAACACCAGTCGCCTCAATGCGACCATTCTGAAGAACCATCGGCCGCAGACCGGCCTGGAGGCGAAGTTCAGCATGGAGTTCGCGATGGCTTCGGTGCTGGTGCGCGGGCGGGCGGGGCTCACGGAACTGCAAGACGATTTCGTGCAGCAGAAGGCCGTCCAGGATCTGATGGGGAAGGTCGTGGTCGAGCCCGACGACCGGGAAGATCCCGAGCAGCCGGGGCGTTCTCCCTACGATCTGGTCACGATCGAAGTCGCCGACGGCCGCAAGATCGAGAGCCCGCGCGTGCGCGACATCCGCGGCGGTCCGGCCTTGCCTCTGAGCCGGGACGAGCTGTGGGCCAAGTTCTCCGATTGTGTGCGGGTCAGCAAGTCGAGCGTGAATGCCGCCGAGGTGTTCGAGACGTTCATGTCGCTGGAAAAGCTGCCGAGCGCAGGCAAGTTGCCTTACGCGGCATGATGTTGCGGCGCGGCAGCTAGCTGCCTAGCGTGGGATAACGCGGGCCGTCGGGGATTCCCGGCGGCCCGCATCGTTGCGCCTCTCGCCCGCGTACAAGGCTCGTCGCACCCGAGGCAGGGCGGGTCCAAGCCGGCATCGGTCGATCGAGCCGCGGTGCACAGGGGCGCGGCAGTGTGAAGGCGTCTTGCGAGACGTGTTTGTTCCGAACCAGAAACAGGAATCCGATCTTGAAATTGAATCTGTCCAAGAGCGCCCTCGTGCGCTCGCTCCTTTGTACCGCGGCCATCGCCGCCGCTCCGTTGCACTCGGCGTATGCCCAAAGTTATCCCAGCAAGACCATCCGCCTGGTGGTGCCCTTCGTTCCCGGCGGCGGGTCCGACTCGACCGCGCGCATCATCGCCAGCGGCATGAGCGAACGTCTGGGGCAGCAAGTCCTCGTGGAGAACCGGGGCGGGGCGAACACGATCGTCGGTACGGAGTATGTCGCCAACCAGCGTCCCGACGGCTATACGCTGCTGGTCTGCACAGGCTCGTTCGTCATCAACCCCAGTCTGTACAAGCTCAATTACGACACGTTGAGGGACTTCACCCCGGTTACCCAATATTTGAGCGGGCAACTGCTGCTGGTGGTCCATCCATCGATTCCGGCGCGCAATGCCAAGGAGTTGCTTGCGCTGGCCAGAGCGAAGCCGGGCGAACTGACCTTCGCGTCCTACGGGGCGGGCAGTCCCTCGCATCTCGCGGGTGAACTGCTCAAGAACATGACGGGCATCAACATGCTGCATATCCCGTTCAAGGGCAGCGCCCCCTCGATCAGCGAGGTGGTGGCCGGGCGTGTGTCGATGACCTTCGGCGTGGTCGTGCCGGTGATGCCTCATGTGCAGGCCGGGCGTCTGCGTCCGATCGGATTCGCGACCCCGGAGCGTCGGCCGGCCTTCCCCGACGTTCCGACGATCGCCGAAACCGTCCCCGGTTTCGAGGCGGTAGGATTCAACGGCATTTGCGCCCACTCGGGCACTCCGCCTGCCATCATCGAACGGCTGAACGCTGTGATTAGCGATGTACTGGCCCATCCGGAGACGCGCGCCAGGATCATCAAGAGCGGCGCCGATCTCGTCGATCGCCCCAGAGGGCCCAAGGAATTCGGCGCGCTCGTCCGCTCGGAGATCGCGAAGTGGAAGAAGGTCGTCGACAGCGCCGGCATCAAGCTGGAATAGGCGTTCGCGGCAGGCGTGTCCGTCGATGTTTCCAAGGATCGCGGCGGACTTTGGTATGCTTGCAGGCGATGCAAAGCCAACTTGCCGCGACTCCGCAGGAAGGCGACCGGCAAGTTCGTCGGGGAGGAGCACGGCGCTGCGTAGGCGAGCGCGGGAGCCGGCATGACACGGCCGTCGATTTCACTGCAAGCCATGGAACACGATCGGCCGAGATACACATCTCAAGTGGAGACCACACAATGAAGCTCGTATTTTTCGATGATTTCAAGCTAGGCGCAGTCAAAGGGGATCGCGTCGTCGATCTGTCGTCCGCGGTCAGCGACATTGCGCGCGTTTCGCCGCAGGACGTGCTGAATACGGTCATTAGCGAGTTTGCCCAGCGCAAGGGCAAGCTCGAGGCCGCCATCGCCGCCAGCGACGGCGTGCCACTCAGTTCGGTCCGGATCCGTCCTCCGGTTCCGCGTCCGCAAACCATCGATTGCATGGCCGTGAACTATATGGAAGACGGCACGCGCAGCGAACCGGCGCCGATCAACGCGTTCCACAAGTCGCCGAGCGCGATCATCGGTCATGGCGACACCATGGTGCTGCCGGATTGTCCGGCAACCATTTTCGAAGGCGAGGCCGAAATCGCTCTGGTGATCGGCAAGCGGGCGAAGAACGTCGCCGCCGCCGACGCCATGCAATACATCTTCGGCTACATGAACTTCATCGATGGATCCGCGCGTGGACTGCCTCCCGCCGGAAACACCTTCTTTCAGATGAAGTCGCGCGATACCTTCGCGCCGATCGGGCCGTTCCTCGTCACCGCCGACGAGATTCCCGATCCCCAGAAGCTGCAGGTCAAGCTGTGGGTGAACGGCAAGATCATGCAGGACTACAACACGGACGACATGGCGCACAAGATCCCGCGCTGCATCGAGTGGCTGTCCTCCATCCACACGCTGGAGCCGGGCGACATCGTGGCCCTGGGCACGAATCACCGCGGGCTGAACCCCTTCCACGACGGCGACACGGTCGAGCTCGAAGTGGAGCGTCTGGGTCGCCTGCAGTTCAAGGTGAAGGACGATCTGAAGCGCACGTGGGCGCGTGAAACCCGCTTGATGCGCCAGGAGAAAGGCTTCGACACGCCGACGCCGCAGCTGACGGGCAAGTACGCCCCGAAGTAGGCGAGGCGCAGCGTCGGCCCCTCAGGAGGGGCTGGCGCGAACTCCCGGACAAAGGCGCAGACGCATCGCAGCGTGTCTGCGCCCTTTGTTCACGCGACTCCCTGCATTCAGGGATGGTGGCTGGCGATCAGCCCCGCCGATATCAGTTCTTCCAGCAGGGCCATCGACGCCCGACCCGAGTAGGCGAACGGGTTCAATTCGGCCTTCTCGCCGTACTTGAGCAGCAGCGAAGGGCTGATCTTCTTGATGTTCACCTGGCCCATGGTCCATCCGCCGAATCGTCGCTCGGGGATCTCTTCGTAGACGAGGATGCGCACCTTGCCGTGACGAGGGTCGCAGACGATCGCGTTGAACAGGTCGCACACCTCTTCGCGTCCCCCTTCGAGGATCTGGATGAAGACATCCTCACTGAAGCAAAGCACACCGGTCACGCCCAAGGCAGGGTTGTTGCGGCGGGATTGATCCAGGATCGATTCGATGACGCCCTCGGTGAGCGGGGCAGCGGCACGGCTGGCATAAAGCAGGCGTACAAGCATGGCAGCCTCAATTCTTCAGATTGATCAGAGAAAGAAATTCGCGGCGCAGCGACGGATCCTTCAGGAAGGAGCCCCGCATGACACTGTTGATCATCTTGCTGTCCGTGTCGCGAACTCCGCGCCAGTGCATGCAGAAGTGGTCGGCCTGCATGACCACGGCCAGTCCGTCGGGGCTTATCCTATCCATCAGCAGGTCGGCCATCTGCGTCACGGCCTCTTCCTGGATCTGCGGGCGGCCCATGATCCACTCGGCGAGGCGGGCGTACTTCGACAGGCCGAGCAGATTGGAATGCTCGTTAGGCATGACGCCGATCCACAAATGTCCCATGATGGGGCAGAAATGATGGCTGCATGCGCTGCGCACGGTCAGCGGGCCGATGATCATCAACTCGTTCAGCCGTTCGGCATTGGGAAATTCCGTCACCGGCGGCTCGGGCACGTAGCGCCCGCGGAACACTTCGTTCAGATACATCTTCGCCACGCGCCGGGCCGTACCCTGCGTGTTGTGATCGCTCGACGTGTCGATGACGAGACTCTCGAGCACCGCCCGCATCTTGCCTTCGACTTCGTCGAGCAACTGCTCCATCTCGCCCGGGGCGATGAAGGAGGCGATGTTGTCGTTGGCGTAAAAGCGTCGCTTGGCGCGCAGGATGCGATTGCGAATGCGCGCCGAAGCCGGCTGGCTGGGGTCGTCCAGCAAAGGGGGTGTGGAATCGCTCATGGTGTGGAGTCAGCCTTCACGAGTCATCAGAAATTGCGCGTCGCCGAGCGTTCGCTCGGCAAAACCGGCCTCACAGTAGCACAGGTAATACTCCCACATGCGGCAGAAGGATTCCGAGTAACCGAGCGCCCGTACATTCTCTGCTTCGGCGAAGAAGTTGTCGCGCCAGCGCGCGAGCGTCGTCGCGTAGTGCGGCCCGATGTCTTCGAAGTGCGTGATCCTGAGATCGCTTGCAGCCATCGCGCGAGCCAGCGCGCCCACCGAGGGAATGCAGCAGCCGGGGAAAATGTAGCGCTTGATGAAGTCCACGGAGTCGCGCGCGCTCTCGTAATGGCGCTCGGCAATCGTGATCGATTGCAGCAGCATGAGACCGCCGCCGCCGAGGCGCTGACCGGCCTTGCGGAAGAACTCCTCGAAGTACTGATGGCCAATGGCCTCGATCATCTCGATCGACACGAGCTTGTCGTAGGTGCCGGTGAGGTCGCGATAGTCCTCCAGCAGCAGCGTGATCCGATCTTGCAGCCCCTCGCGCTCGATCCTTGCCTTGGCGAATTCGTACTGACTGGGCGATACCGTCGTGGTGGTCACCCGGCACCCGTAATGTCTGGCCGCATGGACGGCGAAACCACCCCAGCCGGTGCCGATCTCCAGCAGATGATCTTGCGCACGAAGCGCGAGCTTGCGACAGATGCCGTCGATCTTCGCTATGGAGGCTTGCGCCAGGGTTGCGTCCGGCTGCTCGAACAGGGCGCAAGAGTACATCATGCTCGGGTCCAGCATGAGTCGGAAGAACTCGTTGCCCAGGTCGTAGTGCGCGCGGATGTTGCGCCGGCTGCCGGCGCGAGTGTTTCGGTGCAGCCAGTGGGCGGCCAGTCGCAGGGGAGCGGAGCATCGGGCAAAGCCCGTTTCCATCGCATCGAGCGTAGCGCGGTTGCGCAACAGTACTCGCATGAGTCCGGTCAGGTCGTCTGTCTGCCAGTGGCCCAGCATGTACGATTCGGCGGCACCGACGGAGCCGCCGAAGGCGACCTCTGCATAGAAAGCCGGGTCGAGCACATGTAGCGTGGGCGTTTTCGCGTCGGCTGCCGGGCCGAACTGCAGTGATTCCGAGCCTTCGTGAATGCGAAAAGATCCCTGCCGAAGCGAGCGCAGCCGAGCAAGCACCAGAGGGCGGGCAAGCGTGGCGAGCGGGCTTGCGCCGCGTGGCGGGCGGGTTGAGGGGTCCAGCGTAGTCTCGCTCATGGGTGCTTTTCCTGAGAGATGCTTCCGGGATGGCCGTGGAACGGGGTGCCCTTGAGCCAGAGCCGCAAGGCTTGCCAATAGATGGCGCCCGTGACCTGCGCAGTCATGAACGGGTAGCCCAGGAGCGCTCTTGCCAGGTTGATGCCATCGATCTCGCGTCGGCGCAGGTGCAAAGTGGCATCGAAGAGCGTCTCTCCGGCCCGCTTGTTCACCATGTGCACCGCCAGCCGGGAGGACGGCAGGCTGAAGCGCCAGTCGTAGTCGATCTGCATCGGCATGAAGGGTGAAACATGGAAGCTCTTGGCGAACCGAAAGCGCCGGGACGGGTGCGCCTGCTGCGCGTCTTGCACCGGCAGGACGTAGGTATGGCGCTCGCTCCATGGCGTGTTGGTGATCTGTGCGGCAATCGTCTCGAGCCGTCCGTGCGCGTCGTAGCAGTAGTAGAAGCTGACCGGATTGAAGCAGTAGCCGAATGTGCGCAGATGGGTCAGTAGACGAATCGGACCCGCGGGGCGGCGCCCGGTTTCGGCTTCGACGTGCTTGCGCACGGCTTCATCGAGGGGGACGCTTGGCTCGCCGAGATAGTCGCCCCTGCGCAGCCAGGAGATCGAACGCCGTCGCGCGGACCAGAACCAGCGGCCTTGAAACACGGTGTCCAGTTCGGACAGATCCAGCCACGCCATGTAGAGTCGATGGGTGAATTCATGGGGTGTCGGCGCATAGCGGCGATGGCGCACCGTCCCGAAGTACAAGGCACTTTGCATGCCGCCCGTGGCCGTCGGCTGCATCCCCGCCGCCGCGCCGCTCATGCGGCCCACCAATAGTTCGTCGTGGCGCTGCAGCGGAAGTGCTCCAGCGCCTGCAGGGCGCTTGCGACACCGTCCTCATGGAAGCCGTTGCGCCAGTAGGCGCCGCAGAAGTAAGTGCGCCGGCCGCGGTTCAAGTCGGCTTGCCGGGCCTGGGCCGCCACACTGGCCGGCGTGAACAGCGGATGCTCGTACACCATGCGCTTGATCACCTTGCGGGGATCCACGGCATCGGCGCGATTGAGCGTCACCAGAAAGGGCTCGGGTGCGTCGAGGTTCTGGAGAATGTTCATGTTGTAGGTGAGTGCCACGGGGCCTTCCCGGTCGGGTAGCACGTGGTAATTCCACGCGGCCCAGGCCCGGCGTCGGCGCGGAAGCAGTCGTGTGTCGGTATGCAAGACCGCGTCATTGCGCTGATAGCGGATGGCCGAGAGTACCGCGACTTCGTCGGCGCTCGGATCGGCTAGCAGACCCAGGGCTTGGTCGCTGTGACAGGCGAGGAAAACCGCGTCGTAAGTGGCAGGCTCGGCCTGGCTCGCCTTGAGCGCGACGGACCCAGGGTTGCGCCGGATCCACTCCACGGCCGTGCCCAGCCTGATGCGGTCGCGAAAGCCGGCGATCAGGCGCTCGACGTAGCGCGCGGAGCCCCCTTGGACGGTGCGCCACATCGGCCGCTCGTTCACGCTCAGCATGCCGTGGTTGGACATGAAGCGGATGAAGAAGCGCGCGGGAAAATCGAGCATGGATGCAGGGTCGGTGGACCAGATCGCCGCACCCATCGGGACGATGTAGTGCTGGAGGAAGGCTTGGCCGTAGCCGCCGCGCTGCAGCACCTCAGCCAAGGGCAACTCGCCCCCCGGTTGCTCGAGCAGGCGGGGTGCTTCCTTGTTGAAACGCATCACGTCGCGCAGCATCCCCAGGAACGAGGGCCGCAGGAGGTTGCGTCGCTGAGCGAACAGCGTGTTCAACGAAGTGCCGTTGTACTCCAGGCCGCTGCGTTCGTCTCGCACCGAGAAGCTCATGGCGCTTGGCTGAGACGGTACATCGAGCGTCTTCAGAAGTTCGATGAAGCGCGGATAGGTCCAGTCGTTGAAGACGATGAAGCCGCTGTCGACATGATAGCGACGCCCGGCCTGCTCGATGCTGTGGGTATGGACATGGCCGCCCGCATGCGTGCCTTGTTCGTAGACCGTAACATCATGCTCGCCGTGCAGCGCGTGGGCGACGACCAGCCCGGCAACACCACTGCCCACGACCGCGATCTTCATACGGACGGGCGCTCCGCAGACGGGGCGCGCAGCGCAAGCATGGCCGGAGGGACCGAGCGCAGGTCCCAGATGAGACCGACTGCGGCCAGCGCCCGCAGGCCATAGTAGGTCAGGTCGATCTCCCACCAATAGAAGCCTTGGCGCGCGGCGCCTGGAAAGTGATGATGATTGTTGTGCCAGCCTTCGCCGAAGGTGACGAGGGCGAGCCACGGATTGTTGCGTGAATCATCCTGAGTCGCGTAGCGTCGTCCACCGAATCGGTGAGCCATCGAATTGATGGCGAAGGTGGAGTGATAGAGGATCACCGTGGAGATGCAGAAGCCCCAGACGAACAGTTGCCCACCGCTGGTGCCCAGTCCGGGCGATTCATGCTCGAGCCAGGCGCCTAAAGCGTAGAGCCCGATGCCGAGCAGAGCGGGCACGAGGACATCGAAGCGATCGAGCCATCTCAACTCGGCGTATCTGGAGAGGTCGCGCACCAGGTGAGCGCGAATCGGAAAGTTCTCGCGCGCGAGGAACCAGCCCATGTGACTCCAAACGAATCCATGCTGCTTCGCCGAATGGCTGTCGTTAGCCTCGTCTGAGTGCGCGTGATGGTGCCGGTGATGGGAGGCCCACCAGAGAGGGCCCCGCTGCACGGCCGAAGCGCCCAGCAGGGCGAAAGCGAACTGGACCGCGCGGGAGGTCTTGAAGGCTCGATGGGAGAAATAGCGATGATAGAAACCCGTGATCGCGAACATGCGAACGGCGTACAAGAACAGTGCGACGCCAACGGCGAGCGCGCTGGTACCGACCCATACGACGCCGATGCAGCCGAGATGGATGAGAAGGAACGGCAGCACGCGTGGCCAGTCGATGCGACGAGCGTGCGCGCCGGTCGAGGCGGGCTCGTCTACGCTGCTGTCGATCCAGCGCTTGAGGGCGGCAGGCAGGCGGAGATTCATCGATGCGGATCCAGTGCGGTAAGGCGGCGTTGAAGCTGCGGCGGTAGCGGACGGCGTAACGCACTGCCGCAAGCAGGCGGTATCGGCGTCATGGGTTCTTTCGTGGCCCCGGGAAGAAGGCGTTGGTGCTTTTCATGTAGTCCCTGTAGCCAGGGCGGCGCTCGCCGATGTCTTTTTCGAGCAAGGCAACACCGGACACTCGGAGCAGAAGCACTGTCATGAGCAGAGGAGCGAATACCGTCCACCAGGCACCCGCGGCTAGAGCGAGGAGATAGAAGCCCCACCAGATGCAAAACTCCGCGAAGTAGTTCGGATGGCGAGTGTAGCGCCACAGCCCCGTGTCCAGAACCCGCTTCGTGTTCGCCGGATCACGCTTGAAGCGGGCAAGCTGACTGTCCGCAATGGTTTGAAAGACGATGCCGAACACCACGACGACGATGCCGAGGATATCGAGCCAGCCCAGGGCGGCATCTGCGGACTGAATGGACGCACCGACCGGTGCCGAGACGATCCATGCCAGCACCGCTTGCAGACCGAATACCAGATAAAGGCTTTTCCAGACGAATCCCGGTTCGTTACGCGCCCGGATGGCCCGATAGCGGTGATCCTCCGGGGCGTTCCAGTTCCGATGCGCAAGATACCCGGAGAGTCGAAGGGCCCAGATGGCCACCAGCGCGATCACTATTTCGCCGCGCAGGGTCAGCGCGGTCGCCGTCCCGGCGTACACCAGCGTACCGACGACGAAGAACCACGACCAGAAGATATCGACCAGTCCCACATTGGCCTTGTAGGTGGCGATGAGCCAGGTGCACAGGGCCAAGACCAACATGGCGCCCAAGGCGAGGACGGAGACAGCAAGCGTTGCGCTCATGTCGAATATCCATCGAGTCTGCGCGCCAAGATCAGCAGCGCGGGTGTCAGTACGGCCCAGCCGATGGCGATGCTGGTCAGAGCCAACTCGGGAACAGCGAGTTCCAGTGCGCCGAGGCGGGAGCCGGCATAGTAGGCGAGCGGTCCGCCGATGGCTCCGAAAGCGGCGGCGACGAGCGGGCGCGCGCGCAGCCAGCGCAGCGAAACGTTCAGTGTCGTGGCGAAAACGGCCCACAGGCACACCAGCCAGTATGCCGCCATGCCGGGCACCCACTCGCCGGTGGTCGGGCGCATCCATCCGGTTTGCGCGAGCAGAGTTTCGTATATCGCGCCGACCAACGCCACGATCGCCGTCAGGACCAGTTCGCGTCGCCGCTGGCGCGCGCGCAAAAGATGCCATCCGAGCACGGCTGCGAGCCCGCTCAACGCAATCCAGACCTGTCCATGCGCGCCGGCCATGACGCACGCGAACCATCCTGCCTGGAACAAGGCCACGTTGGCGACAAGCGCAGTGCGATCGGTGGGGGGCATGTGCTCAGACCCGATGCGAAGGACGCTCGAAGAGATAGTGGCTGACCCACCACTCCTGACCGTCGCGGTAGCCGAACAACTCCGCGCATGCCATGAAGAAGATGCGCCATCTTTGCAGCCACAAGGGCGCCGCGTCTTCGCCATAGACGGCGGCGAACACGGCGAGGATCTCGTTGCGTCTTGCATCGGCGTTCTCGAGCCAGGCGTTGGCGGTTCGCTCGTAATGCCGGCCATCCCAACGCCAGCGCCGCAGAAAGCGCAGCGAATCCTGGAACCGCAAGGGCAATTCGTCGCTCGGCATCATGCCGCCCGAGAAGAAGTGACGGCCCATCCAGTCGCTGGGGCCGCCGTCGACGAAGGCGTAAGGCACCGATCGATGGCAGAAGACGTGCATGAAGAAGCGTCCGCCCGGGTGCAGCCAGGCGTGCACGCGATCGAAGAGCGCGCGCCAGTTGCGCATGTGCTCGAACATCTCCACCGAGACGATGCGATCGAAGCGCGATGAAGTGTCGAAACGGTTCATATCTGCCGTGATCACCTCGACGTTCCGGAATCCCCGGCGCTCGGCCTCGGCGAGGATCCATGCGCGCTGGGAGTGCGAGTTGGAAACCGCGGTCAGCGCGCTGTTCGGGTAGTGCTCGGCCATCCAAAGGGTGAGCGATCCCCAGCCGCAGCCCAACTCGAGGATCTTCTGCCCATCCTGAAGGCCGGCGCGCTCGCACGTGGCCTGGAGCGCAGCTCGCTCTGCGCCGGCAAGGTCTTTTACGGATTGCGGCCACCAACCGCTGCTGTATTTGCGATGTGGTCCGAGCACGAGTTCGAAGAACTCTGCCGGCACCTCGTAATGTTGCTGGTTGGCGAAGTGGGGCAACTGTGCGATCTCGGAACCGTCCATGGCCCCGATGAAGGCTTCCGTGGCCGCAGCGGCCGCGTCGCAGTCGGCCGCGGCGATTTCGTTGAGCCGCTGCTGGCACAGCCTGCGGATGCCGGCGCGGATCAAGGCGTCCGGGATGATGCCTCGCTCGACCCAATCGACAGCCAGATGTGCAGCCTGTGTCATTTGTTCGATCCCTTCTTGGCGAGTGTGCGCTTCAACAGGCGGACGCCGTCCTCGAGGTCCGTGCCCAGCGGTATCGCTCCGGCGCTGGTGATCGCGTGCCGAAAGCGAATGGATGTGGACCCGCCTACGAACACGGGCACTTCGGTTTCATCGACCAAGCGGGGCAATGCGGTCTCCAACAGCCGGGGCGCCGGATCGACGGAAGAGGACAGAACGATCGCGTCGCTGCGGGAGCGGCGCTGCGCGATCGCAACATCCGTCAGCGGCGTGTCCGCCCCGAGCAAAGTGGTTCTCAAGCCCGCCTCGCCCGCTTCCAGGGCGAAGAGCAGCAGCCCGATCTCGTGATGTTCGCCGGCGGTGCAGGCGGCGACCAGACGAGGACCTTCCGCGTAGCGCATCCGGTGCTGAAGGCGAGCCCCCAGCTTGCTGCGCAAATAGGTGGCGAAGAAATGCTCTTCGGCAATGGCGCCGTCGACGTCTTTCCAGCGCTCGCCCAGATGCGCCAGCATCGGCAGCACGAGCTTGCGGGTGAGATTGTCGATCGCATGAACGGATAGCGCTTCGTCGTAGATGCGATCGAGTTCCGGCTCGTCGAAGCGCGCTACGGCGGCCATCATGCGTTGCAGGTACTCCTGCCAGGGCCCGCCGATCTGGGCCTGGGTCGGCCTTTGGGCCTCCATGACTTCGCGCACGCGGCTGATGGGCACGCCGCGCTCGACCAGCGCGATGACCCGACGGATCTCCTCGACGTGATGATGGGTGTAGAGGCGATGACCCTTGGGGGTACGCTCTGGCGTGATCAAACCGTAGCGTCGCTCCCAGGCGCGCAACGTTATCGCATTCACGCCCGTGAGCGCGGAAATCGTTCGGATCGGCAGCAGTTCGGCGGTGGGATCGGACATCGCGCCCTGAAAAATCGATGCAAGAATGATACAGAAGACCAGACCCATTCAGAGTAAATTGGTTTCAACACTTATACAAGATCGACACTTCCGGGTTCTCGGCAAGGCGAGTCCGGGCGGAGGCCATCGGCCGGCGCATAGCAGCCGGCCGGCGCGATCGGGCCGCGCCGCGCGCGCGACGCGTGGCAGATGAACTGGAGACGGCGCCGGACGCGCCCGGGTGCGATCGGGCGGGAATCCAGGTCAGGGGGCGCGACTCATCGCGGGCGCGCTTCGTGTCGCGATCGACCGGCTTGGGCTTTACAATCCGCTCCCGTCTCGAGATTCGTATCGAGCGGCGCGCATTCGCTCGGTGGGCGCGCAGCCCGTCGCGGGACGGGCGTTCGAATCGATCACTCCCGGGGGCTTGCGGTGCAGTTGCAACGAGCGAACACATCGGATCATCGACCACAAGGGGCAGGAAGGGTCATGAGTAGCGACGCGCTGGACGTGCCATCCGTGCCGATGGGGGTCGACGAATTCTTCATGCGCACGGCGCTGGGGCTGGCCGCCGAGGCGGCTGCCGCCGGGGAGGTGCCGGTCGGCGCGCTGGTCGTGCATGAAGGCAAGATCATCGGGCGCGGCTGGAACGCGCCCATCGGCCTGAATGATCCGACAGCACACGCAGAGGTCCGCGCCCTGAGGGAAGCGGGGGCTGCGATGGGCAACTACCGACTTCCCGGTTGTTCGCTTTACGTGACACTCGAGCCTTGTGCCATGTGTGCAGGCGCCATCCAGCATGCTCGGATCTCGAGACTGGTTTACGCGGCTCGAGATCCCAAGACAGGCGCGTGCGGCAGCGTCGTGGACCTCTTCGGGTTGCCGCGCCTCAATCACCATACCAGCGTGACGGGAGGTCTTTTGGAAAAGGCCAGTGCCGACCTCTTGCGCGCCTTCTTCGCGGCCAGACGATGACCACACGGATCGATGTCGACATTGCGCGCCAGACGCTCACGCTCTTCGAAGTCGGGATCGAGCGGATTTCCTACTCGGTTTCCACGGCGCGAAACGGGCCGGGGGAGCGAAGAGGCAGCTTCTGCACGCCCCGCGGCGAGCATGTGATCCGTGCCTTGATCGGCGCCGGCGCTCCACCCGATACGGTGTTCGTCGGTCGTCGACCCACGGGCGAGGTCTATTCTGCCGATCTCGCGGCACGCTTTCCGCACCGGGACTGGATACTGACGCGAATACTGTGGCTCTCCGGCTGCGAGCCGGGCAAGAATCGATTGGGAGACGTCGATACGATGCGTCGGTACATCTATATTCACGGCAGCCCGGACACGGTGCCGATGGGAGTGCCGGGCTCGATCGGGTGCGTCCGCATGCGAAACGCGGACATCGTCGACCTCTTCGATCGCGTACGCGCCGGCACCCGGGTGAGCATTCGCTAGGTGAGCCGGCCGGATCTCGCAGACATGCGCTGTCGTGCGTTGCGCCATGCGGGTCGTTTTACAGTGTGAACTCCCGGAGCGTGTGAGCGCCGCAACCTATTGTGCAACGCAGTATGTTGGGCTAAAGTCCCGGCCCGGCACGGGCTCGCTACAGCCCGGCGGACAGGGAGTGAAACATGCGTTTAGCGGGTAAGGTAGCGATCATCACGGGCGCGGGTCGCGGCATCGGCCAGGCTACGGCGATCAAGTTCTCCCGGGAAGGCGCCATCGTGGCGGTTTGCGATATCGACGAAGGCACGGCCGTCGACACGGTTCGATTGATCGAGGCGATGGGCGGCAAGGCACTGTCGTTTCGCGTGGATGTGACCGATCGGGCGAGCATCCAGAACATGGTGTCCGAGGTCCACGCTCGCTGCGGGAAGATCGACATCCTGGTGAACAACGCCGGGATCGTTGCCGACGCGCAACTGAAGAACATGACCGAGGAGCAGTTCGACCGGGTCATCGACATCAATCTCAAGGGCACCTACAACTGCACCAAGGCGGTTGTCGACATCATGCTGGAGCAGCAGTCCGGCGTCATACTGAACGCGTCCTCCATCGTGGGCTTGTCCGGGAACTTCGGTCAGACGAATTACGCCGCGAGCAAGTTCGCCGTGATCGGGATGATGAAAACCTGGGCGCGCGAACTGGGCAAGCGCGGGATCCGCGCCAATGCGGTGTGTCCCGGCTTCGTGAGCACGTCGATCATCGAGCAGATTCCGGAGAAAGTCATCGACGCCCTGGAAGCGAAAGTGCCGCTTGGCCGTCTGGGCAAGCCCGAGGAAATCGCCAACGCCTATGCCTTCCTCGCCTCGGACGAGGCGAGCTACATCAACGGCGCAGTGTTGGAAGTCAGCGGTGGTCTGACGATCTAGCGCGGGCGGCCTGGGCGAGCCGGGATCTCGTCTCGGCAGCCTCGCACGCAGGGCTTACTGGTTCGAGGTCGAACCCAGCAAGGCGCCGATCGACGTCGTGTAGGGCGGCCGGGCAATACCGCGCTCGGTAATCAATGCGCTGACCAATTCGGCGGGCGTGACGTCGAAGGCGGGATTACGCGCGCGGATCCCGAGGGGAGCCCAGATTCGATCGCCGAAGCCGAACACTTCGTCGGCGCTGCGCTCCTCGATGGGGATATCCTTGCCCGTCGGCAAGGTCGAGTCGATCGTGGCGACGGGACAAGCGACGTAGCAGGGAATGCCGTGTCGATGGGCCAGCACGGCCACTTGGTAGGTGCCGATCTTGTTCGCCACGTCGCCATTGGCCGCGACCCGGTCGGCACCGACGATTACGGCATCGATGCCGCCCTGGCTCATGAGATGACCTGCCGCGCTGTCCGCGATGAGCGTGACCGGTATGCCTTCCTGCTGCAGTTCCCAAGCGGTGAGCCGCGCCCCTTGCAGAAAGGGTCGCGTCTCGTCGGCGATGACTTCGACCGTCTTCCCCGCGGCGATGGCCGAGCGCACGATGCCGAGCGCGGTGCCGTGACCTGCGGTCGCCAGCGCCCCGGCATTGCAGTGCGTGAGTACTACGCATCGGTCGGGCAAGAGCGCGGCCCCCAGGCGTCCCATCGCCTGGTTCGCAGCGATGTCTTCGGCGTGGATGGCGAGCGCCTCGGTGAGCAACCGCTGCGCGAGATCGTCCGCCGACATCGGGGTTTGGCGCCACCGTGAGCGCAGGCGCTCGAGCGCCCAGCGCAGATTCACCGCGGTCGGGCGGGTGAGGATCAGCAGTTCGAACGCCTGCTCCAGCGAACTCGGCATGTCCCGGCCGAGTGACCGGGCTTCCTGCGCTGCCAGCGCGATCCCGTAGGCGGCCGCGCAGCCGATCGCCGGCGCCCCGCGGACGACCATCGTGGCGATGGCCGACGCGACTTCGACCACGGACGTGCAGCGGACATACTCGAAGCGACGTGGGAGCAGGCGCTGATCGATGAGTTCGAGAGCGCCCTCGCGCCAGCGCAGTGTTTCGACCCGTTGTGTCGACATCAGATCACCCGCTCGTTGCCGCCGTCGATCGGCACCTGGGCGCCGGTCGTGCGCGAAAACACTTCGCTGCACAGCGCGCGGACCAGGACGGCGACATCGCGACTACGGACCTCGGTGCGCAGTACATTACGCTGACGGTACTGGTCGATCGTGAGTCCGTAGTGGGCTGCGCGGGCATGAAGCACCGCATCGTTCCACAACGCGGTATCGAATACCGCATCCGGATGCACGACATTCACTCGGATTTTTTCCGCACCCCATTCCAATGCGGCTACCCTGGCCAGTTGCGTGAGTGCGGCCTTCGAGGCCGAATAGGCCGCCGCCCCGATCCCCGGTGCGGGCACGTTCTTGGAGCCGATCGCCACGACGCGCCCGCCACGCGGCGCCATCTTGAGCAAGCCATGCGCGGCGCGCATGAGGGTGAAGTTTGCATCCAGGTTGACGTTCATCACCTGGTGCCATTGATCGGATGTCGTTTCGGCGATCGGCGATCCGCCGGGGAAGATCCCCGCGTTGAGCACCAGCATGTCGAGGCCGCCGAAGCGCCGAACGGCCAACTCGAGCGCCTGCGCGACGGCTGGGGTGGAGGTGATGTCGCATCTCAGACCGAGATAGTCGGCTCGCTGCAGGCTTTGCTCGACGGCGGCATCGATATCCAGGGCCACGACGGCGGCGCCTTGTTCGAGCAAGGCCTGGACGCACGCACGGCCGATCCCCGAAGCACCCCCGGTGACCAGCGCGACCTCGCCGGCGAACGGCGCCGGACTGCCGCCCAGCTTGAGCTTTGCTTGTTCCAGCTCCCAGTATTCGACGTCGAAGACGTCCCTGGCAGGCAGAGCGCGATACGTGCCCAATGCACTGGCACGCAGCGCGATGGTCAAGGTGTGCTCGTAGATCTCGGCCGCGATGGCTGCATCCTTCGCCGTGCGGCCGGCGGCGCACAGCCCGACCTGCGGATCGAGCACGATGCGGGGTGCCGGGTCGAGCATCGTCTTGGGTTGTTTCGAGCGGCGTGCATTGCTGTGGAAGTACTTGGCGTAGGCGCGCGCATAGGCTTGCACATCGCGGCCCACCATGGGAACGCGCTTGGTGCGGATGCTGTGATCGGGGGTGGCGGGCCCTTGCGCTGCAAGCGAGGTCAGGCTTTCCCGTCGACAAAACGACAGTGCGCTTGCCGACTGGATCGTCTGCAGGATCATCGGTGCGCCTGCGTGCGTCGAAATCTGCAGGCGCAGACGAGCGATGTCGTCTCGCAGTTGCGAGGCGGCTTGCTGACGGGGTGCGGGAATCGACCAGGCCTTCGCCCGCTTGAGATAACGTTCGGCGCGATCCACCAACGCGATCATGTGCTCGTAGGATTCGCGGGCGGAATCGGCGAAGGAGAACACCCCGTGGTTCAGAAGTATCATGCCGCGCGTTCTCGCGCTGCGTTGCTTGGGGAACTCGCGCGCGCACAGCTTCGCCAGATCGAAACCTGGCATGATGTACGGGACGATCACCACCTCGTCCCCGTAGATGTCCTCGATGCGTTGCCTGCCATCCGCTGTATTGGTGATGGCCAGCACCGCATCCGCGTGGGTGTGATCCACGTAGCGATACGGCAAGATCGCATGCAGGATCGCCTCTACCGAAGGTGCCGGGGCCGATGCGCGCAGGCGTTGGGCCAGCAGCTCGTTCACCATCTCGGTATCCGACAACTCGCGCAGCTCGGACAGGCGAACGAGGTAATCCAGCCGAACTGGCGCGAAGCCGGCCGCTTCGATGGTTTCGAGGTCCCAGCCGCTGCCCTTTACGTAGAGCACGTTGGTTTCGTCGCCGAGGACGTTGCGCTCCCGCAGCTTGACCGAGGTATTGCCGCCGCCGTGCAGCACGAGCGTGCGGTCGCGGCCGAGCAGACGAGACGTATACACGCGCAACGCAAGCGGGTCTGAGTACTGTGCGGCTTCGTGGTCGGACCAGAGGCTCTTCATCGGGCGCTCGGGGCAGGAGACGGCCGATTATAATGCCCCGACCGTGCCAACCGAACCTGCATTCCTCGTCGACGAAGTGATCTGGGCCGATGCCGCCGAGCGGCTCGGTGCCGTTCGTCGCGACGTCTTCGTGCGGGAGCAGGCGGTGCCCGAAGAACTCGAGTGGGACGGGCTCGACGGCGATTGCAGGCATGTGATGGCGACCGATGTTTGCGGTATCCCCATCGGTACGGGGCGGCTCCTGCCAGACGGGCACATCGGCCGGATGGCCGTGGTCAAAGCCTGGCGAGGCAAGGGCGTGGGCCGGGCGTTGCTGGCCAAGCTCGTGGATCTGGCGCGCCAGCGCGGCGATCGGGCGGTCGCATTGCATGCGCAGACCCACGCAATCGGCTTCTATCGCCGCGCGGGCTTCGAGGTATCGAGCGACGAATTCACGGAGGCGGGCATCCCGCACGTCGAGATGCGTCTGCGCCTTGGCGTCGGCTAAGGGCGGCCGGCGAAGTCCGCCGGTCGATAGATCGAAGCGCCGTTTTCTTCCAGATCGAATGTCAGAGATGCGGCGTGTTGGGGGGTCCCGAACGGCCCGAAGCTGCGCTCTTCGATGACCACCCGGCCGCGCGCGTCGACCAACAGCACGGTTGAAACGCGGGTTCCGTAGCTCTCGGCAGCGATGAAGGGCGGAGAGAGCACCCGTTCCTGTGCCTGTCCGACGCCCGTGTCCGGCAGTTCGCTTTCCGGCGGCACTTCGCGTTTGCCAAGCGTGCCGAGCAGTTCGAGGATCATGTTGGGCGTCGTGTCGGCGGTCAATTGCTCCAGTGCCTGCTTGCCCATCTGGACTTTGGGCCAGGGAGTGTCGAGCAAGTGGTTGGACAGACCGTGCACGCCTGCTTCGACGCGTTGCGGAGCGGATGCGCGATTGGAGAGGTAGTAGAGCCCGGTGCGATCCGCCACCAGCAGGTTGAAGCCGTTGTACTCCTGCGCCGTAGGCTGCAGCGAATCGACGTACTGCTCGGCCGAAACGTCGCTCTCGAGGTAGTCGGAAACAAGATGGCCGCGTGAAGGTGCATCTTCCCGGTAGCTTTTGGCACGGCGGTAGTTGGTCAGGGCGGCCCAGCGGCCCTGTCGCGTGATGCCCAGCCAAGTGCCGCCCGCTCTGAGGTCGCGGCCACCGGCGATATGGGATGCGTGCGGCCAGAACGCGAGCGGCGCGGCCGGGCGACCGTAGGATTCATCGCGATTCGCAGCGATGATCAGCGGATAGCTAGGGTGATGTCCCAGGGCGAAAAGTATCAGGCACACGGTTCAGGTTCAGGCGTTGAGGGGCAGTTTGTAGGGAAGATCCAACAGCTGCAAGCGAGGGCCGTCGGCGCCTCCCAGGCGAAGCTCGGCATTATGCGCGAGATCCACATGCAGGCAGGCGAGCACCTCGTGTCCGCCGCCGGGTGCCGGGGCGTGCGCGGCGACCGAGCCCACCACTTGCGGCGGGGACGAAGAGGTCGCGCAGACGTCCTGGGCGAGGAGGGGAGAGGTCGCGGCGTCGACGTGTGCAAGAAACATGCGCCGCTTGATTTCGCCCCGGTATTGCGCCCGTGCCACGATCTCCTGGCCCGGGTAGCACCCTTTGGTGAAGCTTACGCCACCGATCAGTTCCAGGTTGAGCATCTGCGGCACGTACTTGTCCTGCGTCTCGCGCTCAATGTCGGCGATGCCGTTGCGGACCGCGAGCCATCGCCAGGGCGTCGGGTCGGTGATCATTGCTGCGCGCCCGGTCCGCTCCCAATCGGAGATGGCAGCCTCGACATCGGAATACACCAACTCGTATCGCTCCCCAGGCAAGCGAAGCACTTGATCGGGGCCGGCCCGGCGGGCAGGCCGACTGAGGCCGTAATCGCCCGTGGGGATGTCGATGCTGCAGCTCTCCAGGATGCTCGCCGCCTGCGGACCGCCGATTCCGAACCGAACGTATCGGTCGGAGACATCCGACACCTTGAGTTTGGACCGAAGGACGAACATGGACAGGCGCTTGATCACCGACGCGGCGATCGATCCGGGCATCTGGGCGAGGAACCCCTCTTCGATGCGCCACAGCAACAAAGTGGCGAGCATGCGTCCCTTGGGCGTGTTATACGCGGCAAGCTGGCAATGGCCATCGGTGAGGGCCTTGATGTCGTTGCTCAACTGGCCGTGCAGGAACGCTTCGGCATCGACGCCTGTGAACGAACACAAGGCGTAGTTCGACAGATCGCACTGGAAGGCCCCGCTCTTTGCCTGATCCAGCGCGGTCAATACATCGGGCGCGGGCCGCTGAACGTCTGCTGCCTCGTCGTGTGCTTGGCTCAGAAAACTGGCCCATCGATCTTTCATCCGGATATCCCGTTCGGTCATGTACTGAAACGCGTGTTGCAGGCAGCCGGGCGCTAGAACGCCGGCCGTCGAAAATTATACTCCGCGTAGCGTAGCCCAAAGGTCATAGTCCGTCGGCAAGTCTATACCCGGGCGGCGCACGACGGATATGCTGGGTCAATAGTTACTACGGTGAGGAGGCATCCGGCCAGCACCGGATCGCGCGCTACCCGTGTCCCCCTTGCATCTGGCAATCAAGCCGGCGTCCTTCTTCTGGACGCTGGAGTCGGTCAGCAGCGATCTTCGCCTGCCTTTCTCGTGCGCCTTGCTCAAGCGTCGATATCCCCCGCCTTACGACGTCTTGTCCATGAAGGCTGCCATCCAGGCGCTCGGGGCGGAAGTCGAACTGGTCAAGGCCAGCTTGCAGGAACTCGAATCGGGGGCCTGTTCTTGGTTTGCATTGATCGACGATTCGGCGCGCCCATCGCCCTCGGAAGCGAACGGACTGCCGGCTGCAGAGGCCGGAACCGCTCCGCGCGAGTGCCGTGTGGCCCGCATCTGCGCCGCGGATAGCGATGGCGTGACCATGCTGCACGACGGATGTCCGACCGAAGCACGGCTGTCGACGGGAGAGTTCGCTCTGCTCTATCGCGGTGTCGCGCTGCAGGCACGACAGGCCGATCGCGCGGATCATGCGGATACCGACCCTGACATGCCGTCGTCCGGGTTCGGATTTCGCTGGTTCGCGCGCGAGATGCTGCGGCATCGCAAGGTCTGGCGGGATGTGCTGCTCGCATCGCTCGCCATCCAGTTGCTTGCCTTGTTGGTGCCGCTGCTCACGCAAACGGTGATCGACAAGGTCATCACGCATCGGACATCGAGTACGCTGATCGTCGTGAGTGCCGCGCTAGTCCTGGTTGCAGCGTTCTCGGCCGTTCTGTCGTGGATCAGGCAATACTATGTCCTGCACGCCGGCACACGGATCGATGCCGTCCTGGGCAACGAGGTGTTCGAACACCTGTTGCGCCTGCCGGCGCGATACTTCGAGCGCCGATCCACAGGGGTGCTCGTCGCCCGCCTGCAAGGCATCGAAACCATACGCGAGTTCTTGGCCGGTGCATCGATCGCGCTCGTTCTCGATCTGCCGTTCATGGCGGTCTTCGTCGTCGTGATGCTGTACTACAGTCCACTGCTCACGGCGATCTCGCTCGGCGTATTGGCTTTGCTGATCGTCGTGAGCCTGGCGGTCACGCCCCTGTTGAGACGACGCATCGACCAGCACTTCCTCGCTGGCGCGAGACATCAGGCGTTCGTGACCGAGCGCCTGGCTGCCATCGAAACGGTGAAGTCCCTGCAACTCGAGCCCGTGCTCAGCCGTCGTTTCGACGCATTGTTCTCCGAGGCCCTTGCCGCGGGATTTCGCACCCGGCAAGTGGCGAATAGCTTGAACGTGAGCGTGCAGTTTCTGGAGCAGATTCTCGCGCTGTCCATACTGTGCGCGGGCGCCTGGCTCGTCGTCGACGGCGCGGGGTTTACGGTAGGGGCGCTCATTGCCTTTCAGATGTTCGCGGCTCGCCTGACTGCACCCGTGCTGAGAATCGCCGGTCTATGGCAGGAGTTCCAGCAGGTGCACATCGCCGTGCGCCGCCTCGCCGACATCATGGATGTGCCCAAGGAGCCTTGGCGCGCGCATCCCGTCCGCGCTTCGAGCGGCGAAGGCAGGCTGCGGTGCGCGGGCCTGGGATTTCGGTATGGCGACGGACCGTGGGTCGTGAGAAATCTGTCCTTCGAGATTCATCCGGGCCGTTGCGTCGCCTTGATCGGCGCATCGGGTACGGGCAAAAGCACGCTCGCGCGGCTGCTGCAAGGGTTCTATCTGCCGCTGGAAGGCAGGATCGAAATCGACGGCATCGATATCACCGGCATGGCTGCCAATGAGCTGCGAAGCCACTTCGGCGTGGTCCCGCAGGAGACGCGCCTGTTCTCCGGATCCCTCCTCGACAACCTGATGGAGGCGGAACCTTCGGCCAGCTTCGCCGACGTCGTTCGAGCATGCGAGTTCGCGCGCCTTCACGAGGTCATCGAATCGATGCCGGAAGGGTATCTCACGCGGATCGGTGAGAACGGCGCCGGACTCTCGGGCGGACAGAAGCAGCGCTTGGCGATCGCTCGCGCCTTGCTCAAGCGGCCTCGCATCCTCGTGTTCGACGAGGCCACCTCGAGCCTGGATCCGACGCTGGCCGACGAAATGATCGAGACAGCCAATCGCCTGCATGGAGCGATCGCAGTGCTGTTCATAGGCCACCGCCTGCCGGAGCGGCTACGCTGCGACAGCGTCATTCGGCTCGACATGCCAGGGGGGCGGCAATGAAGCGCGCCGACATCGCAACGTCGATGGGCGTTCCGGGCCGCTACGGTGGCGGCGGCGCATCCGCCCATGCCTTCGAGGCACGCGCAGTACTTGGCGACGCACTGCCCGAGTCGCCGCGGCCCCGCGCGGTGCTCTACACGCTGTTGGCCTTGCTTCTCGCATCGGTTCTGGCGATTTGCTACGGCAGGATGGACGTGGTGGCGGTTGCTCCCGGAAAGCTCGTGCCGATGTCCTTGCTCAAGGTCGTGCAGCCAGTCGATGCAGGGGTCATTCGAGAGATTCTGGTGCGGGAGGGGATCTCGGTAGCGGCGGGGGAGGTGATGTTCAGGATGGACGCGCGGCTCTCCGACGCCGATCGGCGCATTCTCGACACCGAACTGGCGTTGCGACGACTGCAGCTTCGAAGAATCGAGGCAGAACTGGCAGGCGTCGGCTTCGAGCGTCGTCGTGAGGATCCGTCGGCGCTCTTCGCGCAGGTGCATGCCCAGTACAGCGCAAGGCGGCGGGCTTTTCTCGATTCGCTGGAAGCCGAGCGCTCGACGCTCGCCAAGGCGGTGCAGGATCTGCGTGCAGCCGAAGAAGTCGAAAGTAAGCTGCGGCGCGTGGCGCCGATCTATCGAGAGCAGGAGCGCGCCTGGGATCAACTCGCTCGGGAAGGTTTCGCAGGCAAGCTGCTTGCGCTCGAACGCAGCCGGACGCGGATCGAGAACGAGCAAGACCTGCATGCGCAATCGGCCGCGGTATCGGGTGCAAAGGCGGCCATTGCCGTCTCGGAGCGCAAGATCGCCCAGCTTGCGTCGATTCATCAGCGGGAACTGAACAACGAGAAGCTCGAGGCTCTGGCGCAGCTGGAACGGTTGCAGGAGGATCTCGCCAAGCAGGCCCACCGCAGCGAGCAGCTGGAACTGCGGGCGCCGGCAGCGGGGATCGTGAAGGACCTTGCCACGCAAAGCCCCGGAACGGTCGTTGCGCCCGGAACCATTCTCGCCACAATCGTCCCCGGCGGGGAGCCTTTGGAGGCCGAAGTGTGGATCGAGAACCTGGATGTGGGCAAAGTCCGGCCGGGTGCCAAGGCGAGGCTCAAGATCGTCGCGTACCCGTTTCAGCGTCACGGTACCTTCGAGGGTGTGGTGAGGCATGTCAGTGCGGACGCCACCGAGCGGCCGGAACCGAGCCTGGGAAGGTCAGGCAGCGTGGGCTTGTACTATCGGGCGTTGATCCGCCTCGAACGCCACGCCGCCGAAGCGCCGAGCACCTCGGCGAGGCTGGCTCCAGGGATGCAACTCGCGGCCGAGATGCACCTGGGAACGCGCTCCGTGCTGGATTATCTGCTCTCACCCTTGCGCAAGACGCTGAGCGAGGCGGCCCGGGAATCCTGAGTGATGCGCCCTCGAACCGCTGCTCTCGGATCGATTCGCCATCCGCCCGGGCTGGTCGTGCATCGGCGCCCTTCGCGCATCCTTGCCGCGGCCTTGATCGTCGTTCATTGCGCAGCCCTGGCTGTCGCTGTGCAGGCGTTGCCGGGTGCGTTCTGGGCGATGCTGGGCTGCTTGGCCGTACTGCTGCATGGAACCTGGATGACCGGCAGACACGCGCTGCTTGTGCATCCGCGCTCGATCGTTTCGCTGCGCTTCAGTGGCGAAGACCAGTGTGTCCTCGAATGCCGCGATCGATCCTCTTTCGCAGGTCGCGTGGACGGGCGCTCATACGTCACGCGGCATTTGGCCATCGTGCGGATAAAGTCCCGGGCTTGGCGGCCCTGCACCGCTGTCGTCTTGTTGCCCGACAGTCTTTCGACCGAGGCGTTTCGGGGCTTGCGGGTGCGCTTGCGCTGGAGCCGCCTGAGCGAAATCGGGGCAGCGATGTCGGACACTTCGCTATAATCGGCCGCACCATGCTGGCTATTCTCGGTGGAAGCGGCTTGACCCAACTGTCCGACCTCGAACAGGTCAGGCGGCAAGTCATACGCACGCCTTATGGCGAGCCTTCCGGGGCGTTGACGTTCGGTACGCTCAACGGCCGCGATGTGGTGTTTCTCGCCCGCCATGGCTACGGTCATACGATTCCTCCGCATGCGGTGAACTATCGGGCGAATATCTGGGCGCTTGCGTCTCAAGGGGTCCGCGAGGTGGTCGCGATAGCGTCGGTCGGGGGCATCCGCGCGGATCTGGGTCCGGGAACACTGGTCGTGCCTTCCCAGATCATCGACTACACGCACGGCCGCAAGTCGACTTACTTCGATGGCTCCGACGGCCTGGTGAAGCACGTCGACTTCACGTATCCGTACACGCCCGAGCTGCGCAAGACGCTGTTGCGTGCTTGCGCCACGGCCAACGAGCCCGTGATCGACGGTGGCGTCTACGCCGCCGTGCAAGGCCCTCGGCTGGAAACGGCCGCCGAGATCCTGCGTCTGGAGCGGGACGGTTCGGACATGGTGGGGATGACGGCGATGCCTGAGGCCGGGTTGGCGCGCGAAGCCGGTCTCTCCTATGCCGCCCTGGTGGTGGTCGCAAACTGGGCCGCAGGCCGGGCGGACAGCCGCTCTGGCATCGTTCTGGCCGACATCGTCGGAGTCTTGGAGCAGGCGATGGTTCGAGTACGAAACGTATTGCAGCACGTGGAGAACGACGATGGCCGTGCGCCCGGTGCTTAGGATGGGCGACCCGCTGTTGCTGCAGCGGGCGCAAGAGGTCGAAGCGTTCGGTACGCCCGAACTGGAAGCGCTGCTGGCCGACATGGCCGATACCATGGCGGCGCTGGATGGCGCCGGGCTCGCCGCGCCCCAGATCGGTGTTTCGCTTCGGGTAGTCATTTTCGGCGTCAAGCACAATGCGCGATACCCGGATGCCGAGGAGGTGCCGTACACGGTGCTTGTGAATCCGTTGATCCGGCCTGTCGGCAGGAAGATGGAGGATGGCTGGGAGGGATGCCTCAGTGTCCCGGGCATGCGTGGCCTGGTGCCTCGATACCGGCACATCAATTATCAAGGGTACGATCAGTTCGGCGGGCGCATCGACCGGGATGTTTCGGATTTCCATGCGCGAGTGGTGCAACACGAATGCGATCACCTCGACGGGATTCTCTATCCGCTGCGCATCAAGGATCTGCGTGACTTCGGCTACTCGGAAGTGCTTTTCCCCGGAGAGGATTTGGGGGACGAGTAGGACGGAAGCTCGCGCAGTCCGCGGGCTAGTCGACTTGCAGGGCCTGCATCAATTCGCTTTCGAGGCGAACCACGGCTCTGGAGTCGCGCAGGTTCGCGCCGGTGATCAGAAACGTGTCTTCGATTCGTTCGCCCAGCGTATTGATTTTGGCGGAATGCAGGCTGATGTCATGCGCGACCAGCACTCTGGCGATGCGGTAGAGCATGCCGGGTCGATCGCTCGATATCACCGACAGCACCATGTACGTGCCGCGTTCGTCCGGGTGAAGCTCGATCTCCGGGGTCATGGGGAAGTGCTTGACCCGTCGGCTCAGACGACCCGCACCGGGTGGCTCGAGCGGCGCCTGAAGCTGCAGGCGCTCGGTCAGGTCATGCTCGACGTAGCTCATGACGTCACGGTAATTGGCCTCGCGTCCGTGCTGATCCAGGATGAGGAAGCTGTCGAGGGCGTAGCCGTGCCGGGTAGTATGTATCTTCGCTTCGACGATACTGAATCCGGCGCCGCTGAAGAAATTGCAGATGCGCGCAAACAGCTCCTTCTGGTCCGGGGTGTAGATCAACACTTGCAGTCCCTCGCCCATGGGAGCGAGCCGCGCCTTGACGATCGGTGAGGGGCTGTGCACGCGGTAGTTGAGCAGCCGTGCGTGCCAGGCTATTTCCTGCGCGTCGTGACGTAGGAAGTACGAGGTGTCCAGCTCCGCCCATAATTTTTCGTGCGCTTGCGTGGGAACTGCGTAGAGACGAAGCAGCGTCAGAGCGTCGGCCTGGCGCTTCTGCAGGCTAGACAGCGCCGACAACTGCTCGCCGGCGAGCGCCTGGCGGGTGGCCCAGAACAAGTCCTCGAGCAGCTTGGCCTTCCACGCATTCCACACTTTCGGACTGGTGCCGCGGATGTCCGCGACGGTGAGCAGGTAAAGCCCCACCAGGTGGCGCTCGTCCGAAACGAGGCGGGCGAAGTTGGCGATGGTGGCGGGATCGCTGATGTCCTGCTTCTGCGCTGTTGCCGACATGGTCAGATGATGTCTGACCAGCCAGGCGACGAGTTCGGTGTCTTCGGTGCAGAGTTGATGATCGCGGCAGAAACGGCCGGCATCGACCGCTCCAAGCACGGAGTGGTCGCCGCCGCGACCCTTGGCGATATCATGAAACAGACCCGCGAGGTAGAGAACTTCCGCTCGCTCGAAGTCGTTGATGAGCCTGCTGCAGAGAGGGTACTCGTGCGCGAGTTCCGGGACCGTGAAGCGGCGCAGATTTCGAACCACCTTGAAGATGTGTTCGTCGACCGTGTACACGTGATAGAGGTCGTGCTGCATCTGGCCGACGATGCGACCGAAGGCCGGTATGTAGCGTCCCAGGATGCCGTACTCGGTCATGCGGCGCAGTTCGCGGATCACCCGGGAGGGGTGACGCAAAATGCTCATGAATCGTGCCCGATTGGAGGCATCCCGGCGGAACGCGGCGTCGATCCGGGAGCCGGCCCGCCATAGGGCTCGCAGCGTGATCGCGCGCATGCCTTTGAGCTCGTGATGCTCCTGGAGTAGCTGGAAGCTCTCGAGGATGGCGGCTGGTTCCCGCTCGAACAAGTCTTCAGTGGTCGCTTCGAGCAGTTCGTTTCTGATCACGAAGCGCTCATTGATGGGCTGCGGCGGCTCGTCACGGACCGGAAAAACCCGCGCACCGACGTTCTGGTGCACGATGGCATTGAGTTGGCGTACTTCCGTGGCTGCCCGGTACAGCACCTGCATGAGTCGCTCGCTGGCACGCCTGTTGGCCGTATCGTCCAGGCCCAGATCGCGCGCGATCGCGGTCTGATAGTCGAAGAGCATACGGTCTTCGCGCCGGTTGGCGAGATAGTGCAGCCGGATGCGCAGGTCGCTCAGGAATCTTTGCCGATGGGTCAGCCTGCTGGCTTCCTTCGGTGTCACCAGCGCACTCGCGACGAGTTCGCGCCAGGTCTTGCCAAGACCGCTCGCTCGGGCGATCCACATGAGGTGATGCAAGTCTCGCAGTCCGCCCTGAAACTCTTTCAAGTTCGGTTCCAGGTTGGTGTCTTGGAAGCGCTCGTGCCGTTGCTTCTGTTCGAGCTGCTTCGCCTTGCAGAACAGCTTGGGGTCGAGGGCGGCAAGGAAGTCGGCGTAGAAGCGGCCGTAAAGCTTGCCGTCTCCGATGAGCAGGCGGGCCTCCAGCAGATTGGTTTGGACGGAGATGTCCTGCGTGGAAAGTTCGATGCACTGCCGTGGACTACGCACCGCATGCCCAACTTCCAGCCCGATGTCCCAAAGCATGCCGATGAACGACTCGATCGATTGCTGATGCTCGGTGATTTCGTCGCCGTCCACCAGTATCAGCAGATCGATATCGGAACAGGGAAAGAGCTCGCCGCGACCGTAGCCGCCCACCGCGATCAGCGACGCCTGCCCCATTAGGGGCAGCTGTGCCCAGGCGCGGGCCAGAACTGCGTCGACCAACCTGCTATGCGCACGCAGCAGGGAGGTCGGCGACTTGCGAGCGAAGAAGGACTCTCGCAGCGATTGACGGCCGTCGCGAAGCTCCTGGCGCAAAGTGGCCGCCGAGCTCTTCTCGGCTGGAAGGGCAGGCTGCGAGACGACGACGCTCATGAAGGGACTCCGAGTTTCGCCGGCTGGCGATTCGAGAGGGGAATTAGCGGGGCGTCGCCTGGGGCGGCTCCGGCGGAGGCGGGGTTCCGGCAGACACGGTCAGCACTTCGAATCCGGTCGGGGTCACCAAGATCGTATGTTCCCATTGGGCGGAGAGGCTGTGGTCCTTGGTGACGATGGTCCATCCGTCGGCCAGTGCGCGGATGTCCGGGCGGCCTGCATTGATCATGGGTTCTATCGTGAAGATCATGCCGGCTTCCAGGCGCAGACCGGTGCGCGGCTTGCCGTAGTGGAGCACTTGCGGGTCTTCGTGGAACCGCTTGCCTATGCCGTGGCCGCAGAACTCGCGCACGACCGAAAAGCCGTTACGCTCGGCATGACTTTGAATCGCATGACCGATGTCGCCGAGTTGGGCGCCCTCGCGGACGGTGCGGATGCCGCGCCACATGCATTCGTACGTGAGTTCGCACAGCCGCCGTGCCTGAATCGTGGGCTCGCCCACGTAATACATTCGACTCGAATCGCCGTGGTAGCCTTCGTGAATCACTGTTACGTCGACATTCACGATATCGCCCGGCTTGAGTTTCTTCTCGCCCGGCACGCCATGACACACCACATGGTTCACGGACGTGCAGACCGACTTGGGGTAGGGGCGATAGCCCGGCGGCGCATAATTGAGGGGGGCGGGGATGGTGCCTTGGACGCCGGTCATGTAGTCGTGACAGAGTCGGTCGATCTCGCTGGTCGTGATCCCCGCGCGGACAAAGCCCCCGATGTAGTCCAGCACTTCGGATGTGAGCCGACCGGCAACCCGCATCGTCTCGATCTCCGTCGCAGTTTTGATCGGAATGGCCATGAGGAAAGCGACTCGCTGAAAAACCGGGAAGGATAGTCGAACCGCCTGCGCCGGTCCAATGCCCAGGGCGGGATGTCGGGGCAAGCTTGATCTGCTTGAGCCGCCAGCAGCCAAGCTGCTATACTTTAAGGTTAATTCCGTCAAAATCAAGTGCGGGATTAAATCGCACCCCGGCAATGCGACAGGGTGCCCGCGGACAGCGGGTTCTTGTGCCCGGGGGAGGCTAACCCTGATCTGGAGTTTCGAATGTCTACGACCATGCGTGAAATGCTGGAGGCCGGCGTCCACTTCGGCCACCAAACCCGTTTCTGGAATCCGAAGATGGCGCCGTACATCTTCGGCAGCCGCAACAAGATTCACATCGTCAACCTCGAGAAAACGCTCGCGCTTTACAACGACGCGCTCACCTATGTGCGTCAGTTGTCGGCGCGCCGGGGCACCGTGCTCTTCGTCGGGACCAAGCGTCAGGCCCGCGACACGATGCGCGAGGAGGCAATGCGCTCGGGGTCGCCTTACGTCGACCATCGCTGGCTGGGCGGGATGCTGACCAACTACAAGACGGTTCGTCAGTCGATCAAGCGCCTGAAGGACATGGAAGCGATGATCGAGGACAAGTCGATCGAGAAGCTGTCCAAGAAAGAGCAACTCCAATTCCAACGCGATCTCGAGAAACTCCACCGCAGCCTTGGCGGCATCAAGGAAATGACGGCCTTGCCCGACGCCATGTTCGTGATCGACGTCGGCTACCACAAGATCGCGATTACCGAGGCGGCAAAGCTCAACATTCCGGTCATCGCGGTGGTGGACACCAACCATAATCCCGATCGCATACAGTATGTGATTCCGGGCAACGATGATTCTTCCCGGGCTATCCGTTTGTACGCGCGCGGCGTGGCCGATGCGGTGCTCGAAGGGCGCAGTCTCGTCAATCGCGAGCCTGCCAGCGATGAGTTCGTCGAGGTGGAAGGCGACGAAGAAGAAGCTCAGGCTCGCTAGCCGGTTCCCGGGGCCCGCGGGTTCAGGGCCAGTTCGACTTAGCGGAGTGGTAAGCACATGGCGGATATCACCGCATCGATGGTGAAGGAACTGCGGGAAGCCACCGGGCTCGGAATGATGGAGTGCAAGCGAGCACTGACCGAAGCCGATGGCGATCTCAAGAAGGCCGAAGAGATCCTCCGGATCAAGAGTGGAGCAAAGGCATCGAAGGTCGCCGGGCGCGTAGCCGCCGAAGGCGCCGTGACAGCCCACGTGAGCGCCGATGGAAAGAGCGGGGCTCTGGTAGAGGTGAACTGCGAGACGGACTTCGTCGCGAAGGATGCTGGGTTCGTCGAGTTCGCGCGTGCGGTGGCTCAAATCGCCAGTGAGCAGTCGATTGATCAGGTGGACGCGCTGAGCCAGGCGAAGCTGGCTGGGGGCGAGACGGTCGAGGCGGCGCGCCAGGCGCTGGTCTCCAAATTGGGTGAGAACATGACTCTGCGCCGCATCGCAGGCGTGCAGGCTCAAGGGCGCCTCGCTTCTTACCTTCACGGAGCGCGCATCGGCGTGATCGTCGACTACAGCGGCGGCGACGACGCCCTCGGCAAAGATCTGGCCATGCATATCGCTGCGTCCAAGCCGGTCGCGCTTTCGCGCGAGCAGGTTGCGGCTGAATTGATCGAACGTGAGCGCACGATCGCGAGAGCGCGCGCTGAGGAAGACGGCAAGCCTGCCAACCTGATCGATAGAATCGTCGACGGGGCGGTGAACAAGTATTTGTCGGAGGTGACGCTGCTTGGCCAAGCGTTCGTCAAGGACGACAAGCAGAGCGTCGAAAAGTTGTTGAAGGCTCGCGGTGCGAGCGTGCACGCCTTCCACGTCTTCGTGCTCGGCGAAGGAATCGAGAAGAAGAAGTCCGATTTCGTCGCGGAGGTGATGGCGGCAGCGGGCCAGGCGTGAGTTCCGA
>LNFM01002716.1_pt1 | contig 36454 bp, 27 predicted proteins | sample 596031 | NCBI WGS metagenome assembly LNFM01 (sample SAMN04254537, study PRJNA301005) | activated carbon metagenome | isolation source: dual media filters at the Ann Arbor, Michigan drinking water treatment plant | place: USA: Ann Arbor | reverse complement strand
AATAGCGCTGCTCGGGGGCATCGTACTGTTCGAGATTGATTCGCACCGGAACCGTTGCATCCTTGAGCGTCAGGTGTGCAGGCTGGTTCTCTTCGTGGTTGGTGTTCGAGATGAACACCGACGCCAGTCTATCGAATGTCAGCACGCCGTCGGGCTTGGGGTACTCGATGCGTTTGGCGTCGCGCTTGTTGACGAGGGTCTCGTTGTCTTTATGGTGATGACGCAACGTCCAGGGCGCCTTGCCGCCGAACAGGATCTGGTCGATGCCGACCATCATCGTGCCGGTCACGAGGCCCTTGCTCATCCAGGGCTTGAAGTTGCGTGCCTTGTAGAGTTCCTCGTGGAGCCAGCTCGAACGGAATGCTTCCGGATAGGCGGACAATTCGTCGCCCGTGCGCCCGGCTGCAAGCGCATCGAACACTGCCTCGCCAGCCATCATGCCGGACTTGATGGCGGCATGGCTGCCCTTGATCCGCGATGCGTTCAGGAAACCTGCATCGTCGCCGATCAGTGCTCCGCCGGGAAACACGAGCTTGGGCAATGACTGGATGCCACCTGCGGAAATTGCGCGAGCACCGTAGGCGAGACGCTTGCCGCCTTCGAGAAAGTGGCGAATCTTCGGGTGCGTCTTGTAGCGCTGGAATTCTTCGTACGGGCTCAGATACGGATTGGTGTAACCGAGTCCGACGACAAAGCCGACGGCGACGAGATTGTCTTCCATGTGGTAGAGGAACGATCCGCCGTAGGTGTCGTTCTCCAGGGGCCAGCCTGCCGTGTGCATGACAAGCCCGGGCTTGTGCTTGGTCGGATCGATCTGCCACAACTCCTTGAGCCCGATACCGTAGACCTGCGGGTCGACGCCGTCGCGCAGATTGAACCGTTCTTGCAATTGCTTGCCGAGATGGCCGCGGCAGCCTTCGGCGAAGAAGGTGTATTTCGCATGCAGTTCCATGCCGGGCTGGTAGTTTTCGGTCTGCTGGCCGTCCTTGCCGATGCCCATGTCGCCGGTGGCCACGCCCTTGACGCTGCCGTCTTCGTTGTACAGCACTTCGGCCGCAGCGAACCCCGGAAAGATCTCGACGCCGACCGCTTCGGCTTGTTGACCGAGCCAACGGCACACGTTGGCGAGACTCACCACATAGTTGCCGTGATTGCGAAAGCAGCCGGGGAGCAGCGCGTCAGGCACCTGCCAGCCGCCGCTCTCGGAGAGGAACATGAAGCGGTCTTCAGCGACCGGCGTGTTGAGTGGCGCGCCGTCTTCCTTCCAGTTAGGCAGCAGTTCGGTGAGTGCCTGCGGATCCATGACTGCGCCGGAGAGGATGTGCGCGCCGACCTCCGAGCCCTTCTCGATCAGGCAAACGCTGGTTTCAGCGCCCTTCTCGGCAGCCAGCTGTTTGATCCGGATCGCCGCGGCGAGACCGGCCGGCCCGCCGCCTACGACCACAACGTCATATTCCATCGATTCACGCTGCGTCAACTTCACTCTCCCAGGGTCTCTGCGCTCGACAATCCCGATATCTTACACCGCCCGCTCATCGCGATCCCTTCCCGGTCCAACGAGTGAACAGGTTGCGCAGCGCCCGTTACGCTGACCACGCGCGTCGAACCAGTTCGGCACAGGCGTGGCCGCTGCGTACGGCGGCCTCGAGCGTGGCCGGGTAATCGCTCGCGGTGTAATCGCCGGCGAGGTAGAGGCCGCGAACCAGCGTCGCTTGTCCGGGGCGTGCGACGTCAGGGACGCTCGCGAAGGTGGCGCGTTTCTCTTCGATCACCTGCACCCAGTCCGGGGTACCCGCATCCTTCGCGAAGTGGGCAACTTCCGCCTGTACGTGTTGCGCGAGGTCTTCGCGGCTCAGGTTGTCGCTGCGCCCACGTGCGCTGATCACGACGGCAACGAGGCCTTCCTGGCCGCAGGTGGCCGCACGGTCGAAGAGCCACTGACCATAGCGACCGGACATCCCGAGCATCGGTGCGGACAACTGCAACGGCTGAGGATAGTGCAGGTATACGGTGACGATCGGCTGGTACGTCAGGCGTGCGATGCATTGCAGAGGCGAGTTGAGCTCGGTCCAGTGCCCGAGCAGGCCCTGCACATGTTGAGGTGCCGTAGCGACGATCACGGCGCTGTGCTTGCGTGTTTCGACGTCGCGGATGATCGCGAACGCGTTCTCTTCCGGATCGATGCGCTTCACGGTGCAGCCGGTGCGAATTTCGCCGCCGTGCGCCTCGACGAACGCTGCGGCCGGACGCGGGAAGAGCGATGAGAGATCAATCCTCGGCAACAGCAACTCGGATGCCGCGCGACTCGATGCAATGCCGTCGCGAACGACGTTCAGAAAGATCTGTGCGGAAGCTTCTGCAGCGGGCGTATTGAGCGCGGCGACGCACAGGGGTTCCCACAGGTGGCGGATGGCCCGTGCATCCTGACGATGCTCCTGCAGGAGTTGCGCGACCGTCCGGTCGTCCTTGAGTCGGAAGCCGATGCGGCGACACCAATCCAGGAAGTTCGCGCAGCGCACTCGCGCGGTGAAGCTCAGCCCGCGGGCGCGCAGCAGCCCAAGCGCAAGATGGAAGGGGGCCGGGGCCCGAACTGCATTCAGTTCGAAGTGCGGCGGAAAGCGCCACTGCAAGGGCATGCGGTGCAGGCTCGAGTCGGGGACACCCACGCGCCGCATGAGATCGAGCGTGGACTTGTAGGCACCGATCATGATGTGTTGACCATTGTCGAGGCGCATGCCATGACGCTCGACCATGCGGGCGCGCCCGCCGAGTTCGCGCGCGGCCTCGTAAACAGTTACGGGGATGCCTCGGGCCGACAGTTCGACCGCGGCGGCAAGTCCGGCGTAGCCCCCGCCCACGACGGCCACCGATTCGCGTGCGCGCTCGCTCACGGGTAAGAGGCGCGGAAAATTGTGCAGTGCACGGTTTTCCGGTGCGGAGATATCGTGCCAGGCACGGAGGGTTCGGGTTGCATGGTATCGAGTATCGCTAGTGTCCTGTGTCGGAGATTCGTAGCACAAGTGCGAGTCGCTACCATCGATCCCACGGGCGGTAAAAGTTTCGAAATCGGCGCCAGACGCGAAGGAAACCGCGCCTAAGTTGGACACCTGGCGCGGATTTTCGACAAAGTATGGCGTCGATTCTCGGCGCTTTTATGGCACGAATCTCCGACACAGGACACTATGTGGCGATCCAGGTGCGGAATGCCAGCCAGAATTTCGTGACGGGGGTGAGCGAGATCCGGGCGGACAGCACGCGCGTGCCTTCGGTTTCGACCTCGTCCAGAAGTCGCCGATAGATCGCGGCCATGATGAGCCCCGCACGCTGCGCGCGTCGATCCGCTACGGGCAGTTTCGCGAGGGCCTGCGAGTAGTAGCTGCGTGCGCGTGCAATCTGGAAGCGGATCAGGCTGCGCATGCCTTCGGAGTCGCGCGCGCCGAGCACATCCGCGGCGCTGACGCCGTATCGGCTCATGTCGTCGAGCGGCAGATAGATGCGATCGCGCCGTGCGTCCTCACCGATGTCGCGCACGATGTTCGTCAGTTGAAACGCGATGCCTAGATCGTGGGCGTAGTCGAGGGTCTGGGGCAGCGTGTAGCCGAAGATGCGAGCCGAGAGCAGGCCGACGACGCCCGCGACCCGATGGCAGTACTGCGCGAGCGACGCGAAATCCGGATAGCGATTGCAGTCGAGATCCATCTGCATGCCGTCGATGATCTCGGCGAGCAGCTCGTGTCTCAAATCGAATTCGCCGACGATCTCCCGCAGCGCCAGCGCGACGGGGTGCTGCGGGCGTCCGTCGTACACCGACGCGAGCTCGGAGCGCCACCAGTCGAGCTTGGTTCGTGCGACGCCGGAGTCTGCGGTTTCATCCACGACATCGTCGACTTCGCGGCAGTATGCGTAGAGCGCGGTGATCGCGCGCCGTCTGCGCTCGGGCAGGAACATGAAGCTGTAATAGAAGCTCGAACCGCTGCTCGCGGCCCGCTCGGCGCAGTATTGGTGCGGATTCATCGAAGTGCGATCGTTGCTGGTCACGGTCGAGCGGGATCAGGCGGTAGGGGCGCGCATCCTGCCGTCGCCGAAGCATGCGCGCATCATCATGCCGATCCAGTCGAACGGACGCAGAACCGGGCGATGTCGGAATACATCATAGTCGACCTCGATGATTTTCTGCAGGATCGCATCCCCGCCCGCGACGATGGTGCGGATCTCGAGCCCGATGCGGCCCGGCAGGCGCCGCCCCAGATTCGCGCCGTCGTGCAGCATGCGTCGCGTGCGCTGCACCTCGAATTCGAGCAAGGCCCTGAAGGCCGCGCTGGCGTGTCCGTCGACGAGGTCCGACTCCGGTACGCCGAACCGCGTCATGTCGTCCATCGGGAGGTATATCCTTGCCTTGCGGATATCGATCGCGACGTCCTGCCAGAAATTGATGTACTGGAGCGCGCTGCAAATGTTGTCGGACCAGCGAAACGCCGCCTCGGCAGTATCGCCGAACAGATGCAGCAGGAGCCGCCCGACCGGATTGGCCGAACGTCGAGCATAGTCCTGCAATTCATCGAAGTCGCGGTAGCGGGTTTTCACGCAGTCCTGCGAGAAGGCCGAGAGCAGGTCGTGAAAATAGCCGAAGGGCAGTGCGTGGGCACGTATGGTGTGTCCCAGGGACTGGAACAGCGGATCGGCGACAGCCTCGCCTCTCGCAAGCGCATCGAGCTTGCCGTCGAGTTCGGCGAGGGCCTGCAGTCGAACTGCCGGGGGGGCATCGCCTTCGTCGGCGATATCGTCGGCGGTGCGGGCGAAGCGGTAGATCGACGCAATCGGCTGGCGCAGCCGTGCGGGCAGCAGCACCGACGCCACCGGAAAATTCTCGTAATGTCCCACCCCCATGGAAAGCAGCCTCGGAACAAGTGCTTAGTTGACTGCATCGAGCAGCGAGTTCGCTACGATCCGCTGGCAGCAAGTCACTACTGATATTACACTTGTCCGTTGCTGGTCCGGCACGAAGCGGGGGCCGGCAGTTAGACCCCCCGGCATCGATGCGTCCGTCACGGACGTTTCGAGACCGGTCTGAACGTGACCTGCCCGAACGCGTAGGGATTTCGGGCGAACAAGTTGCCGTCCGGCAGGAGAGTCCGGGCCCCGCGCAGGGGTCACCCCTCCAGCTGTGCGAAAGTGGCGGAATTGGTAGACGCACCAGATTTAGGTTCTGGCGCCGAAAGGCGTGGGGGTTCGAGTCCCTTCTTTCGCACCAAGCGCATTTCTTCGAGGCTGCATGATGCAAGCAAATTTAGAAACGATTAGTAACCTTGAGCGTCGGCTCAATTTCAGCCTGCCGACCCAGGACGTCGACGGGGAAGTATCCACCCGCCTGCGTCGCCTGGCGCAGACGGTCAAGATGCACGGCTTTCGTCCGGGAAAAGTCCCGATGAAAGTCGTGGAACAGCAGTATGGGTTGCAGGTCCGGCAGGAAGTTCTCGCGGATCGCCTGCAGAAGTGCTTCGGTGATGCAGTGCGGGATAACAACCTGCGCGTCGCCGGCTACCCCAAATTCGAGAGCAAGGCGGCCGGTGAAGGCAGCCCGATGTACGAGTACAGCGCGACGTTCGAGATTTACCCCGACGTGGCTGTCGCGTCGATAGCCGACGCCGAAGTCAACCGGCCCGTCCTGCAGGTGAGCGACGCCGAGGTCGACAAGACGATTGAAGTGCTGCGCAAGCAGCGCGCCACCTTCGAGCCGGCCGAACGCGCAGCCCAGAACGACGATCTCGTCACAGTGGATTTTTCCGGAACCATCGACGGCCAGACATTCCAGGGTGGTGATGCCAAGGACTTGCAGATGCTGCTCGGCGCCGGGCGCATGCTGCCCGAATTCGAAAAGGCGGTCCTGGGTATGAATGCCGGCGAGACCCGCAACTTCGATCTGACGTACCCTGCGGATTATCACGCCAAGGAAGTCGCCGGCAAGACTGCCCAGTTTGCGCTGACCCTGAAGCAGGTGCAGCAACCCAAGTTGCCGCCGCTGGACGCCGAATTTGCCAAGACGCTCGGCGTCGCCGACGGCGACATCGACAAAATGCGCGCCGAAGTTCGCATCAATGTCGAGCGCGAAGTCGATTCCCGGATCAAGGCCCGCATGCGCGAGCAAGCCTTCAAGCTTTTGATTGACAAGGCGACTCTCGAAATTCCGCAGTCGCTGGTCGAGATCGAAATGCAGAATCTCGTGCAGGCGGCCCAGCGCGATCTCGAAGCGCGCGGCGTAAAGATGAAAGATGTTCCCCTGCCGGCCGATATACTGAAGGCTCAGGCGGAGCGACGTGTTCGCCTGGGGCTGATTCTGGCCGAAGTGGTGCGGGCGAATTCGCTGCAGGCAAAGCCCGAACAGGTCCGCGCAGCTGTGGAGCATCACGCCAAAAGCTTCGAACAGCCTCAGGAGGTGGTGAAGTGGTACTATTCTTCGCCGGAACGCCTGCAGGAGTTCGAGTCGGCAGTGATCGAGCAGAACGTGGTCGACTGGGTGGCTTCGACCGCGCGTACGCAAGATCAGCCGGTGGGATTCGACGAACTTATGGGGAAGACCAACGCATGACCATGCGCGCAACAGGCGACAGATTCGAGCCGATGGGGCTCGGACTGGTTCCGATGGTGATCGAGCAGAGCGGTCGGGGCGAGCGCGCCTACGATATCTACTCCCGGTTGCTTCGAGAACGAGTGGTTTTCCTGGTGGGGCCGGTCAACGACGCCTCGGCGAACCTCATCGTGGCCCAGTTGTTGTTTCTCGAATCCGAGAACCCCGACAAGGACATCTATTTCTACATCAACTCGCCCGGCGGCTCGGTTTCCGCCGGCCTGGCGATCTACGATACGATGCAATTCGTGAAGCCCGACGTGAGCACGCTTTGCATCGGGCAGGCGGCCAGCATGGGCGCGTTGCTGCTCACCGCCGGTGCGAAGGGCAAGCGGTTCTGCCTGCCGAACTCCCGCGTGATGATCCACCAGCCGATGGGAGGCTTTCAGGGGCAGGCCTCCGACATCGAGATCCACGCCAAGGAAATACTGTTCCTCAAGGGGCGTCTGAACGAGATTCTCGCCAAGCACACCGGGCAGAAGATCGAACAGATCGAGCGTGATACCGACCGCGACAATTTCCTTGCCGGGGATGCGGCTGTCCAGTACGGTCTGGTCGACAAGGTCCTGTCCACCCGGGCCGATGCAATGGCAGCGGCCCGCTGACAAGAACAGATCGACGCGCCCGAGCCGTAAACGGGTAGGAACCCGGGGCACGTCGAGAGTTACTAACTGGTTGTACGGCGTTGTTTTCTCAAACCCAAGACAGTTGATTCGGCGGATATGTCAGAAAAGATCGGCGGTGAAAAGCTTCTGTACTGCTCCTTCTGCGGTAAGAGCCAGCATGAAGTTCGCAAGCTTATTGCCGGCCCATCGGTGTTCATCTGCGATGAGTGCATCGAGCTTTGCAACGACATCATTCGCGAAGAGGCGCAGACGGAACAGGGTACCAAGGGTGGCAAGTCCGATCTGCCGGTCCCGCATGAAATCTGCCGCATCCTCGATCACTACGTGATCGGTCAGGAGCAGGCAAAGAAGATCCTCTCGGTCGCCGTCTACAACCACTACAAGCGCTTGAAGACGGTCTCGAAGAGCGACGACGTCGAACTCTCCAAGAGCAACATCCTTCTGGTCGGTCCGACAGGCTCGGGCAAAACCCTGCTTGCGCAGACACTTGCCCGCCTGCTCAATGTGCCGTTCGTCATCGCGGACGCCACGACGCTCACCGAAGCCGGCTACGTCGGCGAAGATGTCGAGAACATCATCCAGAAGCTTCTGCAGAAGTGCGACTACGATGTCGAAAAGGCCCAGCGCGGCATCGTCTACATCGACGAGATCGACAAGATTTCCCGCAAGTCCGACAACCCGTCCATCACACGCGACGTCTCGGGCGAGGGCGTGCAGCAGGCACTGCTCAAGCTGATCGAAGGCACGATCGCGTCGGTGCCCCCGCAGGGCGGGCGCAAGCATCCCAATCAGGAGTTCGTCCAGGTCGACACCACGAACATCCTGTTCGTCTGCGGCGGCGCATTCGATGGTCTCGAGCGCGTGATCCGTTCCCGCTCGGAAAAGGGCGGCATCGGTTTCGGTGCCGAGGTGCATAGCCGAGAAAATCGCAAGGATATCGGTTCGGTCCTTCGCGACGTGCAGCCCGAAGATCTCATCAAGTACGGCCTGATTCCCGAGTTCGTCGGCCGACTGCCCGTCGTGGCGACGCTCGAAGAACTCGACGAGCGCGCCCTCATCCAGATCCTGACCGAGCCGAAGAACGCGCTGATCAAACAGTATCAGCGCATGTTCTCCATGGAAGGCGTTGAACTCGAGGTGCGGGAAGAAGCCTTGCACGCCATTGCGCGCAGGGCCCTTGCCCGCAAGACAGGCGCACGCGGACTGCGCTCGATACTCGAGCAGTCGCTTCTCGACACGATGTTCGAACTCCCTTCGCTCGAGAACGTCGTCAAGGTGGTCATCGACGAAGGCGCGGGGGGCGAAGACGTACGCCCCATCCTGATCTACGCCGATCAGCCCAAGATCGCCGGGACTGCGTGACGAAGCCACGCTGCGGCACGCCTCCCGGTCGGGCCGCCCTTTGGGGGTCGCGGTTGATATTTCGCCTCGAAGCCCCACGTAGTCATTTGCATCCTTCCGAGGTCATCTCATCATGTCCGAAGCCGAATCCGCTGCCAACCCATTGACGTTGCCCCTGCTGCCGCTGCGGGACGTCGTGGTGTTCCCGCACATGGTCATCCCGCTTTTCGTGGGACGTCCGAAGTCGATCAAGGCGCTCGAAGCTGCGATGGAGGCAGGCAAGAGCATCATGCTGATTGCGCAGAAATCGGCCGCCAAGGACGAGCCTGCCCCCGAAGATCTCTACGACACCGGCAGCATCGCGAACATCCTGCAGATGCTGAAGCTTCCCGACGGAACGGTGAAGGTGCTCGTCGAAGGCGCACAGCGCGCCCGTGTTCTCGATGTCGCGGATGTCCGGACGCACTTCACTGCATCGGTCGTTCCGGTGCCGCTCGATTCGGCGCAATCGAATGAGGTCGAAGCCATGCGCCGGGCGATGCTCGCGCAGTTCGATCAGTACGTGAAGCTCAACAAGAAGATTCCGCCGGAAATCCTCACCTCGTTGTCCGGCATCGACGACGCAGGTCGACTCGCGGACACCATCGTTGCCCACCTGCCGCTGAAGATCGAGCAGAAGCAGGAGGCCCTCGAAATCTTCGACGTGCGCAAGCGCCTCGAGCATCTGCTCGGGCTCATCGAAGGCGAGCTCGACATACTCCAGGTCGAGAAACGAATCCGCGGCCGCGTGAAGCGGCAGATGGAAAAGAGCCAGCGCGAGTACTACCTCAACGAGCAGGTCAAGGCCATTCAGAAGGAACTCGGCGAGCTCGAAGAAGGCGCGGATCTCGACGAAGTCGCCAAGAAGATCAAGAAGGCCGGCATGACGAAGGAGGCGCGCATCAAGGCCGAGGCCGAGTTGCGCAAGCTGCGTCTGATGTCGCCGATGTCCGCCGAAGCGACCGTGGTGCGCAACTACATCGATGCGCTCGTCGCCCTGCCGTGGCGCAAGAAGAGCAAGATCAGCAAGGATCTCGTCGTTGCCGAGCAGGTTCTGGAGACGGATCACTATGGCCTCGAGAAGGTAAAGGAGCGGATCCTCGAATACCTCGCGGTGCAGCAGCGCGTCGAGAAGGTCAAGGCCCCGATTCTGTGTCTGGTCGGTGCGCCCGGCGTCGGCAAGACGTCTTTGGGTCAATCCATCGCGCGCGCCACGAACCGCAAGTTCGTTCGCATGTCGCTCGGCGGCGTTCGCGACGAGGCCGAGATTCGCGGCCACCGTCGCACCTACATCGGGTCCATGCCCGGCAAGATTCTTCAGAACATGTCGAAGGTCGCCGTGCGCAATCCGCTCTTCTTGCTCGACGAAGTCGACAAGATGGGCATGGACTTCCGCGGCGATCCCGCCTCGGCCCTGCTCGAAGTGCTCGATCCCGAGCAGAACAACACCTTCGTCGATCATTACGTCGAGGTCGAATACGATCTGTCGGACGTCATGTTCGTCGCCACAGCCAATACGCTGAACATTCCGCCGGCATTGCTCGACCGGATGGAAGTGATTCGCCTCTCCGGCTACACCGAAGACGAGAAGGTCAATATCGCGCAGCGCTATCTACTGCCCAAACAGATGAAGAATCACGGCTTGAAGGCCGATGAGCTCCTCGTCTCCGAAAGCGCGATTCGCGACATGGTTCGTTACTACACGCGCGAAGCCGGCGTGCGTGCCATGGAGCGCGAAGTATCGAAGGTGTGTCGCAAGGTCGTGAAGTCGCTGCTGCTCAAGCAGGAGAAGAGCGGCAAGATCACGGTCAGCGCCCGCAATCTCGACAAGTTTCTCGGCGTGCGTCGCTACACCTACGGACAAGCCGAAAAGAACAATCAGATCGGACAGGTCACCGGGCTCGCCTGGACGGAAGTCGGCGGCGAACTGCTCACGATCGAAACGGTCGTCATGCCGGGCAAGGGCAAGACGATCACGACCGGCAAGCTCGGCGAAGTCATGCAGGAATCCGTTCAGGCTGCGCTCAGCGTCGTGCGCAACCGCTCGCGCAAGCTCGGTATCGACGCGGATTTCTACCAGAAGAACGACATCCACATACACCTGCCCGAAGGCGCGACGCCCAAGGACGGTCCGAGTGCCGGTATCGCCATCTGTACGGCGCTGGTGTCCGTCTTCACCGGCATCCCTGTACGCGCCGATGTCGCCATGACAGGCGAGATCACCCTGCGCGGCGAAGTCTTGCCCATCGGCGGCTTGAAGGAGAAGCTGCTCGCAGCGCATCGCGGCGGTATCAAGACCGTTCTGATTCCGGAAGAAAACACGAAGGATCTCGCGGACATCCCGGAGAACGTCAAGAACAAGCTCGACATCCATCCCGTGCGCTGGATCGATCAGGTGCTCGAACTCGCGCTCGAGCGTTTGCCCGAGCCGATCGCCGAAACGCCAGGCAAGGAAGTCGCGCCGCTGCCGGCCGCCGCCGACAAAGATAGCGCTGTCATGAAGCACTGAAGCAGTCGCTGCAGAGTAGCCTAGCGCGCGCACCGGAGCCGATATGAGGAACCCGTGCGCGCGATGTCGTCTTGACACTCCGATTTTCAGCTTGCTATAAAGCGCGTTCCGGTGCCCGGCCGGCAACAACGACACGACCTACGAAAGGGGATCCCAGGTGAACAAGGCCGAACTCGTCGAGGCGGTTGCGAAAGCTGCGGATGTTTCCAAAGCTGCCGCCGAACGCGCAGTCAACGGTGCGCTTGGCGCGATCACCGTCTCCTTGCGTAAGGGGCAGAGTGTCACGCTGGTGGGGTTCGGTACATTCTCCGTGGCGCGGCGGGCAGCCCGCACCGGGCGCAATCCGCGCACCGGCGCAGCGATCAAGATCAAGGCCACGAAAGTTCCAAAGTTTCGGGCTGGCAAGGAGTTGAAGAGCGCGGTAAACTAGCGAGCTTGGTTGGTCGCCAGTCGCCGCCGAATCGTCGCAGGTGGTAGTTAATTCGGGTTCGGGTGCTTAGCTCAGTGGTAGAGCGTCGCCCTTACAAGGCGAATGTCGGGAGTTCGACCCTCTCAGCACCCACCAGCCGCAAGTACAGATGGAGTGGTAGTTCAGTTGGTTAGAATACCGGCCTGTCACGCCGGGGGTCGCGGGTTCGAGTCCCGTCCACTCCGCCAACGAATTCGTACAGAACGCCCGGCCAGTCCGGGCGTTCTGCTTTTTCGAGACTGCTTTGGGACTTTTCGTCGGGCAGGCTTGGTGGGGCCTGGTGGACCGGGGTCACCATCCCATCCGATCGGTCCGGCGATGCCGGCGGCATGAATCGTGTGGCCCCGCCTGCGCTTGGCGCCCTGGGGGCGGAACATCCCGGGGCCGCTTCCGATAACGGCTCGTGCGCCAGTCGATGGCCTTGCCGTATAATTCGTGACGTGACTGAACGGATCGTGCGGATGGCGCGATCCCCGAGCGAGTTCGCCGCACGGAGCCGACGGCGGATCGATGATCAACATGGGGCAGGCGCGGTGACACGGCGCACCGGCGCGAGCCTCCCACTTGTGCAGGCGAACGAGAGTTCGCCTTTTTAGTTCCATGTTCGATTGGGTCCACAACAACAAGCGGTTCATGCAAGTCATACTTGCCGTCATTTTCCTGCCGTTCGCTTTCTTCGGCGTGGAAAGCTATTTGTCCAGTGACGGCATGGGCGCGGAGGTGGCCCGCGTCGGCGACTACCGCGTAACGCAGCAGGAGTTTCAGCGCGCACTGGACCAACGTCAGGAAGAGATGCGCCGCATGCTCAACAACGCGCCGCTCGACCCTGCCGTGCTCGATTCGCCTGAAATGCGATTCGCCGCCCTGGAGCAGATCGTGCGCGATCGACTGCTGCTCTCCCAGGCGGTTCGCCTGGGGATCAAGGTCACCGACGAACAACTGCGCGATCTCATCACGTCGCAGCAGAGCTTCATGCAGGACGGCAGGTTTTCCAAGGATCTCTACGAGGCATTCCTGCGCAATCAAGGCTTGTCGGCCGTCGCGTTCGAGGCGAATTTGCGGCGCGACCTGATGAAGCAGCCGCTGGTCGATGCGTTCGGCGCCACTGCGATGATCCCGAGAACCGTCGTCGAGCGCATCATTCGGTTGAGCGAGCAGACGCGCGAGATCTCGATGGTCAACATCGATCTGTCGAGCTTCGCCGCGCAGGTGAGCATCGACGATGCGGCGGTGAAGAAGTTCTACGAATCGCGCACTACCGAGTTCCAGGTGCCCGAACAGGTTCGGCTCGAATATGTCGTGCTCTCGCTGGACAACGTCGCAGCGCAGATGGAGACGAAGCCTGAAGACGTGCGCAGGGCCTACGATGAGAACCTGACGCGCTATTCGTCGCCGGAAGAGCGCAGTGCGAGTCACATCCTGATCGCCGTTCCCAGCGATGCGAGTGCCGAAGCAAAGGCTGCCGCGAAGGCGAAGGCCGCGCAGGTCGCACAACAGGCGCAAGCCAAACCGGACCAATTCGCTGCCCTTGCCAAGGAGCATTCGGAGGATCCCGGTTCGTCGAACAGCGGCGGTGATCTGGGTTTCCTGCCGCGCGGCGCGACGAAACAAGCCTTCGAAGATGCGCTGTTCAGCATGAAACCGGGCGAGATCCGAGGGCCGGTCGAAACCGAATTCGGTTATCACATCCTTCGCCTCGGTGAAGTACGTGGCGGTGCCGTGAAGCCCTTCGAGGAAGTCAAGGCATCGATCGAGAACGACCTCAAGCGTGGCGTGGCCCAGAAGCGCTTTGCCGAGATGGCCGAGCAGCTGAGCAACATGGCATATGAGCAGTCCGATAGCCTGAAGCCCGTCACCGCGAAACTGAATCTGACGGTTCAGCAGAGCCCGTGGATCACGCGCACGCCCGTGCCGGGGTCGCCGTTGGGCAGCGACAAGTTCCTGAAGGCCGCCTTCTCCGAAGATGTGCTCAAGAACAGCCGCAACAGTGAAGTCGTAGAGGTCGCGCCGGGGACACTGATGACGGCGAGGCTGCTCGAACACAAGCCTGCCACGATCAGGCCGTTCGAAGACGTCCAGGCCGATATTCGCAAGCGTCTCATCGAGGACGAAGCGCGCAAGCGCGCCGTCGCGGACGGACGAGAGAAGCTCGACAAGCTGCGCAAGGGCGAAGACGCAGGTCTCGCCTGGGGCAAGCCCGTCGTCGTTGGGCGCAACGATCCCAAGGGGCTGGGCGAGGCTGCGTTCAAGGAAGCGTTTCGGGCCGATGCATCTAAGCTGCCCGCCTACGTCGGCGCGGAGGATCCCAAGCTGGGCTATCAGTTGATTCGGGTCACCGCAGTCAACGAGCCATCGGAAGTCAGCGACGAGGCACGCAAGGCGGCCGCCGATCAGCTTCGGCGCATCGTAAGCCAGGAGCAGCTCACCGACTACGTCGCGGCGCTGAAGCGCCGCGTCGAGGTCAAGACGAAGCCGGATCTGATCGAGAAGAAGGACAGGTAGTCGCCGCTACTCCATTCCGGCGACCACGACATTGAAGCCGTTGTCGACGTACATCACCTCGCCGGTGACGCCGCTCGCCAGATCGCTCATCAGAAACGCCGCGGCATTGCCGACTTCGTCGATCGTGACGTTGCGCCGCAACGGCGCGTGTTCGCCGACGAAGTTCAGAATCTTGCCCATCCCGGCGATGCCGGCGGCAGCGAGCGTCTTGATCGGGCCGGCGGAAATCGCGTTGACTCGTATGCCCTGAGGGCCGAGCGCGCTGCAAAGATAGCGCACGGAAGCCTCGAGACTCGCCTTCGCCATTCCCATGACATTGTAGTGAGGGACCGTTCGTGCCGCGCCCAGGTAGCTCAAGGTCAGCATCGCGCCGTTGCGACCGCTCATCATCGGCAGGGCAGCCTTCGCCAGGGCGGGGAAGCTGTAGGCGCTGACCTCGTGCGCTGTACGAAAAGCTTCTCTGGAGTAGCCTTCGAGCAGATCGCCCGCCAGTGCTTCCCGAGGCGCAAACGCAATGGAGTGAATCACGCCGTCCAGACCGGTCCAGTGCCGGGCGCACTCTGCGAACAAGGCGCTGATTTCTTCATCCTTCGACACATCGCAAGGGAAGATGAGGTCCGATCCGAGGTCCTTGCCCAGACCGATGACGCGATCCTTGACCGACTCGCCCTGGTACGTGAAGGCGAGCTCTGCGCCTTCGCGCTGCAGGGCGCGCGAAATACCGTATGCGATGGATCGGTTGCTGAGCAGACCGGTGACCAGAATCTTCTTGCCGGCGAGGAATCCCATGGGATGTCTCCAGTGTGGGCGGTATTCAAGCGCCGGCGCATTATAGCCGAGGCGTTCGCTCGGACGGCCGTCTTGCCGTGTTCGATCTTGCTCTCGTTGCGCCTTGCTCTACAATGCCCTCATGATCGCTCGCCTGGCAGTCGTGCTCGCTCTCGTGTCGTGGCTTACAGCCTGCGGCGAGGCGCGCTGGAACGATCCGTATCCCGCCTCAGAGCGCGGTTCGAATACGCTCTATACCGCCTTCGTCGATCGGCCGAAGCATCTCGATCCGGCGCTGTCATACGCCTCCGACGAGTGGGATTTCATCGCACAGATCTACGAGCCGCCGCTGCAGTACCACTACCTCAAGCGGCCGTATGAGCTCATTCCGGCAAGCGCCGAACGCATCCCGCAGGTGCGCTTCTTCGGGGCGGACGGCGGCGAGCTCGACAGTGCAGCCCCCCCTGATCGTGTCACCTACTCGGAATTCGAAGTGCGCATACGCTCGGGGATGCGCTACCAGCCGCATCCGGCCCTTGCTCAGGATGCCGACGGCAAGCCGCTGTACCTCGCGTTGAGCGAGGAGCAGATTCGCGCGCGCTACACGCTCGACGATTTTTCCCAGACGGGCACGCGTGAAGTCATCGCGGAAGACTTCGTCTACCAGATCAAGCGGCTTGCCAACCCGCGCGGAACGTCTCCGGTGTTCGGCCACTTGAGCGAGTACATCGTCGGCCTGAAGGAACTCGCCGCGAATCTGCGCAAGGTCAACGACAAACTTGCGACCGATCACCGGGCGCGCTACGGCAGCGCCGACAAGGGGCTCCCCTGGATCGACCTGCGCGATCACGCGCTCACGGGCGTCACGGTCGTCGACCGCTACACGTATCGCATTCGCGTGAAGGGCAAGTATCCGCAGTTCATGTACTGGCTGGCGATGCCCTTCTTCGCCCCCATTCCGCACGAAGCCGACCGCTTCTACGCCCAGCGCGGCATGAACGACGGGCGTAATCTCACCCTCGACTGGTACCCCATCGGGACCGGCCCCTACATGCTGGCCGAGAACAATCCGAACGCGCGCATGGTACTGGCCCGCAATCCGAACTTCCGCGGCGAGACCTATCCCGCCGAGGGCGAGACGGGCGATGCCGAGAAGGGGCTGCTGCGCGATGCCGGTAAGGCGATCCCGTTCATCGATCGCGTCGTCTTCAGTCGCGAGAAGGAAGGCATCCCCTACTGGAACAAGTTCCTGCAGGGCTACTACGACCGATCGTCGATCTCTTCGGACAACTTCGATCAGGCCGTGCAGATCAGTGTCGAAGGCCAGGCGACGATTACCCCGGAGATGGAACGCAAGGGCATCGGCCTGCGGACTTCGGTGGCTACGAGTACCTTCTACCTGGCATTCAACTTTCTCGATCCGGTCGTCGGCGGCTTGGAGGAGCGTACGAAGAAACTCCGACAGGCGATCTCCATCGCGGTCGATTTCGAAGAGTTCATCAGCATCTTCGCCAACGGTCGCGGGATCGCTTCCATGGGGCCGATTCCGCCGGGCCTGTTCGGATTTCGGGAAGGCGAGGCCGGCATCAATCCCGTGGTGTACGACTGGGTCGACGGCCAGCCGCGCCGCAAGTCGATCGAGCATGCGCGCAAGCTCCTCGCGGAGGCGGGTTACGCCAACGGCCGTGATGCGAAGAGCGGGCAGCCGCTGGTCTTGAGCCTCGACACCGTGTCGCGCGGTCCGGGCGATGCCTCGCGGCTCGAATGGTATCGACGCCAGTTCGCGAAGCTCAACATCCAGCTCGAGATCCGTCCGACCGACTGGAACCGCTTTCAGGAGAAGGTGCGCAGCGGCAACACGCAACTGTTCTTCATGGGCTGGAACGCCGACTACCCGGATCCCGAGAACTTCATGTTCCTGCTCAACGGTCCGCAGAGCCGTGCGAAGACCGGAGGCGAGAACTCGGCCAACTATCAGAACCCGGAGTACGACCGGCTGTTCGAGCGCATGAAGAACCTCGACAACGGTCCCGAACGCGCAGCGCTGATCGAGCGCATGCTGCAGATTGTCCGCGAGGATGCCCCCTGGGCCGGGGGCTTTCATCCCAAGGACTACGGCTTGTCGCATCAGTGGGTCTACAACGCGAAGCCGAACCAGATCGCACGCAACGGTCTCAAGTACCAGCGCATCGATCCTGCGCTGCGGGCGAGCAAGCGTGCCGAGTGGAATCCGCCGGTCGTCTGGCCGGTGGTGCTGATCCTCGCATGCGTGGTGATGCTCTCGGTGCCTGCGCTCGTGAGCTATCGCCGGCGCGAGCGCATGGCAGGCAAGGTGCACGCATGATCGGCTACATCGTGCGCCGCGTGCTCTACGCGATCCCGATTCTGATCGGCGTGAATCTCCTGACCTTCATGCTCTTCTTCGTGGTGAACACGCCGGACGACATGGCACGCATGCAGTTGGGCGCCAAGCGCGTGACTCCCGCGGCGATCGAGCGCTGGAAGGTCGAGCGCGGCTACGACAAGCCGATGCTGTGGAACGACACCGCGCAGGGAAGCGAGCGCGTGACCGATACGATCTTCTACGAGAAGTCGGTGCGCCTCTTTGTGTTCGATTTCGGCAACGCCGATGACGGCCGCGACATCCGCCACGAGATCCTGACCCGCATGGGCCCGAGCCTCGCGCTTGCGCTGCCGGTGTTCGTCATCGGCCTGTTCGTGCACATCAGCTTTGCATTGCTGCTGGCCTTCTTTCGGGCCACGTATCTCGATATCTGGGGCGTGGTGCTCTGTGTCGCGATGATGTCGATTTCGGGGCTCTTCTACATCATCGGCGGGCAATATCTCATCAGCAAGCTCTGGAACCTCGTGCCGATCTCCGGATTCGCCGGGGGCGCCGATGCATTGAAGTTCGTGATGCTGCCGGTGATCATCGGCGTGATCGGCGGCACGGGTGCAAGTGTGCGCTGGTATCGAACGCTGTTCCTGGAGGAGATCGGCAAGGACTACGTGCGCACCGCTCGCGCCAAAGGCTTGCGCGAAACGACGGTGCTCTTCCGTCATGTGCTCAAGAACGGGATGATCCCGATTCTCACCGGCGTCGTGGTCGTGATCCCGAGCCTCTTTCTCGGCAGCCTCGTGATGGAATCGTTCTTCGGCATTCCGGGGCTCGGCAGCTACACGATCGATGCCATTCAGGCGCAGGATTTCGCCGTCGTTCGTTCGATGGTCTTTCTCGGAGCCGTGCTCTACATCATCGGGCTCCTGCTCACCGACATCTCCTACACGCTCGTCGATCCGCGCGTGCGTCTGAACTGACGACCAAGATGCCCTTTCAACCCGTCATTTTGTGGACCGATGCGCTGGTGTTCCTGCTGCTCCTGGTCAGCGTCGTCACCGTCGTTTACGTTCGCCGGCACGAACACCTGCGCAAACCCTGGCAGCGCGTGGCGCAGAGTCCAACCGGGATGGCCGGGGCCGTCTTTCTCTCGTTCTTCGTCATCGTCGGGTTTCTCGACTCGCTGCACTACCGTGCCCGACTGGACAATCCGGTGCCCGGCGCCAAGAGCATCTATGCCGTCGAGATCAAGAGTGTGCTCGATCGCCTGCTCGATCAGCTTCGACAGCGCCCGGAGCGGACGTACTCGGCGCCGCTCGCGTACAACGCCTACTCCAAAGAGACGATCGAACTGCCCGAAGGCCGTCAGGCCCGCGAGTATCCGCGGTTGAAGTTCGGCGGTGCGCATCTCAGTCAGCCGGAGTCGCAATGGGCCGGCGATGTCGCGCGACGCGTGCTGGCCGGCGTAGCGCTCGGGCTCGTCGGATGGCTGCTCGTCGGCGTGCTGATCTGCGCCGCGCGCGCGCGCCGCGAAGGCTCGACGATCGAAAGTGCTTGGCTCGCCATCGTGCGCGGCGAGACGGAGGTGCCATGGCGCACCATTCTGATCAGCATCGGGATGCTGATCGTGCTGGGGTGTGTAACGGTCGTGCTGGCCGACAAGTATCACGTCCTCGGCACGAGCAAAGTCGGGCAGGACGTCCTCTTTCAGGCCTTGAAGAGCATTCGCACGGCACTCGTCATCGGTACGCTGACGACGCTGCTCATGCTGCCGTTTGCCGTGCTCCTCGGCATCGCTGCCGGCTACTTCAGGGGCTGGATCGACGATGTGATCCAGTATCTCTACACGACCCTGAACTCGATTCCTTCCGTGCTGCTGATCGCGGCAGCGGTGCTGATGTCGCAGGTCTACATCGACAGTCGGCCCGAAGCCTTCCCCACGGGGATCGAACGGGCCGACCTGCGTCTGCTCATCCTCTGTGCGATTCTCGGCGTCACGAGCTGGACGGGGCTATGCCGTCTGCTGCGGGGCGAGACCCTCAAGCTGCGCGAACTCGACTACATCCAGGCTGCGCAGGCGTTCGGTGTCGGCCATCTGCGCATCATCACGCGGCACATCCTGCCCAACGTCATGCATATCGTCCTGATCGCCGTCGTCATGGAGTTCAGCGCGCTCGTGCTCGCCGAGGCCGTGCTGTCGTACGTGGGTGTGGGTGTCGATCCTTCGATGCTTTCGTTCGGCACGATGATCAATGCGGCTCGGCTGGAGATGGCCAGGGATCCCATGGTGTGGTGGTCGCTGGCCGCTGCGTTCGGCTTCATGTTCATGCTCGTGCTGGCTGCGAATCTGTTCGCCGATGCGGTGCGCGATGCGTTCGATCCACGAGTGGCCGTGAAGCCGTTCCGGTTCAGTCTGCGTCGCAGTACCGGCGCGAAGGCGGCGGCATGAGCGAGACGCTGCTTCAGATCGAGAATCTCTCGACCTGGATCGATACCGGGTCGGAGCACCTTCGTGCCGTCGATGGCCTGAGTTTTGCCGTGAACCGGGGCGAGACGTTCGCCTTGCTCGGCGAGTCGGGCTGCGGCAAATCGATGACAGCCCTCTCGGTGATGCGGCTGCTGCCCGAAGCCGGGCGTGTCGTCGATGGTTCGATCCGCCTGGACGGGGTCGATCTGCTGCAGTTGCCCGAGGCCGAGATGCGTGCCGTGCGTGGATCGCGCATTGGCATGATCTTCCAGGAGCCGATGCTCTCGCTCAACCCGGTGATGACGGTGGGTGCGCAGATCGTGGAAGTGATCGAGCGCCATACGCAAACGTGCGGTGAGCAGGCGCAGCGCAAGGCGCGGTCCCTTCTCGATGACGTCGGTATTCCGGATGCTCAGCGGCGCCTCGGCGAATTTCCCTTCCAGTTGTCGGGCGGGCTGCGTCAGCGCGTGATGATCGCGATGGCGCTCGCCTGCGAGCCGGAATTGCTCATCGCCGACGAACCGACCACCGCACTCGACGTCACGATCCAGGCCCAGGTGCTCGAACTGCTGCGCGAGCTGCAGCGCAGCCGCGGCATGTCGATGCTGCTCATCACGCACGATCTCGGTGTCGTCGCGGAGACTGCCCATCGCGTCGGCGTGATGTATGCAGGTCAGATCGTCGAGAATGCGCCTTGCGCGACGTTCTTCACCGAGCCGCAGCATCCGTATTCGCGCAAGCTCTTCGCCTCTTTGCCCGCAAGGCAGAAGCGCGGTCAGGCGCTCTCGGTCATCGGCGGCAGTGTGCCCTCGCTTGCCCAGAGTTTCGCCGGCTGTCGGTTTGTCGATCGCTGCGATCCCGCGCAGCAGGCGTGCCGCTCGATGGTGCCGCTACTCGCAGCATCCGGAGCGGATCGTTCGGTGCGTTGCCACTACTACAGCGGCGTGCTGGAGCGTGCAGCGCTCGATACGGCTGAGCACGCGGCCATGGCGGTGAGCCCGAATGCGATCGAATCGACGAACGATCACGCACCAGGCACGCACGCCGCCGCGCTGCTTTCGGTGAGTGATCTTCGCGTGCACTTTCCGATCCACCGCGGCATTTTGCGTCGGGTGGCAGGCTATGTGCGTGCGGTCGATGGCATCTCGCTCGCCATTCCGGCGGGCCGCACGCTGGCGCTCGTCGGCGAATCCGGCTGCGGCAAGACGACAGTGGGCAAGGGTGTGCTGCAGCTGCTGGCGCCGACCGGCGGCGAGGTCGTGTTCGACGGCGTGGATCTCGCCACGCTCGACCCCGGCGATCTGCGGCTCAGGCGACGCGACCTCCAGATCGTCTTCCAGGATCCCTATTCGTCGTTGAATCCGCGCATGCGCGTCAACGAGATCATTGCCGAGGGCATGAGTGCGCTCGAGGTTGGAAGCTCCGACGCAGATCGGTCGGCGCGCATCGATGCGCTGTTGCGCGAGGTCGGGCTCGACCCGGCAGCGAAGTCGCGTTATCCGCACGAGTTCTCCGGCGGCCAGCGTCAGCGGATTGCGATCGCGCGGGCGTTGGCTGTCGAGCCGAAGCTCATCGTCTGCGACGAGCCCACGAGCGCACTCGATGTCTCGGTTCAGGCGCAGATCCTCAATCTGCTGCTCGATTTGCAACGCCGCCACGGCATCGCGTATCTCTTCATCACGCACAACATGGGGGTCGTGGAGTTTCTCGCGCACGAGGTTGCCGTGATGTACCTCGGGCGGATCGTCGAGCAGGGGAGCGTGGAGGAAATTTTCTCTACGCCGCGTCACCCTTACACGCAGGCGCTATTGTCGGCGGTGCCCGTCCCGGATCCTGCCGCACGAAGAGAAGTGCTCCGTGTGTCGGGCGATCTGCCATCGCCGGCGTCGCCTCCTCACGGTTGTCACTTCAATCCGCGGTGCCCGAAGGTCATGGAAGTCTGCCGCAAGGAGTTTCCGATCGAGATCGGCGTAGGGGTTTCGCACCGAGTGCGCTGTCACTTGTATCGCGATGAGAAGGGGTAGGCAGGAATTTCGCGCGCCCGCTCTGGAGTTCCTGCAGGTTTACCGCCGCGATCGCAGATATGTTGCGCAGAATAAAAATCGTCGAGCGGTGCTCAGTTGCGCCCGCCGGCGGATGCCACCTGGGTACGGGGTGAAGCCGTTTGAGGCTTGGAGCCATTGCTGCGCGCAGCTGCATTGGGCGCTTGCGCTTTGACGGGCTTCTTGTTGTTCGCCTTCGGGGGCTGCGTGCGGGCAACCTTGCTCTTGGGCGCTGCGGCCTGCGGGGCCTTGGCGACAGGCCTCGCGTCGGCGAGCTTTGTGTTCGGCTGCGGCTCGCTGCGAATACTGGAGGCGCCCGGGATGGTCAACGATTGGCCTGCCCTCAAGCGGCCGTTGCGTATGCCGTTGTGGCTCGCCAACTGAGAGGGAGTGACGCGATAGCGCTGGGCAATCACGCTCAGCGTCTCGCCGGACTTCACGATGTGCTTGGCCATCGACGTGGCCATCGCTACGACCGGCTGCGCCGCAGCGACTGCCACTGCCGTTGCGGAAAAGCCGGCTGCGGTGAGATCGACGGTGCTGGCGGGTGAGTCGCTATTGTTCGGTACGAGGATGGTCATGCCGACCAGGCTGCGCAAGCGCGCGGGGATGCTGTTCACTTCGCGCAGCTGATTGAGCGCGATGCCGAAGCGGTCTGCGATGCGCTCGAGGCGATCGTTCCGGTCGATGGTATAGGACTGCCACGACGTAAGCCGGCTGCCATGTGCTTCGAGATTGGTCTGGAAGCGATCGGCTCGGTCGGTCGGCAGCAGGATGGGCTGCGTGCCGTCGGCGCGTATCACGGGCCGGTTGTGCGAAGGATTGAGCGCAATGAAATCGGCAACCGGCATGTCGGCAAACTTCGCTGCCAGCTTCACGTCGATGTGTTTGTCGGTATGCACGATGGTGAAGTAGGGCTGGTTCGGAATCTCCGCCAGCTTCACGCCGTAGTTCTCCGGGCGCGCGATCAGGTTCTTGACCGCCATCAGTTTCGGGATGTAGTTGCGTGTCTCGGCCGGCATGTCGAGGCTGAGATAGTCCGTCGGCAAGCCGCGGGCTTCGTTGCGCTGGATCGCTCGTCCGACGGCGCCTTCGCCCCAGTTGTACGAGGCCAGAGCAAGTTCCCACGAACCGAACATCTCGTAGAGCTTCTCGAGGTAGTCGAGTGCAGCACGCGTGGCGGCCAGGACGTCGCGCCGTTCATCCTGCCACCAGTTCTGCTTCAGCCCGTAGTGCTTGCCCGTGGAGGGGATGAACTGCCAGATGCCGGAAGCATGTGCCGACGAGTATGCCTTTGGGTTGTAGGCGCTTTCTATCATCGGCAGCAGCGCGATTTCGCTCGGCATGCCGCGCTTTTCGATTTCTTCCACCACGAAGAACAGGTAGCGCTCGCTGCGCTCGATCATGCGCGCGAGGTAGTCGGGGCGGCTTGAGTACCAGTTCTCCCAGTCCTTGACCAAGGGGGAAGGGAGATCGCGCATGCGGAACGTGCCGCGGATGCGCTCCCACAGCGACGCTGTCGCGTCCTGCGAATTCGGATGGGTGCTGAACGGAATATCACCGAGCAGCAGATGCGCCGAGCCGATATCGCTCTGCCCGTCGTGCAGGGGCAGGTGGGGGCGCGGCAGCAGGGCGTTCGAGCGCTGTGCCGGCTGCGGGACGAGCTTGAGCTCCCACAGGTTGACGATTTCCGGCTCTGCGTTGATTTCGTCGGCTGCCTGGTTTTGGGCGAACGCCAGGCTCGGAATTACGAACGAAAAAATGAGCGCCCACACGGCGCTCAGTGCCGTCATGCGATGCATGCAACCCCCATCTTCGGCTGGTGACCCGATGTTATTTCTAAACTCTTCATCGAGTCAATGGGTTATGGTCAATCCCTCCAGTTTTGCTTTAGCAGTGGAGGGCTGGATCGACGTTGCGGAGGAGACTCCCTGGAGTGCGTGTACTCGAATATTTCGAGTGTAACCCGAACCTCGATTGTTGCGGTGCCGTGACGTGCGTCGACGCCGAAGCGCTCGCCCCTCGGTACGGATGATGAGAATTGGGGTGTGGTTTGCTATTCTCCGCGGTGCGTGCTCGTCGTCGGGTGTTGCGAGTACGCGAAGTGCAGGGTCGACGCTGTCGATCCTGTTCGATCCATTCGATGGCGTTCCGGATGTCTACGAGCGAAGCGACGGCCGATCCCCTGAACGCGTGGTTTTCGACGCCGCTCGGGCAGTATTTCCTGGAGCGCGAGCGCGATTACTACGATCGCGTCGTCGCCGACATTTTCGGTTACAACGCCCTGCAATGCGGCCTCGGGGAGATCGATCTCCTGTCGGCATCGCGCATTCCCTCGCGCTGGTGTATCGGCTCGACCGGGCCGATCGCACTGCAGACCGACTTCCGGGATCTGCCCATCGCTGCGAACAGCATCGACCTCGTCGTCCTGCCGCACGTCCTCGAATTCAGCTCCGATCCCCATCAGATCCTGCGGGAAGTCGTCCGGGTGCTCGTGCCCGAAGGGCAGGTGGTAATTTCCGGGTTCAATCCCTGGAGTCTGCTCGGCATGAAGCGGATGTGGGGGCACACCCGGCACCAGATGCCCTGGACCGGGCGTTTCATCAATCTGCCGCGTTTGAAGGATTGGCTGTCGCTCCTGTCCTTCGATGTCGTCGGCGGCTGCATGGGCGGCTACGCACCCCCGTTCTCGCAAGAGAAATGGCTGCGACGATTCAGCTTCATGGATTCTGCCGGCGACCGCTGGTGGCCTTTCGCAGGCGGCGTGTACTTCATGCAGGCCGTCAAGCGCGTGCGTGGCATGCGGGTGATCACGCCGAGCTGGCGTCCCGCCTACGCCACCGGCACGAACGTGATTGCGCTGCGCCGCGTTCGCGGGCGAGGGATCGCGGCCCGAGAGTCGACGAAGCAATGACCATCGAAGGGGAGTTGGTCGACGTCTTTGCAGACGGCGCGTGCAAGGGCAATCCGGGTGCGGGCGGCTGGGGCGTCTTGATGCGTTTCGGCCCCCATGTGAAAGAGCTGTTCGGCGGCGAACCCAATACGACCAACAATCGCATGGAGCTGACCGCCGTCATTCGCGCCCTCGAAGCCTTGAAGCGCGCCTCGCAAGTGCGCGTGCACACGGATTCGCAGTACGTGCAGAAGGGGATCAGCATCTGGATCCACGACTGGAAGAAGCGCGGCTGGAAGACATCCGACAAGAAGCCGGTCAAGAACGCCGAATTGTGGCGCCAGCTCGACGAGCTTGCCGCTCAGCACACGATCGAATGGATCTGGGTGAAGGGCCATGCCGGCCATCCGGGCAACGAGCGCGCGGACGCGCTTGCGAACCTCGGCGTCGATGTCGGGCGCCGTGCCGCCGGGGGCGGTCTGCCGGTATGATTCGCGGGCCGCGCCGGCGCGCGCGCATTGCGTCGATCAACCACCCATAAAGTGCGGCCTTGCCATGACTCGTCAGATCGTCCTCGACACTGAGACGACGGGCCTCGAACCCGAACTCGGCCATCGCATTATCGAAGTGGGCGCCATTGAGTTGTTTAACCGACGACCGACCGGCAATCACTTCCACTACTACCTGAACCCCGAACGCGAGAGCGACGAAGCCGCGCTGCGCGTCCATGGCATCGCCAACGAATTCCTGCTCGACAAGCCGAAATTCCACGAGATCGCGCAACAGTTTCTGGACTACGTGGATGGCGCCGAACTCATCATCCACAATGCGGCGTTCGACATCGCGTTCCTGAACTCGGAGCTGACCCGCTGCAACCTGCCGCTCGTGACCGGGTGCTGTCCCGCGGTGACCGACACCCTGAAGCTCGCGCGCGAACTGCATCCCGGCAAGCGCAACGGCCTCGACGCTCTGTGCGACCGCTACGCCATCGACAATTCGCATCGCACGCTGCACGGCGCGCTGCTCGATGCGCAGCTGCTCGCCGAAGTCTACCTCGCGATGACCCGAGGTCAGGACAGCCTCCTCGTCGGCCTCAGCGAGCAAAGCGTGAACACGACCGACATCGTCGTCGAAGAGCGCTACACCCTCACCATCGTCACCGCCAGCACCGACGAACTCGCGGCCCACGCCCAATACCTCGCCGACCTCGACAAAGCCGGCAAGCAATCCTGCGTCTGGAACCGCACCGCTCCCTGACCCTGTGTCGCCCCCGGGGTCGACACAGCGAACCCCCACACCCCAACCCTGGGTTGCAACCCCGGCTCCAACCCAGGGTTGCAACCCTGGGTTGGAAGCGAGACGGGGTTCGCCGGGACGGGGCGTATGATTTGATGTTGCGTCGCAGGAATCAGCGCATGGCGCGGAGGAGTTCGGCTGTCGTGGCGTCGATCAGCCAGCGCGAGATGCTGATGCCTTCGGGGATCGTCGGCAGTTGATCCGGCGCGAACCAGCGCGCGTCCTCGATTTCGACGCCGTCCGGACGCATCTCCCCGCCGGCGTACTCGGCCGTAAACGCAATCATGAGCGAATTGGGGAAAGGCCACGACTGGCTGCCGAAGTAGCGGATGTCTTTCACGTACACGCCGACTTCCTCGTGCGTCTCGCGCGCCACCGTCTCTTCGAGCGACTCGCCCGCCTCGACGAACCCGGCCAGCGCACTGTAGCGACCCTGCGGCGAACCGGGTTTGCGGGCGAGCAGCACATCGGATCCGCGCGTCACCAGCACCATCACCGCCGGATTGATTCGTGGATACACCCGCAGCCGGCAGCTCGGACACGATCGTGCACGTTCCTCGCCGCGGATCACCGTTGGGGTGCCGCAGCGCCCGCAATACTGATGCGTGCGATCCCATTCGAGGATCTGCGCCGCACGGCTCGCCACGGCCACCGATGCGGTATCAAGCCGGGCCAGCAGCGTTCGCAGCCCGTGCCACACCATGCCCGACGGCGTCGCCGGCGTGGCGATCTCTGCCGAAAACGCAGGCTCGCCATGCAATGTGCCGAGATACTGCACGCGCGCCGGTTCCATCCCCAGTTCGCTCAGATGCGCGCAGCGCGGCAGAACGAGTTCGTCGCCCTCCATGGCCACCAGCATGCGCCCCTCGTGGAACGCAAACCAGACGGCCGGACCAGACTCGCCGGCATGACGCACGCCGGGCACGAACGGAAAAATCGGGGGAGTGCTCATGGACTGCGTACCTCGCGGCGAAATGGAGAACGATCGACGGGCATGGGCGCCAACGCAACCACGATAGCAACGACCGACGCCGCATCATCGCACTTGCACCTCGACGCGGCCGACATCCCCAGGCCCTGGATCAGCGCCGGAATTGTAGCGCCGATTCCCTGTCACACTGGAAAGCCCATGGATCGGGAAGGGGCGCCATCGGCACGACCCATCCATGCAATCACTACACACCGGGGAGTTTCGCTGCCATGACCGATCACGTGCGCAAAGTCGTCATCCTGGGCGCAGCCGGGCGGGACTTTCACAACTTCAACGTTCGCTACCGGGAAGATCCCGCCTTCGACGTCGTCGCCTTCACCGCCACGCAGATCCCCGGCATCGACAGCCGCACCTATCCTGCCGAGCTTTGCGGCCAGCGCTATCCGCACGGGATACCCATCGTGCCCGAGCGCGAACTCGTGGCCCTGATCCGTGCTCGGGCAGTCAACGACGTGATCTTCGCCTACAGCGATTCGACCCACGAGCACGTGATGCATCTCGCCTCGGCAGCGCTCGCAGCCGGGGCATCGTTCACGTTGCTCGGCCCGCAGGACACGATGCTCGCCAGCTCACGGCCCGTCGTGGCTGTCGTCGCCGCGCGCACCGGCGCTGGCAAGAGCACCGTCTCGCGCTATCTCATGGCGGCGTTGCGACAACGCGGTCGGCATCCGGTGGCCGTGCGGCATCCCATGCCCTATGGGCAGCTGAGTCTGCGCGTCGAGCGTTACGCCACCATCGAGGACATCGTCGGCGCCGGCATCACCCTCGAAGAGATGGAGGAGTATCAGCAGCACGTTTCCGAAGGCAGTGTGGTCTATGCAGGCGTCGACTACGATCGCGTTCTTCGCATCGCCGAGCAGGAAGGCGACGCAATCGTCTGGGACGGCGGCAACAACGACATGTCGTTCTATCGCCCGGACGTCACCGTGACCGTGCTCGATCCCACCCGGCCCGGAGAACTCGCGACGTATTTCCCCGGAGAGGCCAACGTTCGCGCCGCCGATCTATTGGTGATCAACAAGGTCAATGCCGCCGAGGCCGATGCCGTGCGCGCATGCGAAGAAGAAGCGCGACGGCTCAACGGATCTGCGCCCATCCTGCGCATGGCCTCGGTCGCGACCGTGGATCGACCCGATCTCGTGCGCGGTCGTCGCGTACTGGCGATCGACGACGGCCCCTCGCTTACGCACGGCGGAATGCCTGAAGGCGTCGCTGCAAGAGCCGCGCGCGAGCTCGGCGCTGATCTGGTCGATCCCAGATCGGTAGCCGTCGGTTCCATCGCCGAGGCATTTCAGCGCTATCCCCACATGGGGCCCGTGCTGCCGGCGTTGGGCTACGGAAGCCAGCAACTGGAAGATCTCGCGCAGACCATCCGTCAGGTCGATTGCGCGGCAGTCCTGCTCGGTACGCCTGCGCCGCTGGCGCATCTCATCGAGATCCGGCAGGACATTGCGCGCGCAACGTTTCACGCACGCGATGTCGAGGGCAGTTCGCTTGCCGGCACCGTCGTCGAGCTTCTGGGCGGCTGATGGCGGCTGGTGGGTTTCGGGTGCAGGTGACCAGGGCGTCAGTCCCGGGTGGACGTCACGTATGCCGAGGCGCAGGCGCGCCCTTCTCCAATCGAGCGGCGAGCTTGCGTGTGCGTTGTCGAATCTGGCGTCTGGCCGTACAACCGCCCAGAATGCGGGACGTGGCGAGAGAAAAAGGGCATCGCAACCGTATGTTTAAATAAGAATTCATACGTCAGATTAACCGGCCACAAAAGCAGCCAAACTGGCGGCACCTTTGGGTGGATACACCGCTTTATCGATGGCAACGGACGCGTCGCGCGGCTTGTCTCCCATGGTCTGTTTCTTCGTCATTTGGATACGGGCGGGGTCTGGTCGGTCGCCCGTGGTCTCGCGCGGAGTGCAACGCGGTACAAGGAGCTGCTCTCGAACTGCGATCTGCCGCGGCGCAACGACCTCGACGTGCGCGGCAATCTGAGCGAAGCGTCTCTGGCCGGGTTCACTGCGTACTTCCTGCAGACCTGCCTGGATCAGGTGGCGTTTATGGAGGTTCTGGTGCGGCCCGATCAGTTGCGGGCTCGCGTACTGGTTTGGGCTGACGAGGAGGCGAAGCTGGGCGGACTGCCGCCGCGCGCCGGGCGGCTGTTGGAGGCCGTGCTCTTTCGTGGTGAGCTGCCTCGTGCCGATGCGGCGGTCGTTCTCGATGTACTCGAACGCACGGCCAGACGCGTGACGAGCGAGCTGGTGCAGCGAGGCGTGTTGGTCTCCGATTCGACCCGGGCACCTCTCAGGCTGGCATTTCCGGCCGCGCTCGCCGTCCGCTGGATGCCCAGGGTTGTTTCCAGAAAGGCCGTCGTAGGGTGTATGCCCTACGGTGCTGTTCAGTACCCCCGCCGTTGGAGCACCTCATCGAGAGGCGGCAAGCGTTCGCCCGCGCGAGCTTTCATGCGCACGATCTCAACGGAACATCGCGCGGTCGGTCAGTGTTCGAACTCCTCGGCCCTTGATCGCGTCCAACCGTAGCTGCCTTATCTCCGCGCGTTACGCGCTTCGCCTCGCCGCTTCGACATCCGAAAATGTCGAAAGCATAAATCTCATAACGCACTCCTCCTGACGTCGCCGGGCAGCGACACCGCGATCCCGCGGGCGTGCACGCCAATTGCGCTTCCCCTCCGGGAGATTCTGAGGCCACTCCCAGTGCCCGGTATCCCTGATCGTTTGCGGAACGTGGCTCCCAACTCGGTAATCAATCCGATGCCGGTGCTCATTCTTCCGCTCCACATCAACTGAAGGAGCTTAGTATGAAGAAAAGATCGTTGCAGATGCTGGCCGCAGGTTCCCTGCTCGCCGCAAGCGTCGGACAGGCACTTGCTGTCAACGTGGCCGGATTGGAAATACCCTTGGGGGCTGCGTTCTCCGCGGGCCAGATCTTCACGAACGTACCGACCGCTATCGGCGGGGAGCTGAGGGGTTACGGCAAGATCGATTCCTTCAACTCCGAGGCCGTTGGTGATCTGTGCGGCAATTGCGAACTGACCTACGTCTTCGACGGCTACTCGCTGAATTCGATCGACGCGTCAGGGGTAAGTTTCACCGGGGGGTCGGTTCGAGTCTACATGGGGATGGGGGCGGACAAGGACTTCAGCACCCAGAACGCGGGTAGCTCCGTCGCCGACGACATGATGGAAGCGTCGAACGGCTCGCTTTGGCTCACGTTGAAGGGGCACGCGATCGATGGAAGCGGCAATACTTTCCGTACCATCGGTCAGAATGTCGGCACCACCGCATTTACGGGGCACGGTGCGGGTCTGCTCAGTGTTGATACAGCCGCTGGCGGTGCAGCCAATGCATTCTTCGACTCGAACACGGTGCCTGCAAGCTTCGGTGGCGGCGCGGCCGACTTTTACATCGGTTCGTCGTTCAATGGAGTGAACCCGCCTTACCCGGATACCCTCCGGGGCAGCATGGATCTAAACACCACCGCAGTTCCCGAGCCGCAGACCTACGCACTGATGCTCTCGGCACTCGGCCTCATCGGCTACGTCGTCAATCGTCGTCGCCGAACGTAAGTTGCAGTAGCAGGTTCGTCACGCGACGACGACCCTGGTTCAACAGCGTAGTATGGGAGCGGGAGTGCCCTAGAGCATTCCCGCTTTTCTATTTCTTCCATCGTCGTGAATATGCCATGCGCATGTTTCGTCGGGCATGCAGTATGCAGGCGCAGGGCGTTGCGCCTTCGTTGGCGACCCATGGCCGGTCAGTGGCGCAGCTTCACACTCGAATAACGCGGTCGTCGCAGCAGGGGGCACCGAGATGGCTCGCTACTATCACGTCATCAAGAAGCAGGGGCAATGGCATCTCTACGCCGGCAACGCCATCACGTCGCTGATGGCGGATCCGGATCAGGCCCGGGTCACCCGCGCGGCGCGCACGCTGGCGCGTCACGATGGCGCGAAGGTCGTGGTTCACAAGGATGCGCCGCAGGATGCCGCCCGAATCGATCCGGGCCGTCGCGATGCCCAGGAAGCCCTGCACGGGTTGCCAGCGCCGCGCGCTGCCGTCGAGAAGCTGCGGCCACGTTGAGCGTTGGACTGTCGCGGGTTCGTTCTGAACGGGTTTCGTCAGACCGAGGGGCAAGGGGGCAGCCGGTTTACCGTCGTCTGAAAACAAGGAGGCCAGCCCAAACGCGAAGTTCGATCTGGCCAGCCTGATCATTCAATTCATTGTGTGCTTGGTGGGCGGTACTGGGTTCGAACCAGTGACCCCTGCCGTGTGAAGACAGTGCTCTACCACTGAGCTAACCGCCCAAATGAAGGCCGCGATTCTAGCACCGGCTCGTGCGGGCCAGCAACGACGACCCGCCCATCCTGAAGTCCAGGACTTTTTCTTGGCATACCACGTGAATTCACGCGATTTAGGGAAGAATTTCATGTTTTTGAATGTACTAGGCCATAGCGGCGAGTGACTGCGCAACCTGGCGTGGGCGATAATGGTGCACGTTGCTCCTCGCCTGGGCGTAACTCGATGAAAAAATATCCGGTTTGAGTGAAACATGCGTGAAACAGTTAACAGCGTAGACTAAGGTTTCGGGGGTATCTTCCGACCGTAGCGCCCTAGAACCAAAGCGGATTGGGGAGAATTTTCCGCAAAGCCCGTCAAAAATAAAGCGGGATCAAAGGGTTGCACCGAGTCGCAGCAAGCCGGGAGAGGTGTGAATGGGTTGAAGTCCCCGTCGTCACCTCGGTAGAAAAACAAGGGCAGGGTATTTGCTTAGTAGGTAGTTGGTCGCCAAGTCGTGGGTTTGGCCAGCCAAGCAAGTATCTCGGCAGACATTCAAGCAACAAAATTGAGGTGAGACAATGATGAAATTCAAACGGTTGGCAGTCGCGGCCGCGATTGCCGGGTGCAGTTTCTCGGCAAGCGCCGTCACGATCACCGACCTCGGCCCGTTGAACATTTCCCCAGAGACGAACGTTTTCTCCGGGTTTGCACCAGTCGGTTTCTTCACCGACGTCTTTACGTTCGAACTCCCCGCGAATGGTGGTTCGGGCTACGGCGTTGTGAATTTTCCGATAGACGCTGGCGCCGCCGGTAACTTCGATCTATTCTTCAGCCACCTCACATTGGTGTCGAACCCGGATGGCATACTGAACAACGGTGACGACGCGGTGGTGAAAACCGCCTCCGGCGTTGGAGACACCAGCAAGTCGCTGAGCTTCACCCTGCCTGGTAACACGGGTGGCAACATGTACCTCGTCGTCGCAGGTGGGACCACGGGTACCCTCGGGGGGGTCTACAGCGGCGGCATCAACGTCAGCCCCGTCCCGGAACCCGAAGCCTGGGCCATGATGCTCGTCGGCGCCGGTCTCGTCGGTTTCCGTCTGCGCAACCGTAGCAAGAAGGCCGCTGCAAACCGTTTCGTCTGATCCTCACCGGGTCGTAGCGAAGCGAAGGTTGTATCGAGTCTTCTGTAGCACTATGCAATTGGGCTGTCGGCCTGGCCGGCAGCCCAATTGTTTTCCAGGCAGGCGGCCCGCGTAATGCGCTACGCTGATCGTCAAATTCATGCCGTCTGGAAATTCGCTGGAGAAGTCGACATGCGAAGCCGATATACTGCGATCGAAGCGCTTGGCGTGCGTCCCGATGCGCGGCACTCGGGCACGCCGCATGACGAAGCAACCCTTCGCCAAACGGCTTTCGCGTAGTACCCACAATGGCGTTCATGGATTCAAAAGATTTACAGGTGCCCGCGCGGCGGCCTTCACCGTTTGCGCCCGAAGTCGGTCATGGCCCCGTGGCGACCGGCTCCGAAACCGCGCTTACCGCACTGGTCAACAGCCTGCTGCATCCGCTGCTCGCCACCGCCACGCTTATCGTGACGGTCTACGCCTACGGCGAGCAATTCAGCGGTCTCTATCTGCTTCTGGCCGTGCTCACCTTTTTCATCGCCTCGCAGGTCTTCGACGAGATCGACATTCTCGTGCCCTGGAGCTCGTTTCACCTCACGCGCCTCATTCGGGGCGTGGTCGTCGGGTGGGGGGTGGTGGCGGCGATCGTGCTATTTCTGGGCTACGCCACCCAGCTCACGGATAACTTCGAGCATCCCGTCATCCTCACCTGGTTCGCAGCCACTCCCTTCGTGCTCCTCGCCGGCACCAAGATCGCTCGTTCGCTTGTCCGCCGTGCGGTGGTCACTGGCTCGATGGCCCGCACGGCCGTGGTCGTCGGGGCGAACGATCTGGGCCAGGAACTCGCAGGCCGCCTGCGCCGCAATCTGTATTCGGGCGTCAGCGTGCGCGGCTTTTTCGACGACCGCAGCGCGGACCGCCTCGTCGGGTTGGAGCCGACCGAAATCCTCGGCAAGGTCAAGGATACCGCCGAGTACGTACGCCTCAACGGCGTCGACTGCGTCTACATCGCCCTACCCATCGCAGCACAACCGCGCATCATCTCGCTGATCAACGCCCTGCGCGACAGCACTGCCTCCGTCTACTTCGTGCCGCACCTCTTCGTTTTCGATCTCATCCAGGCCCGGGTCGATTCGGTCAGCGGCATCCCGGTGGTCTCCGTGTGCGAGACGCCGATCTTCGGCGTGAATGCCGTCCTGAAGCGTGTGTTCGATGTCGTGATGTCCACACTGATTCTCCTCATGATCTGGCCCCTCATGCTGCTCGTGGCGCTCGGCGTGAAGCTGAGTTCCCGCGGCCCGGTGCTCTTCAAGCAGCGCCGCTACGGCCTGGGCGGCGATGAAATCATGGTCTACAAGTTCCGCAGCATGACCGTGCAGGAAGACGGCAGCAAAGTCACCCAGGCCACGAAGAACGACACTCGCGTGACAAGGTTCGGTGCCTTCATCCGCAAGACCTCCATCGACGAGCTGCCACAATTCCTTAACGTATTGGGCGGTAGCATGAGCATTGTCGGCCCTCGCCCGCACGCCGTGGCCCATAACGAGCAGTACCGCAAGCTGATCGACGGCTACATGATCCGGCACAAGGTCAAGCCCGGCATCACCGGCTGGGCGCAGGTGAACGGGTTTCGCGGCGAAACCGAAACTGTGGAGAAGATGCAAAAGCGCATCGAGTACGACCTCGACTACTTGCGCAACTGGTCGGTTTCGCTCGATGCCTGGATCATGGTGAAGACCGTCATCACCGTCATCAAGGATAGAAACGCCTACTGATCCGGCGAACCCTTCGCGGCCGCGATACTCGAACCTTGGGGGTTGGTTTTGGCGGGCCGGCCGCCGCGGAAGGCATCGCGATGCGTGAAAGCGCCACTCACCCAAGGTGTGGCGCCCCCACGACGCCCCCACAGAATTGGCTGCGTTGTGTTCACCCCAAGCTGCCGCCAGGGATGAAATATAGGTATATCATAGTGTTGAACGAAGAACTCAAGGGAAATTCTTAAATGGCTTACCACTCGACTCGCGCGGCAATCGCGGCGTTGGCAGCATTGTCCATCCTCGCCGGCTGCGGCGGCGACGGCGACAGCAAAGAAAAAACCGCCAGCCAGACGGCGGCCAAGGTCAACAGCGACGAAATCACCGTCCACCAGATCAACGCCGAATTGCAGCGCGCCGCGCGGGGTAACACGCCGCAGAACGCCGAGGCCGCCAGCAAGCGCATCCTCGAAGGCCTCATCGATCAAACGCTCCTCGTCCAGGAAGCCAAGGAAGCCAAGGTCGACCGCGACCCGCAAGTGCTCCAGCTTCTCGAAGCCTCCCGGCGCCAGATCCTCGCACAGGCCTATATCGACAAGCAGGCTTCTGCTTCCCCGCCCTCGCAGGATGAAATCAAGGCCTTCTACGCCAAGAATCCGGATCTCTTCGAAAAGCGCCGCGTCTACCTCTTCCGCGAGTTCCTCTTCGAGCGCGCAAAGTTTACCGACGAGCTGCGTAACCAGCTCAACGCCGCCAAGACCCCGGCCGATGTCGGCAAGGCGCTCAACGCTGCCGGCATCCGCTTCCGCGAAACCAACAGCACCCGCCCGGCCGAAGCCCTGCCGATCGAAGCCCTGCCGCGCATCGCCCAGCTCAACAAGGGCGATACCCTCGTCTTCTCCGACGCCAATCTGGCCAGCGTGCTCATGCTGATGGATTTCGCCGAGCAAGGCGTGCCGCTCGACCGCGCTACCCCCCTCATCACGCAATATCTGGTCAACCAGAAGAAGCGCGACATCGCTCAAGCCAAAGTGAAGGATCTGCGCGCCAAGGGCAAGATCGAATACGTCGGCAACTTCGCCAAGGCCGAGGACGATGCCGCCAAGGCCGCAGACGCGAAGTCCGCCCCGGCCGCATCACCCGCCGCCGCGCCTGCGCAGGAGACCCTCTCGCCAGTCACCGACGCCCCGAAAGACGACGCCATCACCAAGGGCCTCTCCGGCCTGCGCTGATCGCGTCTCGAACAGGAACCGCCAGGATTTCGACGATCCCCGCTATGGAACACGCCCGCCTGAGCCACGTTTCCGCGACGCATTACCTCGCGCTGGAGCAGGCGATCGATGTTTGTCACGAATATTGGGCGGGCCAGGTTTTTGCGTCGGTCGGCGGTCGCGCGGATTGCGATGGGGATCGACGTTGAGCCGTACAAGCGCACGCTCGTGTATCGACACTGTGGTGGCCAGCGACGTAGCGCGCTAAGGTCGGATCGAGTTTCGGCTCTTCGGGCGAAGCTCTGACGAGAACACAACGTACTTTAGAGAACAGAAGCGGGAGACATAACTCGATGGCGATACGAAAAGCGATCCTCCTGGTGCTCGGCTGGTTGAGCCTGTGCCTGCTTCCACCAGCCGTCTCGGCCCAGCAGAACGTCGGCAACGAATATCGCCTGGGCCCCGGCGACATCGTTCGCATCACGGTCTACAACAACCCCGACCTCACCACCGAAGCCTCCGTCACCCAGCAGGGAAGCATCACGTTCCCGCTCATCGGCGAGATCAAGATCGGCGGCATGGAAAAAGGCCAGGCCGAGCAGATCATCGCCCGCCGCCTGGGCGATGGCGGCTTCGTCGTGAAACCCCAGGTGAACGTGCTCGTGCTCGGCTTCAAGAGCCAGCAGATCTCGGTGCTGGGCCAGGTGAATCGCCCCGGCAAATATCCCATCGAGCAAGCCAGCACCCTGGCAGACCTGCTCGCCATCGCAGGCGGGGTATCCCCCAACGGTGCGGATATCATCACCCACATCACCCACGGTGCCGACGGCAAGCCCACCAAACGCGAAATAGACATCAATCAAGCCCTACGCATGGGCGAGATGGACAAGAACTTCACCGTCCGCAACGGGGACATCATTTTCGTACCTCGTGCGCCGCTCTTCTACATCTACGGCGAGGTCAATCGCCCCGGCGCCTACCGCCTGGAAAAAGAGATGACCGTCATGCAAGCCCTCTCGGTGGGCGGCGGCCTCAACCCGCGCGGCACCGAGCGCGGCATCAAGATCAACCGCCACGGCGGCGAGGGCGGAAAAGTCGCCACCGTCGACGGCAAGCTGAGCGATGTCGTTCAGGAGAACGATGTCATCTACGTCCGGGAGAGCTTGT